>OFMI01000017.1_pt1 | contig 160167 bp, 154 predicted proteins | sample 1541741 | NCBI WGS metagenome assembly OFMI01 (sample SAMN04209219, study PRJEB22552) | human gut metagenome | biome: gut; material: feces | host: Homo sapiens | place: USA: Oklahoma | reverse complement strand
GGCTCAACAGAACCTCTCAGTTTATCAGCACTTTTCCAAAGTGCTTCTTCCATTGGTATTTCTTTCTTTGGTTTAGTTGTTCTTGCCATAATCATTTCTCCATTTATTTTAATATTTCTGTTTGCTCACTAATCGGACTGCTCTATAGCATTCAATATATATATGATACTAAATACACCGCTTTACAAAAATTACAACGAAAAAGTGTTAGACGGCTACACTTTTTTACGCCGAATAATGTTTGATAGTTGTGATATTCACTGTTATTTACTAATCAAACAGCCTGTTCTTTCAGTAATAATCTTTGTCAATCTCTCTTTTAAGTCATCCGGGAGCAATGATTTATCGCACATTTTAAGCCACTTTGGCGTAAGCTTAACAAGATTTTCAATAAGCTTTTCGGCAGTTTGGCGAGATATGCCGCAGGTGTCGGCATATTTAAGAAAATCGCCTTTGCGTATATTCATTTTTTTACCGTTCATTGCAAGTGCGAATTCTTCTTTATCGGCAGGCATATTTGCATTGACCGGCAGTAAATCGTAAGCAGGGGACAGCACATATTCGCCCGAACCCTCGGCTGTTTCAATAAGTGAAAAATTCTTTAGGTGCATATCGGAATTGCCGACAATAAAGCAAAATACAAGCCTAATGTAAAACTCTGCCATATCAATGCCGACCCTCGATGAATACTGCTTGATTATTTTCGCGCAACGCTCGTATGATCCTCTGTATTTATCCTCGGTAAGCCTTAAATCAAGCTGGCAAAAATCTTCCATAGCGAGCATTTCTACCTTGTCGCTTGTTAAATTGCGGTCAACTCGCTTTGTGATGTATGCAAGCCCTGCATTGCCTTTAATGAGTGCGTGCGGAACGGTCGAAATCCCCGCCATATCCGCCATTGTCATTATGAGTTGCTCTGATTCGGGTAATGCTTCAAACTCTGCAACCTGCGGCTTGAGAATATAGCCGGTCGGATAGTTTACAAGTGTTAATCTCGGCTTGCGGCTGTCGCTGACAAGGTGCAATGATAATTTCTTTTGCACTCCCGGAACGGTAAAGCCTTTATTTGTCGTTTCTGTTGCCAAAAGATTAAGCGTTTTGTCGTCAATTTCAATTTCGGGGAGCTTGGTTGTGCCGAAAAAGCGTTTAATGCAAGCCTTGTGCCAACCTGTTTCATCGGGTGTGCGCAAAGGTTTGCCGCAGCATAAACAGTTCATTCTTTTTCCTCCCTTATTGAAACATTGCCGATTCCGTCCTTGCAGGCTACGAGCAAAACGCCGAAGCGGTCGTGGCTGTCAATTTTCCAATTATCGGTTACAATTTTCAAAAGCCAGCCTTCGGGAATAAGGCCGTCAAAAAACGAAAACAAAGTTTTTGATGTGTATTCTTCCGCTTGCAAAGGCAGGGTGAGTGAAACGGCAGACGCATTTTCGCTCTGTAAATAATCGGCATCATATTTGAAAGAATAGCCGTTGTCCGTTTCCTTGAGGACGCCGGCAAAGGTGTTTCTCACATAAACATAGGCAGTTCTGAATACGCTCATTTATCTTCCTTCTTTCCGGCAACAGCCTGTGCGTTGAACATTGCAAGGGCAACATTTACCTTATCCATACGCACGGTTTCCTTGCCCTGCTCAAGCTCACGCACAAAGCGAAGCCCAAGACCCGAACGCAATGCAAATTGCTCCTGCGTAAGTCCTGCCGCTTTTCTGTTTTCTTTTACAAATTCAGCAATCGGGTTCATATTACTGCTCCTTGTAGTTATTATCTATGCTTATTCTACACCCTTTAGGGTGCAATGTCAATAAGATATTTGTTATAATAAACCCTATCGGGTATATTGTTTACTTAAAAAGAAAACTATACCTCTTAGGGTATAAATTCTTTAATAATTAGAAGTTTCTTTCTTGCTTGAGAAAAAGGCTTCTTATTTTTTTGCAAATTTTTTATTAAATCGACGATTTTGGGTGTGCATTTCGGCACCCTTTGTCCAAATGAGTGAAGGGACTAAATGTTAAAAGATTATGAACTTTTTAAAAAACACCCCCAAAAAATGCTGCTCCCATTTCAAACAAGTGAAGGGTTTTTGAAAAAATTTCCGACTTATGGGGGGGTGCAAAAAGGCACTCCCGGTTCAAACAAGTAGAGGGGTAAAAAATATTTTTCAAAAAATTATTCGTTAAATCGGCAATTTTGGGTGTCCAAAATGCACCCTTTTGTACAAATGAGTGAAAGGAGTTTTTATTATGGCACGAATAACAAGGCTAAAAACAAAAGACAGGGAAATATATTACCCGCCATAAGAAAGATGAAAGCAAACTAAAAACAGCGTAAAAATGCACCTTTTCAAAACAGAAAGAAGGAGGCTTAATTTGAACAAATACTTTAAGAAAAACGAAGCGGAAAAATATGTTTTCTATAAAATCCCGAAAGCATTGTTTACCGACCAAAAATACTGTTCGGTTTCTACCGACGCAAAAATGCTGTACGCATTGCTGCTTGACCGAATGTATTTATCCGCAAGAAACGGCTGGGTTGATAGGTACGGCAGAGTGTATCAATTCTTCACAATAAAACAAGGTCAGGAGCTGCTGCATTTCGGTCACGACAAAATAATAAGACTGTTCGGCGAGCTTGAAAAAGCGGATTTGATACAGCGAAACAGGCAGGGACAGGGAAAAGCAAATATTATTTATCTCAAAAAGTTTTGAAATCGGCTTTTCGGATTTTCAAAAGTCGATAAAACAGAGTGAAGTAATACTAAAGGAGCAAGATATTTACCTGCCGCAAAAAATATATCTATCTCCTAAATATAGCTGTCTCTAAGATTAGAAAGGAGTTCTATGAAAAGAATAAAAAAACAGTTTTGGCTTTCAGAAAAAGAAAATGCCGATTTTATGAAAAAGGTTGAACTTAGCGGACTGTCTCAGAGTGCCGTGTTAAGAATACTGATTAAGGGTTATGAGCCGAGAGAAAAACCCGATGACAGATTTTACGACTTAATGCGTCAGTTTTACGCAATGAGCAACAACCTAAATCAAATAGCAATCAAAGCAAATTCACTCGGTTTTGTTGACACAAGACTGTTGAAAGACAAAATTGATAAATTAAAGAAATTTCAGCTTGAAATTGAAAAGAAATACCTGTATCCCGAAAAGAGCAGTTTGCTGTGGAAATAGCTTTCTTCTCCGGCAGGTAAAAAACAATGACTGAATAGAAACAATAAATTTGAGGAAAAATATGGAATAAACGGAGGTTTAACTTATGTTTATGGAAGTAGATGACAAGGTAAAGATAGCCTATTATTGGTTTTCAAAGGAAGAAAAAGACGACAAGGAGCTTCGAGAGTCTTTGAGACCGGAATATAGGCAGTGGAACCAAAAAGGATATAAGGTAGTAAACTTTTTGTCCGGAACGGAAGACCTTATCCAAAATACAACGGAATTATTGCTTCATAACAGAGATGTTATGGCAAGAGAACGAGCTCGCAAACGAAGTAAAGACTTGGAACGATAAGCTCGTTCAAATGGCAGAATTATTTCTGCCGTACATAATATTAACTTTCATAAACATTCTTCAAATTTTATTGATTTCTATATACAAGTATGTTACAATGTTGTTCATAAAGCAGAACATAAATCAAATATAATATTGGTGGTGATGTTTTGGGTAAGAAGATAGCGGCATATATGCGTATTTCGGTTGATACCGAAAAAGACAGAGATAATACCTCTATTGAAAACCAAAGAAGAATTATAAAAGCGTACTTAAAGCAAAGATTTTCCGACGCAGAAGTTGATTATTATGTTGACCGAGACCGTTCGGGTTATACCTTTGAGCAGCGTGAATCCTATATGAAAATGCGCCCGTTGCTTATGAGTGGTGATTACGATATTCTTTTGATTAAGGACTTGTCCCGTTTTTCCCGTAGGAACAGCAAGGGACTTGTTGAACTTGAGGATTTGCGTGATGCAGGAGTGCGTATTATATCAATCGGAGACGGAATAGATTATCCGACATATGACGATTGGAATAATATTCAGGTGCGATTTTTACTAAACGAAATGCCTGTTACCGACGCTTCCAAAAAGGTTAAAAAGGTTGTTGAAATGCGTCAGAATAACGCCGATTGGATTTGTGCCGTTCCGTACGGCTACTATATGATTGACAGCAAAAATATGACCTACGAGGTTGACGAAGCCTGTGCAGAGGTTGTTCGCAGGATTTTTGAAATGTATAACGGCGGAATGGGATACAAGAAAATAGCAAACACCTTGACAGACGAAAAAATTCCAACCCCTCGAATGGTTGAAATCGAACGCAAGCGTAAGATGGCGGAATTAAATAAGAAAAAGGTTGATATTAAGCTTAAGGCTTCGCCTGTTTGGGCTATACCGACCGTCAGCGGAATTTTGCAAAACGATTTTTATATCGGCACACTTCGCCAGCGAAAATATACACGCAAGCGAATTAACGGACCCGATAAAAGGCTCAACGCTGAGGAAAACATAGTTTTTGAAAATCATCATACACCGATAGTTTCCACAAGAGAATTTATGAAAGCACAGCAGCAGCTTAAAACAAGGACAAAAAACAATTACCGTGGAACGAAAAAATACGATAACGACTATTCCGGATTCTTGTTTTGCGGCGAGTGCGGAAGTCCGATGTTTTCAATGAGCCGACCCGATTTGGCGCCGGCATATACCTGCGGAACTTATCATAAGCGTGGGCTTAAAGGTTGTACCTCTCATCATATCAGAGTTGATGTGCTTGATACCGTTTTGAAAAAATATGTTGAGCGAATTATGAAAACCTCCGACAAGATGATTGCCGAGCTCGAAAAGAATATCGCAAACGAAGCGGACGATTTGAAATCAAATGCAGACAGCGTTGCGGATTTGCAGGTAGATTTGGCAAGGGCAAAAGAGGAATACAAGGCAACGCAAAAGCAAAAAATCAGAGATATTATGAAAGCCGACGAAGAGCAGCGAGATATGATTGAGGAAGCTTATGAGGATATGGAAAACGAACTCATATCAAAAATTGAAGGCTTGGAAAAGCAGACGGCTTTAATGGTTGAACGCCGAAATCAAACAATTGAGGTTAATCGAATTGCCAAAAACGCTATTGAGATTTTCAGAGATATTGTCAATAAGAAAAAGCTTGACAAAGGCGATTTGTCAATTATTATTGATAAAATAATCATTCACGACGGCGACGAATCGAAAATTGACATTCAGTTAAAGTCCGATATTCAAATGCTGCTTGAATCGGGAACATTAACGGAGGACGAGCTTGAAAAAGCCGGTTACAGAGGAAAAGTCGTAAATTTTAAGTGGGACATCGAGAGTAGCTTAGAAGCCACAATAGTCCAAAAGGTGCGTAACCAAAGGGACAAGGCTTTCGGTGTCAACGTTTTATGTGGCGGCGAGCCACTGTTTATATTAACGGTGATGTTAAACTCGAAAAGACAATGAGTGTAAACAAAAACATAACACTTGTAGGTACAGGCAATACTGTTATCTCAGGACAACCTGTATATGTGGCTAAAGACAAAAACATTACTTTCAAAAACATTACTTTTGAACAGGCTACAAACACCAATAAAAATGCTTCACTTGTGTATGCAACAGGCTTGACAGGTAAACTTGTTTTTGAAGGTTGTACTTTTAGAAATTTTGAATGGGAAGGCATCCAAGTTACGCCTAACGCAGGTGCAGAACTTGTTGTAAACAACTGTACTTTTACAAATTCCAAAACTATGGCAGAAAATGGCTTTGAAACAAAACGCTATCTTCATGTGGAAGTATCAGACAGTTCAACAGACAGAAATTCAATCAAAATTCAAATCACTAACAATACATTTGAAAATGTTGTTCAGTCATCAGTAGGCGGAAACGGATATTTTTCTGACAGTGCAGTAACAGTTTACGGTGTTCCTCATAAAAATATTGTGTGTGCAAACAATGTGTTCACAGGTAAAGTTCAACAAGACGCAGCGACAAGTATGTATGTTATTTACATTTCAGACGGTTATGCAAATAAATTAAGTTTTGACGGATTTTCAATTTCAAAAGACGCTGAATTAGTTTAAAAAGTTAAACAAACAAAAAAGCCGAGTTTTATACTAGGCTTTTTTTCTGCAAATAAAATCATATCTGCAATTTTTTAATATTCTATTTTGTTAAGAACTTCTTTTGCTATTACTTTATGACCTAAATTTGTAGGATGAATTCCGTCAACGGCTAAAAGTTTCGATTCGCATATAGTTTGTACTTTGTCAAAAACTTTTTGTAAGTCAACAATTTCAGCACCGTTTTCTTTTGCGATTTTTTCAATTTTTTCTCTGAATTCGTCAAGTACTTTGTGGAAAGGAAGTTTTTCTTTTACAGAGTCAATTAAAAACGGCAATAAGACTAAAACTTCCGTATTCGGCAATTCGCACTTTATTCTGCGGAATATTTCTTTCAGGTGCGGTTCCATCGGTCTTGTAAGAGGCGGATATTGTTCAGGTACATAATTTTCCCATGCGTCATTTACACCGATAAGCATTATTATTTTGTCGGGTTTTAAGTTGATGCAGTCTTTTGTCAGCCTGTCATAAAGGTGGTATGTACGGTTGCTTGCAATACCTTTATAATAAAACTTTACACTTTTTGCGTGTCTTTTTATTTCTTTGGATACTTGCAGTGCATATACATTTTTGCCTTTAATTGTGTGGTTAAATCTTTTGTTAAAAGAAATATCTGTTATACTGTCGCCTATAAACAGGACTTTGTCGTTTTTATTTATTTTCATAATTTCATTCTCCTTGAGCGATAAAATTATTTTATCAGATATATTTTTTTAAGTCAAATAAAATAATGTTTGCATTTTTTCAAACAAATGATATACTGAAATTAAGTAAATTAAGTACAGCGTACAGGGGGAGTATGTATGACGGCGGTTATAACGGGTGCTTCAAGCGGTATCGGTAAGGAAATGGCAAAAGTTCTGCTTGAAAAAGGTTTTGAAGTCGTATGTTTGTCAAGAACGCCCTGCGATTTATCGGGTGTTAAAAATATTAAGTGCGATATTACAAATGAAGAAAATGTAAAAAATGCTTTTGAGCAAATTGAAAAGGTAGATTTGCTCATCAACAACGCCGGCTTCGGTGTTTCGGGATGTGTTGAATTTACAGAAATGTCTGAAATACGCAAACAGTTTGAACTCAACTATTTTGCTCAAATTACGGTTGTAAAAAATGCTTTGCCGAAATTGCGTGAAAGTAAGGGAAGAATTGTCTTTATTTCTTCGGCAGCGTCTGTTTTTTCCATTCCTTTTCAGTCTTTTTATTCATCTACAAAATCTGCAATCGAGTCGCTTTCCTGTTCTCTTGCAAATGAACTTAAAATGTTCGGCATTTCTGTTTGTGCCGTTCGTTTGGGTGATGTTAAAACAGGTTTTACTGCATCAAGAGATAAAAACTTTTTGGGCGACGATACATACGGCGGTATGATAACAAAAAGTGTGTCTGTTATGGAAAACGACGAGATTAACGGAATGAATGCGTCGGATATTGCAGAGGCTGTCGTGAAAATTGCAATGAAAAAGAAAATGCCCGTTATTGTAACAGTCGGTATTAAGTATAAATTTTTATGTTTTTTACAACGCATTTTGCCGTATAAAACAGTAAATTCGCTTGTGGGAAAAATATATATGCCTAAATAAAAAATGCACCTTAAATTTAAGGTGCATTTTTTATGATTTATTTTTTTATTGAGTTTGCTTTAATATATTCGCCTTTTGCATTTTTGTCAAAAGTTACCGTTACTTTGTCGCCTTTGTTGAGCAAAACAACACTCATATCGTCAACTGCATTGATATAGTAATATGTTTCGCCGACTTTGAGATAGTAGCAGGTATTTCCGTTTAAAACGGCACTTCGTATATCGGTAATCTCGCCCGAAACGGTGCTTGTCGTTTCTTCGGGAGTTACATTTTCGGGATTTGCCGCAATGTCTTCAGCACTTACGCCGTTGTCTATTGCACCCTTTCCTTTGAGTGCGTCAAGATAGTTTTGAACTGCGTTTCTCAATGCTTCGTCGTCTGATTTTGCGTCGCCCAAAATACCCGAGCCTACAATAGTTTTGTCTTCAAGGTTTACCAAAGAGTATGCTTTTACGGTGTTTTCAGAGCCAATCATACTCATAAAGTAGGTCGGCTGACCTTCTATGCTTAAAAGTACGGGGAAGCAAGCGGTATATTTGTAGTTTTGAAGTGCGTCTTGTGCAGAACCCATTGCACTCTTTTCCGTTGCACCGCCTTTTTCATAGTATCTTGTTTCTTTTGTTCTTTGGTTAATGAGTACAAAACCAAAGTTTGAAGCGTCGCTTTGAGGAGAAGTTACGCCTGTGTAGTACCAAACATCATCGTTAAGTGCAATGTAGCCGTTGCCCTCAGATGCAATGTTAACATCGTCTTGGAAAATTATAGAGTTCCAAAATCCGTTTTGAAGTTTGCCGTAATAGTTGTATTGCTGTAAAAGCAAAGAGTCGGAATAAACTCTGTCAACCCAAGTCGGAACATCTTTAATGTCGTAATATGTGCTTTCTCCTGTTACGGCGTCTGTAATGATTGCACCCTTGACATCAGTACCGCCGAAAAGACCTATTTTTTTATCGAGTACGGCAGTAACCCAATAAGGATTTTTATTGTCGTCAATTTCAAAATTTGACTTGTCCATAATGTATGTCGGGTATTGAAAACGCAAATGTCTTGCAAGTTTTTCGTTGAAAAGTTCGCTTGGAGAATATTTTATACCTTCGTCGAGTTTTACTGCCGAAACATTTTGCGAAACAACATCAATTATCATATAAGCAGGGATGCCGTGTTTGGTGTTGTTGAACCATTTAAAAATGTTTGAGTATTGCAAATACGCAACTCTTACAGGTCTGTTTTTATAGTTTATCTGGTTGGTATCAGCTGATACCAAATACTGTGATTTGTAGGCGGAAAGTGAGCCGAGTTGCTGGTCGGCAAGAGTGTATGCCGTTGATTCGTTAAGTCTCGGAACTGTGTCATAGCTGATATTTTTGAAATCTTCTTCAAAATTGCTTTCTTTAATTTCAATAAGTTTTGAATAGTCTTTTGCTCTGAAAATAGTTGCACCTGTAAGTGCGCCTATTCCGACAGCAACTGCAACAACTGCTACTATGATGACAGGAATTTTAGACTTTTTTTGAATGTATGGTCTGTATTCGGGGTTTCTGTTAAGTTTACACTGCATTGTAAACGATACCCAAAATGCACCTATTAAAATTGCGAGAAAAACATAGAAGTCAGTGCTTTTAATGTTTAATGCAGGAATCATAATGTAGTAAGCCACTGCACCGACAACAACGGTAATTAAAAATGAAATGAGCAGTTTCAGCCAAACTTTGTTCGGTGTTACCATTTCGTCAACTTCCGTATCGTTTTTCCAATTAAATTTTTCTTTAAATTCTTCTCGAACGCTTTCGGCGTCAAAGCCGTAATTTTTTTCGTCCATTTTGTTCTCCTTTGTTGTATAATATGCTGTTTCAGAGCATCAAAACCATAATACAACATATATTTTTTACAATCAATTAAATTATTGTAAAATTTTGTGGTTGCGTGATAATATTTTGTTAAAAAAGTTTAAGAAAAGTTTATCAATTTTCTTTATTTTTTAAATAAGAAAAAAGTTTTTTCATATTTTCTTCGCAGTTTTCCACCTCTTTTGCAAAAACAACTGCTCCTTTTTTCCCTGTTTCATTTATTACGAGAAGTGAAAAAATGATAAATTCAACTGTGCTTTCAATGTCAATATCTTCCAAAACGGGAAGCATAAAATACCTGTAAACATAGTAAAAACTCAAGTTTTTAAATTCATCTATCGTTAGACTGTTTTGTTCATTTAAAAATAATGCACTTTCTTTTGATGAATAGTCAAAGGTTTTGCAAAACTCCAAAGCATTTTTTGACGATAATTTTTCGTTGCTTTTTGTTCCTTTTTCGCAATTATTAATTACATTATATAAAGCATTGAAAATATCGTCTTTGTTTTTTGCGTTTTTTATTTTTTCAAAAACACTGTTTCTCTTTTTTGTCAGTTCAAGGTATTCTTCTGCGTCGATATTGTTGATACTCGGCAGTTCGTCTGTGATTTCGCAGTTGAACCCGAGTTCATTTTCGGCAAAAATGAGCCTTGATGCTTCAGGGCAGGCAGTTGAAATTCCGCACTCTGTTGTTCCGCCGAAAATATTTTTCCAACGGGGAAAGTTTTTACAGGTGTCGCACAAAAAGTTTTCGCCTAAATTTTTTTGTATTTCGCAAAGTCCGTTTTTTAAATGAATACAGTCAAGACCTGATTGTTTAAATACTGTCTCGCCGTTTTCGTTTTTCGTAATGGAATTTTTTAAAACATCGCAATAATTACCTGTTGCATTTTCGTACTTTTTCTGCGATTTTTCATCTATCTCTATTTGCCAGCCGCTGCAACAGGTGTTTTCGCACTTGTCTGCTATACACCTGAATTTATCATAGTATGCAGGTTTTTTAATTATCATTTAAAAGTTCCTCTGCATTTGTTTCATTATATATTTTAATGCCGTTTTTATCGAGTAATTCGGCAAAAATGCCGTTTCCGTCAATAATTTTTGAAGTAAAAGTACCGTCGTAAATTTTTTTAAAACCGCAAGACGGACTTCTCTCTTTCAAAACGGCAATATTGCAGTTGTTGTTTTTTGCAATTTCAAAACATTTTTCTGCACCGAGCGTGAACTCTTTTGTTACATCTTTGCCTTTGTTTGTAACAACTTTTCCGTTTGAAATTTCGCTTGCGTCTCTCGGTGTGGGCAGTCCGCCTGCCTCTTCGGGACAAACAGGGATGAGTTCGTATTTGTTTTTCAACTTTAAAACAGCGTAATTTTTATTGTTTGAGCCGGAATATTTGCAGTTGTATCCGAGTAAACAGGCACTTACTATGATTTTTTTCATTTTAAATTCACCGTTTCTGTTTTTGTTTAAGTGTATATATAATAGCAGAGTAAAAAAATTTTTTCAAATATTTAAAAATATTACAATGTGAAAACAATGTGAAATGTGCAAATCTTCTGTTTGCAAGTGTTTTTTATTGAATAGTGTGAATAAATTGTTAAAAAAACAAATTTTATTAATATATTATACTTTTTGGTTGTTATTTGTCCTAAAGTTTATATAATGATAGAAATGTTACAAATTGTTATATTATGATTGTAAAATAATGCAATTAATGTATAAATAATCATTTAGTATGCAAAAAATTTCGCAATTTTATCCAATTTTACCCAACAACAGTTGATTTTTCATTAATATTTTGTTTATTGTTCATAAAAAATGTTGACAAAGTTTTAATGAGTTAGTAATATATACTTACTATTTGAGTAATCAAATAAATTCATTTATAAAGGAGTATTTTTATGAAAAAGGCAAAAAAAGTCATAGCTTTGTTACTTGCTGTTGTGATTATGGGTACATCATTCACTGCATTTGCAGGAAATAAAGTTACAACTTACACAGCTCCGTCGGGAAAATACACCATGGAAAAGATTTCCCACAAAAATTCCGGTGTTAAAGAAGCAGACGGACTCATTGATTTTGAGTCGGGAGATGCTGACAGAGGTCAAAACTATGCGTGGTCGGCAGTTGGTTACGGCGACTATGTATATGTTGGTACTTGCTATGCCGCAATCTGGCAGACTCTCAAAATCATGGCAGGTCAGTTCGGAATTGACCGGGAGTTGTTCAAGGCAATTGTAGATGCAGCATTTAACGGTGCACTCTACACAGGTGATGAAAAGAACAATCCGACAGACGCAAACAGAGCTGTTCTTGTAAAAATTCACGCTAAAACAGGCGAAACAAAAGTAATTTACCAACCTGAAAAATCAGGCGGTTTCAGAAACGCGACTGTTTTCAATGGTAAACTTTATTTCATCGGTACAGGTAAGATTTCATTTGTTGTTGAAGTTGACCCTGAAACAGATGAGTACAAAAGAGTTTACGAGTCAGATCCTGTAACCGTTCCGGGTATGGCAACAGGCATCAGAGGCATTACAGAAATTAATGGTAAACTTGCAGTTAGTATGATAGGCGACAACGGTGCTTATATCGTTGCATCCGAAAATCCTTCTGCCGGAAAAGAATCTTTTAAAGTAATCGCTACTCAGGAAGACCTTTTTGATTACCCCGCAAATATGTTTAACGACAATATTTTCGGCGGTTCAATCTTTGATATGGCTTCTCTTAACGGTAAACTTTACATATCTATCGTAACAGGCAGAAGTAACAAGAAACAGGCATTTGCACTTGTTTGCGGTGAAGAACAAAAAGACGGCACATTTAAGTACCATGTAATTGCCGGTGATGAAAAAGACGGTGCGAAATATCCTTTCGGTTTCAGTGCAGACCGTTCAGGTGCAGCTAACCTTGTTGTATTCGACAACCATCTTTATATCGGCGGATATAACGACCCGATGGTTGCTCTTCCGCAGGCTCTCTCAATGAATTTTGAGCCTCTTTACAAAGACCTTTCTTCTCCTGTAAACCTTTGGAGAATGGATACAGATGAAAATGTAGAACTTGTAGCAGGCGAACCAAACGACATTTTCCCTGAAGTAGTCGGCAATATGGGTTCAGGTTTCGGCAACAATCTTAACCAATATGTATGGCGTATGCAGGTATATGACGGCAAACTTTATGTCGGCACATTCGACATCGGAAGCCTTGCATATCCTGTAATGCAGTTCACAAACGGCGATATTCTTGAGCGTACACCTGAAGAATGGGAACAACAAATAGAGTACATTCAAAAAGTTATCGAACTTACTAAAAAAGGCGAGGTTGAATCACCTCAGACACGTGCAATCAGCCAGGAAGAACTTGCTAAACTTGTAGAAATGCTCAAAGACCTTTACGATAAGGGCGGTTTCAACGATATTCAAAGCACTGAAGATTTGTTAGAGGCTCTTAAAAAACTCAAAGCATTCTATGAATCAATTAAAGACCAGCTTCCTCCGGAAATTGTAGAGGTAATTGACGGTCTTCTCAGCCAAATCACTATTGAAAAACTTGAATACTTCCTTAAAACTTGTGAGTATCTCAGCAAAGGCGAACGCGGATTTGACCTTTTGGTAACAGAAGACGGCAAAAACTTTGAAGTTCTCACAAGAGACGGTTTCGGCGACCCGTACAACCACGGTTTGCGTTCATTCGGTGTAACAAACTACGGTCTTTGCATCGGTACCGCTAACCCGTTCTTGGGCGCTCAGGTTTGGAGACTTAACGAAGTTAAAGATACTTCAAAACCGGGAACATCCGACCCAAACGAAAATGTTGACACACCTGACATTCCTGATACAGGTTCAAACGACAGTGATATTGCAAACAGTGTAAGAAACTATATTTTTGCAATCGGTGCTGTATTTGTTACTGCTGCTCCTTGGCTTTTGCGCAAAAAGCAACAGTGGACTGTTGAACACGAAGCAAAATAATTAGTATTTAAAATTATTTGAAAAAATGCACCGTACGGTTGAAAAATCGTGCGGTGTTTTTGCTGTTTTTATTGATAGATTTGAAAATTTTCAAAAAAAATCTCCCGAGCCTGTATAAGCGCGGGAGATTTGATTTTTTATTTAATTTTGTTTTCTCACAATTCCGTATTCGTCAATATCGGGAATGAAGTATTTGCATCTGTTTGATTTTTCAAAAAGAAGTTTTGCGTACTCGTCCTCGTCAAGTTCAAGAGTGCAGTAAAATTCTTCAGTTTCTTCATCGTAGCAGTTGTATCTGCATTTTTCACATTCATTCATAATTTTTGCCTCAGTCTTTAAATCTGTAACCCGAACCCCAAACAGTTTCGATAAAGTCGCTTGATTCTCCGAGTTCTTTGATTTTATCACGAATTCTGTTAATATGGACTGTTATTGTTGAGGTCTCACCCATCGGGTCAGACTCCCAAATTTTGTTGAAAAGTTCGTCTTTTGTAAAAACGACATTTGGATTTTCAGCAAGATAGTCGAGAAGGTCAAACTCTTTGTTTGTAAAAGTAAGTTCCTTTGAGTTTATAAACATTCTGCGTGCTTTTTTGTTTATTGTAAGCGGACCTGAAGTAACTGTTTCGGCATTGTTTTTTTCAGCCCCCGTCAATCTGTTGTAGCGTGAAAGATGTGCTTTTGCTCTTGCTACAAGTTCACTCGGACTGAAAGGCTTTACAACATAGTCGTCTGCACCTATTCCGAGAAGATTGATTTTGTCAAAGTCCTCTTTTCTTGCACTTACAACTATAATCGGTATATCTTTTTTCTCTCGTATTGCTTTGCAGATTTCAAATCCGTCAAGTGACGGTAGCATCAGGTCAAGTATAACAAGGTCAATATCAAGCGATAACGCTTTTTCAAGACCTATTTTGCCGTCTGTTGCACTTATTGTCGAACAGCCGGCAGCGTTTAAGTAGTCTTCTTCAAGACTGAGTATGTTTCTGTCGTCTTCAATGATTAATATTTTGCTCATATCATTTGTTCTCCTTTTCTGTCGGAAGTGAAATATGTATTGTAAGTCCTTTTCCTTTTTCGCTTGTAGCCCAAATTGAACCGTTGTGAAGCGTAACTATTTGTTTGCATACCGAAAGTCCGAGACCGCTTGAGTTGTTGGCTGCAGATTCTGTCCTCGTCCGTGCTTTGTCGGCACGGTAGAATGAGTCAAATATGTGTATCAATTCGTCTGAGTCAACGCCTATTCCGTTGTCCTCAACTTCTATAAGTACGGTTCTTGTGTATTGAGTGAGAGTAAATGTCAGTACGCCTTTTTTGTCTTCTTGTTTGTATTTTAAACTGTTTGAAACAACATTTCGTATAACTCTTGCAAAGTTGTCGGGGTCAAGCATTACGGTAACATTGTCGTCGCAGTATGCGTTGAATTTAAAGTCGAAATTTTGGTCGTGAAGTTTGTTTTCCAAATCTTCGGCACAGTCTTTCATATATTCGTATATGTTTATTTTTTTCTTATTTAAAACTATCGTGTTTAAATTCAACTTTGAATATGTCAAAAGGTCGTCAAGGAGTTTTTCCATATCAAGTGTGGAGGAGTATATTGTTTTCAAATATCTTTCACGCTTTTCGGGTGTGTTTGCGATATTGTCAAGAAGTCCTTCGACATATCCTTTTATTGAAGTCAAAGGAGTTCTTAAATCGTGTGCAACACCGGCAATCATTTCTTTTTGTGCTCTTTCTCGCTCTTTGTCGGTTTCTTCGCTTTCAAGCAGTCGCCGTCTCATCAGGTCAAACGCTTCCGCCGTCTGACCGAGTTCGTTTTTGCTTTCATAGTTCACTCGATGGTACAGGTTTCCGCTTCCTATTTCTTCTGCACTGATTTTCAGTTCTGTCAGAGGCTTGTTTATGGAATTTGCCGTTATTGAGGTAATGATTAACATGGCGGTTGCAAAAATCGCCGCAATGATTACAACACCGACTATTGATTTGCCTGTTATGACTGAAATTTGATGCTTAATTGATGTGTCGTTTTCAGACATTGTATAATCTTTGCTGATGACTGAAATTTTATACTCGTCGCCGTTGTTTTCGTATATCCTGTTGATGAGAAGTCCGTTTTTTCCGTAGTACGCCATCTCATTTTCAAGACTCGTTCTCGCTATGTTTTTTGCAGATTTTTCAATCCCGTCAACAGATGAATTTTCGCTTAAATAATATATCTCTCCGTTTTTTGTGATTAAAAATTCATAACCGATTTTTTCGATGGGATTAAGATATTTTTTTAACTCGGCGCCGTCATCTTTCGTTACATTTTCATATATATTGTTTATTGCAAAATTCCATTGAATTTGGTTTACGGAACTGTATGTGTTTGAAGTTACATTTGAAAATCCGAAGTAAAGTGCACTTGCTGAAAAAAGCGTCGGTGAAAGTGCTATCAGCAAGATTGTCGGAAAAAGTATGATACAGACATTTGCAATGAAAATTCTGCTTATAATCGACATATCTTTAAATCGTTTTCTGCCTGTTTTTCTTTTTGCCCGTTTCATTGTGTTTCGCCTCGTTGTTTTCCGTAGTTTTTCATATACTCTATATATGTAGAAAAGTTAAGCCGAACAAATGCTTCTACCGTTTGTTCGTTTATAGGTTCTATTTTGTTGTGCAGTCTGTAAATGGTTATGTTTACTATTCCGCCTATAATGTACTGTATATTGTACTCGGAAAGTCCGTCAGCGTTATTAAAAATCGGCGACAGATAAAAGTGAAGTTTCTTCCTTAATTTGTTTTTGAAAATGTATGAATTGTCGTTTTTGAGCATTATTGTGTACATTTCTTCATTTTCGCTGATTACTTCATTAGCAAGCATCAAAACTTTTGTTATGGAACTTACGGTAACATTTAAACTCAATTCTGCGTAATTTTCGATTTTTTTGTTTACATTTTCAAAAAGTGCAGTTACCATTTCGTCACAGAGTTTGTCCATCAAGTCATACTTGTCTTCATAGTGAAGATAGAAAGTATTTCTGCTTATTACTGCTTCGTCGGAAATATCCTTTACGCTGATTTTTTCAAAACCTTTTTCATTCAGCAATTTGAAAAAAGCTCTGTAAATTGATTTTTTTGTCTTTATAATTCTTAAATCTGTTTTATTTGACACAAACTTCACCAACTTTTACATATTTATCACAATAATTGTTGAAGATTATCGCTTTTCTGTCGTATAAATGTACAATTTTTAAAATATGTCACTTAAATTCCATTTATTAATAATTGTCTATTGTGTAATATAATTTTACAATATATAATTTGAAGTGTCAACAGTGTTATGTTGTTGACGGTGAGCAGACCGCAAAGGGACAGGTAGGTTTTTTTTATCTCCTTAATGATAAACACACCATCCTTCACAATTTTTTTTACCTACTTGTTTTTTTGCGGTAGTTAAGTAAATTCGCCCCTATCGTGTTCATAGGGGCTTTATTTTTGTTTGTTTTTTTGTTATACTGTCTATACGGTCAGTTGCTCTGAATTATATTTTTACAGATATTTATATTTGGTGATAGTATGAAAAAATTGTCGAAAACATCAAAAAAAATATTGTGCCTTGTTCTTTGTGTAATGTTTGGATTTTGCACTTTATTTGCCGTTTCTCCTGCATTTGCATATACAAATCTTTTGTTAGATGTTTGGCAGGAAAGCAACATTACAAATTCCGAAGGCGTAAAGTTTTCATATACACCCGAATACAGTGCCGTGTATCATTTTGAAGCAAGTGCGACTTATGATTCGATGGGCTATGTTTACGACGCAGACAATAAACTTATTGCATCGGACGACGATTCGGCAGGCGGTCAACAGTTTAAAGTAAACGTAAAACTCGAAGAAGGAAAAACATACTTTTTTGTCGGAAAGTTTTGGAATGCTGACAGAAGGGGTAAAATAAAAGTCCTTTTAACAAGCGAAAAATCTGACGAAGTTGAAAAAATTACCGTTAGTACGGACTACTATTTTTTAGAAAACAAAAACGGCAGATGGAACACCGATTCTGACGGAAAACAGTATTTTGACTATAACTTGCAGGATTTTTATGACAGTCTTGAGATAGATGTCTATTTTTCCGACGGAACAAAAGCACATTGGAACACGGAATTGAGCGGCGGTACGCAGACAATTCACGGCAAAAAACTCTATCTCGTACATAACCAATATATTAACCATTGGATTTACGGCGAAGAGGACTTTTTAACAGTAAAATATATGGGCGCTGTTTACAAAGTGCCGATAAGTATATTGAAAAAACCGATTTACTATTTTACGGCAAATGTCAGCACGCTTTTGCCCGATAAAAACGGCGTGTGTGACGCAACGGTTGCAATAGATGATGAAGTTTTTAAAACAGATGAAAGCGGCGATTTTACCATCCGAAAAGAAGCTGGTACATATACGGCGACAGTCAGTGCGAAAAACTGTATTCCCCGTGAAATTACAATCGAAGTCGGCGAAAAGGATAAATATGTCAGCAGTGTAGGAATAGATTTGTTGAATGTCGATATTAACGGCGACAATGTTGCAGACTCTAAAGATATAGAGATGTACAATGGTAAGTTCGGCAAAAAGTATAATAATAAGATATACGATATGAACGGCGACGGCTTTGTTAATATCAAAGATTTTCAGTCGGCAAACTCGATTTACGGAATAAGTCAGGAAGAATTTTCCGATTATATCGGCGAAGTTTTAGACCTATCTTCTTATGATTTAAACGGCGACAATTTCATAAATATTCGAGATGTTTCCGTTTTTAAAGAACATACAGACAATTTTAACGGTTATGAACCGCTTGTTGTAAAATAGAATATTTCTTTGCAGATTTTCTGCTTCAGAGGGGGTATGACCTGTGCGTTTTGTTTTGCACAGGTCATATTTTTTGCAGTGTTTAACTTAATGTAAAATTTATTTTATATAAAAAAACGACCTGCTTTTTGCAAAACAAGTCGGTAAAGTTAAGTTTTGGATTTTTACTGAATAAATCAATAATATGCTTTTATAAAGTTCAGATTTGCAGTCGATTTTTGAAAATATAAATCAAACAATCAAATCGTTTTCCTTGAGTTTGTTCACGAAACTTTCGGCGTCGGATTTTGCCTGCTCAAAAGAAACTTCATATTCGTTTTCAAGCATTTTTGCCGCATCGTCAATCGAAATGTCGTTTTGAAAACAATTCCACAAAAAGCCGCCCGTTTCGTTCAGCGTTATCATTCCGTTGAAATCAAGTGCATTTTTTCCTATCGGTACAACTATGTTGTTTCCTGCGATATTTCTCATTGCAAAGCCGTCTTTAATCTTCATTTTTATATCTCCGTACACATTATTTAACTTAAATTATATCAAAAATATTTGTACAATTCAACATAAAAACGGTTGCACCGACAAAATATTAATACAAATGTTCAAAAAGTTAAAGTTTTGACAATAAATACTTGCAGATATCGGGTAATTTGGTTATAATATAAAACGGTAATTTATTAAATAAATTATAAAGACTTGAAAGGAGTTATTTTTATGACTTATTCAAACGAAGTTGAACAGATGTGTACTGTAAAAAAAGGTCCGCATCACGGTCCTGCTCCTATTCCTGAAGAAGGAAAATGGGTTAAATCTTACGAAATCAAAGACATCAGCGGTTTTTCACACGGTGTGGGCTGGTGCGCACCTCAACAGGGCGCTTGTAAACTCAGCCTCAATGTTAAAAACGGTATTGTAGAAGAAGCACTTGTAGAAACACTTGGTTGTTCCGGTATGACTCACTCAGCTGCTATGGCTGCTGAAATTCTTCCGGGCAAAACACTTCTTGAGTGTCTTAATACCGACCTTGTATGTGACGCTATCAATGTTGCTATGAGAGAAATTTTCAAACAACTTGCTTACGGTCGTTCACAGTCTGCTTTCTCAGAAGGCGGTCTTGTTGTCGGTGCTGCTCTTGAAGACCTTGGTAAAGGTCTCAGAAGTCAGGTTGGTACAATGTTCTCAACAAAACTCAAAGGCGTTCGCTATATGGAAATGGCTGAAGGCTATGTTCTCAGCATGGGACTTGACGAAGAAGGCGAAGTTATCGGCTACAAGTTCGTTAAACTCGGCAAAATGCTTGAGGATATCAGAAACGGCGTTGAACCAAACGAAGCATACAAAAACAATATCGGTCAGTACGGTCGTTATGACGACGCTGCTAAGTACATTGACCCGAGAAAAGAATAAGAGCAGGAGGACTTGAAAATGGCAAACGATGTAAAGTTTGAAGGCAAAGAAAGAAGAATTGCCAAAATCGAAAAATGTCTTGCTGAGTATGGTCTTTCATCACTCGAAGAGGCAAGAGAACTCTGTTTATCAAAAGGTATAGATGTTGAAGCTATCGTAAAAGGCGTACAGCCAATCGCTTTTGAAAACGCTTCATGGGCATACACACTCGGTGTTGCAGTTGCACTTAAACAAGGTATTACAAACGCTGCTGACGCTGCCGCTGCAATCGGTATCGGTCTTCAGGCATTCTGTATTCCGGGTTCAGTTGCAGAGCAAAGAAATGTAGGTCTCGGTCACGGAAACCTTGGTGCTATGCTCCTTAAAGACGAAACAAAATGTTTTGCATTCCTTGCAGGTCACGAATCTTTCGCAGCAGCAGAGGGTGCTATCGGTATCGCAAGAACAGCTAACAAAGTTCGTAAAGAACCTCTTAAAGTTATTCTTAACGGTCTCGGCAAAGACGCTGCATATATCATTTCAAGAATTAACGGCTTCACTTATGTAAAGACAGACTATGATTTCTATACAGGCGAACTCAAAGTTGTTGACACAAAAGCATTTTCAGACGGCGAAAAGTCAAAAGTTCTTTGCTATGGTGCAAACGATGTTCTTGAAGGCGTTGCAATTATGAAACACGAAAGTGTTGATGTTTCTATCACAGGTAATTCAACAAACCCGACAAGATTCCAGCACCTTGTAGCAGGCACATACAAAAAATGGTGTCTTGAAAACGGTAAATCATACTTCTCAGTTGCATCAGGCGGTGGTACAGGCCGTACACTTCATCCTGACAATATGGCAGCAGGCCCTGCATCATACGGTCTTACAGACTCAATGGGAAGAATGCACGGCGACGCTCAATTCGCAGGTTCTTCTTCTGTTCCTGCCCATGTTGAAATGATGGGACTCATCGGTATGGGTAACAACCCAATGGTTGGTGCAACAGTTGCTTGCGCAGTTGCAGTTGCTCAGGCTGAGTAATTTATATTTATAGTTTATTTAATATGTTTTTATGATTGTTTTTTAAATAAAAGTAAAAACAAAAAAGAAAAATCGCTGAAACACTCGTTTCGGCGATTTTGTTTTATGTATGGAAATAATTTTTATTTAATTATAATTTCGGAGTCCAACCGTATTTTTTTAAATCTACGGTATTGTCGTCTTGCACTTCAATTCCGTCATTTTTCAGCCTTTTTACTTGTTCGTTTTCGCCGCCGAAGGCAAACGCTTCGGATACTCTGCCGAAACGATTTACGACACGGTAGCACGGAATTTTGTCGGGATTTGGGTTTTTATGAAGTGCGTATCCTACAACTCTTGCAAGTTTTACATTGCCTGCCATAGTTGCTATTGTTCCGTATGTTGCAACTTTGCCTTTTGGTATTTGACAAACTGCATCGTATATTAAATCATAAGTATTTTTACTCAAATTTATCACCCGCTATATTTTAGTATGTGTGCTTTTTCGTGTCAAGGAGTTTGCATTGACAATTATTGAATGTTATTGTATGATTAAATAACAATTCAAGGAATTTGGTGAAAACCCAAAACAGCTCACTCTACTGTAAAGAGATACAAACCTACAAATGCCACTCAATTTTATGGGGAAGGCGTAGGCGAGGCTATGCTCTGAGTCAGGATATTTGAATTGAATTTTTATTTTCGGTGAGGAGAAAATTATGAAAAAAATCATTTCGGGCATAGTTGCATTTATGCTTGTTGTTTCGACAACATTAACGGCTTTTGCAAGTGTGCCGAAAAACACGGTGGTCAGCGAAATTAACGGAGCTGCAAAGTATGTCTTGGCTGAGTTCAAGAAAAACGGAGTCGAAGAGTTTACAATCGACAACTCAAGAGATTTCTACGCTTTTTTGAAAGCGGGAGTCGATATGAGCGAGTATGAAAAAACTTATGTAAATTCGGTTAAAGAAAGACTTGATGAAACAAAGGGCGAACTCAATTCGATGAATCTTTTTGCAAACTCAATTCTTTGTCTTAATGCACTCGGATATGATGTTAAAAATTTCAACGGCTGCAATCTTGTTGAACTTTTTGAGAAAACAGACGCATCAAAACCCGACGATGACAATCCGTACTATTATAAAGACGCACTTGAAGCAGTTTCTGTTGTCGGTGCGGATGAAAAATTTGCAAATGCACTTGCAGACAGCCTTGCATCTTGTTATACAATGGGCAAAGGTCTTGACTATTGGGGCTTTTCAAGTGATAATACGGCAGTTTTTGTTACGGGGCTTTTGAATTATAAAGGCTCAAACGACTATTCAAAATATATAGAAGACGCTTTTGCCGTTTTGGAAAAATCTAAAGTTGACGGCGGATATTTTTCAAACGCCGAATACGGCACAGAGCCGAACGCTGACTCTACTGCGCTCGTTTTGATGGCGTACTCAAAGGCAGGAAATATCGAAAAAGCAGACGAAACATACGAACTTTTGGGAAATTTTAAAGGCTCGGGAACAGGGATATATACTTATGCAGGAAAAGACAGTGCATTTGCTACCAAAGATGCTTTAATAGGATTCGGTTACTATTTGCCTCTTCTTAAAGATGACGAAAAACCTACACAAAAACCGACAGAAAAGCCTACACAAAAACCCGAAAACAAACCGACAGATGAAAAAGGAGAACAGGTAAAAGACGATTCACTCGTTTCTCCTGATACAAGTGCCGTTTCATTCGGTGCCGTTGCCTTTATCGGCTCTGCTTCGCTTCTTGCAATTTTGAAGAAAAAAGAAAAATAATTTTTAAATTTTGACCGATGTTTTGTTTGAAAATGTCGGTCTTTTTGTTGCAACTTTGGGTTTGTTTGTGTAAAATTATTTTAGGTGATGCAGTATGACAGAATATGAAAAAACAATTTCTTTATGGTTTGAAATGTGGCTCGTTAAAAAAGATTTGGGAATAGAAGAAATTTTTTCACACGACGTAATATATATTGAAAGCTGGGGACCGCAATATCATGGGGCAAAACAAATTTGCCATTGGTTTGATGAATGGAATAAACGAGGAGATGTTTTGGCTTGGGACATTAAAAGATTTTTTGTAAACGGTAAATCAGTTGCTGTGGAATGGTATTTTAAAAATATTATGCACGACGGTAAGACAGAAGAATTTGACGGGGTTAGTGTTGTCGATTTTGATGATGACGGTAAAATTTCATTTTTGCAGGAATACGGTTGTAATATTAAAAGATATAATCCTTATGAAGACGGCGAAAATCCTCGTTTTGAAAAAGAAAGTCCAAAGTGGTTTTAAGGAGTATTTGTGAGTTTTGTATTATGTGCATAAAAATTATAAAAAATTGGATGAAACTTGTTGATGAAGAATTTAGAAGAAGACTCACAGCAAAAGACCTATATTATATGCTTGACCGTGTTGATAAGTATATCTCTGTTCAATATATTGTGACAATGTTCACAAAAGCGTTGGTGCAAGAAAATTTATGAAAATTCGGATTTAAGCAGAGCAAAATAACAAAGGAATTCAAAAATTCTGTTCAAATATTCAGATTAAACAGAAACGGTTATAAATTATGGAATTTGTTGAAATCAAGGAAAACAAGAAAAATTACATTGACCTGTTGCTTTTGGGCGACGAGCAGGAAAGTATGATTGACAGGTATCTTGAGCAAGGCAAAATGTATGTTTTGATTGACAACGGTGTTAAGGCACAGTGTGTTGTTACGAGAGAAAGCGAAGAAGTTGCCGAGATAAAAAATATTGCCGTAAAGCCCGAATTTCAAAAAATGGGTTACGGCAGACGGATGATGGATTTTGTTGAAAATATGTATAAAAACGAAGTTGAGTATTTGCTTGTCGGTACGGGCGACGGTACTCAAAATGTGAAATTTTACGAAAAATGCGGATATAAAAGGTCACATATAGTAAAAGATTTTTTTACCGATAACTATGATTGTCCGATTGTGGAAAACGGTGTTTTGCTGAAAGATATGTTGTATTTAAAGAAATGTATAAAAAACAAGGACTGATTTAGTCCTTGTTTTTTTGCGATATTGATATTATATTTTTATGCTTACTTCGCCTGTGTTGAGTTTTTTGATATTGCCGTTTTCGTCTTTTACAATGAGCGACAGTTCTTTGTCCAAATCTATTGCAACGGCAGGGTAACTGTCTTTCCCTGAATAAACTGTCAGGTGTTTTCCGATTAAAAACATTCTCTTTTTGTATTCTTCATAGAACGGCTTGCTTGCAAGATTTTTATAGTAGTTCATAAAGTTGTTTAAAATTTCTGCAACTATTATTGAGGAAACTTCTTTGTCTGTCGTGTCAAAAACAGAGCCGGCAATATTTTGAATTTCACTCGGAAAATCATTTTCGGGTTTTTTAATGTTTACGCCTATTCCCAAAACGGCGTACTGCATTTTTCCTGTTTCAAAATCTATTGCACCTTCGGTTAAAATTCCGCAAACCTTTTTGCCGTCAACAAAAATATCGTTAACCCATTTGATTTTTGCTTCTTTTCCCGATATTTTTTCAATCGCTTTTGCGACTGCAACTGCGGCGGCAGTTGTAATGTACAATGTTTTTTCGGCAGTTAATTCCGGGCGGAGTAAAACAGAAATATAAACGCCCGTTGACATCGGAGAGTAAAAACTGCGTCCCTTTCTGCCTCGACCTGCCGTTTGCTCTCGTGCAACTATGACGGTGCCTTCGGGCTTTAAATCTAATGCGTATTGTTTTGCCAAATCGTTTGTGGAAGTTACCGTTTTATAAACTTCTATGTTATTTATGGGAACGGTTAAGTATTTTTTTATGCTGTCGGCAGAAATAATATCGTTGTCGTCAGACATACAGTAGCCTTTGTTCGAAACAGCATCAATACGGTAGCCGTCTGCTTGAAGTTGCTTAACCGCTTTCCAAACTGCTGCACGGCTTACATTTATTTCTTCGGCAATATCCTGCCCCGAATAGTATTTTCCTCTGTTGTTTTCAAGTAACTTTAAAATGTGTTCTTTAACTGTCATTTATATACCTTCTGTTTGTTGTTTGAATTTATTTTACCATAAATTAAGCAAAACGGTCAACTTTCTGTGTTTAATTTGGTTTACAATGATGAAATTTATGCTGAAAAATAAAACTAAAAAATTTTTTAAAAAATTTCTAAAAAAGGCTTGACTATATTGTTTGTGTGTGATATATTATTAGGGCGTTGAGTTGCTGGTGTAGCTCAGTTGGTAGAGCAGCTGATTTGTAATCAGCAGGTCAGGGGTTCGAGTCCGTTCACCAGCTCCATGTGTGCAGGTTCATTTTGAACCTGCACTTGTATAACTGCAACTCAATATGGGAGAGTTCCCGAGCGGCCAAAGGGAACAGACTGTAAATCTGTCGTCACTGACTTCGGTGGTTCGAATCCACCCTCTCCCACCAAAAAAGACATTGCTTTTTGCAGTGTCTTTTTTCTTTTATATGTGCAATTTTAAAAAAGTGGATTCGAACGCACTGATGGGAGCGAACGCCAAGCAAAGAAAAAGATTTTGATATTGTTGTTTTATCAAAACTCAAAGTTAAATTCATATTTTTTTAATAAAAATATCTGCGGATGAATAATGATTGTGCGACTTAATAAATTTAAGATCAGGCAATTGAAGTGGAAAATATATACAACAGACTTGTCAGGGACAATATCCCCGATATATGTATTTCAAACAATCAAAAGTCTAAGTTTAGGGAACTTGACGACTTAAAATATGTATCTGCTTTAAATGAAAAATTAAAAGAAGAAACAAAAGAATATTTAGCGGATAACAGTATAGATGAACTTGCATATATTATTGGAGTTATTGAAGCACTTGCAATCACTAAAGGAAGCAATCTTGATGAAGTTTGAGAATAAAAGAATAAAAAGCCGAAAATGACGGCAAATTTTTGAAAAAATATTTTTTTAGAAAGCGTTTGGGATTGAACTAAATGCAGTATCTATATATGAAATAATGCAAATTATTGTACTATATAACTAAATAATTTTTTGTCGTACAGACATACAATAAAAACCTCTTGATGTTTATTCATCAAGAGGTTTTTTATGTGTAGTTAAAAATCTCGGCAGATAATTCCGAAGTGATTGTAAAGATTTGTCAAAAATTGTCTGTCAACGGCAGAAAGCGGTTCGCCAACGCGTTTGCACCAAACAAGCTCGTTGTTATACGGGTTTGAATTGTTGTCAACTATGGGGATAACATGAATTTGAGAGTTGTCAAAACATCCCGCAGTCCATTTGTTGATATACAAAACCATGTCGGTGTTGAGCAAAAAGTGCTTGCAGGCGTCTATTGAATTGAAAAAGAAAACTTTTTGTTGCTTTTTGCGTTTCAATCCGCTGTCAACATAGGTGTTTTGTTTGTACGCGTTTTTCATGTCAAGAGCAAAAGACGAGTACTTTTTTGCATCTTCAATCGTTACTTCTTTTTTGTCATATAGAGGAGAATCAGGACCTACGCAAATGAAAATTTGGTCCGTTGCAATGTGATGAATATCAATCAGGTTTGCCTGAGTTTTCCACAAAAAACTTTTTCCGTCAGAGTTTGTACGAATGAAAAGTCCCAAATCGGCGGCGTTTTGAATTACCATAGAAACAACATTGTCCCTGTCGGTCTCAGTCAAACTGCCGCTTATGTTTTTGCCTTCATTTTGTTTATAGGTTTTCAAAAAAACATCGTGAGTAAAGTCAAAACATTGAGAGGCAACATAAAGACGCGCAGAGGGTTTTGAATTTCCGCTGAAAAAGTTGTTGTTCAGCGATTCTGCCGCCGCTACTACTTCGCGCGCATAATATACAAAGTCTTTTCCTTGCTCAGTTAATTCTACACCCGACGCTACACGCTGAAAAATCTTTATATTATATTCGTTTTCTAAACTTTGTATGTTTTTAGTCAGCGTCGGCTGACTGATAAACATCTGTTCTGCGGCTTTTGTGATAGAACCGCATTCAACAGTTTTCAGTAAATATTCGAGTTCTTTTAACTGCATCTCAAAACACCTCTTTTTCTTTGTGAAAAATATATAAAAAATTGCGTATTAAATTGGAATTTTTGACAAATATTCATTTTATGAATATCCTCAGTATCAAGTATTGATATTTGATTAAATCAATTTTGCATTATATAATATGAATGAAAGCAAAAGAAAAATTCAAACAATTTTATCTATTATGCTCAATATTTACAATTTAAAATTTATTATGAACTTAATTTAATGTTAATAATAAAAAACCAATTAAATAAAAACAGAAATTGATTTTCGCTTTTATTTATTCTAACAGATAATTCACGAATTGTACATAGCATATAAAAAATGAGAGGAAATTGCAATGAGCAATGAAAATAAACCTATTGCAAATTCAATAAAAGAACAGACTTATTACAAAGGAAAAACCGCGGAAGTCAGAAAATGGGCGTTTGCGTCGGGCGAACTTGTTTACAACCTGCCTTGGATGCTCATAAGTTCGTTTTTGGCGTTTTTTATGACAGACATTGCACTGATTCCTGCTCAGACGGTAGCGATTTTGTTTTTGGTTTGTCGAATTTGGGACGCAGTAAACGACCCTATGATTGGTTCAATGGCGGACCGAACAAAAAGCAAGATGGGACGATACCGTCCGTGGATGCTCGGCGGAGCTGTTTGTTTGATGCCGATAGTGGTACTGCTTTTTACGGCGCACCCGTCTTGGAGTGTAGGAGCGCGCACGACATACGCTTGTGTGCTTTACGCTTTGGCAGTCATTGCGGCGACTGCGTGGAATATTCCTTTCTCGGCACTCAACGGAGTCATTTCTCCGTATCCGAATGAAAGAGCTTCGTTTTCAAGCCACCGCATTTTTGTTTCTTCAATAGCCTGTGCAGCAACAAATGCAATGTTTCTTCCGCTTGTAAATCGTTTTTCAGAACAGGGAGGCAAAACACAGGGCTATTCAATGGCGGCTCTCACAATTTGTCTTTTAACAGTGCCGTTCATATTTACAAGTATTTTGGGGACGAAAGAGGTTGTGAAAGCGCCGCCGTCTCAAAAGATGGGCACAAAACAAGTTTTGGGCAATTTCTTTAAAAATCCGCCGTTGCTGATAGTTTGCACAGCATTTTTAGTTTATGGATTCTTAAACTACGGCAGAATGACGGCGGGTATGTACTACTTCACATATTTTTGGGGCGATACAGGACTGTTTTCAATATATGCTCCGATTAACGGCATCATTTGTGCAGTTTCGGCTTTCTTCAGCGGATACATTATTAAACTTTGCAGAGGCAAAAGAGGTGCGTTGCTGTTTTGCTACGGCACAAGTTTTGTCCTGAACAGTATTTTATTTTTCTTAAATCCGTCAAACTCATCTCCTTCGGTTGTCATTGCTTTGCTTTTCTGTGCAGGTGTCATGAATGGATTTTGTACATCAATTCTGTACGGAATGATAGGCGATACGGTAGAGTATGGTCAGTGGAAAACAGGTGCAAGAGCGGACGGACTGAGTTCTTCGGGTACAAGTTTTATGATGAAACTCGGCGGAGCTATTGCCCCGACAATGTTGCTTTCGCTGTTGGAAGTGAATGGCTATGCAGCAGGCGCTCAGACTCAGACAGACGGAGCGTTGAACGCTATCAATATCACAATGAATTTAATTCCTGCAGGTCTTGCTCTTTTGAGTTTTGTGATTTTCTTTTTCTATAAATTGGACGACAAACTTCACGCTAAAATCATAGATGATTTAAAAGAACGCGGAGAGCATATTGTCGATTAAATTAAATAAATTTTCGGTAATTATAGTCAATAAATTAAAAGACTTTTAATTATATAAATTTCAATAAATACAGGAGGTTTTTATTATGAAAGAATTAAGTCCTGAGCTTGTAAAAGAACTCAGACTCAAAGCAAATCAAATACGCAGAGATATTTGTATCACAACATCCAAACTGCCTTACGCACATTTAGGCGGAGGTATGTCAATGACAGATATGGTTACGGCGTTGTATTACGATGTGTTGAACTTTGACCCGAAAGACCCTCGTAACCCCGACCGAGACAGATTTGTTCTTTCAAAAGGACACTGCGCTCATGTGCTTTACAATGTTTTGGTAGATTTGGGGCTCTATACGAAAGAAGAATTGTGGTCGGAGTACAACCAAATTCACGGTCGTTTCGGTATGCACCCGAACTATCTGTATTTGCCGGGTATCGACGCTTCAACAGGTTCTCTCGGTCAGGGTATGGCTCTTGCAGTAGGTATGGCTCTTGCAGGCAGAATTGACAAAAAAGATTATAGAGTTTTCTGTATGACAGGCGACGGCGAATTGCAGGAAGGTTCAAACTGGGAAGCAATTATGGCGGCAGGTCATTATCAACTCGGCAATATCGTTATGATTACTGACAAGAACCAAATTGAAGCAACAGGCTGGACAAAAGATATTATGAATATTGACCCGTTGGACAAGAAGTTAGAAGCATTCGGTTGGGATGTCATCAGCATTGACGGACACAATATGGAAGAAATATTGAAGACATTGCACTCGTTACCGGCGTCAGACTCTCAAATTCGCCGTAAACCGATTGCTATCATTTCAAATACAAGAAAAGCGGAAACTATTCCGGACCTTGAAAACACACCTAACTGTCATCTTCGTCCCATGCCACCTCAACTTCTCGAGAAGTGCCTTGCCCGTTTGGACGAAATTGAACAGGAAATTGAAAGGAGCTGAATAATATGAACAAGACAGTTAAAACATTTGAAGGCGAACTTGAACTCGGACATTTAGATATGTTGGTTGCAGCTTCTGCCCGTGATATGTGGGTAGAAGAATTGCAGGAATTGGCAGAAACAGACGAGCGTATAGTGTTCGTTACGGCGGACGGCGGATATGCAGGCAAAGAAAATGAGTTTCGTTTAAAACACCCCGACCGTATGCTGCCCGTAGGTATTGCAGAGATGGACCAGGTAGGTATTGCTTCGGGACTTGCTCTTTGCGGAAAAATTCCGTACATTAACGGTTTTGGACCTTTCCTTGCTTTGCGTACACTTGACCAGGTACATACAAATGTGTGCTATCCGAACTTGCCTGTTCGTATTGTAAATACTCACTCAGGTTTGACTTCGGCAAGCGGCCCTACCCACTATAATATTATGGACATCGCTATAATGCGTACTTTACCGAATATGACCTATGTTATTCCCGCAGACGCAAATCAGTGCGTGAAGTTGATCAGTAAAAGTGTTGACTACCCGGGTCCGATGTGTATAAGAATTGCACGTGGTGCAGAACCGCTTGTTTATACAGAAGACTATGACTATGAAATAGGCAAAGCGATAATTGCACACGAAGGCAATGATGTTACAGTTGTAGCGTGTGGTTGTACTGTTGCTTTTGCAGTATCTGCGGCAAACGCTCTTGAAAAAGAGGGTATAGGTGTTCGTGTTTTAGATATGCACACAGTTCGTCCTCTTGACAAGCAGGCAATTCGCGACGCAATCAAAGATACGGGAAAAATCATTACGGCAGAAGACGCTTTTGTAATCAATGGTCTCGGAAGTGCAGTTTCAGACCTTATGGCAGACGAGGGGTTACAGGCTAAATTTAAGCGTTTGGGTATTCCGAACGACGAGTTCCCTCCGCTTGGCGACAGCTATGAATTGTACGCTCATTTGGGCTATGACCCTGAGGGTATTAAAAAAGCAATTCGTGAAATTTTGGAATAATTGACCGAATATTTTACTTTTATCTGTTTTATAAATACTATTATTTTGATTATCAATTTTAATTATCATTGCAAAAGGGCAGTTGAAAAAACTGCCCGTGCAAAATCTAAATAGAAAGCAGGCGAATTTTTTGGACAAATCTCCTACTATGAAAAAGGAAAATCCTTTAGCTAAAAAAGCGTTCACTTTAGCGGTAGTTTTTATGATATTTCAGGTCATAATTTCTTTCTTCCGTTCACAAATTTCCTTTATGGTACCGCCCCTTATGCAGCCAATCACAAGCGATTTGGGCATAGACTTGGGTCTCGGCGGAACATTGCAGACATCTGCAACTCTTATGATGGGCGTAGGCAGTCTTTTAGTTAGTTTGTTTATTGACCGTATCGGTACAAGTAAGTCAATGACAATAGGTATGGTAGGTTACTTCATTGCAGGTATCCTGGGATACACAGCACAGTCTTTCACACCTATGCTCATTGCGCGTTTAATTACAGGCCTTTGCAACGGTTTTGTAATAGTTTGTATTACCACTCTTGTTTCGGAGCGTTTTACAAGCAACAATGCAAGAGGTATGTGTTCAAGTTTGGTACAGGCAACAAACTCATTGACGACTACGGCGGCGTTCAGTATCACTATTCCTATGTACACTTCTTTAGGTCAAAGTTGGAACAAGATGTTTATGATATGGGGCGCTTCCTGTTTAGCTATCGGCATTGTTTGGGCAATTGCCGATTACAAACCAAACAAATTCTTTATTGAATATAATTCTCAAAATGCACAAAATAATGTCGGTGCTCAAGCTGAAGAAAAATCCGGTAACAGTATTCTTAAAGCGTTGAAATTTCGTTCTGTTTGGAGCGCAATGATTTGCTTTGCAGGTGCAACATGGCTCTACATGATGTTCCAAACATATCTTCCTACAATTTTGCAGAAAGTTCACCAAATGGAACCTCAGGAATCAAGCCAAATTACAGGTCTCATCAGTTTGGCAGGTTTGATTTCGTGTGTTGTTTCAGGACTTTTCATCGGAAAAATCAAAAACTACAAAATTGTTTATATTGCACTTATGGTAATTTTACCTCTTGCTTGCTTCGGAGCAATCAATGTTAAATCTGAACTCTTGCTCAAAATAATGGTAATTTTGGTAGGCGTATCATTTTCGGTATTTGTTCCTGTTGTAAATATCAGCATTATGACAGCTGCAGGTATGACTTCAAAAGTTTTCGCAGCGGCAAACGGTTGCTGGACTCTTCTCGGCAATGCGCTTTCTCTTGCAATGCCGTTTGTATTCAATGCTTTGCAGAAAAATATGGGCATGCAAAACGCTACAAGTATGATGTGTCTTGCAGGTGTGTTGACAGTTGTCGGCGCATTGCTTTACCCGAGCAACAAAAAAATTAAGGCACAGGCAGAGGCAAAAGCATAAATTTTAGAATCATAGTTTGTTTCAGTATAATGACATTGCTTTGCAATGTATTATAAATTGCTATGGCATAACACATATACCCCTTGTAATTATTTTATTTGTTATGCCATACAAAAGCAGAATTGAAAGTCAGCGACGGTTCTCTTTTTGTTCATGACAGATTTGAGTACGGACTTGAAGATAAACTTTTGAAAAGTCGCTTGAAGATGCCGAAACAGTTGCAAATAAGAAATGATATTTTCATCAATTTCGCAAGTACGAAAGGCTCGCTTCCCGTCGGACACCCGTACTTTTTTGCAAAGAAAATGAATGAAAGATTTTTGCAGTCGGAACTTGAAGACAAGTATTTCGGCCGGCTGATTTTTGACTATGCGACAAGCGCTGTTGCAAGCAAAGTGATTGAAACGAATTTTTGATGTTGATACATTTTGAATTGATATAACTATAAAAAATAAATTACAAAAAATAAAACAACAGACCTTTGTTTAAACAAAGGTCTGTTGCTTTTTAAAAGAAGGCTTACAATGAAAAAATCAAGCAAGAAAATATTTTTTTTGACGATTTTATTCTTCTTTTGAGTCTTCAATAATTTTTTGAGCAATGTGTTCAGGCACTTTTTCGTAGCGTGCAAATTCAATTTCAAAACTGCCTCTGCCTTGAGTAATCTGACGCATGGAAGTCGGGAACGACGCCATTTCTCCGATAGGAACTTCAGCCAAAATTTCCTGCATTCCGTTGCCTTGAGGAGTCATACCGAGAACTCTGCCTCGTCTTTTGTTGATGTCGCCGATAATATCGCCCATTGCTTCGTCATTGCAAAGTGCTTTAAGTGTGCCGACAGGCTCAAGTAAAACAGGATTTGCCTGAGGAATACCGTTTTTATAAGCAAGACTTGCCGCAATTTTAAAACTCATTTCCGATGAGTCAACAGGGTGATATGAGCCGTCGTAAAGAGTTGCTTTTATTCCAACCATAGGATAGCCTGCAACTACACCTTTTTGTATAGACTCTCTCAAGCCTTTTTCAACGGCAGGGAAGAAGTTTTTGGGAACGGAGCCGCCGACAACTCTTTCTGCAAACTCAAGTTCTTCGCTTTGGCAAGGTTCAAATTCAATAAATACATCGCCGAACTGACCGTGTCCGCCGCTCTGCTTTTTATGTCTGCCCTGTGCAGAAACTTTTTTTGTGATAGTTTCTCTGTATGCGATTTTCGGAGTTTTCAAAATTGCCGTTACGCCGTACTTTGCTTTGAGTTTTGAGATTGCAACATCGAGATGCTGTTCTCCCAAACCACCCAAAATCTGCTCATGTGTTTCATTGTCGGAAGCGAAAGTAAGGGCAGGGTCTTCTTCACAAAGACGGGTAAGACCCGATGCGATTTTTTCTTCATCGCCCTTCTTTTCGGGCAATACTGCCATTTTATATACGCTTTTCGGAACTGCGACACCGTCAAGTGTGAACACTTTTGAAGAACAAAGTGTGTCGCCTGTTTCAAATGTTGAAAGTTTTGTAACTGCACCTATATCGCCTGCGGGTATTTCTGTTGTGTCTTCCTGCTTCTGACCTCTGACAAAAACGATTTTTCCGACTTTTTCGGTTTCTCCCGTTCTTGAATTTTTTGCCGTCATACCCGTTGTGATTTTTCCGCTGATAACTTTAAAATATGACAGTTTTCCTATGAATGGGTCTGCAACGGTTTTGAAACAGATTGCGGCGGTAGGGCCGTTTTCTTCAGGTGTGAGTTCGCAAGGCTCTGAATTTTCGTCATACGCATACTCGGCTTTAGGCTCGGGAGCGCACTCAGACAAAAATTCAAGGAGCATATCCACACAAGTACCCTGAGATGCCGAAACGCATAAAAGAGGTATTACGGAACCGGATTTCATACCTGCTTTAAGTCCGTTGATTTTGTCTTCTTTGGTTAATTCTTCTCCCTCAAAGAATTTTTCCATCAATTCGTCGTCTGCACCTGCAACTGCCTCGTTAAACACTTCTTTTACGGCGTCAAATCTTGCCGTGTCGTCAGGCTCGGCAGACACTTCACTTCTTTTAATGCCGTCATATTTATATGCTTTGTCTTCAATAAGGTTGTAGTAAGAGTCAACTTTTCCGTCTTTGATTACGGGTACTACAACAGGGCAAACCGATGTGCCGAATTTGGCAACGATTTCGTTCATTGACTTATAAAAGTCTGCTCTTTCGTGGTCCATTTTGTTAAGTACGAACATTTGCGCAATTCTTCTTTTGGATGCGGCTTTAAATGCTTTTTCTTCGCCTACGGCAAGACCTGTTCTCGCCGATACGACAATCATGGCACAGTCAGCAGCACGAATACCTTCGGCACTTCCCGTTTCAAAATCAAAAAGTCCCGGTGTATCGATGAAGTTCAGTTTTTTGCCGTTGTATTCTATCGGAGCAACTGCCGAAGAAATAGAGAACTTTCTTTTCTTTTCTTCTGCATCGCTGTCACAAACGGTGTTGCCGTCTGCAACCGAGCCCATTCTCTCTGTCAGACCCGCCGTGTAAAGCATAGCCTCAACAAGTGTTGTTTTGCCTTTGCTTGCGTGACCTGTCAGAGCAATATTTCGTATATCCTGTGCATTGTATTTTTTCAAGTAGAACACTCCAATCTAAATGTGAAAGTATGTTGTTAAAATTGTATAATATATTTTAGCATTTGTCAATAATTTAGTGCAAGTTTAACACAAAACGAACAAAAAATATATATTTTTTTGTTTTTTATGCTTTTTAGTCCAATATTAATAATTTATTTCTTGAAAAATATAATTAAAAAGTGTAAAATACTTTAGAAAATTTTTAAAACGCAGTTTTGATTGAGAAATTTTTTGTTTTTGTGAAAATCGGCAGATACTAAAATAATGCTTTTTCAGTCAGAAAATTGTTGAAAAACGAAACTTTTATTATATTTTATAATCAATTTCATATTTCATTATATTATATCAGGAGGAAGTTTTATGTACTGCACAAGAAAAATATCCGATGATTTAATCTGGGTAGGAGCAAATGACAGACGACTTGCACTTTTTGAGGGAGTTTATCCCGTACCGAGAGGAATTTCATACAACTCTTATGTTTTAACAGACGAAAAAACAGTGCTTTTCGACACTGTTGACAAGGCAGTCGGGGAGTTGTTTTTTGAAAATGTAGAACACGCCCTTGACGGCAGAAAACTTGACTATATAGTGGTTCATCATATGGAACCCGACCATTCTGCAACTGTTGCCGAAACGGTAAAAAGGTATCCTGACGCAATCGTTGTGTGCAACGCAAAAGTGCTTTCTATGTTAAATCAGTTTTTTGAAGGCGATTTTTCGGGCAGAGTTCATATTGTAAAAGAAGGCGACACTCTTGAAACGGGCAGGCATAAGTTTACTTTCCTTATGGCACCTATGGTACATTGGCCGGAGGTTATGGTGTCGTACGACAGTACGGATAAGATTTTGTTTTCGGCAGATGCATTCGGCAGTTTCGGCAGTCTTGACGGTGCAATTTTCTCCGATGAGGTAAATTTTGAAAAGGATTGCCTTGACGAGTCACGCCGTTATTATTCAAATATTGTCGGCAAATACGGTATGCAGGTACAGACTTTGCTTAAAAAAGCCTCTGCACTTGATATAGAGATGATTTGTCCTCTTCACGGTCTTGTCCACAGAAAAGATATTGAACTTATGGTTGAAAAATATTCAAAGTGGAGCAAGTATGAAAGTGAGAAAAAAGGCGTAGTAATTGCGTATTCTTCTGTTTACGGCAATACTGCAAATGCTTGCGATATTTTGGCTTGTAAATTGCGTGAAAAAGGTATAGAAACAAAAGTTTTCGATGTTTCGGTTACCCATGTTTCAGAAGTTATCTCGGCAATTTTTGAGTACAGCCATATTGTTTTTGCTTCAAACACATACAATAACGGTATCTTCATTAAAATGGAAGATTTGCTTCATGATATTGTCGCTCATTCTGTTCAAAACAGAACTGTCGCTTTCATAGAAAACGGCTCTTGGGCGCCTGTAAGTGCAAAGCAGATGCGTGCAGTGCTTGAGCCTCTTAAAAATATGACATATCTTGAAAATATGCTCACAATTAAATCATCGCTCAAGGATTGTCAAACGGAGCAAATAGATGCACTTGTTGACGAAATTGAAAAAAGTATGTAATTTTTAAATTTTACGCTTGAAAATTCAAATTGTTTTTGATAATATGAAGTTGTTGGTAAAACAATATTATAATGACATTTGTTGTTAAATAATTTACGGAGGTATTGCAAATGAAATATATCTGCGATGTATGCGGCTATGTTTATGACGAAGAACTCGGCGACGAAGAAAACGGAATTGCTCCCGGCACAAAATGGGAAGACCTTCCGGAAGATTTCCTTTGCCCTCTTTGCGGAGTAGGTAAAGACAGTTTTTCAGAAGAATAAGCCAAAATCATAAATGTGAAAAATTTATAAAATCGCTGAAGCGTCAAACTTCGGCGATTTTCTTTTTTTATATGTCGGAAAAGAAACTTTTACTTTGTGATTTGTCTATGTACAGATTGAAATGATTACAATTAGTTACAGTATTTACAAAAAAGATACAATATTCTATTGCGATTTTGCTTAAGTTGTGATATTATAATATTATGATTTTTGGGCAAAACAATATATGGCTGTTTGTCCAAAATATGTTACAAAATATAGTATTTCGTTAAAATAGAGGTAGTTTTAAGTGATAGAATTTAAAGATGTTACAAAGGTCTATTCAACTAACGGTACAAAAGCGCTCAGCAATGTAAATATTAAAATCGAAGACGGCGAGTTTGTATTTATTGTAGGCTCTTCAGGTGCAGGTAAAAGTACATTTTTGAAACTTATTATGCATGAAGAAAAACCAACAGAGGGAGAAGTTATTGTAAATGACTATTCTTCTTCACAGATGAAGAAAAAAGATGTTCCGTATTACAGACGAACAATGGGTATAGTTTTCCAAGATTTCCGACTTATCCCGAAAATGAGCGTGTACGATAATGTAGCGTTCGCCATGCGAGTAATCGGTGCAAAGGAAAAAGACATCAGAAAGCGTGTTCCGTATATTTTGGGACTTGTAGGTCTTTCTAAAAAAGCCCGTTGTATGCCGAACGAACTTTCAGGCGGTGAGCAACAGCGTGTTTCACTTGCAAGAGCTCTTGTAAATAATCCCGATTTGATAGTTGCCGACGAGCCGACGGGAAATGTTGACCCCGAAATGAGCCGAGAAATTGTTGACCTTTTGACAAAAATCAACAACGACGGCAAAACAGTAGTTATGGTTACACACGAACACGACCTTGTTAAAATGTATCAAAGGCGTGTTATAGTTATCAAAAACGGACAAGTTGTTTCAGATACTCCCGACCCGCTTAACGCTCGTTTTGCGAAGAAAAAAGAGGAAACGGAAGTTAAAGAAACAGATATGTACTATTTCAGTGAAAATACGGCACTCAACGACAGTTCGCTTGACGATGTTTTTGACAATCTTGAAGATGTTGTTGAAAGTTCGTCAACTTCCGCAGATGAAAATAAAGACGGAGGTGACAACAGATGAGTTCTTCAAGCGTAAAATACCTCATTAAAGAGGGTTTCAGAAATATTTGGTCAAACAGAATGATGAGTATCGCATCTATTGCAGTTCTTATGAGTTGTCTTGTAATGATAGGCTCAGCGTCAATGCTGTTTGTAAATATCGAGTCTTTGCTCGGCAAAATAGAAGAAGAAAATGTTGTTATGGCATTTGTCGAAGACGGCACTTCCGATGCTGACCTTGAAGTTATGAAAGAGGAACTTGAAAACATTTCAAATGTTAAAGATGTAGATTTTCAGTCTAAAGAAGATGCGTGGGAAGAACAACTTAACACTATGGAAGAGGCTCAGGCAGAGTTCTTTCAAGGGTTAAGCAAAGACATTCCGCTGCCCGATGCATATAAAGTAACAATAGATGATTTGTCGATTTTTGACGAAACTGTTGAAAAAGTTAAAGGCGTAAACCATGTTGAAACAGTTCGTGAAAATAAGGAACTTGCAGAAAAACTTGTAACAATCAGACAGGGCGTTACAGTCATTTCCATTGTCATTGTAGCAGTTCTTTTTGCAATCAGTATGTTTATCATTTCAAACACCATAAGACTTACGGTTTACTCAAGACGCCTTGAAATCAGCATTATGAAAAGCGTGGGCGCAACAAACGGTTTTGTAAGATTGCCTTTTGTTGTAGAGGGTATGATTTTGGGAATTTTGTCGGGTGTCATCTCGCTGTTCCTTGTGTTCGGTATATACCAACTTGTAGGAGTTCAGTTCAAAGACCTGTTCGACTCAATTCAGCTTAAACTTGTAGATTTCTGGGATTACGCCGTTTATATGCTTCTCGCATTTATCGGTATCGGTATTTTGAGCGGTGTAGGCGGTTCAATGATTACCATGCGTAAATATTTGAATAAGGAAGGCAGTGAAATTCGTGCGCTTTAATAATTTTTCAAAAAAACTTATATGTGCTTTATTGTCAATCTGTATGTTTTCCTGCTTTTTCTCGACTTCAATAGTTGCACAGGCAAAGTCGGAGAGTCAGTTGAGAGATGAACTTGAAAATATCGACGACGCTATTGCAGATGCAGAGCAAAAGTTGAAAAACTATAAAGAAAAAAATGCAGATTATGTAAAAAGTTTAAACAATCAAATAGATGCTTACGAGCAAAAAATTAACTTAATTCAAAAAAATGCAAATTCTATAAAAAGTGAAATCAGCAACTTGCAGTCAAAAATCAACAAAGTGCAGGCTCAAATTGACGCTGCCGAAGTTGAGATTGCAAAAATCGCAAAAGAGATTGAGGCAAAACAAAAGGAATTTGACGCTTCTTACAATGAATATTGTCAGAGATTGAGGGCAATGTATATATCGGGAAGTGTTACAAACCTTGAAGTGCTTTTGACCTGCAATGATATCAGTTCAATGCTTACCCGTTCGGAAATGCTCAAGTCTGTTTCGGAACAAGACTCCGAAAAACTTGAAGAATTGATGGATGTAATGAATGATATTGAAAAGAGCAAGCAGAAACTTGAAAAAGAAAAGGCAGAGCTTAAAACAAACCAAGAGTCTTTGGTATCAGAGAAAGAAAATCTCAACAAGAAAAAGCAAGAACTTGAGAGCAATCTTGCCGAAGAGCAGTCAAACAAGTCTAAACTTGACTCGAAGATGTCGGAATACAACAGTGTTATCAGCAAGTATGAGTCCGAAATCAGAATAAGCGAAAAAGAAAGAGACAAAATAGAAAAAGAACTTCAAGAAGAAATCAGAAGAAAAGAAGAACAGTATCAAAACGGCGGTAACAGCGGCGGAGATTATACTCCCGGTTCGGGTCGTCTTGCATACCCTACATATTCAAGAAAATTGTCGGCAGGCTTTCCGAGATACCCGAGCGGTCGTTACCACAGCGGTGTTGACTTTGCGGTACCTTCAGGAACGGCAGTCCATGCGGCAGATAACGGTGTTGTAATTACTGTTAAGTATTTGAATTACAGTTACGGCTACCATATCATCATCAGTCACGGTAACGGAATGCAGACGGTTTATGCACATAACTCACAACTTCTTGTTAAAGAGGGACAAAATGTTAAGAAAGGCCAGTTAATCGCAAAAAGCGGTTCAACAGGAAATTCAACAGGTCCTCACTGCCATTTTGAAGTACGAGTTAACGGTAAAGCGGTTAACCCGATGAATTATCTTGGATAATCTTTTGTAAAGAAGGAATGCCAATGAAACGCAAAGAAAGAACAAAAAAATTTCTTGCCGTTTTGTTGGCATTTTTGTTTACCTTAAATTTCCACTGCTTCAATATTTATCCTTATGCAAAAGAGCAAAGTCTGGAAGAGCAAAAACAGGAGTATCAGCAGAAAATAGAGGATGCAAACGAAAGGCTTTCCGTTCTTGAAAGCAACAGGAATAAAGAACAGGAATATTGCGACTTGCTTGAAAAGAAAGTGTCGTATCTTCAAAAGGAACTTGAGATTTGCGAAAAAGAGTCGAAAAAAGCCGAAGAAAGTATTAATAATATAAATAATAATATTACAAATAGTGAAAATTATATAAAATCTATTGAAAAACGTTCAAAAAATGTTAAAATTCAATTAGACGGTCTTTATAAAGAATTTGATTCTGTCTATGATGAGTGGAAAAACAGAGTGCGTTGTGAGTATATAAGCGGAACTTATTCGGTTTTGGAGATTTTGCTCACTTCAGACGGCGTTGCCCAATTTTTAACACGCCTTGAAATGATTAATGCGGTAAGTAAACACGACGGCAAAATTATGATGACCGTAAATTCATCTATAAAGAAAATAGGCGACCTGCAAAAAGAACTCGCAGACAATAAAATCAAAACCGAGCAGGCGATTGAAGACTCCAAACAGGCTCAAATCGACCTTAAAGTAAAACGAAGCGAGTATCTGCAAAAGCAGGAAGAATTAAGTTCAAAAAAACTTTTGGCAGATGAAGAAAAAAGAAAAAACGATATTGTTTTAAAAAAACTTACGGAAAAAACAAAAATGTATTCCGAGTATCGTAACCAAAGCGAAGAAGAATTACAAAAAATAGAAAATGAAATACGAAAGCAAATAGGCGAGGCAGAGCAAAAGTACGACGGAGAAGAACAATCAAAGCCGAACAGAGATATATTGAATTTGATGTATCCCGTGCCTGACTATATGGATATTTCGGCAGGATACCCAAATTATTCAAGCGGAAAATATCACGGAGGAGTAGATTTTCCTTGTCCGACAGGTACAAATGTTGTTGCTTCACAGAGCGGTACTGTTTCTACCGTTAAAAAACTAAAGGACAGTTACGGCAAATATATTATGATTTATCACGGCAAAAATATCGCAGGAAAGAGCGTTGTTACACTGTACGCTCACAACAGCGAACTGCTTGTCAGAGAAGGACAGCGTGTTCAAAAAGGCGAGGTTATTGCCAAAAGCGGTTCTACGGGCAATTCAACGGGTCCGCATTGTCATTTTGAAGTCAGAATAGACAAAAAAAGAGTAAATCCGCTTAAATATATAAAGTAAACGGGGAATAAAATTGCAAAACAAAAAAGTGATAAAATTAGTTTCGGTGTTTTTATGCATTGTTATAACGCTGACGGCTGCAACATATTCGTTTGCTTCCGACAATAGTTTAAACTCGTCTTTGTCGGACAAAAACAGTCAGTCTGACACTTCACAAGAACAACCGTCTGAAAGCACGACTAAAGATTTAAGACCTTTTGAAGACCAACTCGCAGATATACAAAATCATATTGCCGAGATGGAACAAAAAATCAAAGAGGCAGAGCAAAACCAAAAGGTTACGCTCGACTACATAAATCTTATAGACTCAAGAATAGGCTATCTCAATAAAGAACTCACTTTGTATGAGGATAGGATAACGGAACTTGAAACAAAAATTAATGAGTTAAACACAAGAATTGCCGAAAATCAAAGCGAAATAGCCGTTGTTGAGGAGGAAGTCGGAAGTGCACAGTCGCAAATTGACAAGTTGCAGGAAGATTTTGATTTGACTTATGCAATTTATTGTCGCAGAGCAAGAGCAATGTATATTTCGGGCGATTTTTCAATTCTTTCCGTTTTGCTTACAAGCGACAGTATCGCTACGCTTTTGACAAGAATTCAAATGATTTCCGAAGTATCGACAAGCGACGCCGATTTGATGCAGAAAATAGAAAATCAGACGGAAGAACTTATATTGAGAAAAGACGGCTTGGCAGAAAAACAGGCAATTTTAGACGAAAAGAGAACTCAGCTTGCAAATGACGGAAAAGTGCTTGAAAATTCACAGTCGGCACTTGAAAGCAGTCAGCAGACTTTGGCAATAAAGAAAGCCGAACTTTTTGATGAAAGAGTGAAAAGCGACGAATTGCTTTACCAATATTCCGTTCAGACAGGGTATTATACGGAGTATAAAAACATAGACGAGAAAGCAGAGGCTTCCGTTCAGGCAGATATAGACGCAATTATCGCAGGTGCAGACAGAGAACTCACTACATACGATTACGGCGATGTTAATATCGGCGATATTACAAAACCAAACCAAAATATAAACGGTTCGGACGCAGTTTTAAATATGACATATCCCGTGCCGAGTCATAAAAGTATTTCGGCAGGCTTCCCAAATTATTCGGACGGCACATATCACGGAGGAATAGACTTCCCTTGTCCGATAGGCTCAAAAGTTGTGGCGGCGCAATCGGGTACGGTTATAGCGGCTAAAAAGCTGAAAGACAGTTACGGGTACTATATACTTGTATATCACGGAAAAGATGCAAAGGGGAATTCTGTTGTAACGCTTTACGGACATAACTCAAAGTTTCTTGTGTCTGTCGGCGACACTGTTAAAAAAGGTCAGCAGATAGCAAAAAGCGGTTCTACGGGCAACTCGACAGGTCCGCATTGCCACTTTGAAGTCAGAATTAATGGAGAAAGGGTAAATCCAAAACATTATTTGAATTGATGAATAAAATTAACTACCATAAAAAAATGTTTGAAATAATAGAAAAAAAGCAAAAAGAGGGCGTTAAACCCTCTCTTTTGCTACATTCGTGTTGTGCGCCGTGTTCGTCGCATTGCATAGATTTGTTGAAAGATTATTTCAATGTTACTGTTTTTTATTATAATCCGAACATTTCGGCTGAAGATGAATATATCAAAAGAAAAAATGAGCAAATTCGTTTTATAAAGGAGTTTGCGGGAGACAGCGTTTCTTTTTTGGAGGGAGAACACGACAGCAGAGTGTTTTTTGACGCCGTAAAAGGATTTGAAAAGTGCAAAGAGGGATTTGAAAGATGTTTTATTTGCTACGAACTTCGTCTTTTTGAAACGGCTAAAAAAGCAAAGGAACTCGGATTTGATTATTTTTGCACCACACTTACTGTTTCGCCTCTTAAAAATTCGGAAAAATTAAATGAGATAGGGCAAAAAGTTTCCGAAAAAATCGGAGTTGAATTTTTGCCGTCGGATTTTAAAAAGGCAGAGGGGTATAAACACAGTATAGAATTGTCAAAGCAGTACAACCTTTACAGACAAAATTACTGCGGTTGTATTTTTTCAAAAAGAGGTGAGAAAGATGATTAGTCCGCTTGCAGACAGAATGCGTCCTCAAAGTATAGACGATGTTGTCGGTCAGCGTCATATTCTTGCATCGGGCAAACCGCTTCGCAATATGATAGACAGCGGAAATATTCCAAACTTGATTTTTTACGGCCCGTCAGGCGTCGGCAAAACAACAGTTGCGTCTATTATTGCAAAAAAAACAAACAGGGCTTTAAGAAAATTAAACGGTACTACTGCCAAAACGGAAGATATAAAGCAGATTGTAGCAGAACTCGATACTTTTTCTGCTCCGAACGGAGTATTGCTTTATTTGGACGAAATTCAGTATTTCAACAAAAAGCAACAACAAAGTCTTCTTGAGTATATTGAAAACGGAAAAATCACGCTCATTGCCTCAACAACTGAAAATCCGTATTTTTACATATATAACGCAGTGCTTTCGAGAAGTACGGTTTTTGAATTTAAAAGCGTGGATTGGCAGGACATTGAGATTGCCGTAAAGCGTGGAATAGAGTTTTTGGAAGAAGAAAATTCAACGAAAATTACCGTTGAAGACGGCGTTGCCGAGTACCTTGCAAAAAAGGCAGGGGGCGATGTCAGAAGAGCTTTATTGAGTATTGAAAACTGTGTTGTCGCATCGGGCGGAAATGTAAAACTCGATTTTGCAAAAGAAATGGTGCAGTCAGGCGGGATAAGTTTCGATAAAAAAGGCGACGAGATGTACGATACGATGTCAGCGTTTCAAAAGTCAATGCGTGGCTCTGACCCCGACGCAGCAGTTTTTTACTTGGCAAAACTTTTATCGGCAGGAGATTTGATAACGGCGTGCAGACGGCTTATGGTATGTGCCTGTGAAGATGTCGGTCTTGCATATCCTCAAATCATTCCCATCGTAAAGGCTGCGGTTGATTCGGCTATGATGCTCGGTCTGCCCGAAGCAAGAATTCCGCTTGCAGATGCAACCATTCTTGTTGCGACAAGTCCGAAGTCAAATTCGGCATATAATGCGATAAACAGTGCAATGGCAGATGTAGAGGCAGGCAAAGGAAAAGTTTTTCCCCGTGCTTTGCAAAATGTTCATTTCGACGGCGATGATGTTAAAGAAAAAGGTCAGTTCTATAAATATCCTCACGACTATCCAAATCATTGGACGGAGCAACAGTATCTTCCCGATGATTTAAAAAATAAAAAATATTATTTTCCCTGTGAAAATAAAAACGAAACGGCATTTAATTCAAATCTTGAAAAAATGAGGGGCAAAAAGTGAAACTTGTAAATCTTGGAAATATTAAACCCACCCAACTTGTTTACGGTTGTATGAAACTCGGAAATCACAGTGAAAAAGAGGCTGTAAAAGCCGTTTTGTGTGCTTATGAAAACGGAATTTCAATGTTTGACAACGCCGATATTTACTGTCAGGGAGAGTCGGAAAAGTTTTTCGGTACGGCTTTGAAAGAAATAGGCAGAGAAAAAGTTTTCGTTCAGTCAAAGTGCGGTATAAGAAAAGGGTACTACGACTTTTCTTTTAATCATATTGTTGAAAGCGTTAAACAAAGCATCAGCCGTATGGACTGCGAGTATTTGGATGTTTTGTGTCTTCACCGTCCCGATACGCTTATGGAGGGCGAAGAAGTTGCAAAAGCATTCGATTTTCTTCATAAAAACGGTCTTGTAAGGCAGTTCGGAGTGTCAAACTTCAAACCTGTTCAAATTGAATATCTTAAAAAGTATATCGACTACCCGATTGTTGCAAATCAACTTCAGTTCGGTCTTGACCATACGGGTATGCTCGACAACGGTATCTGTGCAAATATGCAAAACGACGGTGCAGTGAATAAAGACGGCGATGTTCTCGAGTATTCAAGAATAAATGATGTTACAATTCAAGCATGGGGACCGCTCAGAAAGAAAAATTCAAAAGGCACTTTTCTTGACGATGTTGATTATAAAGAGCAAAATAAAGCAATAGAAATTATGGCAGAAAAGTACGGTGTTTCAAAAGCCGCCGTATCAGTTGCTTGGATAATGCGTCATCCTGCGAAAATCCAAGTCATACTCGGCACGGTAAACCGTGACAGAATGATTGATTTAATTTCTGCCGACAATGTTGATATGAGCAGAGAAGATTGGTATAAACTTTATCGTGAAATGGGGAACATTATACCGTGACGAAAAAAGAGAGAGCCCAAAAGGCGATAGAAATTTTAAAAGAAGTTTATCCCGAAGCAGTTTGTTCGCTGACGGCTTCAAATCCGTTTGAACTGCTTGTCGCAGTTCGGTTGTCTGCACAGTGTACGGACGCAAGGGTAAATTTGGTAACACCTGCACTTTTTGAAAAGTATAAAACGCTTGACGACTATTGTAATGCGAAAATTGAAGATGTTGAAGAAATTATACGCCCGTGCGGATTTTTCAAAACAAAAGCAAAATCAATAGTTGAGATGGCACAGCAAGTTAAAAATGATTTCAACGGTGTTGTTCCGGATACGATTGAAGATTTAATTACTCTTTCGGGAGTTGGCAGAAAGACTGCAAATTTGATTGTCGGCGATGTTTACGGCAAGGAGTCGATTGTCGTTGACACGCATTTTATACGCATTTCAAACCGTCTCGGACTGACAAAGGAAAAAGACCCGAAAAAAATTGAGTTTGAGATGAAAAAAATTATAGATAAAAACGAGGGCAGTGATTTTTGTCACAGAATAGTGCTTTTCGGCAGAGATACTTGTTCTGCAAGAAAGCCGAAGTGTGATATTTGTCCTCTTAAAGAAATTTGCAAACAGACAGGAGTGAAAAAGTGAACAGTTCTGCAAGCAATGTAGTTTTAATAGGTATGCCCGGCTGCGGTAAATCCACCTGCGGAGTTCTTGCCGCAAAATATTTGCTTAAAAATTTTTACGATACAGATTTGCTTATTCAAAACAGAGAGGGCAAAAGCCTTCAGGATATTATAAATGAAAAAGGCTGCGAGTATTTTGAAAAAGCAGAAGAAGACGCAATTTTGTCGCTTGACATTTTCGGCACTGTAATTGCAACAGGCGGAAGCGTCGTTTACAGTGAAAAATCTATGGCACATTTAAAAACACTCGGCAAAATAATTTACTTACATATAGACTATGAAACAATGCTGAAAAGAATAGACAACTTGTCTGTAAGAGGCGTTGTGCTTAAAAACGGCAGAAGCCTTAAAGATATGTATGAAGAAAGACTCGGTCTTTACAGTAAGTATGCAGACGAAATCATAGTTTGCGACAGCAATACTACCGAGCAAACGGCAAAAGCCATTGTAAAATGTGCAAATAGTTAAAAAATAACATACATTTTGTTGTAAATCTTTAGAGATAAAGACTCTTGAAGATAGTATAAAAAAGTGTTATTATAGTAAAAATTAATGAAAGCGGAGGAAGTTATATGAAAAGTTATGAAGAAAAATTCGTAAAAGAAGGACTTACATTTGACGATGTTTTGCTTATCCCTGCAGAGTCGGATGTTTTACCTAACGAAGTAAGTATTCAAACTCATCTTACAAAAAATATTGTGCTTAACACACCTATTTTGACTGCGGCTATGGATACAGTTACAGAGTCAAAAATGGCGATTGCAATCGCTCGTGAAGGCGGTATAGGCGTTGTTCATAAAAATATGCCTATCGAACAGCAGGCAGAAGAAGTTGACAAAGTTAAAAGGTCTGAAAACGGCGTCATCTCAAACCCGTTTTTCCTTTCGCCCGAACATACTGCAAAAGACGCTGATGAACTTATGGCAAAGTACAAAATTTCAGGCGTTCCGATTTGTGAGTCAGACGGTACTCTTGTAGGTATTCTCACAAACAGAGACCTTCGCTTTATGCAAAATTATGATGTTAAAATCAAAGAGGTAATGACACCTAAAGACAAACTTGTTACGGCTGTTTCAGGCACAACTCTTGAAGAAGCAAAAGCTATACTTATGCAGTACAAAGTAGAGAAACTTCCTCTCATTGACTCAGACGGTAAACTTACAGGTCTTGTTACTATCAAAGATATTGAAAAAAGCGTAAAATATCCTAACACTGCAAGAGATAACAACGGCAGACTTCTTTGTGCAGCCGCTCTCGGCGTTACGGCAGATGTTCTTGACCGTGCAAGCGCTCTTGCAGAAAAGCAGGTTGACGCATTTGTTCTTGACTCTGCTCACGGACATTCAAAAAATATACTTAAAAATATAGCAAAAGTTAAAGCAACTTTCCCGAACATTTCTCTTATTGCAGGCAATATTGCAACCGCAGAGGGTGCAAAGGCACTTATAGATGCAGGTGCTGATGCAGTAAAGGTTGGTATCGGACCGGGTTCAATCTGTACTACCCGTGTAGTTGCAGGTATCGGTGTTCCTCAGATTACTGCTATTTACGACGCTGCAAATGAGGCAGATAAATACGGAATTCCTGTTATAGCAGACGGCGGTATTAAATATTCAGGCGATATTGTTAAAGCCATTGCCGCAGGTGCTTCTTGCGTAATGGTCGGTTCTCTTGTTGCAGGTTGTGAAGAGTCTCCCGGAGATACAGAAATTTGGCAGGGAAGACAGTTCAAAGTTTATCGTGGTATGGGTTCTCTCGGTGCTATGAACAAAGGCTCTGCTGACAGATATTTCCAAAACGGTACAAAGAAATTTGTTCCTGAAGGTGTTGAAGGCCGTGTACCTTATAAGGGACTTGTAGGCGATACAATTTATCAAATGATGGGCGGACTTCGTTCAGGTATGGGATATTGCGGTTGCAGCAGTATTCAGGAACTTCGTGAAAAAGCACAGTTTATCAGAATTACAAGCGCAGGTCTTATCGAAAGCCATCCGCACGATGTAAATATCACTAAAGAAGCACCAAACTATTCGGGTGCGCATCAACAAGATTGATTTAGTTTTTTGAGGTGATTTTTTGCCCTGTAAAAAATCAAAAATTCAAGAGTTCAAACGATTTCTGAAACGAAATATGACTCGTGAGTGGGCAGCCCACTTTACTTATCAAGTTGTGAGTTTTATAGTGGCTGTTGCGCTTGTTGTCGGCGTTGCTACATACGCCGTCAACAAGACATACGAGGAGAGAGATTTAAAGTTTACGGACGATTTTACCCTTACGGCACAATCGGGCAGTTACAATACCGAAACGAATTCGCTCGACGGTATAAAGACTGCCGTTGAAAACGGTGTGAAATCGGTTGAGTTCGATTTAAGACAGAGTTTTGACAAAACGCTTTTTTTGAGCAATGAAATAGTTGTGTCGGAAACAAATTGTACAAAACTTGAAGATGTTTTTGAATATCTTAAAGATAAAAGCGTGTTGATTTATATTGAAGTCAAAGAAACAAGAACATTGTCCTCGCTTTATCAAATGATTTTGAAGTACAAATTGATTGACAGAGTGCTTCTTACGGGCATCTCTCTCGGCGATGTTGATGAGGTTAAGAAAGATTGTCCCGATATTCCGTACTACCTTAACTATATGCCGAACAGAATAAAAATTTACTTTGATGACTATCAGGAAAAATTACTTGAAACGCTACGGGGAAGCGGTGCAATCGGGATAAATTGCAATTATAAATACGCTTGTGAAAAGTTGTCAAAAATTTTGCATGAAAACGGCTTTAAACTTTGTGTTTCGGGTGTTGAAAAAGACAGGGATATTAAGAGAATTCTTGTTGCAAAACCAGACAATATTATTACAAGACAGCCGGAGTCTGTCCAAAAAATAATTTATAATTGGTATAAATAATTAAATAAAAAATAAAAGCCTTAGAATAAATAAAATTCTAAGGCTTTTTCTTGTTCTATGAAATGATTATTTGATTTTTTGTAGGGTCTTCCGTTGTTTCTTCTGTTGAAGGTTCGGTTGTAGGAGGAGCCGTTGTGGCTTTTTCATAAACTTGAATGATTACTTCTTTGCCTACTTCGTATTCAGAGCCTGCCGACGGCGACATACCGAAATTCTTTTTGACTGTGTTTTCGGCGTTTGTTCCGTCATTTGCAATAGGAACGACTTTTACTTTAAATCCGAGTTTTTCAAGTGTTTCGACTGCGTCTTTTTCAGCCAAACCACCGACATCGGGCAATTTTTCCATATGAGTTCCCTTGCTGACTGTTAAAACGATTGATGAGCCTTCACTGACTGTCTGTCCGGGAGAAACGCTTTGACCGAAAATGATACCTTCTTCAAAATCGGACGAGTATTCTTCCGTATATGTGATTTTAAACTGCTTGTTCCAAACTGCATTTTGCTCAATATCGCTTTTTGAGTAGCCTACGCTTGAAAAATCGGGTACTTCGTATTGTTGAAGCGATACTGACGGTGCTTCTTCATTTTTTTTCGAGTTTGCGAATTTAACACCTACAACAGTACCTACAACAGCCAAAACAAGTACAACGGCAACAACGGAAACAATGATTGCTGTTTTTTTCTTTCTTTTCTTCTCGTCTTCTTCTTTTTGTCTTTTTTCATTGTCTGCTTTAGACACTTTAAAGTCTTCTGTGTTTTGAGAAACAACGCTTGACGGTTGAGAAACAGACGGCTTTATTGCCTTTGCCGTTGCAGTTGCCGAAACAGACGGATTTGCATTGAGTCTGTCACGCAATTCTTCGGCGGTTTTTGTTCTTCTTTCGGGTTTAATCTGAAGACCGCTTCCGAGTGCTTTTATAACATATACAGGTATTTTTTCTGCGACAGTATTCGGAATCATCAACTTGTCGTTTGTTTCACGGGAAGGAGCGTCGGGCGGATTGTTGCCCACAAGAGAACGATATATACAAGCAGTAAAAGCGTAAAGGTCTGTGTGTGTACCTATTTTGTATGAATTTTGATACTGCTCAATAGCCGTGTAGCCGTCTTTGACATCGAACTCAAGGTCTGTACCCGCTTTAGTTGCATCCGGTACTTCAAAGCCGACAAGACGGACTTTGCCGTCACGGCACAAAATGAGATTGTCGGGACAGATAGCACCGTGAATAATGCCGTTTGCGTGTAAAGTTTCGATTGTCGTTAAAACAGGCATAAACATAATGCGTGCTTTTTCCCAATCCGTCATACCGTCGCTTTGGTGTAAAAGGTAGTCTCTCAAGGTTACGCTTTCAAAATATTCCGAAACAGAATACGCCGTTTCGTTTGCTTCAAAAACATCGTAAACAGGTATAATGGCGCTTAAATTTCTGATTTTCTGGAGAGTTTGCCAAAGTTTGATGAACTCTCTTTTTTCTTTGTCATACTGTTCACGGTATCTTTCACGAATATGCACATCAGTGTTGCCTTCAAGTCTGTTTGCAAGATTTCTCGGCAAATACTCTTTTACTGTAATGCGGGCACCGATAATTTTATCATAAGCAGAATACACAACGCCGTCGCTGTAAGTTTCAACAACTCTTCCGATAATGTATCTTTCGCAGAGAAAGTACCCTGTCGGTAAAAATTGGGTGTCGTTTTGCGTGCTGTTGTCAAAATTGCAATGAGGACATACAAAACTGTTATTCAGTTGTTCAAAGCAGTTTTTACAATAGTTTTGAAAATTATCCAAAAAAAATCACTCCATATTATTTTAGATATTTATAATATCAGTATAAAAGATTTTTGTCAAGAAAACAGAAATTTGTTAACACGGTATTTATAAGTACTTTAATAATTTAATAATTGATTAAAGAGCTTGTTTATTATATAATGTTAGAAACAATGTTAAAGTCGAAAATTCAAATACGGGGTTTGCTTTATTAAAATTAAAGTAAAAATTATTTTGATAAGTAAATTATATTGCCCGTATTTATCGGTAAATCAGGAGTTGAAAAAATGAAATTTAAAACATTGCCGAATGGTATGATGGACGGTTTTGCCATCCTTAAAAAATGCGATATAAAAACAGCGAAAAACGGCTCACAGTATGTTGACCTTGTTCTTGCTGACAAAGAGGGCGAACTTCCCGCAAAATTGTGGGACGCAGAACAGGGCGCTCTTTTTCAAAGCGATATGGTTGTCAAAGTGCGTGGCACGGTGGAACAGTACAACGGCAAAGACCAGTTTAGAATTTCACAAATCAGGGCTGCCGTTTCAGGCGACGACTACCGTTTGGAAGACCTTGTGCCTGCATCGGAAGTCGGGGGCGAAACGCTTTACAATATGCTTTTCAGAAAAGTAAACGCTTTCAAAGACGAAGATTTCAAAAAAATCGTTTGCGATATTATGGAAAAAAATAAGGAAAAGTTGATTATTTATCCTGCCGCATTAAAATTGCATCACGCTATGGTCGGAGGACTTATGCTTCATGTCAGCGCCATTGTTGAAATGGCTGAAAGCATTTGCAAGATTTATAAAAATGTTGACAGAGAACTTTTGCTCTCGGGAGCAATTTTGCACGATGTTGCAAAAGTATGGGAACTTGAAACAAGCAGAACAGGGCTTGCAAAAGGCTATTCGGCAGAGGGCGAACTTGTAGGACACCTTGTAAAAGGTGCAATGTATATTGAAGAAACTGCAAAAAGGCTCGGCGTCAGCAGTGAAAAAGCGACTTTGCTTGAGCATATGGTGTTGTCGCATCACGGCATACCCGATTTTGGTTCGCCTATAAGACCGATGTTTTTGGAAGCAGTGATTTTGTCAAGTCTTGACAATCTCGATGCAAATATTTTTGAGATTTCAAATGCAGTTTCTGCCACGAAAACAGGCGAGTTTACAGACAGAATATGGGCTCTCGACAACAGAAAACTTTACAATCACGGAAGAACAAATAATACCGAGTATTCGGTGGATTTCGGAGATAAAATATGAACGATAATTGGAACGAAATAAAGATTACGGTAAGCGTAGATGATGTTGAAACAGCATCAAATATTACAAATATGGTTGTGCCGTACGGAATTTATATTGAAGATTATTCAAATCTTGAAGACGAAACGATGGAAATTGCACATATTGACTTGATTGAGGAGTCGCTTCTTCAAAAAGACAGAACAAAGGCGATTATTCATGTTTTCATCAGCCCTGAAGAAAATCCGAGCGAGTCGGTGTCGTTCATTGAAGAAAGACTTGACGCCTGCGGTATCGGTTACGAAATAGATACGGCTTTGTGTGAAACTAAAGATTGGGTAAATAATTGGAAAAAATATTTTCATCCTATGCCGATAGGCGAAAAACTGCTCATTCGTCCTATTTGGAGAGATGATTTTGATGCAGACGGCAGAAAAGTTTTAAATATCGAACCCGGTTTGGCATTCGGAACAGGAAGCCACCCGACAACAAAACTTTGTCTTGAAACACTTGAAAGATATGTAAATGAAGAAAGTTCTGTTCTTGACATTGGCTGCGGAAGCGGTATTTTGTCCGTTGCGTCATTGCTCTTGGGTGCAAAAAAAGCGTTCGGTGTAGATATTGATGCACTTGCAGTTAAAACTGCCGTACAAAATGCGAAAGAAAACGGATTTGAAAGTCCGAAGTTTGAGGCTGTTCAGGGTAATTTGTCCGACAAAGTAAACGGCAAATACAATGTTGTTGTTGCAAACATCGTGGCAGATATAATAATGCAGTTTAACACCGAAGTAGGCCAATTTCTTGATGACGACGGAGTTTATATAACGGGCGGAATTATCGATGTAAGAGAAGACGAAGTGCTTTCTTCTTTTGCAGAAAACGGCTTTGAAGTCGTTGAGAGAAACGAATGCGACGGATGGCTTGTGTTTGTGTGTAAAAAAGTAAAATAATCATAATTTATATTGTATCTTATGATAAAACTAAAAAGCGACGCAATTCTATAAACTGCGTCGCTTTTTTATGTTTAAATATTCTCTGTTAAGTTGTTTAATACGATTAAGTTATATAATCGTATATGTTAAATCTTTGAATAAAAGTTTTGTGCCGATGTCTGTATTAAAGGGCAAAAGTGAAAGTGCAATGTATATTTCGCTTTTATCATTGCAGTCTGTCAATGTTGCGTATTCGCCCTCAATTTTTGACACGGTGTAAATTCTTTCTTCCATATCAGTGGTGGAAAAGGCGGATGCCTGTCATAGCCATAGCGATTTTGTTGTCGTCACAGCATTTGATAACTGCTTCATCGTTTACGGAGCCACCAGGTTGAGCAATGTATTTTACACCGCTTTTAACTGCTCTTTCGATATTGTCTTCAAACGGGAAGAAAGCGTCAGAGCCGAGTGCAACATTTGTCATATTCTTGTGCCACTCTTCTTTTTCTCCTTTTGTAAATACAGACGGTTTTTCCGTAAAGTATCTCTGCCATACGCCGTCTTTGAGCAATTCTTCACAGTCATCGGAAATGTAAAGGTCGATTGCATTGTCTGCTTCACATTTTCTGATACCGTCAATGAAAGGCAAAGAAGTTACTTTTTCGTGTGTTCTGAGGAAGTAGTTGTCTGCTTTTGTACCTGCAAGACGAGTGCAGGCAATTCTTGACTGCTGACCTGCGCCAACGCCGATTGTCTGTCCTCCCATACAATAGCAAACAGAGTTTGATTGGGTGTATTTTAATGTTATCATAGAAATGAGAAGGTCAATTTTAGCAATTTCGGGCAACTCTTTAATTTGAGTAGGAAGTTCGTCGAAAAGATTAGGAGTAATTTGACAATTATTTCTTTTTTGTTCAAATTTCATACCGAAAACCTGTTTTGTTTCAATTTCTTCAGGCTCGTAGTCGGGGTTAATTTGAATGATGAGATAATTTCCTCTTCTTTTGCTTTTCAATATTTCAAGTGCCTTTTCAGAGTAAGACGGAGCAATAATGCCGTCGGAAACTTCTTTAACAAGAAATTGTGCAACAGATTCGTCGCATTCATCGGAAAGTGCCGCAAAGTCACCGAAAGAAGAAACTCTGTCGCAACCTCTTGCACGGACATAAGCGCTTGCAATAGGGGAAAGTTCAAGTCCTTCCGGAACAAAGCAAACTTTTCTGTCTGTTTCTGTAAGCGGGTGTGCAACTGCTGCACCGGCAGGACTTACATGCTTAAAAGAAGCCGCACTTGCAAGACCTGTTGCCGATTTAAGTTCTTTAACAAGCTGCCAAGCATTGAAAGCGTCAAGCAAGTTGATGTAACCTGCACTGCCGTTTAAAATTGTGAAAGGCATTTCTTTGCCGTCCATGTGTATTCTGGCAGGACTTTGATTTGGATTGCAACCGTATTTGAGTTTGTATTCTGTCATAAAATCACCCTTTTTCATTTATTGTATTTACTTTAAAGATAGATATTATAATATATCATTTAATTGAAAAAATCAAGGAAAAATGATATAATCAGTCATTAGGAGGCGGGCAAATGAACGGAATTTTAGTGTGCAACCATTTTTTGAATACCGATAAATTCACAAAACTTAACGAACATTTGGTAAACTCGGCGAAATTGTGCGACATTTCTTTAAAAGTAATGACAAATTCAGAGGTAATATGTTCAGAAAGTTTGAAAGCCGATTTTATTCTTTTTTGGGATAAAGATGTAAATTTGGCTCGCTTGCTTGAAAAAAAAGGATTTCGTGTGTTTAATTCCGCAAAGTCAATTGAATTGTGCGACGACAAAGCAAAAACATATATAGAACTTTTAGGAAAAGTCAAACAGCCCGAAACGCTGTTTGCGCCAAAGTCGTTTTTTAAGTCAGACTACAAAGAGTTTTTAGATTTTGCCGTTCAAAAATTATCTTTGCCTGTTGTTTTTAAAGAGTGTTTCGGCTCGTTTGGAGAACAGGTGTATTTGTGTGAAAACGAAACGGAGATTGAATCGCATATTTCACAAAGACCGTTTTTACTTCAAAAGTTTGTTGAAACATCAAAAGGACACGATTGCAGAATAGAAGTTATAGGGAAAAAAGCAGTCTGCAAGATGGTCAGAGTGAATGAAAATGATTTTCGGGCAAATATCACAAACGGAGGAACGGCAGTTTGTGAGGAAATGACAAAATACGAGCGTGAAACGGTTGAAAGGTGTGCAGAAATTTTAGGCCTTGATTTTTGCGGTGTTGATATTTTGACAGACGGAAGCGTTTGTGAAGTAAATTCAAACGCTCATATTTTAAATTTGTACAACGCAACGGGAATTGACTGCGGTAAACTTATTTTTGAATATATAAAAAAGGAATTGGCTAAGTGAAAGGCATTTTAATATATTCTTCTTTTGAAGCAAAAAGAAACGAATTCTCTGTTAAAAAGTATATGGACAATCTCGGTGTTTCACTTGTTTTGGAAGAGGATTTTGAAAAAAACAAAGAAAAAATTTCTGCCGATTATGTAATTAACAGAACAAATAATTATAACATTGCAGAGTATTTTGAAAATAACGGAGTTCGTGTTTTTAATAATTCCTATGTCAGTAAAATTGCGAACAACAAAACGCTTGCATACGAATTGATGAAGAAAAACAAAATTGACATTTTACCTGTAAATTATGACAAATTTCCCGTAGTAGTCAAAAAGAATTTTTCAAAAGGCGGGAAAGATGTTTTTCTTGTAAAAGATAAAAAAGAACTTGAAAGTATAAAAGACATTGAAAAAGAAAACGAGTATCTTTTTCAAAAACCTTGCGACACTCTCGGCAAAGATGTGCGTGTCTATGTTATCGGAAATGAAATAGTTTGTGCTTGTTTAAGAAGTCAAAAAAACGATTTTCGTTCAAATTTCTGTATAGGTGGAAAAGCAGAGGTCTATGATTTAAGCGAAGATGAAAAAAGCGTGGTTAACAAAGTCATATCTCTGTTTGACTTTGACTTTGTCGGAATAGATTTTTTGTTTAATGAAAATAAGTTTGTTTTCAATGAAATAGAAGATTCCGTCGGTGCAAGAATGGTGTATTCGCTTTGTGAAAAAGATATTATTTCCGATTACTGCGAGTACATTAAAAATGTGTTGAGATAGTTTTTATATTATTTATTATTAGTTTGTGATTTTATGAAAGATTTGAGAAAGTTAGTTGAAAAGTTGTGTGAAAAGCACATTTTGACGAAAGACGAGTTTGTTTTTTTGCTTGAAAACAGAAATGACATTAAAGACTTTTTGTTTGAAAAAAGCAGAAAAGTGTGCCTTGAAAATTTCGGCAACGGCGTGTATATAAGAGGACTTGTGGAAATATCGTCGTATTGCAAAAACGACTGTTTTTATTGCGGAATTCGACGCAGTTCAAAATCGGCAGAAAGGTATCGGCTTGGTTTTGAAGAAATAATTGATTGTTGCAAAAACGGATATAAACTCGGTTTTCGCACCTTTGTTTTTCAGGGCGGAGAAGACTTGTTTTATACAGATGAGTTTCTTTGCCGACTGATTTCAACAGTAAAAAAAATGTTCCCCGACTGTGCGATAACGCTGTCTTTGGGCGAGAGAAGTTATGAAAGTTATCTCAAACTTTTCGAGTCGGGTGCAGACCGATATTTGTTAAGACATGAAACGGCAGATGAAAGTTTGTACTCAAAAATTCATCCGAAAGAAATGAGTTTTGAAAACAGAATGAAGTGTTTGCAAAATCTTAAAAAAATCGGCTACCAAACAGGTGCAGGATTTATGGTAGGCGTACCTTTTCAAACGCTTGAAAATATTGCTGACGATTTGCTGTTTTTAGCAAATTTTAAACCCGAGATGGTCGGTATAGGGCCGTTTATGTCGGCAAAAGATACGCCTTTTGAAAATGAAAAGGATGCAAATACAGAGCTTACGCTTTTTGTGATAGCTCTTGTCCGTTTGATTTTGCCGTTTGCAAACATACCGGCGACAACGGCACTTGCTACGGCTGATAAAAACGGCTCGGCACAAGGCTTTTTGGCAGGTGCAAATGTAACTATGCCAAACCTGTCTCCGCAAAATGTGAGAAAAAAGTATTCTCTTTACGACAATAAAAAATCAACTTTTACACAGTCGGCAGACGGTTTGCAAATTTTGCAAAAAGAACTTGAAAAAATAGGCAGAACAATAAATTATTCAAAAGGCGATTACAGGGAATTTTGAAAGAAGGAATATATATGTACAACCCAAAATCATTAAAAGCAGAAGAATTTATCAGTGACGAAGAGATAAGAAAAACGCTTGCGTACGCCGAAGAAAATAAAGACAATCTTCAGCTTGTGGATGAAATCATTGAAAAAGCAAAATTAAGAAAAGGTTTGAGCCACAGAGAAGCGTCCGTCTTGCTCGCTTGTGAAAATCAGGAAAAAATAAACGAAATATACGAACTTGCAAGTCAGATTAAGAAAGATTTTTACGGCAATCGTATCGTAATGTTTGCACCGCTTTATCTGTCAAATTACTGTGTAAACGGTTGCACCTATTGTCCGTATCATTTAAAAAACAAGCATATTGCAAGAAAAAAACTTACTCAAGAAGAAGTTAAAAACGAAGTTATTGCACTTCAGGATATGGGGCATAAACGACTTGCCATCGAGGCAGGCGAAGACCCTGTAAATAATCCGATTGAGTATATTTTAGAGTGCATTAAAACAATCTATTCAATCAAACATAAAAACGGAGCAATCAGAAGAGTAAATGTAAACATTGCCGCAACGACAGAGGAAAATTATAAAAAACTCAAAGACGCAGGCATAGGCACATATATTCTTTTTCAGGAAACATATCACAAAGAAAGCTATGAAAAACTCCATCCGACAGGACCGAAGCACAACTATGCGTATCATACAGAGGCTATGGACAGGGCGATGAATGCGGGAATAGACGATGTAGGTTTGGGCGTTTTGTTTGGCTTGGAACTTTATAAGTACGAGTTTGCAGGTCTTTTGATGCACGCCGAGCATTTGGAGGCAGTTCACGGCGTAGGACCGCATACTATTTCCGTGCCGAGAATAAAACACGCAGATGATATTGACCCGTCGGCGTTTGACAACTCAATTTCTGACGATATTTTTGCTAAAATCTGTGCTTGTATCCGTGTCGCAGTCCCATATACGGGTATGATAATTTCAACAAGAGAAAGTAAAGAGTGCAGGGAAAAAGTTATTAAACTCGGCGTTTCTCAAATAAGCGGAGCGTCAAAAACTTCTGTCGGCGGATATGCAGAAGAAGAGTCGGAAGAAGAAAATTCTGAGCAGTTTGATGTATCTGATAAAAGAACTCTTGACGAAGTTGTGCAGTGGCTGATGAGTTTCGGCTATATTCCGTCTTTTTGTACCGCTTGTTACAGAGAAGGAAGAACAGGCGACCGTTTTATGAGCCTTTGCAAGTCGGGACAAATTCAAAATTGCTGTCATCCAAATGCATTGATGACGCTTAAAGAGTATCTTATGGACTATGCGAGCGACAAGACCAAAGAAATCGGAGAAAAACTTATCGAAAAAGAGATAGAAAATATCGGCAAAGAAAAAGTAAAAGAAATTGTTCGTGAGCGACTTCAAAAAATAGAAAACGGAGAAAGGGACTTTAGATTTTAATGAGCCTTAACGATACGCCGAACTCTCAAAGAGTGAATATTGGCTTTTTTGGTTGCAGAAATGCAGGAAAGTCGAGCCTTGTAAATAAAATTACAAATCAAAATCTCTGTGTTGTTTCCGATTTTGCAGGCACAACTACCGACATTGTATCAAAGGCAATGGAACTTTTGCCGTTGGGTGCGGTTTTGGTTGTCGATACACCCGGAATAGACGATGACGGAAAACTCGGTCAAAAGCGTGTTGAAAAAACAAAAGAGGCACTCAGACGGTGCGATATTGCAGTGCTTGTTACGGATTGTACAAGAGAATTAAACAGTTTTGAAAAAAATCTTATAAATGAATTTGAAAACAGAAAAGTACCGTATTTAGTTGTTAAAAATAAATGCGATTTGTTAAGCAAAACTGTTTCAGACGGACTTTTTGTGAGTGCAAAAACAGGCTTTGGTGTTGAAGAATTAAAAAACAGGATTGCAACAGTTGTCAAAACCGAAAATTCAAATCTCCTTTTGGAAGACATTGTGGAAAAAGGCGATATTGTTGTGCTTGTAACACCTATTGACGAGTCGGCGCCGAAAGGCAGACTTATTTTGCCTCAACAACAAGTTGTAAGAAATGTGCTTGATTGCGGGGGAATAAATGTTGTTGCCAAAGAAGATGAACTTGAACATACTTTGGATGTTTTAAAAATTCAGCCCAAAATCGTTATAACGGATTCGCAGGTTTTTGATTTTGTTGCAAATATTGTTGATGAAAGTATAAGCCTGACTTCGTTTTCAATTTTAATGGCTCGTAAAAAAGGCTTTTTGAAAACTGCCGTTAAAGGTGCAGTCAATATAGACAATTTGAAAAACGGAGATACGGTACTCATAAGCGAGGGCTGTACTCATCACAGACAATGCAAAGACATCGGTACTGTCAAATTACCGAAAATGCTTGAAAAGTTTACGGGTAAAAAATTAAATTTTGAGTTTACAAGCGGAAATTCATTTGCAGAAAATTTAGACGGCGTTTCACTCGTCATTCACTGCGGCGGTTGTATGCTAAATGAAAAAGAAATGAAGTACAGACAGGAAGTTGCAGAAAAAAACGGCGTCGCTTTTACAAACTACGGCACGGCGATAGCCTATATGAATTCTATTTTAAAAAGAAGTACAAAAATGATTTCGGAAATATCCGATATTTTTAAATGAGAAAGGCACGGTTTAAAACCGTGCCTCAATTTTTTAGTTTATACTTTTTATACTTGTTACCAATTGAACTTAGTTATTAATTGAAATTTAAAATTATACGCCCGAGTATGCGTTAAATCCGCCGTCAACGGGAATTGAAACACCTGTTACAAATCCACTGTATTTTTCATCGCATAAAAACAGTAACGCTCCGTCAAGTTCACTCGGTTCGCCAAATCTGTTCATAGGTGTTGCGGCTAAAATTTTGCCTGTTCTTTCGGTTGGTGTGCCGTCTTCATTCCATAATAAAGTTTTATTTTGTTTTGTGGAGAAAAATCCGGGTGCAATGGCATTTACTCTTATTCCGAGCGGTGCAAAATGCACTGCCATCCATTCCGTGAAGTTTTTCACTGCTGCTTTTGCCGCAGAGTATGCAGGTATTCTTGTGAGCGGTCTGTATGCGTTCATTGAAGATACCATAACGATACAGGCGTGTTCTTTTTCAGCCATATCTTTTGCAAAAACCTGTGTCGGTATGAGCGTTCCCAAAAAGTTCAAGTTGAAAACAAAACTGATTCCGTCAGGGTCAAGGTCGAAAAATGTCTTGATGTTTTCATCTTTGTTCAGAAGGTCAATTTTTTCGAGAGTATCTTTTGTTGTAGTGCCTTTCGGATTGTTTCCGCCTGCACCGTTGAGTAAAATATCGCACTTACCGAGTTTTGAGTTAACTTCTTCTCTTGCTTTTTCAACAGACGACTTGTCAAGTACATTGCACGCAACTGCTATTGCAATTCCGCCGTCTTTTTGTATTTCGTTTGCACATTTTTCGGCAGAGTCTTTGTTAAGGTCAAGTACGGCAACTTTGCATCCCTGTTTTGCAAGTGTTTTTGCAAAATTACCGCAGAGTACACCGCCTCCGCCTGTTACGACTGCAACTCTCCCTTTAAGATTTTCGTGTAGAAACATTTAAAATCATCCTTTCAAATTATGTTTCTTTTATTTTTCTTTTCTGCTTTTTTCAACTGCTTCCCACAGACCGTTCAAATAGCAAACGCCGAGTGCACGGTCGAAAAGTCCGTAACCGGGTCTTGCGATTTCGCCCCAAATCATTCTTCCGTGGTCGGGACGGACATATCCGTCAAATCCGTTTTCCTGCAATGCTTTGACAATTTCGTACATATCCAGACTTCCGCAGTTGCTCTCGTGAGCCGTTTCGTTGAACCAACTGTTGTTGATTGCAACATTTCTCAAGTGTGCAAAATAAATTCTGCCTTTTGCCGTTTCAATTATTTTTTTAATATCGTTTTCGGCACTTGCTCCCAAAGAGCCTGTGCAAAGAGTAATGCCGTTATATTTGCTGTCAACCGATGTCAATAACTTTTTAACAGCGTCTTTTCCTGTTATAATTCTCGGCAAACCGAAAATACTCCACGGCGGGTCGTCGGGATGAATAGCCATTTTAACATCACATTGTTCGCAAACGGGCATTATACTGTTGAGAAAATAAATCAAGTTTTCCCATAAATCATCTTCGGTAATTCCCTTGTATTTTTCAAACAGTTCTTTTATTTTACTCATTCGCTCCGTTTCCCATCCGGGCATAGCATAGCCGTTTGAATTTTCGTCAATTTCTTTGAACATATCTTCAGGCGACTTGCCCTCTACCTGTTTTCCGTCATAGCAAAGACAGGTTGAGCCGTCGGGCAGAGACATATACAAGTCGGTTCTTGTCCAGTCAAAAACGGGCATAAAGTTGTAGCAAATAACTTTAACGCCGACTTTTGAAAGGTTGATGATTGACTGCTTGTAGTTTTCAATGTATTTTTCTCTGCTCGGCAAACCGAGTTTTATATCCTCGTGAACATTTACGCTCTCGATACACTCCATAGTCAGTCCTGCCGAAGTGATTTCATCGTACATTTTTTGCACTCTGTCCATTGTCCACAGTTCGCCTGCCGGCAGGTCGTGAAGTGCAGGTACAACGCCCGTAACATTTGGTATTTGCTTTATTTGTTCCAGAGTTACGGTATCTTTTTCTTTGCCGAACCATCTGAAAGTCATTTGCATACTCAAAACCCCTTATGTTTTATTTAAGAAAAACTAGAAAAATTTGATTTTCTTAATTTCATAATAGCACATTATATTATTGGTTTCAATATTGTTAAATATTATTTATTAACCTTATTTCATTTGATTTTTAACTTGATTTTTTTGTGCAGACGGTATATGATAAAATCAAGAATAATAATATGTATTTATATTAATTTCTTTAGATTATGGGGGATAACTATGAGAAATCACGAAGTGACAAAAAATGCTAAACTTTTAAGCGAAGACGGCTCGCTCAGAGAACCGGGCTGGTCAAAAAAACTTGTTCAGGTATATGACAGAAATGACATCAAGGCGTCAAAGTACAGAATTAAAGAGTGGGATTACTATCTTGTTCTTTCAAAAGATTACGGCGTTGCTTTTACCATTTCCGACAACAGTTATTTTGGCTTGCAGTCTGTTTCCTTGCTCAATTTCAAAGAGGCGTGGGAACATACGGAAACTATATTGAACGCTTTACCTATGGGCAAACTTCAACTTCCGTCAACATCCGAAAGCGGAATGACTGCATACAGAGATAAAAGACTCCGTATGAATTTCAGAGCAGAAAACGGAAAAAGACACATTAAGTGTCATTTCAGCAATTTTTATAAAAATAAACCTCTTTCGTGTGATATTGTGCTTGAACAACCCGATATGGACACTATGGTTATTGCAACACCGTGGAAAGAGGACAAAACGGCGTTTTATTATAATCAAAAAATCAACTGTATGCGTGCGTCGGGATGGGCTTTGTATGATGGCGTAAAGTATGAATTTAATCCCGAAACGGACTTTGGCACACTTGATTGGGGAAGAGGCGTTTGGACTCACGACAACCGTTGGTATTGGGGTAACGGAAATGCATTGATTAATGGTAAACCGTTCGGGTTTAATATAGGATATGGTTTCGGCGACACTTCAGCCGCAAGTGAAAATATGCTTTTTTACGACGGTGTTTGTCATAAACTCGACGATGTAGAGTTCCATATACCAAAGCCGTACTATACTGCACCGTGGAGATTTTCTTCGTCGGACGGCAGATTTGAGGCAGACTTCTATCCGATTTTAGACAGAAACGCAAAGATAGACGCAAAGATAATAGGCACCGACCAACACCAAGTTTTCGGTAAAATGAACGGCAAGGCAATTTTAGACGACGGCACTGTTCTTGAGATGAAAGATATGCTTTGCTTTGCCGAAGATGTACACAATAAATATTGATTTTAGGTTATAGTTAGTATGGAAAAAAGAATAATACGAACTGCGACTAAAGAACAGTCAGTCGGCTATGTAGAGACGGTTTCGGAAAAACACTTTGACTGTAAGGTTTTGAAAATCACATATATAGGCGGCGGCTCATACGGGTTTGTATATAAAATTCAAATAGAAAAAGAACCGTACACACTTGTTGCAAAAGTTTTCAGGACAGAAGCAATGCATATTTCAGAGGCTGAAAGCATCAGACTTTTGTCTGAAAATAAGTTGGCAAGAATGCCTGAAATATACGGAGTTTTCGGTGCGACGCAAGAAATTCCCGTTGATATGATTTTTATGGAATTTATGTCGGGTACAGATTGTTTTACGGATTTTAAAAAATTTTTTAAATCACGCACTAAAAAAGATGAGTTTGCAAACAGTATAGCCGAAATATTAAACGGTTGGCATATCATAAATAACGACAAGTTCGGTCTTGTTACAAATGCCGTTTATGATGACTGGAACGACTATTACTATCCGTTTGCAGAAGATATTTTGTTGTCGTCCCGTCAGTTGAATAAAGAGAAAAAACTTTCTGACGGCACACTCAATGCAATGGAAAAAGCGTTTACACAGTATGACTTTATTTTCAGTGAGCCTGCAACAAAAGCGTCTTTAATACACGGCGACTTAAATATTATGAATATTATGACTGACGCCAATTTGAAAAATATTTGCGTAATCGACCCTCTTGAAAGTAAGTGGGCTGACAAAGAAAGAGTACGATTTGTTTCAGTTGCGAAATATCGGTGGAGACAGTTTTCATTTGTATGAAACATATAAGAAAAAGTTTCAGGTGTCTGAAAAGTGCGATATAAAGTGCGATTTTTATGCATTGTTTCACGAAGTGTATTGTTACATAACTTCAGGTGTCAAAGTGGACTTAATATTGCAACCGCTTGTTCACAGAATGAAAAAAGATTTGAAAAAAATATAAAAAACAAAACAAAACCACGCATCAAAAATTGATGCGTGGTTTTTTACATTATAATGCTATAATTTATTTTTCTTTTCCGGGTGCACCGCAGCATTTTTTGTACTTTTTGCCGCTTCCGCACGGACACGGGTCGTTTGGACCTACTTTTTTGCCTTTTCTTACAGGCTCTTTTTTAACGCTGTCGTCTCCGCCTGCATTTGTGCCTGTTTCTTTAACTACTGCTTTTCTTTCAACATCCTGTCGTCTTCTCGGAATGATTAAAAGAAGGTCTCTTACGGTGTTCTCACGAATTGATGCAATCATTTCTTCAAACATATCGTAACTTTCCATTCTGAACTCAACAACAGGGTCTCTTTGAGCAAATGAACGAAGGTGAATACCTTGTTTGAGGTCTTCCATAGCGTCGATATGATCCATCCATAAAGAGTCAACATTGCGAAGAAGTATCATTCTTTCAAAATCATCAAATGTAAACTCGCCGTCAAACTCATTGTTAATTGCGAGTTCTTTTGCGTTAAGACGCTCGTGTCCTCTTTCTTTCAATGTTTCAATGATAGAGTCAACTGTAAGATTTTCCGGATTTTCAAAGTCGTTTTCATCAACGAGCCAGCCTCTGTATTTTTCACGAAGACCGTCAATGTTCCAATCAGTGTACTTTGAGTCTTTGTTGCAGTAAATCTCAACGGTTTCTTCAATGTTTTTGTCAAGCATACCGATTATTGTCGAGTCAAGACTTACGCCGTTGAGAACCATATCTCTTTGTTTATAGATAAGCTCTCTTTGACGGTTCATAACATCGTCGTACTGAACAGTATTTTTACGGATACCGAAGTTTTGTCCTTCAATTTTCTTTTGAGCGCTTTCTATTGTTTTTGAAAGTGTTTTTGAAACAAGAGGAGCGTTTTCGTCTGCTTCAACACGGTTTACGAATGCCTGCATTCTTTCTCCGCCGAAAAGACGCATTAAGTCGTCTTCAAGTGAGAGGAAGAAACAACTTGTACCGGGGTCGCCCTGACGACCTGAACGGCCTCTCAACTGGTTGTCAATTCGTCTTGAGTCGTGACGCTCTGTGCCGAGTATATAAAGTCCGCCTGCGTTTCTTACTTCTTCTGCTTCGGCTGAGATTTCTTCTTTATATTTTTTCTCAAGTTTTCTGAAAGTTTCTCTTGCCTCAAGAATTTCCTCGTTGTCTGTTTCTGCAAAACCTGTTGCTTCTGCAATAAGTTCGTCAGTGTACTGCATTTTCTTCATTTCGCTTTTTGCGAGAAATTCAGAGTTACCGCCGAGCATAATATCAGTACCGCGACCTGCCATATTTGTGGCGATTGTAACTGCACCGAGTTTACCTGCCTGAGCGATAATCTCTGCTTCTTTTTCGTGGTTTTTAGCGTTGAGTACATTGTGAGGGATATGTTCTCTTTTAAGGAGTTTGCTTACATATTCGCTCTTTTCGATTGAAACTGTACCTACAAGGATAGGTTGTTTTCTCTCGTGACATTCTTTAATTTGTGCTATAACATTTGAGAATTTTGCTCTTTCGGTGCTGAAAACAGCGTCAGGCAAATCTTTTCTGATTAATGGTTTGTTTGTCGGAATTTCAACAACATCAAGGTTATAAATCTCATTGAACTCGTTTGCTTCCGTCATTGCAGTACCTGTCATACCCGAAAGTTTTTTGTAAAGACGGAAGTAGTTTTGGAAAGTGATGGTAGCAAGAGTTTTGCTTTCGTGTTCAACTTTAACATTTTCTTTTGCTTCGATAGCCTGATGCAAACCTTCGTTGTATCGTCTGCCGAGCATAATACGACCTGTAAATTCATCAACAATGAGAACCTGACCGTCTTTAACAACATAGTCAATATCTCTTCTCATTACACCGTTTGCTTTGATTGCTTGGTCAATATGGTGTAAAAGTGTTGTGTTTTCCATTTCCATTAAGTTTTCAACATGGAAGTATGCTTCGGCTTTTTTTACACCGTTTTGTGTGAGAGTTGCAGTTCTTGCCTTTTCGTCAACAATGTAGTCGGCGTCTTGATATGTTTCTTCTGTATCCTGCTTTTCGTCAAGTTTTGCAACTTTTTGCATAGTGAGTGTTTTTACAAACTCGTTTGCTCTTGTGTAAAGGTCTGTCGAACGTTCTCCTTTACCGCTGATGATAAGAGGAGTTCTTGCCTCGTCGATAAGGATTGAGTCAACTTCATCGACAATCGCAAATGCGTGTGCTCTTTGTACTTTTTGGTCTGCATAAAGCACCATATTGTCTCTCAAGTAGTCGAAGCCCATTTCGTTGTTTGTGCCGTAAGTGATGTCGGCATTGTACGCTTCTTTTCTTTCAATATTGCTTTTGTCGTGAATGATAAGACCGACGGAAAGACCGAGAAAACGGTAAAGTTTTCCCATCCATTCGGAGTCACGCTTTGCAAGATAATCGTTTACAGTTACGATGTGAACGCCCTCGCCCGTGAGTGCATTAAGGTAAGCAGGAAGTGTTGCAACAAGTGTTTTACCTTCACCTGTTTTCATTTCTGCAATTCGTCCCTGATGCAAAATGATACCGCCTATGATTTGTACGGGGAAATGTTTCATTCCGAGTACACGCCAAGATGCTTCACGGCATACTGCGAAAGCGTCGGGCAAAATATCGTCGGTGGTTTCTCCGTTTGCAAGTCTGTCTTTAAGAATTTGTGTTTGAGCAGTCAATTCTTTATCGCTTAATTTTTCGTACTTTGATTCAAGTTCGAGAACTTTTTGCTGAAGAGGTTTAATTCTTTTGATTTCTCTCGTTGAATAATCCCCGAAAAAGAGTTTTTTTAATGATGTCATATTTTCACCTCATGGTTTATTAGCTTTGATTTCGACGAATATAATAACACAAGCATTTTTGCAATGCAAATTAATGTGCTTTAAAACAAAAAAATTATTTATCACGATATGCTTTAACGATTGCGTTGACAATGTTTGCCGTACCGCCTGACAATGCGTCTTCCGCTTCGGAACTTAAAAGTAAAATCCATCTGCCGTTTTTATTTTTTTCAACGGGTACAATAACGGCACTTTCTTTCGTTTCTGTGCAGTCGTTGATTAGTTTGCGGATTGTTTTGAGTTGCTCTTCTGCAACTTTTTCATCGGTTAAGTCGATATCTCCGTTGATGAAGCCCTGCATATTTTCACCGAGATATTGAGTGATAACATTCGTAAAATCTCTGTTTTTTATTTTCAAAGTCACATCGCCTATATCTTTTCCCTCTTCGATATTCACTTCTTCAACGGTAATTTTGAGGTTGTAGAAAACCGATTTTGCTATTTCTTCAAAATCTTCGCTGTGTTTTGAAACGAGTTTTATGTTATTTACGGCGTCGCCTTTTGCATACTTCAAAACTTCATTTAAATCAAACTCAAGCAAACCTTTTTCAACTGCATTGACATTGTCTTTGATTTGCGTTGTCGGGTCTTCGGTTTTTGATGAGCAGGCAGAAAATGAAAATATCATAATCAGTGCAAGCGCCGAACATAAGATTTTTTTCGCTTTTTTCATAAAATATACCTTCCTTAAATTTTTTAAAGTAATTTTACAGTCATATATTTTATATATTATAAAGGTTTCAGGTAAATTTTTCAATCAATTTTACAAAATAATTATGAGATAATAATAAAATTTATACAATATTTAAAAATGTGTAACATTGTATTGCAATTATTTGCATATTATTGTCGTATATGGTATAATTCGATAGAAAAAATGCAGTTATATTAATTTTTGAGGACGGGTCATTTTGAAGCTTTACGACATTTCGCCGTTTCTTTTGCAGGCAGAAGTTTTTGACGGCGACCCAATTCCCGAGTTAAAACAAGTTAAAAGCATTAAAAATTCAGACGAATACAATCTGACAGAGTTAACTGTGTGTTCGCACAACGGTTCTCATATAGATGCACCTTTGCACTTTTGCGAAGACGGTAAAAGTATCACGGAACTTTCTCTTGAAAAGTTTTACGGTCCGTGTGTCGTTGCCGAAGCGTCGGAGCCGATAACGGCTCGGTGGGTGTCGGAAAATTTGCCGTGGAATTGTACAAGACTCATAGTTAAATTTACTTCACCCGACTGTTTTATTACGCAGAGTGCGGTAAATGAAATAAACAGATTTCATATTGAACTTGTCGGAGTGAATTCACTGTCCGTTGCATTTGGAGAACAGACGGCTGAAATTCATCGTGAACTGTTTTTGCACGATATTGCACTTCTTGAAGGTCTTGTTTTGGATGAAGTGCCTGTCGGCGAGTACACTCTTTGTGCATTTCCGCTGAAAGTTGACGGTGCCGAAGCGTCGGTTTGCCGTGCTGTTTTAATTAAAAGTAAAAGCGAAAGCGAAGTTGAAATTAAGGATTTTGATATATGAAAAAATATTTTACACAGACAAAGTTTAAACGACTTTTTGACATAGTCGTTTCATTTTTGTCGCTGATACTTCTTTCTCCTCTTTTTGCATTTGTGTGCGTATTTAACTTGTTCACACCGAATTGTTCGGTGTTTTTCTCACACGAAAGGCGCGGCAGAGGCGGTAAGCCGTTTAAAATTTACAAATTTCAGACTATGTATAACAACGCTCCGAATTGTCCTACCTGTGAACTTGAAAATCCCGAACAGTACATTACTCCAATCGGAAAGTTTTTGAGAAAAACGAGTATTGACGAGTTGCCTCAACTTTGGAATATTTTAAAAGGGGATATGAGTTTTGTAGGTCCAAGACCTCTCATTTCAAGTGAAATAGGAGCACACCGTTTAAGACTTGAATACGGAGTTTATCGTTTCAGACCGGGACTCACGGGCTGGGCTCAAATCAACGGACGAGATGATATAAGCGTGAGAAAGAAAGTTAAACTCGACAAAGAGTATTGCGATAACTTTTCTTTGGCACTCGATATAAAGATTTTGTTCCTTTCGATAGGCGTTTGTTTCAGACAGGACGGCTATCGCGAGGGCAAATTTCACAGAAGATAATTTTTTGTTTTTACAGGTGTTAGATTATGGAAAGAAATTTCATAGACGGCTATTCCGAATGGCAGTCAAATCCTGAAATAGTAGGAGTAAACAAGATACCTCAGCACGCTACATTTATGTCATACGGCGATTCAAAACTCGCTAAAAAGTGCGTGAGATACGACTCCGACCGCATTAAATTGCTCAACGGAAAATGGAAGTTTAAACTCTATAAAAACTATTCGTATAAACCGACAGATTTTGCACAACCACACTACGATTCTCATAATTGGGACAGTGTAAAGGTGCCGTGCTCGTGGCAGTTTCAGGGCTACGATTTTCCACAGTATGCAAATGTTCGATATCCGTGGGAATTAAATGAAGATATTTGCCCGCCGAATGCACCTACAAAGTACAACCCTGTCGGATGTTATTTGAAAAGAATTCATGTAAACGCCGACACACTTTCCAAAAGAGTTGTTTTGTGCTTTGAGGGTGTAGAGTCGGCTTTTTATCTTTATGTAAACGGCGAGAGAGTCGGTTACAGTGAGTCGTCTTTTAACAGAGCCGAGTTTGACATTTCCGGATACTTGAAAGAGGGCAGCAATGTCATTGCAGCAGAAGTCTATCGTTGGTGTACGGGTTCGTGGCTTGAATGTCAGGATATGTGGCGTATTTCGGGCATTTTCAGAGATGTTTACATATATACGACAGAGCGTGAATATATAAGAGATTTTGAAATAAACGCCGTACCGATAGATTTGAGCGAAGACGGCGAACTCAGTGTAAATGTTAAAATCAACGGCTCATACGAGTCATTGTCTGTCGATATGGCTGTCTATGACAGCGACGGTGTAACAGTTGCCCTTGACAGTTGCTATGTCAATGAAAATTTGAGAGCGAAAATGAAAGCAATCGTCGCTTCTGCGAAGTTGTGGAGTGCCGAAAAACCGAATTTATATACGCTTGTGCTTGCACTTAAAAGCGAAGGCGTACCGATTGAATTTGTTTCTTCAAAGTTCGGTTTCAGAAAAGTAGAGATTAAAAACGGCACAATTTTAATAAACGGCAAAAGAGTTGTTTTTAAAGGCGTAAACAGACACGAGTTTACCTGCGACTGCGGACACTATGTTCCGGAAAGTGTAATGATAGATGATATTAAGAAGATGAAAGACAACAACATTAACGCTGTCAGAACTTCCCACTATCCGAATTGTCCACGCTGGTATGAACTTTGCGATGAGTACGGACTCTATGTTATAGATGAGAACAATATGGAAACGCACGGAACAGTCGGCTCAAAAATCATCGGCTGTCCTCAGCTGCCTGCGTCAAGAAGAGAGTGGACAAAGGCTTGTATGCAGAGAATAGAGTCTTTGTATCACAGAGATAAAAACTGTACTTGTGTCGTTGCTTGGAGTTTGGGCAATGAAAGTCACGGCGGCGATAATGTTAAAATGATGTACGATTGGCTCAAAAAGCAGGATAAATCAAGATTTGTGCATTTTGAGTGTCACGGCGACGCAAACGAAAAAGAGTATTCAGATGTCTATTCGAGAATGTATCCTATGCCGAACGAGTGCGAGGACTATATTTTGTCGGAAAAAGATAAAAGACCGTTTTTGCTTTGTGAATTTTCTCATGCTATGGGAAATTCCTGCGGTTCGACAGAAGAATATACAAAATTGTGGGATAAGTATCCTCAATTTCAGGGCGGTTTTGTCTGGGATTGGGTTGACCAAAGTATAGAAGTCGAACTTGAAGACGGTAAAAAACATTTGATGTACGGCGGAGATTTCGGCGATTTTCCGAATGATAATAATTTTTGCGGAAACGGTTTGCTTTTGGGCGACAGAAAGCCTACTCCGAAACTTTATGAGATTAAAAGACTGTATCAAAATGTTGATATTAAAGAAATCGATGCAGAAAAAGGCGTTTTTGAAATTACGAACAAATTTGCTTTTACAAATTTGAATGAGTTTACGCTCAAATGGAAACAGTTTTCAAAAGACGGAGAGTTCAGAAACGGCGAGATGGAAATAGACCTTGAACCGAGTCAAAAAACTATTGTTGACCTTGAACTCAACAGAATTACCACAAGTGAGTGTTATCTCAGTTTTTCTTTGGTGGGCAAAGGTTTTTGTGAAGAAGAAAACGAATTTGCGGCGGCACAGTTTGTAATAAATGAATTTGAAAATTCATATACTGAACCTGAGGCTGATGAAGAACTTATAATTGCCGATACTTACGGTGCTTTGAGAATTATCGGGAAAGATGTTGCAGTCAGATTTGACAGAAGAAGCGGAACTTTAAAAAGTGTTACCGTAAACGGCGAAGAACTTTTCGCAAACGGAATGAGACTCAATTTCTGGAGAGCGTTGACCGATAACGACAGAGGTGCAAGGTTAGGCTCAAGACTCGGCATGTGGAAGTTTGCGGGCTGTCCCGAAAATACTGTTTTCAATATTGAGGGATATAAAGTTTTTGAAAACGGCAGAAAGATTGTTGTTTCTTCAACGGCAAAAGTATATACATCGCCCGTTTGTACGGCAAGTATCATATACACAATAACTTCAAACTCAATGCAGATAGATTACAATTTCTATCCTAATCCTACTTTGCCCGACATACCTGAAGTTTCACTTTTGTTTGAACTTGCAGACGGGTTTGAAACGGTAAATTATCTCGGCAGAGGTCCTTTTGATAACTATATTGACCGTCTTGCATCTTCAGATATAGGTGTTTACAGTCAAAAGATTGATGATTTCTATGTTGACTATTTAAGACCTCAAGAGTGTTCCAACAGAACCGGCGTAAGATACGCAACAATTTTTGGCGGAAAGAAAAAAATATCTTTTGTTACTCCGACACAAATGGAGTTCAATGTTTCAAGATATTTGCCCGACGAACTTGAAAGTGTAAAACATTCTTTTGAACTTCAAAAGTCTTATAAAACCATAGTGAGAGTTATTGCTCGTCAGCAGGGACTCGGAGGTTATGACAGTTGGGGTTCCGTTGCGAATGAATTTTACAGAAATAAAACAGACCGTCCGTACAGACTGTTGTTCAGAATGGATTTTTAAGTCGTTTTTGTTTGTGAAAATGTTTTATATTCAAAAAATATGAATTTTTATAAATTTTCATTTACAAAATTTTTACTTTACAACGGCTTTATTTGGTATTATAATTGGTATAAATAATTGTACAGTGTTTTAATACGAATTGTACAATTATTGCAAATAGCAAATATCTTAATTATTGTAAATTATTTAATTTTATAATTTATTGTCATACAGATGACGGAGAGGAAAATAAAATGGATATTAAAGATAAAGCAATGTCCGCTGTTGTTAATATGCTTATCAAATATGTGAGAAAAGATTTTGACAATAACGCAATGAAACTTCTTAATCTTATTGAAAAACTCGATGTTAAGAAAGTAAATCAATCAACATACGACGGATTGCATAAAGCACTTAACGACCCGAACAATAACTGGACAAAGTTTGTAAAGCGTCTTGCTCTTGATACAGACGAGGGAGTTCTCAGAAAATTTGTTCCTGCCGCTCTCAATGTTGCAATGTACAGTTACGATAAGAGAATGGCAAGTATTGAAAAGTATAATTGTAATGTTCCGTGGGCAATTCTTATGGACCCTACTGCCGCTTGTAACCTTCATTGTAAGGGCTGTTGGGCTGCAGAATACGGTCATCAAAGCAGTCTTTCTTACGAAACTCTTTCAAGAATAGTAAAAGAGGGTAAAGAACTCGGTACATATATGTATCTTTATACAGGCGGCGAACCGCTTATGCGTAAAAAAGACCTTATCAGAATTTGTGAAGAAAATCCCGATTGTGCATTTATGAGTTTCACAAACGGTACTCTTTGCGACGACGAGTTCGCAGATGAACTCCAAAGAGTAGGTAACCTTTACCTCGCTTTCTCTATTGAAGGCTATGAAGATACAAACGATTTCCGTCGCGGCGACGGTGTTTACGGCAAAGTTGTTGAGGCTATGGCTCGCCTTAAAAAGCGTGGTGTTCCGTTTGGTGCTTCACTTTGCTACACAAGCAAAAATACAGATGTTCTCGGTTCAGATGAGTATATGGATTGGCTCATTGAACAGGGTGTAATGTTTGCTTGGTTCTTTACATATATTCCTTGCGGAAACGGTGCGGTTACAGAACTTATGGCTACACCTGAACAAAGAAAACATATGTACAACAAAATCCACGAATGGCGTCATACAAAATCGATTTTTGCACTTGATTTCTGGAATGACGGCGAGTATGTTCAAGGTTGTATTGCAGGCGGTCGTCACTACTTCCATATCAACTCAAACGGTGACTGTGAGCCTTGTGCATTTATTCACTATTCAAATGTTAACATTAATGAATGTTCGGTAATCGAGGCACTTCAAAGTCCTATTTTCAAATCATACTATAACCGTCAACCGTTCAACAATAATATGCTTCGTCCTTGTCCTATGCTTGACAATCCGGAAATTCTTGTTGAAATGGTTAATGAAAGCGGTGCTCACTCAACAGAGATGCTGCATCCCGAGTCGGCAGAAGAACTTGTTGCAAAAACAAAACCTGCTGCAGAAAAATGGGCTCCTGTTGCAGAAGAACTCTTTGACTTTGACAAGTATGTTGAAAAGCATGTTAAAGATGTTAATATGTATAACTATAAAAAATAATTTCAATATGTTTTATATTGAAGTCAAATAATGATTATAAACGGCGAAATATACATTGTGTTTTTCGCCGTCTTTTTTAGGTTGTGAAAAAATGTTTTTTAAAAGTAAAAACAGTGCGGAGTATATGATAGTAGGCTTGGGAAATCCGGGCATACAGTATGAAAATACCCGTCACAATATTGGGTTTGAGGCAGTAGATTTGCTTTGTAAAAAGAATAATATCCGTTTGAAAAAATTGAAGTTTAACGCATATTTTGAACTTGCCGAAGTGTCGGGCAAGAAGTGCATTATTATGAAGCCTCAAACATATATGAACAATTCGGGCGAAGCCGTTTCTCAGGCAGCGTCTTTTTATAAAATCAAGCCTGAAAATATCATAGTTTTTTCAGACGATATATCTCTTGATGTGGGTTGCGTAAGAATACGCAGAAAAGGCTCGGCAGGAGGTCATAACGGACTTAAAAGCATTATAGAACTTGTAGGAAGCGAAAACTTTCCCCGAATTAAAATCGGCGTCGGTAAAAAGCCCGACGCAAGAATGGATTTGGCGGCGTGGGTACTCGGAAAATTTTCTCAGGCAGACAAAGACAGTCTTGAAAAGTCTGTTGAAAACGCCGTGAGCGCAGCCGAACTTATTGTAAGCGGTCAAACAGACAGGGCAATGAACCTGTACAATTCATAAAAAAGGAAAATGTAAAATGTCTTGCTTTTCAAAAATTTTTGAAAAAAGCAGTGATTATTCCGGCCTCAGGCAAGCTGTTAATACCTGTAAACAGCCGCTTGGGGCAATAGGTCTTTCACCTATAAATGCTGCTCATATAATTCATTCTCTTGCATCGGATACAACAAAAAAAGCGTTTGTTATTACTGCCGATGAACCTACGGCAATAAGACTTACGGAAGACTTGCAGAGTTTCGGAGAAAATGCCCTTTTCTATCCGCAAAGAGAGTTTATGTTTATAAACGCAAAGGGAATTTCACGAGAAACGGAACAGATACGAACGGGAATACTCGGAAAAATTCTTGACGGCGATTTTACCTGCGTAGTAGCAAGCGTAGGTGCAGCCTCACAGATGACGGTGCCTCCGAAAGTGCTTGAAAAAAGGTCTTTTTCCGTAAAAAAAGGCTCTCAAACAGATATATCCGATTTGGTAAAAAAACTGAATGCCTGCGGATATGCCGGATTTGACAGTGTTGACGGTACTTGTCAGTATTCTGTCAGGGGAGGAATAGTGGATATTTTCCCGAGTTCTGCCCAAAATCCCGTGAGAATAGAGTTTTGGGACGACTTTGTGGAAAATATTTTTGAGTTCGACTTGGTAACACAGAGAAGAACTGAAAAAATAAATGAAGTAAAAATTACTCCGGCAGCAGAAGTTTTGATAGACTCTGCCGAAAAAATGATTGAAAAAATCAAGGAACTTTCTGCATCAATAAAAGGAAAAGCCGTTCACACTTCACGCCCTGCACTTGAAAAAGATGTTCAGGAACTTGAAGAAAAAGGAAAACTCGGAAGTTACGATAAGTATTTGCCGATTTTGTACAATTCAAACGGAATTTTTGATTATATGACGGACGAATTGCTTTTCACGGTGGATTCGTCAAAAGTCAAAGAAAGAATTGTAAATCAAAATAAGTTGATGAATGAAACTGTCAAAAACATGATTGTTTCGGGCAATTTGTGTAAAGGCCTTGACCGTTTTATGCTCGATTTTGATGACTTGACGGGCATTTATAAATCAAAAAAAGCAATATATCTTGACAATTTCAGGCGTACATCTTTTGATACTCCCGTAGATTATCTTGCAAATTTTGCCTGCACGACTTCAAACGCTTGGAACGGCACACTTGCTCATTTGAAGAGTGAGTTTTATCCTATGCTCAGGATGGGATATACCGTAATAATTGCTTCGGGTACAAAAAGGTCGGGCGAGGCACTTGCTCACGACATCAATCAAATGGGAGCAAATGCTTACTATTTTGATGAAATGCCTGATGAATTTGTAAAAAATTCAGTAAACATTGTCCCCGTTACCTTTACAGCAGGTTTTCAGTATGCGTCTTTAAAGCATATTTTAATAACATATCCGAAACGAAATGAAAAAAAGAAAAAGTCAATAAAGCATAGTTCAAAAAATGCTTTTCAATCGCTTGACGAACTTACCAAAGGCGATTATATCGTACACAATGTTCACGGTATAGGTGTTTTTGAAGGAATAGAATCGCTTGAAATTGATAAGGTAAAAAAAGACTATATCAAAATTGCATATTCGGGCGGAGATGCCTTGTATGTACCTGTTACACAACTTGACCTTGTGTCGAAATATATCGGTCCCCGTGAAGATTCGAGAGTGAAAATCAATAGACTTGGCTCGGGAGATTGGCAAAAGGCAAAGCAAAAAGTCCGTGCTTCCGTCAAAGATATGGCGAAACAACTTACTGCACTTTACGCAAAAAGAATGGCGTCAAAAGGGTATGCTTTTGCAGAAGACTCCGATTTGCAAAGAGATTTTGAAATGCGTTTTGCGTATGAAGAAACCTCCGACCAACTGCGTTGTACAGACGAAATTAAGGGCGATATGGAAAAATCTGTTCCTATGGACCGTCTGCTTTGCGGAGATGTGGGCTTTGGCAAAACAGAAGTTGCTTTGCGTGCGGCTTTTAAATGTATCAGCGAGGGCAAACAGTGTGCCATTCTTGTCCCGACAACTGTTTTGGCTATGCAGCATTATCAAACTGCCGTTAAAAGAATGGAAGCGTTCGCCGTAAATATTGAAATGCTTTCTCGATTTGTAACACCGAAAAAGCAAAAAGAAATCATTTCAAAAATTAAATCGGGAGAAGTCGATTTAATTATAGGAACGCATAGAATTATATCAAAAGATGTTGAATTTTCCGATTTGGGACTTTTGATAATTGACGAGGAACAGCGTTTCGGCGTGGCACAAAAAGAAAAATTAAAAGAGCGTTTTCCCCGTGTTGATTCTCTTACGCTTTCGGCTACGCCTATTCCGAGAACACTAAATATGGCTATGAGCGGTATTCGTGATATGAGTATTATCGAAGAAGCACCGTCCGACAGATTTCCCGTTCAAACTTATGTTGTTGAGTATGATTTTGATATATGTATAGAAGCCATTGAAAAAGAATTGATGCGTGGCGGTCAGGCATATTATCTCCACAATGATATAGGTACAATAGAGTCGGTTGCCTCAAAAATCAAGTCTTCTCTTCCCGATGCAAATGTTGCGATTGCACACGGAAAAATGACGGAAGAACAGTTGTCGGATGTCTGGGCGTCTCTTTTAAACGGAGAAACAGATGTGCTTGTTTGTACGACAATCATTGAAACGGGTATAGATGTTTCAAATGTAAATACGATTATCATTGAAAATGCTGACAAAATGGGACTTGCACAACTTCATCAAATTCGAGGAAGAGTGGGGAGAAGCAGTCGTCAGGCGTTTGCGTATCTTACCTTTGAGCGTGGAAAATCTGTTTCGGAAATCGCTTCAAAAAGACTTGACGCAATAAGAAATTATACAGAGTTCGGTGCAGGTTTCAGTATCGCTATGCGAGACTTGGAAATCAGAGGCGCAGGAAGTGTTTTAGGTTCAAGTCAGCACGGGCATATGGAAAGCGTCGGCTATGATATGTATATAAGAATTCTTGAGGAAGAAATAAGAAAAGAAAAGGGCGAAGAAGTCAAGGAAGAAGAGTCAGACTGTCTTATAGATTTGCCTGTTACGGCACATATTCCCGAAGATTATATCGGCTCGACCTCACAAAGACTTGCCGTTTACAAGAAAATTGCCGATGTCAAGTCGCCGTCGGAAGCAGTCGATGTTTCAAACGAACTGTGCGACAGGTTTGGCAAAGTGCCGAAAAGCGTTACGGGACTTATTCAGGTTTCACTTGTCAGAAACAGTGCAGTCAGGTTGGGAATTTATGAAATTTCTGAAAAGAATTCAATGCTTTTATTCTATTTCAATGAGTTGAAAACGGAATACTATATGTTTTTAAACAGTAAAATGCAGGGAAGAGTTTTTCTTTCTGCGGGCAGAAAACCGTATATCTCCGTTAAACTTATGGGAGAAAACGATTTGGAATTCATACAATTTATTTTGAAAATTTTAAATGATGAATTTTTAAAAAATGAATAATGAATAAAACGAATAAATAACATTTTTCGGTCAATAATTTAACCGAGGTGTTATTTATGCAAAAAGAAAGTTCAAAAACAAATAAAAACACTCGGCTTTTTTACAGTATAGTTTGCATTTCAATCATCGCTTTGGGCGTGATTGTATATTTTGTTACTGCAAAACCGTCAAATTCGGTAAATAAATCTACAACGGTAGTAGAAACTCAGGCAGAGGACAAACAGGTGCAAAACGCAGTAACGGTAAAAGAAACCGAAAAACAGACAACCGTTACTCAAAAAACGCCGACGACAAAAAAAGAACCTGTTTCAATGACGCAGGGAAAAACAAATACTCCGTATAAAAGTTTTTACAAGTATCCTGTCGGGGAGAAAGTACAGAAAAACTTTTCACAGGAACTTGCGTATGATGAAACAATGGAGGACTATCGTTCTCATGCCGCAGTCGATTTTGAATGTAAAAACGGAACAAAGGTTGAGGCTATAAACGACGGCATTGTTTTGTCTGTTAAAAAAGACGGAATGTGGGGCAATGTCGTTGAGATTGACCACGGCGGAAAACTCGTTGCAATCTATAAAGGACTTGAAAATGTAAATGTCAAAAAAGGCGACACTGTTTCAATAGGTCAGTCAATAGGAGTTGTCGGAACAATTCCTTGCGAAAGTGCACAGGAAAGCCATTTTCATCTTGAAACAAAACTCAATTCAAAGTTTGTTGACCCACTTGAAGTTATGAGTAAAAATAAAGAATAAGTAAACGAGTACGAGTATAATATATCAAAAATCAAAATGCTCCCGTGAGTTTTAATCTCACAGGAGCATTTTTTATGCTATTAAATTATATTTACCGAAACATTACGCATACATATTTTGTGCCGGAGTAGTTCATATCTCTTGCTTCATTTCTGATTTTAGGCATTTCTTCATTTCTCAGCGTAACCGTTTTCCCTTCCATTGATATACCTGCCGAAGAACCGCCCTGCGTTCCGAAAGCAAAAAAGTTCTTTTTGTGCTGACTGTCAAAGAAAGTCAGTGTTGTCGGAGCACCGCTTGGAAATATTATTATGAAAGACGGAATAAAAGAACAGTCAAGTTGCAATTCTCTCGCATCTTCTCCTGTCCCGAAGTAAGTCATAACAGCAACGGGCGAGTCCCATCTTTCCTTGTCTTGTAATGTAACATGGATGGCATCGTCATTGAAATGCTCTGAAATTAATGCGTCAAGCAATTCGTTGTCAGCATTAAAATCTTCCATTTTCGGAACATCCGCACCCACCCATGAATTCAGTCCCATATAATATGTTTTGTTTGTACTGCTCATATTTTCTCCTTTTTTCAAATTGTTTCAATCATATTCCACGAAAGTCCTGCATTTTCGTACATTGAGAAACTGTATTTTAAACTGTCAAAAACAGCCCAACTTTTACCGCTTTTTGAAAGAGTGATTTTCGTATGTATCGGGGAATAGTTTATAATAAAGTTCAATATTTCTGCTTTTTCACAGATGTTTTTTTCATTCACACCTGAAAGTTTAATTTCTTCTTTAAGATAATCTGCACTTATATTGTGTTTTTTTAATTTATCTTCAAAGAACTGAAGATTGAAAATGTTTGTCGTTAAATTCATTTTTCGTGCCATTTTTTCATTGTCGGCTTCATCTTTAAAAGGCTCTATTTCTCTTTGAAAGGCGTTTAAAAAATCACCGTCGGCAGTTGAGAGAAATACTCCGTTTTCAGTTTCTTCAAAGTATGATAAAAGTCTTTCAAGTTCGTTTCCGATGGCAGTCATTTCCGACTTTGCGATTTTACCGTTAAGCCCGAGAGTCTTTGAAAGATTTTCAAGGCGTGTTGAAATATCAGACATCATAGTATTTAATCTCCTCATATAAAGTCATTTCACTGAAATGATTAGGGTCGCATATAATTAGGTCGCCTTCTGAACGAAGGCAGGCAAGCGAACATTCACATACGCCGTCAATTTTATTGATTTCATTTTCAAGTTCAGATACTCGCAGATATTCGCCCATTTTTGTCTGTGAGTTGATTTTTAAAATTGTTTCTTTGATTTCTTTTGTGAGTTCCTTTTCATCACGCTTTTTATATGCGTCTTTTCCGACAGTCATACGAACAAATACATCATTGGAATAAGCTTGTTCAACTGTAAGTTTTGCGTTTAGAAGTTTAAAGTATTCAAAAGATTTTTCTATTTTATCTGTAAATTCTTTTGTCAGGTCTTTTTCGTTAGGGCGTATATATACATATATGTTGTTGCTCTTGTTGGGGTTTGCTACAAAGCAATCTCTCACTTCATCATAATCCATTATGACTTTTTCTATCGATGCCTTGTTGTATCCGTTTAAATATCTGTTATAAAATACGGAAATTCTCTGTCTGAATTTGTCATCGGTTTCATCATCAAAACCACCTGTAATTTTACTTTGGTTAGTTACCGATACAATTTTTGCAGGCGGATTTATCATAGTGTCCGTAAAGTTCTCACGACGGTTATATTTTGAGCCTGCTTCAACAGATTTGATTTTTACGGTTGCCTGCGGATGTTCTGCCGAAACGCTTGCACTTTCCAGAGTTTCATATTGTATATAAGGCTCGTCTGATGAACAGATTATCAGTCCTTTAGGTATTGTTACCGTAGTTTCTTCGTTTTCGGCACAGGAAAATGTTGCTTCGCCGAAGGCGTGGCATTTGCCTTTTCTTTTCAAACAAAAACTTTCGCCTATTCTGTCAAGATATTCTCCCGACGCAGTTTTGAGATACGATTGTTTTGTAATGAAATCTCCGTATGCGTACAGTGAAAATATCTCGGTTGCGGCAGCTTTAAGTCTTGCAAGAATTTCTCCCGACTCGTCGGGATTTTCTCCGCTTTCGTTGTAAAATGTTTTCTTCATTCTGTTTAAAATGTCTTCGTATGTGTTTGTCATAAACATATCACCACTCTTTCATTGTCGCTGTTGATGATTAAATCAAGCGTAATTTCATTTCCTTTTATTTTCGCCGATTTAACATATATGTTTTTATATTTCGACAAACAACTTTTTACGGCACATATTACATTTTCTTCCTGAAAACTGTTCGGAAAAATACATTTTATGGTGCTTCCGAAATTTTTGTCGGGATAAAATTCTCCGAGTTTGCAGCAAAGTTCTGTTTTAATGTTTTGTATAAGTTGTTCTTTTTGACCGACGGTTACGATTTTTCCGTTTTCAAAAATATAGTCGCCGTTTGCAATTTTATTCGCCGTCTTCAATCACTCCTTCCGAGTTTATGACAAGTCCGTTAATAATGACGCTGCCGTCATTTTTTAACTCGATTTTTGCTCCGCCCTGTGAAAATATCTCAACTTCTCCGCTTTCAATATCAGAGCAGTCGGACTTGCATCCGCAGATACATTTTTCATCTTGAGAATTTAAAAAAAGAACTTTAAAACCTGTCGGTGCAACGGAGCGAATTCCGTAAGGGAAATAGAAGTCGGCAGAGCGAATTCCGTATTCGCACGATGCTTCAAAAAAGCCGTTTTGTGAAGCCGTTACTGTTGCCGTATTTGCTGTTTTCGGTGTCGCTTTTTTGTCGGAAACTGCAAGTTTTTCACTAATCCACATAGTTGATTGCCTCCATTTCTGTTTCTTTGTAGAGTAAAAGAGTTACAAATGTGCCTTTTTCGGAAAAAGTTGTGCGTATTTCTTTTACAATGTATATTTCATCGTTGGAAATATCGTCGGTTTTCAGTTGTATTTTGTCAAATAATTCAAATTTATTTATACTGTTTTGTAAAACTATTTCCGTTTCTTTATATTGCATCAAAGATTTTTTTATTGTCTGCTTTGCTTTCTCTGTTTTCTGCCATTCAGGCATATTTGACAAACTCATTTTTCTCGTTCGGCAGATATTGCTTTTTTCTACGCTCAAACTTTTAAAGTGGTTGTTGTATTCTGTTGAGTTTTCGGATTTGTAGTCAACTTGTGTTATGGGAACTGCTCTGTTGACAATCGTTTTTATGCTTAAAATTTCCGAATTGTCAAGCTCTTTTTCATTTTTGCTTTCGGCAAGCATTATGTTTTTGTCGTTGTCAATCAGTATTCCCTGTTTTCCGCAAAGGCACACAAAGTCGTGAATGGCAGAATAATAAGACATTCCCTTTTTCAATTCAAAACTTTTGTTTGTATATAATTCGGGAAGGCAGTTTTTGAATGCAAATTTTTCTGCCGTAAATTTAAAAAGCGAATGTGATGACGGGCAGTAGAGAATTTGCGGTTCAACTTCATTGTCAACAAGAATTGCTGCCATACTTCTTGCATAAACGGTGCAGATTAGTCCGTTTTCGTCTTTTTGACAGGTTTGTTTGTCTATGTAACCTTTAAAAACGGTTTTGTAATTAAAAATTATTTCTATTGTTTCTGCTTCGGGTAAAAAGTTTTCGCTTGCAAATTTTATATAAATGCTGTCGCAGGCAACAAAAAGCGTTCTTGTTATTTCAAAAAAGTCTATTTGACAGATTTCTTTTACCAAACCGTCTGTAAATTTAAAAAGTGCTTTCATATAGTATAACTTCCTGATTTTCTTTAATGTCAAAAGGTGATTTTAGGTTGTTGATTTCAATTAGATTTTCAACGCTCACACCTGTTCTTGCAGATATGTCAAAAAGATTTTCGTCTTTTAAAACAGTTGTTTTCGTTATTTTTACGGTGTCGAGTTTTTCTTTTTGATTTTCTCTGAATATGGCATTGTATATGACTTTCTCGCTGTTTGCCGATATTTTGAATTCGATTTTTTCAAAGAATGCATCGTATGTGTCAGCGTAAGGAATTTGCAAAAATCCGCTGTTTTTTTCATTTTGAAGTTTTTTGAGTTTTTCCGTTTCTTCATTTATGTTTTGAGTGATTTCACCCGAAACGGTTATAATACATGGATTTTTGCAGATTTCCGTTGTCTGTGTGCGATAACCGTTAATTTTATTTTCCGACAGATGCTTTGACGAAGTGATGACTATACTTTTCGGATTTTTCGGAAAGGCGTAATCTTTGTATTTGAGTCGTACGCTTTTCATTCTTCGTCCTCCGTGACCGTTGAAAAATATCTTCTTGAGTCAAGCATCATAATTTCGGATATTTCTCTTGCTTTTTCGGTAATTTCATTTTGTTCCATAAAACTCCTCCTCAAAATCTATTTCGCCCTCTTTTTCAAAAGAAGACTCACATATATAGCAGCAACTGTTTATATCCGCAAAGGAGTCAAACCATTCGCACTGTGTAAAAAATCCGTTTTTGTTGAGTTCTTTTGTGATTTCGGCACAAACACGCCTTTTTTCAGCACTTCCTCTTGAAAACGGTGTGTAAATTTTAATGTTGAAAGTCGCCGAAACGGTTTTTTTGCTTTCTCCGATAGCCGTGTTTTCCACACGAAGATTTTTAATTCCGATGCAGACGATATGTTTTTTCAGTTCGGTCGGCAGCGTTTTACCGGGAAAAGAAGCCGTTATTTTTGTGTTTTTATTTAAAAACTCATTTTTTGAAATTGTCTGTTCTATTTCTGTAATTGCGTCATTCAAAAAATCCATCTTTGTCCTCCGTACAAATTCTTAAAATTCCCCAATAAAATTGAACGATATTATCCACGACATAAGGTTCTTTTTTCTTGAATACAAATTTGTCGCCCATACATTCTATATGTGCTTCATTTGAAATTTCCATTATATTCATATCAAACGGTGCAATGAAAACATAGAAATCCTTTTGCATAAAGCTGGAATCGGTTTTGTCCGGCTCAAAGTTTGTTTTATTTCTTCGCCAAGTGGACGAAATGATACAGTTGTAGAATTCGCTTTCAAAGTTTGCGTCAACAATTTTTGCTTTTTTGCCACAAATATTTAATGCTCTTTTTATTTGTTTTGATTTATTCATTTTTACACACCGAAAAAGGCAAAAGTATCAAAATCGTCTGAAATCATGCTTTTGCAGTTCCTTTCGGCAATGTTAAGCATTTCTTTTGCGTATTCTGTAAGCTGGGTAGTCGTTTTGATTGTAATGTCACCGGCTGTAAATGTTGTAAATCCGTCTTTTGACGCTTCGCACAAAGAAATTGTATAGTACGCACTCGCAGCAGCATAGTTCAGTATTTTCATATCCGATTTATATGATTTGTCTTTTAACCTTGAGATTATGCTGTCGTATGAACTTTTGATTATGTTTTCGTATTGCGTAAGTTCATCAATGTCAAAACCGCCCATTGAAATGATGATTTTTTTAATCTCGTTGAGTTCCATGCCTTCTCCTTTCTTCAAGGCATATTGCAAAGATGCAATATGCCTTTCGTTTGGGACAGGGAAAGCGAACATAATTGTGTTCGACAGTCCTTGTTTGTATTTTTAATTTTTATTACTCGCCGATAATTACAACTGCGTCGTCAAAAATTCTTGAGAAACCTGCCGTTGTTGTAATTGCCGCTCTTTCAAGTTGTCTGTCAATGAGTTTGTCAAATTCTGTTTGAATACCGCCCGCTTTAATCATTTCAAGCGCACAGTTTTTATCAAATGCGACAAGTCCGTCAATCGAGGTGGCGTTGGTTGTAATGTATTCTGCACCGAGTGGTGTAATCATTTTTCCTGTTGCGTTGAAATTAAGACCTGAAACAGAGTCTTGGAATTCGCTTGAACTCAAAACATATTCGGCAGTTGAGTGGTTGCCTATGATTGTAGTCATATTGTATGGTTTAAGTTTAATCCAAGCGTTTAAAAATCCGCTTGAGATAGGGTCTTCGACAGGGCATGAAATGGTTTTTGCACCCGGCTTTTTCAATTCTTCAATAGCGTCTTTTAAGAACGCAAGGGCAATTTGCTTGCCGATTTGTTTAAGTGTGATTGTGAAAAGGTCAAGATGTTGGTATTTGATTGCTTCGTAAGAAGAAACAAGCATCCTTCCTCTTTTTTTCAAAGAAACAACTGTGTCTTTTGTTTCAATTCTTGTTTCGGGAATAAATGCACCTTCTGCAACAAATTTCGGCTTCTTGTCATCATCTTCGGAAACACTGCTAACTGCTCTGTAATCTAAAGAGTTGATTTCTGTTGTAGTTGCAACTATTCTTGACAAAACATCACACTCTTCAATACCTTGTCTTACAGCTCGTGAAATATATTCCGGAAAGAGTGCCGCAGAGTCGGTTGTAGAGAAAAATTTTTCGACTTTGTCTGAACCGTTTCCGCTGATTTTAATGTCAAATCTTTTAAGCTGACGCTGAAATGCGTCAAGACCTTCAAAATCGGTGCCGATATAGTTTTCCGACGGGTCAAGTTCTTCGAGCGAAGCGGAAAATCCTTTTGTTGTTGTATAAAGTCCTTTTTCAAGTTTAATGTTTTCAAAACTCATAGTAGTAAATCTCCTTTTTCATTTTTTGTAAATCAAAGTATAATTCCGACAATATCTCTTATAGAGTCTTTTTTTACAACGAGACGAGGTTTTAATGCCGTTTCGGATTTTTGAATGCCGTTGCTTCCCGTTGAAGACATTTTTTCATATCCGTAAGTAAATGCAGACGGTGTACTTGGAAGTTCTGCATATCCGCTTGTTTGCACACCTACATAGTCGCCTCTTTTTGAAACGACAATACCGATAAATTCATCGTCATCGCCGCATTTTTCAACTTTGCAGTTCTCTGTGATTTTTACGAGGTCGCCTTTGTTTGTTTTTGGACCGTAAAATGTGATTATTTTTGTGTCAATGCCGTTAAATGAAATATCTTTATCCATGTTTTTTCCTCCTAAATTTTAAATTGTGAATATTTGGTTGATGTTTTTTTAATTTCGGGCATAAGTTGTGATTTTGCCGAAACTTTTGCATTTTTCTTTTTGATGGCGTTTCTGAAATCCGACATTTCTTTTGTCGTCATAATGTTTGTGACGGAAGCGATTGTTTCAATGTTCATTTCAGGCAGATTTGCAGAAAAATATTTTAAAATATCCTTTGCAAGTTCCTGTCTGTACTCGTTGATGAAAGTGTTTTCTTTTTCAAGTTTTTCGATTTTTTCGGCAATGCTTTTTGCTGTTTCTTTTGAAATTGTAATTTCTTCTTCGGAAATGTTTTTGAAATTTTTGAAATCTGTTTCAAATTGAGCATAACTTTTTGTAACGCCGGCTTCTCTTTGAGCGGGTACGGCAACAAAACTCCATTCATAAGCGTCAGTTGCATTTTCAAGAGTAAAATAACAGGTTTTGTTTTTATATACTCGTCCTCTTATATGCTCGCAGCGGGTTTTGTATCTGTCTGCACCGCAAATTGAACAAATGCTTTTTTCTGTTTTGCACGATACGGAAACCTCTTTTTTAATTCCCGCTTCTATTTCTCGTATAAGGTTTTTGTTTTCATCACTTTTTACCATATATGCCTTTGCTTTAAGCAGGTAAAAATCTTTTCCGTCAACAGTTTTTTTGTCGTTTGATTTTTCAACCCAAGCGTCAAAAATTCTTGCTTTTTGATTTTCTGCTTTCATTGAATGGTCAAAAATTCCGGTTTTTCCTTTAAAAAGTTTTGCAAGTTGCTTGAGTGTTTCAACGGAAAACCTTTCTCCGTCTCTGTCAATATCATTGTTGCAAAGCTGAACATTAAATGTGTAAATGTCATCTTGCGATATTTCTTTTTGAGTGTATTGTCTGATTAATTCAATCTCCTGTTCGTTTTCTTTTTCGTTCAAACTTCAATCTCCTTTCGCAGTTTTTCTGCCTGAGCTTTGTAAAGCTCGGCTCGTGCAAGTTCTGTTTCATCACGAAGTGTAATGTCGTTCCACACGGTGTGGGCGACAGGTGCGTATCCCTCAAGTAACAGAAGGGTGTTGGCAATTTTGTCTATTACGGGAGTGAGTGTTCTTCTGTAACTTTTCAGTTCAGAGGTAAGTATATCTGCCTGTTCCATGCTCATTCTTTCAGTTGTTGACCAAGAAAGACCAAACATATACGGAGCAAGTCCTGTTTTTGCAACTATTTGTTCAAGAAGTTGTCTGACAGGAATTTCACTGTCCATAATTTGACTGTCTGAACCGATTACTTTTATAGAAACATCTCCGACTGCCACAAAGTCTTTGACGGCCTTGCTCTGCATTGCGTCTTTCCACTGTTCAGCCATTTGTTGTGCCCTTTCTTTTGCAAATGCCTTGTCACTTGCGTCGTTTGACGGTTTGTATGTGACGGCGTATCGCAGATTTCCTGCTCTTTCCCAGTTGTTTCCTATTGTGTTGTAGATTTTCATTAATATGTCTGAAACAAAAGGCAATCCTTTCAAAAGGCTTGTCCCCGTAATCTCTCCGGGTTGTGGATTTAATACTGAAAATAAAATGCATTTTGTGTTTGTAATCGGCACATTCGTACCTGATGATGTGTTGAAAAAGTCTATGTCAAGACCGTTTTCGGACGGTTTCGCTTCAATGCAGTCGAGTTCTCCGTTGTAAAGTGCTACCAAAGTATCGTTGGCAATTACCATTTCTCCTATTGCAGTTCCGTATGTCAGAAGTTGCTCAAAATACGAGGCGATAAAAGAGTGAATGCCTTGCCTGTTTCCTCCTACATTTATTGAGTTGAGCGAGTTTTGCAGAAATTCGTCCAGATTTTTGTTTCCTGTTTCAAGTTTGAAGTCAAGAGTAAGTCGCATAAGTTTATATATGGCAGAGTCAATAATCGGCACTGCTTCACGAAGCGATTTATATATTCTTGACGAACAGTCGGAAAGCGGGGTGTAACTTGTCAGTTCGCAAAACGGATGGTTGTTGCAGCTGCCTGTTTGTACAGAGGTTACACCTGTTGTTTCTCTTTTTTTGTGCGGCATTTTCAGTTTCAAGTTTTATCCTCCTTTGTTTTAGTGTCATTTTCTTTCAACGGAAAATGAGAAAAGAAAGTCGTCGTTGTTTTTTGATACGACAGTGCTGACGAAGTACCGTATATCGTCCATTGCGTGATCGTTTTCTTTTTTGGGAGCGTCTTTTTTTATTCCGTTGTCCCATCTGTATATTGAAAACTCTCGTATTGCGTCTGTACAGCATTCGCAAATTTTAAGTTTATTTTCTTTAAGTGCAGAACAAACTTTGTTAATGCCACTCATCACATCGTTGTCTGCTTTGATAACGGTAAATTCATTGTGCCTGCTGATTGTTTCAATGAAACTTGCTGCGCTCGGGTCAACTATTACGGCTGTTATGTTTTTTCCTTTTGCAAGTTCCTTTAAACTTTCGTAGTATTCCTCGTCGGTTTTTTGCACACCGCAGTCCCTTGAAGAATGATAGTATTCATCAATTCTGTACCAAACGCCGTCTTTTTTCCCCCACAATCCGAGAGAAAAAGGGTTTACCGTTCCGTAGTCGCAGGACATATAGTATTCTTCAAAGTTACTGCTTTCGGGATTTTTTACTATGTGCTTTTCCGCACTGAACATAGGGTACACAAGACCGTCTGCCGCCACCCATTTTCCGTTGATAAACCGTTCGTAAAATGCACCGCTGTAAAGGCTTTTGTATCTCGCTAAAATTTGCTTTGACAAAGAAGGGTTGTCCTCCATACGAAAATGAATGTAGAGCATATTTTTTTCTTTTTTCTTTTTTATCCATTCCGTATAGAACCAATGATAAGGATTCTCGGGGTTGCAGTTGAACCAAAATTTCGAGCCGCTGACAGAACATCTTGCAAGAGCCTGTTCGACAAATGAACGGGGCATAAGTGCAACTTCGTCGAAAAGAACACCGCCTAAAGTCATACCTTGAATAAGTGATGCAGAAGATTCGTCTTTTCCTCCGAAAAGATAAAATCTGTTTGTTATATTGCCTTTTGATATTTCAATATAGTTTCTGCTAATCACTTCTTTGCAGTCGAAACCGAGTTGCTGAAGATTTGAAATAAGGGGAGTGATTACATTTCGCCTTAGAGACGAGATGGTTTTTCCGCACATTGCAAAAGATGTGTCGGAAAAATAGTAAAATGCCCAACCGATGAAAGAAATGCTCATACAAAGAGTTTTTCCGCTTCGTACTGCACCGTCGCAGATAATTCCGTTTTTGTTTTTCATTTTACTTTCACTGCACCACCAAGTAAGCACGGCAAGCTGTTTTTCGGAAAAGGCTTTGAAGGAATTACTCATTTGGTTCATCTCCAAAAAGTTTGTTTGCCGATTTGGCACTTTCTTCAAGAGCAGCATAAAAACTCATAGTTTCGTTGCTTTCTTTAGATGATAGTTCAAAAAGTTTTTCAAGAGCCTTTTGCCTGTCGAAAAATTTAATTTCCATTGCGCCTGCCCGTGCTTTTTTAATTTCGCTTATGCAAAACAGGTCTAAAGATTTGATTTTTTCATTGCTGATGTCGTCGTCTGCAAAAAGAAGAGTGACTGCGTCTGTAATATCTCCGAAAGCCAAGCGCTTTAAACCTTCGCACACTTCTTCTTTAATGCTTTTTTTCTTTCTTGCCATTTTTTCCTCCTTTTTGTAAAAGCCCTTACATAAGGTCGGGCGAAAACATAAAAAAATAGCCTCAATAGGCTATCGGAAAATAAAAAGAGATAAATATTTATTATAAATCAGTAAAGATATTTCAATGATTGTAATTAACGGGTAAAATCTTTCATAATTCTATATAAAACATTAAAATTATTGTTTACTTTGAAATTTACGGTGTGATATACTCTGATTGTATAGGTTATAAATATTTAAGAAAGTTGGATTTTATGGATTTTATAGAAATATTAAAGGTAATTTTTCTCGGTATAGTCGAAGGAATAAGCGAGTGGCTGCCGATTAGTTCCACAGGTCATATGATTCTTGTAGATGAATTTATCAAATTGAATGTTTCCGACGCATTTAAAGAAATGTTTTTTGTTGTAATTCAACTCGGTGCAATAATGGCTGTTGTTGTTCTCTATTTCAAGCAACTTTTGCCGTTTGGACTGAAAGAGGGAACAAAGAAACTCTATGTAAAAAAAGATACGATGTCGATGTGGGGCAAGATAATAGTTTCGTGCGTTCCTGCTGCAATAGTCGGTGTTTTGTTTGACGATAAAATAGACGAATTGTTTTATAATTGGCAGACTATTTCTGTTACGCTTATCGTTTTCGGTATAGCTTTTATAATTATTGAAAAGTTAAATAAGGGCAAAAGTTCGGGAGTAAGTTCTATTGCAGAACTTTCATATAAGTCCGCTTTTATTATAGGTATGTTTCAACTGATTGCTGCCGTTTTTCCCGGAACATCACGAAGCGGAGCAACCATTTTAGGTGCTTTGATGATAGGTATATCAAGACAGGTTGCGGCTGAATATACTTTTTATCTTGCCGTTCCCGTAATGGTAGGCGCAAGCGCTCTTAAATTGTTGAAATTCGGCTTTAACTATACAGTTGAAGAAGTAATAATACTTTTGATAGGTATGGTTGTGGCGTTTGTCGTTTCGGTTCTTGCCATCAAGTTTTTGGTTGGATATATCAAAAAACACGATTTTACTGCGTTCGGATGGTACAGAATAGTTCTCGGAGCACTTGTAATTCTTTATTTTAGTGTTGTTGCTTAATATATAATTGATGTTTAATAAAGGGGAAGTTAATATGTTAAAGTTTAAAAAAGGCAAAAAGTTTAAAATAATGCAGATTACCGATATGCAGGAAATTCCGTCGGTTTCTCCCGATACCATTGCACTTATAGATTCGGCAGTAGAAAAAGAAAAGCCCGATTTAGTTGTATATACGGGAGACCAAATTAAAGGCTACGGTGTTACATATAAGGGTAAGGGCAAAGAACTTGAAAATGCTGTTGCAAAAACCATTGAAACTCTGTTGGAACCTGTTACAAAGAGAAACATTCCTTTTTGTGTAACATTCGGCAACCACGACAGGCAGGTTGGAATATCAAATGCAGACCAGTTCAACGATATTTATAAAAAGTTAAACGGTTGTGTAGGCGAACAGGCAGAAGGAGTTGACGGCGGCGGAACAAGCTGCATAGAAATAAAGGCTTCCGATTCAGACAAAACGGTTTTTGCCGTATATTTAATAGATTCGGGAACAGACAAAAAAGGCGGCGGATACGAACCTGTTGACGAGAAAATATTAAATTGGTATAAAAACAAAAGAGACAGTTTGAAAGAAGAAAACGGCGATTATGTTCCTTCACTCGTATTTCAGCATATACCTTTGCAGGAGTACTACAATGTTTTAAAAAGAGTTAAAAGAGGAACAAAAGGTTCAGTCAGAACATTCAGAACTCATAAAAATGAATGGTATGTTTTGGGCGATATTTGTCGTAAAGGCGATTTTTTTGTTGAGGCTCCGTCTATCCCCGATATTAATACGGGCGAGTTCGATATTCTCAATGAAAAGGGCGATGTTCTCGGAGTGTATGTAGGTCACGACCATAAAAACAGTTTTGTCGGAAATTATAAGGGTATGGATCTCGGCTTCACTCAATCAAGTGGTTTTAATGTTTACGGCAACGGCGTTTACAGAGGCGTAAGAATTTTTGAAATTGACGAAAACAACCCACGAAAGTATGAAACAAGAACAGTAATTTTCAAAGATTTGGTCGGAGAAAAGGTGAGCAAACCCATAACGGACTGGATACAAAGACAATTTCCGGAAACGGTTGATGCCGCAATTCCTATGATTTTGCATCTTTTAGGCATTGTTGCCGTTATAGTTTTAATAATTGTTCTTTTGATAAACCTGTTTTAAACGGAGGAAGTAAAAATGGCAGAGAAAAGCAATTTTTTAAGTAATTTTGAAAAAAAGCATAAGGAACTTTATAAATTTGTAATGTGGTGTGTTTCAGGCGGATTGTCAAATATAGTAGAACTTATTGTTCATGTGTTGCTTATAAATCTCGTGTTTAAAAGTTTGGCAGGAGACCCTGTTACCGGAATTTTTGCAACATTCGGAAATGATAAGTGTACTTTTTATTCGTATTTGATTTCAACAACAATCGGCTATGGAATTGCTTTTGTTTTGAACAGAAAAGTATCGTTTAAGGCAGATGCAAATGTTGCATTAAGCACATTCTTGTATGTTATAATGGTAGTGTTTACAATAGCGATTAACTCTTTTGTTATAGGACCGTTTTGCGAAGGTACGGTAACAGAGTTTTTTGCACAAAAAGACTTAAATGTTTTGGGAACGATAGTTTCTAAATTGATAGGTATGGCTGTTCCGGGGCTTTGGACATATCCTTGTAACAGATTTATAATTCACAGAAAGAAAAAATCTACAATAGAAGCAGAAAAAGCAGCTGAAATTGCAGAACAAGAAGCCGAAAAAGAAAAACAAGCAAAATAAATTATTGTTATTATTGTGATTTTGTGATAATATTATAAACACTTTAATAAACTGCCGATATGCTTCATATCGGCAGTTAGTTTGTCTTTAATCAAGGTGATATAATGAATTTTACAGAACTTATATTGATAGCGCTCGGTTTGGCTATGGATGCTTTTGCCGTTTCAATATGTAAAGGTCTTGCACTGAAAAAGATAGATTTTAAAAAGTGTTGTATTGTCGGTCTTTGGTTTGGAGGCTTTCAGGGACTGATGCCTCTTTTGGGCTATTTTCTCGGAAAAAACTTTAAAAAGTATATAGAAAATGTTGACCATTGGGTTGCATTTGCTCTTCTCGCTTTAATCGGTGCAAATATGATTAAAGAGGCACTTTCAAAAAACGAAGAAAAGACAGACGATTCTCTTGCCTTTAAAACAATGTTTTTGCTTGCGGTAGCAACAAGTATAGACGCACTTGCAGTCGGTATCACTTTCGGAATAATTCCCGATATAAATATATATTTCGCCGTTGCAACTGTCGGCATCGTTACATTCATATTGTCAGTTGCAGGCGTTAAAATAGGCAATGTTTTCGGCGTTAAGTATAAATCAAAGGCAGAGTTTGCAGGCGGTCTGATACTTATTTTAATCGGGCTTAAAATTTTGCTTGAACATTTGGGCGTAATAAATTTTTAGTTTTTAGTGTTCGTACAGGTCAAATTTGGCTTTGTACGGACATTTTTCTTTACTTTTTTGAATATACATTGTATAATTATATTGCGTTGTATCCGTCGTCAAATTCGGTTTTGACATTAAGGAACAGCAGCAGAAAGGAAAATTGAATATGAAAAACAAAAAGATTTTGAGAATGACTCAATTAGGTATTCTCATTGCCATTATTATCGTTATGGCATTTACGGGACTTGGCTATATCAAGACCGCAGGGCTTGAAATCAGCCTCATCACAGTACCGGTGGCAATCGGAGCAATGGTTATGGGACCGACAGCAGGAGCCGTTTTAGGACTTGTATTCGGTATAACTTCATTTTTGCAGTGCGTTTTCGGAATGAGTGCATTCGGTGCTGCATTGCTCGGTATCAATCCGTTTTTGACATTTCTTGTGTGCGTGCCGACTCGCTTGCTTGTCGGTTGGCTTTCGGGACTTGTTTTCAAAGGTATGATGAAAATAGACAAAACAAAAACAGTGAGTTACTTTGTTACAGGTCTTTTGACGGCATTTTTTAACACTTTGTTTTTTATGTCAACGCTTATGCTTTGCTTCTGGCAAACAGATTTTATTCAGTCAATGAACACGCAAGGTTTGGGCGTAGGTGCTTTTATAGTTGCATTTGTAGGTTTAAACGGTGCACTTGAGATGCCTGCTTGTTGTATTTTGGCAGGCGCTGTTTCTAAAGCACTTTCAAAAACGAAAATTAATAAGGAAGATTATTGATGATTTTAGTTATAGATGTAGGAAATACAAATATTGTACTCGGTTGTTTTGACGGGGAAAAATTAGTTTTTAAAGCAAGACTTTCAACAAATATTTCGGAAACAGTTGAAGAATATGCAATAAAATTAAACTCATTGTTTTCCATAAAAAATATTGATGCAGATAAATTTGACGGAGCAATCATATCTTCCGTTGTGCCTGCCCTTATTGATACTATGTCAGAGGCAGTATATATTATTTGCGGAAAAAAACCTATGACAGTAGGTCCCGGTATAAAAACCGGATTTAATATAAAAATTGACAATCCCGGAGAATTGGGTGCAGATATGGTAGTAGGTACGGCGGGAAGTATTGCAAAGTATCCGCTTCCTCAAATCGTGTGCGATTTAGGTACTGCCATCACTGTTTCTGTTATAGATAAAACTGCTACTTACAGAGGCGGAGCGATTTTGTGCGGAATTAAAACTGCATACAATGCACTTTCAAACAAAACTGCACAACTTCCTCAAATCAACCTTACTGCACCGCCTAAAGCAATAGGTACAAATACTGTTGATTGTATGCGTACGGGTGCCGTTTACGGTACTTCGGCTATGATAGACGGACTTGTAAAAAGGTTTGAAGATGAACTCGGCGAAAAAGCAACGGTAATATTGACGGGCGGTTTCGGCGAGGCAATAGCAAAACACTGCGAGTGTAACCCGATAGTTGACAATGACCTTCTTTTAGATGGTCTGAGAATAATCTACTACAAAAATAAGCAGAGGTAAAAATTATGGCTGTTTTAAGACCGTTTAGGGCTTTTCGTCCTTCTGAAGAAAATCAAAGTAAAATTCCTGCACTTCCTTATGATGTTATGAGCAGTGCAGAAGCAAGAGAAATGGTTGAGGGAAATCCGTTGTCTTTTCTCCATGTTGACAGAGCAGAAGTGGATTTGCCCGAAGGAACGGATATTTATTCTGAAGAAGTTTACGAAAAAGCTCGTCAAAATCTTTTGAATTTGGAACAAAACGGCGACTTAATTCAAGATAAAAAACCGTGCCTTTATATTTATAAACAAACTGTAGGCTCACGCAGTCAAACAGGTATTGTCGGCTGTGCGTCAATAGATGATTATATAAACGGAAATATTAAAAAGCACGAGTTTACAAGAGAAGAAAAGGAAAAGGACCGTATCAGACATGTCGATACCTGCAATGCAAATACAGGACCGATTTTTCTCACTTACAGAAAAAATCTGCTTTTAGATATGATAACTTCTACTTGGATGTCCGAAAATCATCCTGTCTATGATTTTGAGCAAGACGAAGTTAAAAATACTGTATGGGTTATTGATGACGATGAAGTCATTGCAAAAATCAAAGAGTGTTTTGCATCAATAGACAGTTTGTATATCGCTGACGGTCATCATCGTTGTGCATCTGCCGTTAAAGTCGGATTAAAAAGAAGAGAAAACGGCAACTATACGGGCGAGGAAGAGTTTAACTTTTTCCTTTGCGTTGCATTTCCCGACAATGAACTCGAGATTATGGATTATAACAGAGTCGTAAAAGACCTCAACGGATATACAGAAGAAGAGTTTATTGAAAAGGTAAAAGAAAAATTTACCGTAACGGAAAGAACAGGCGGACCTTTTAAAAGTTGTAAACCTTTCAAACGCCATACTTTCGGTATGTATCTAAATAAAAAATGGTATGAACTCGAGGCAAAGAGCGAGTTTGTAGATGAAACAGACCCTGTCGCAAGACTTGATGTAAGCATTTTGTATGATAATTTGCTTGCTCCGATTTTGGCGATAGGCGACCCCAGAACAGATAAAAGAATAGATTTTGTCGGCGGTATCAGAGGAATAGGCGAACTTGAACGCCGTGTCGCAACAGATATGACGGTGGCTTTCTCAATGTTCCCGACAACAGTTGACGATTTAATTGCAATTGCCGACGCAGGTATGATTATGCCTCCAAAATCAACTTGGTTTGAGCCGAAACTTCTGTCAGGACTTTTCATCCATCATTTGTCATAAGATTATAAAATTAAGCAGGGCGTCAAAGACGCCCTGCTTTTGTGTTTTTACAATCAATGTAATATTCTGAATTTTAAAAATTAAATAGACTGAGTATAAGATAGTATAATACTGCAAAATTATCAAGATAACTTTGCTTTGGCTCGGGTACGGGATTAGTGAAAAATCCAAAGGCAACGGCAATAAAAATAACTATCATAATTAAAACGGAAAATACATTTGCTTTTTTATATTTCAATATATTTTTCGCTCTTTTTTTATATCTAATTCGCCGAAAAAAAGTGTTTCAACAAAAACATCATTTGTAACAACTGTGTTGTTCAGCAATGTTTTTATATATTTGTTTCTTTCTTCTTTTTTCATATTTTTCACAACTGTTTCATCACAATATAGTTCCAAATCATTTGAAAATTGCTTGCAAGCCACCCACATTAAAGGGTTGTACCAATTGATTATCAATATAATATATGCAACTGTTTTCGTAAGGTTGTCAAAATGTTTAATATGTGATTTTTCGTGTGAAATGATATAATCGAGTTCATCTTGGTCAACATTAAAAGGAATATAGATTTTCGGTTTCAAAAAACCTAAAACAAACGGCGTGCTTATTTGGTCCTTTGCCACACATTTTCTTTTAAAATGACAGAGGTGGAAAGTGTTTTTCGTAATTTGATATAATTAACTGCCGATAATACGAAAAATACTGCCGTTTCTACTATCCAAACAATAGTGAATATTTTGAAAAATGTTGACAAAGCACCCATAGGAACGCTTATTCCTTCAAAGTATGTGTCGGCAAGTGCTTCGTTTATTCCATAGTCAAAAAAATAAATTCCTGTATTGATTCTAAAAATGTGTTCATAGAGATATTTTTTATTTAACAATTCAATACTCGGTATCATACTTAGGTGGCTTGTAACAGAAACGGGGATTATCATTCTCAGCCAAACCATACACCATAAAATACAGTTAAATACTTTCGGTGTTCTTTTCAGAAACAATCTCAGAATTAAAACTATGATTATCATCCAACAAGCCACTATGCTCAGATTGAAAAAATCTACAATTAAAAATTTCATAAAATCACCTGTTATCTTCAATCATTTTCAAAATTTCTTCTTTATCTTTTTTTGTAAGAACTTGGTGTTTTGTAAATGCAGATATAAATTCGGGTATTGAGCCGTTAAAATTTTTTTCAACTAACTCGTCAATTTTTGAATTTTGTGCTTCTTCTTTGCTTACGATAGATGTGATAATTGTATTTTCATTTTTCACAACATTTCTTTCGGATAATCTCTTTATTAAGGTGTATGTTGTTGTTCTTGACCATCCGAGTTTCTCTTTGCACAATTTTGCAAGTTCGGAACTTTTTATAGGTTCATTTTCCCATAAAATTAAGCAAAATCTGTATTCACTTTCAAAAATTTTTGGAGTTTTATTTGTGCTTTCCATAGTAATCATCCTAAAGCGAGTGTATGTTTTTTGCTGTTCTAACGCATTAGACTAAAGTTGTCAATGAATAAACATAAATAAATATCAATATTTTTTGTTTGTTGTGTTTTGTGATATGTAAATAATTATAATTTATATATTTATTTTAAATATAAGACCTGAAAGTCTTGACATTTGAATAAATCGTGATATTATATAGATAGTAATTCTATATTCTCAAGGTGAGAGTGAGCCGAAAGGTTCGCTCTCAAATTATTATAAGGGAGTTTTTGGCTTATGGCAGGTAAAAATACAGTTGAACGCATTGCCGATATAATCAAACCGTTTGCAGACGAACTCGGTTTAGATATTTGGGATGTGCGTTTTGTCAAAGAAGGCTCACAATGGTATCTGCGTGTTTTTATCGACAAAGACGGAGGAGTTTCAGTTGATGATTGCGTCAATCTTACCCGTGCCGTTACAAAACCGCTCGATGAAGCAGACCCTATTAAGCAAAGTTATATGTTAGAGGTTTCATCGCCGGGTATTGAGCGTGAACTTGTTAAAGACGAACATTTTGAAAAGTTCGTAGGCAGTTCGATAATTTTGAGAACAATTCGCCCTATTGACAATGTTCGTGATTTTACAGGTAAAATGACAGACTATCAAAACGGAGAAATTACACTTGTTTTACAGGACGGCAAAGAAATTAAAGTAAATAAAAAAGACTCGTCTTTTATCAAACTTGACGATTTCGATATAAATGATTTCAAACAGGAAATTTAATTACGGAGGAAAACTGAAAAAATGAGCAAAGAATTTTTTGAGGCAGTTCATATGCTTGAACAGGAAAAAGGAATACCGGCAGACTATCTTTTTGAAAAGATTTCAACTGCAATTATAGTTGCCGCAAAACACGATTTCGGCGGAAAAGACATCGTTCATTGCGATATTGACCCCGACAAACAAAAAATTAAAGTTTATGCTACAAAAAATGTTGTGGAGGAAGTTGAAGACGAAGATACAGATTTGACTTTGGAACAGGCACAACAAATCAAAAAAAGTGCTAAAATCGGCGGAACAATAGATATTCCGATTAAAACAAAAAATCTCGGAAGAGTTGTTGCTCAAACAGCAAAGCATGTTATCAGACAAGGAATTCGTGAGGCAGAAAGAAGCCAAATGTATAAAGAATTCCAAAGTAAAAACCAAGAACTCCTTACGGCAAAAGTTGTTAAAATTGACCCAATTACAGGCAATGCAACACTTGAGATTGGAAAGAGCGAGGCAGTTCTTCCCAAGTCAGAACAGGTGCCGGGTGAAGTTTTAGTTGAAGATTCACTTATTAAAATATTTGTTGTAGATGTTAAAGAAAGCGGTAAAGGTCCGAAGATAATGATTTCAAGAACACACCCGGGTCTTGTTCGCCGTCTTTTTGAAACAGAAGTTCCTGAAATTTATGACGGAACAATAGAAATTATGTCGGTTTCCCGTGAAGCAGGCTCAAGAACAAAAATTGCAGTTTACAGTAAAGATGAAAATGTTGACCCTGTAGGTTCATGTATCGGCCCGAGAGGTCAGCGTGTTTCAACAATAGTTGAGGCACTCGGCGGAGAAAAAATAGATATTGTCAAGTACAGCGAAGAGCCAACAGAATTTATTTCTGCCGCACTTGCCCCGAGTGATGTCATTTCTGTTGAAATTCTCGACGAGGCAGTTAAGTCCTGCAGAGCAACAGTTCCCGATGACCAACTCAGCCTTGCTATCGGAAACAAAGGTCAAAATGTAAGACTTGCAGCTAAACTTACAAATTGGAAAATAGATATTAAACCCGAAAGCGGTTTTTATACAGGCGAAGCAGAATAATTCAGTCAGGATGTGATTTGCTTGAAAGAAAAACATATTCCTATGAGAATGTGCTTGGGATGTCGTGAGCGATTTGAAAAAAACAGTTTAATCAGAGTTGTGAAAAGTCCCGAAGGTGATATTTCAATAGATAAAACAGGCAAAAAATCAGGCAGAGGAGCATATATTTGCAACAATGAAAAGTGCTTGACGCTTGCCATAAAAAAACATTCACTTGAAAATGTTTTCAAGATGAAAATAGATGACGATATTTTTGAACAGTTGAAAAAGGAAATTAACAATGAATGAGCAGAAGATACTTTCAATGATTGGTTTTGCAAGGCGTGCAGGTGCAGTTTGTAAAGGACACGATGCAGTTGTAAAATCTGTTGTAAACGGAAAATCAAAGTGTATTTTGTTTTGTTCGGATGTTTCCGAAAAGCGAGTGAAAGAAATCACGATATTGTGCAAAAATCATCAAATTTCCGTTCCTTTTCATTTTTTGAGTTTTGATATGAATACTTTGTATGCCGCAACGGGAATGCGATGCGGTATAGTCGGTATAGAAGATACAAATTTTGCAAAAGGTATAGAAAAATTGTTAAATTAAACAAGATAATCAAGGAGGATTTGTTTATGGTAATAAAACAAAAACTTTCAGATGTTGCCGCAGACTTCGGAAAGAAAAACAAGGAAATTATAGATATTCTTTCCGAATATTCGGACGGAACACCTAAAAAGGCCAACAATGTTCTTTCGGAACAGGACCTTGATGTTATAGTAGAAAAATTGACACAGTCTTCTTCAAAAAACGATGAAGAAAAGTATATGAAACGCTTTGTTAAATCTGACGATAAAAAGCAGGTTAAAAAGCAACCGAATAAAAAACAGCAGGCTCAGGCGGCTATTTTGCAAATGGCAGAGCAGGCTGCTAAAAGAGCAGAAGAAAAAGCAAAGAAAAAAGCAGACGCAGTACCGCAGGCGAGAACAAAAGGCGCAACACACCATGTTGACACTCGTTCAAGCAATATTGACCTTGAAAAATACAATCAAAAGTATGAGGATATTGCACCGTCGCAGTCAATCAATGATTTTTCAACAAAGCAAAAGCTTAATCAAAAGAGCAAGCAGTACAGAAAGAAAAGACCGCAGGGTATGCATGCTCACTCAAAAAGAGAAACAGAGCAGCAGCGTCTTGCAAGAATTAAAGAGCAGAGAAAGAAACAGAAAATTGTTGTTAAAATTCCTGAAGAAATCACAATTGCAGAACTTGCTTCTTTGCTCAGAATGACTGCCGCAGAAGTCATTAAAAAGACTTTTGAACTCGGTGTTTCGGCTACAATCAATGAAACAATCGACTTTGAAACTGCAGAAATCGTTGCAACGGAACTCGGTGCAAAGGTTGAAAAGAAAGTCGAAGTTTCAATTGAAGAACAAATTATTGAGGATACAGAAGATACAGAGGCAAATACAGTACCGAGAAGTCCTGTTGTCTGCGTAATGGGGCATGTTGACCACGGTAAAACTTCTATTCTTGACGCTATCAGAAATACAAGTGTAACATCGGGTGAAGCAGGCGGTATCACTCAGCATATCGGTGCATATCAAGTAAACTGCGGAGATGAAAAAATCACATTTCTTGATACTCCGGGACACGCAGCATTTACTGCAATGCGTGCAAGAGGTGCTATGTCAACAGATATCGCAGTTCTTGTTGTTGCAGCAGACGACGGTATAATGCCTCAAACTGTTGAAGCAATCAATCACGCAAAAGCAGCAGGCGTTGATATTATTGTTGCTATAAATAAAATGGATAAAGAAGCTGCAAATCCGGACAGAGTTAAACAACAGCTTACAGAGTATTCTCTTGTGCCTGAAGAATGGGGCGGCGATGTAATTTGTGTTCCCGTTTCTGCAAAAACAAGAGAGGGTATAGATAAACTTCTTGAAACAATTCTCCTCGTTGCAGAGATGGCAGAACTCCGTGCAAATCCCGACAGAGCCGCAAAAGGTGTTGTTATCGAGGCAAAACTTGATAAGGGCAGAGGTCCTATCGCTACACTTCTTGTTCAAAACGGAACACTTCGTTCGGGCGATATTGTTGTTGCAGGTACTTCAGTCGGAAAAATCAGAGCAATGGTGGATTGCCGAGGAAATAAGATTGAGTCGGCAGGTCCGTCTGTTCCTGTTGAGATTATGGGACTTGACCACGCACCCATGAGCGGCGACGAATTCGATGTCGCTTCAGATGAAAGACTTGCAAGACAACTCGTAGAACAGAGAAAAGATGCTGAAAAGAATAAGCGTCTCGGAAATGTTCCCAATGTTAATCTTGAAAATCTTTTTGAAACATTAAAAGACGGCGAAATGAAAGAACTCAACATTATTGTTAAGGCAGATGTTCAGGGTTCTGTTGAAGCAGTTAAACAAAGTCTTCTTGAAATTGAAAACGATGAAGTTCGTGTAAAAATCGTTTTGGGAGGCGTCGGCACTGTAAATGAAAATGATGTAATGCTTGCTTCGGCTTCAAATGCGATCATCGTAGGATTCAATGTCGGTGTTGACCAAGTTGCAAACGATAACGCTCAAAAAGACGGTGTTGAAATTAAAACCTATAAAATCATTTACGACGCTATTGAAGATATTACAAATGCAATGCGTGGTATGCGTGCTCCTAAATACAGAGATGTAGATACGGGTACTATTGAAGTTCGTGAAGTATATAAAGTTTCAAGTGCAGGCACAATCGCAGGTTCACTTGTTACAGGCGGTGTAATTCGCAGAGAAGGCAAGTGCCGTATTATAAGAAACGGTAAGCAAATCGGCGAAGCTCCGATTGCATCTCTCAAGAGATTTAAAGATGATGTTAAAGATGTTTCTTCGGGTTACGAGTGCGGCGTATCACTTGAAAATTGGAACGATATAGCAGTCGGCGATATATTTGAATGTTATATTACAGAAGAATATAGAGATTAAAGGATGTGTATATATGCCCGGTTTTCATTCAGATAGATTATCGGAAGATATAAAAAGAGAAATCGTTTCTATAATGCGTGAGTTGAAAGACCCTCGCATTAAAGGAATGTTGACGGTCGTTAAGGTCGATGTTACTAACGATTTGAGTTATGCTAAAGTTTATATCAGTGCGATTGAGGGTATAGAAACGGCAAAAGAGTCTGTAAAAGGACTCGCTGCCGCTTCGGGATATATCCGTCGTGAAATTTCAAACAGACTTCATCTAAGAAAAAGCCCCGAACTTAAATTCATTGCCGATGATTCGGTTGAAAAGGGAATGGCTATGTTCGATAAACTAAAGGACAGAGAAGAAAATGAATATTGATATTAAGCAATGTGTACAGTTGCTCAAAGAAAAAAATGATTTTCTCATTTTGACGCACGCTCACCCCGACGGCGATACTCTGGGAAGCGGATTTGCGCTTTGCTTGGCGCTCAGACAAATAGGCAAAAATGCAAATGTCATAAATGCCGATGAATTCCCGGAAAAATACGGATATATATATGAAAATGTTGAAAAACAGGAGTTTGACGGTAAATATATTGTTGCAGTCGATGTTGCAACAGAAACATTACTCGGAAGTCTTCAAAAAGATTTCGGCGGGAAAATCAATCTTTGCATAGACCATCATGCAACAAATACAAACTATGCCGAAAATATTTTGCTTGACGGCAATTCTGCGTCTTGTTGTGAAATAGTTTTCGATGTCATCAATGAATTGGGTGCAACTATTACAAAGACCGTTGCAGACTGTCTTTATACAGGCATTTCAACAGATACGGGTTGTTTCAGATTTGCAAATACAACGGCAAATACTTTTTCAGTTGCGGCAGAACTTGTAAAATACGGTGCTGACAATGCAATGATTAACAGAAAAATGTTTGAAACAAAAACAAAAACATACGCTCATCTTGAAAGACTTGCACTTGAGGGTATGAAGTTTTACTATGACGGCAAAGTTGCAATCATTACGGTAACTCAGCAAATGTATAAAGAAACAGGCTCAAGCGAGATTGAAACGGAAGCATTAACACCGTTAACAAGACAGGTCGAAGGTACTGAAATAGGTATTATGCTCAAGGAAAAAGAGGACGGTACCTGTAAGGCATCTATCAGAACTTATGAGTCTGTTGACGCTTCAAAACTTGCGTCTTGCTTCGGTGGCGGAGGACATAAAGCCGCTGCTGCCTGCAAAATTGATGCAGATGTTGAAAATGCAACAAAAATGCTTTTAAAACAATGTGGTGAGTTTATATAATGACAGGGCTTATTTGTTTAAATAAACCAAAAGATATAACATCTTTTTCGGCAGTTGCAAAAGTTAGAGGAATAACCCGTGAAAAAAAGTGTGGTCATACAGGTACGCTTGACCCAATGGCAACAGGCGTTTTGCCGATTATGCTTGGTGGTGCGACAAGGTTCATAGACTTTTTGCCCGACAGTGATAAAGGATATGTTGCCGAGTTTAAGCTCGGAGTGGTAACCGATACTTTAGATATTACGGGAGAAGTTCTTGAAGAAAATAATTTTTCGGTAACAAAAGAAGAAATGAAAAGCGTTCTTTTAAACTTCAAGGGAACAATCAGTCAGATACCGCCTATGTATTCTGCCGTAAGTGTTGACGGTCAAAGACTCTATGATTTGGCTCGAAAGGGTATAGAAGTCGAGAGACAGGCAAGAAAAGTTGAAGTAAAAGAACTTGAACTTTTGGAGTTTGATGAAGAAACAGGTATAGGAAAAATCGAAGTTTTGTGTTCAAAAGGAACCTATATAAGAAGTATTATAGATGATTTCGGCAAAAAACTCGGTTGCGGGGCCACCATGATTTCGCTTGTCAGAACAAAGGCTATGGGAATAGATTTGTCAGAATGTATTTTTCTTGAAGATTTGCAAAACATTAAAGACACTTCAAACGACTTCAGCAGTGTTGTTGTTTCCGTCGAAAAACTTTTTGAATGTTACCCGCAGATTTTTGTCAGCGAGGCACAGAGCCACAGATTTTCAAACGGTGGTTCGCTGATGCGTGACAGACTGAAGAAAAATTTGAAAGACGGTATTTACAGAGTCTATTCAAATGAAAAGATTTTTTTAGGTCTTGGCGAATTATCGGAACAAGACTTGAAAGTTAAAAGACTTTTAACAAAAAGAGATTGAAAATATATGTCAAAAGAAAAGTTAAGAAAAGCAGTTGCACTCGGCGATTTTGACGGTATGCATAAAGCACATCAAATTGTAACAACAGGTGCAGACGATGTAACGATTTATTGTGTAAACAATCGTTTTTCACTTCTTCAAAAAAGTATTTTTGAAAAACGATTTCCAAATGCCCAATTTGCCGATTTTGAAAAAATTAAGCAGATGAACGGCGAAGAATTTATAGAGAAAATTCTTTTTGAAAAATTGAGTGCGCAAACGGTTTTGTGTGGTTTTAATTTCAAATTCGGTAAAAATGCGTCGTGGTCGGCTGCCGATATGCGAAAGTATTGTGAAAAAAAAGATGTATGGGTAAGAATACTTGAACATTTAGATTATAAAGGCGAACCGATAAGTTCAACAAGAATAAGAAACGCCGTTTCAAACGGCGATATTGAGTCGGCAAATGAAATGCTCGGCTACAATTTCACTTTTGAAGCAGAGGTTGTACACGGTGATGCCCGTGGAAGAACAATCAATTTTTCAACAATAAATCAGTATTTGCCCGAAGGGCTGACAGTTCCGATGTTCGGCGTCTATGAAAGCAGAACAGAAGTTGACGGGAAAATATATAAGTCCTTTACAAATATAGGCCTAAGACCGACTTGGAAAGTTGAAAAACCGCTTTGCGAAACGCATATTTTCGATTTTGACGGAGATTTGTACGGAAAAATCATAAGAGTTGAATTGGTCAGATACTTGAGAAAAGAAAAGTTGTTTAAAAATGCAGAGGAGTTGAAAGCACAGCTTGAACGGGATAAAAGCAGTATTATTTGATTTTGATGAAACTTTGCATGACAGAACGCTTGCTTTTGACGACTATGTGTTGTCGTTTTTAAGTCATTTTTTTCCGAATATCAGCGAAGAAGAAAAGAAAAAACGAGCAAAAGATATGGTCGAACTTTGCGGCGGAGGATATACGCAGGGCGACGATTATTACAATACTTTAAAAAGCAGATGGAATTGGAAAGATGCTCCCGACAATGATTTTTTAAAAGAATACTATTATGTAAATTTCCCGTATTTTATTAAAGTTTATTCAAATTCAAAAAGCGTTTTAAAAAAGTTAAAAAATGACGGATATACTGTCGGTGTTTTGACTAACGGTCCGTCGAAATTACAGCATAAAAAACTTGAATTGAGCGGTTTGCTTGAGTTTTGTGATTTTCTTGTTGTAAGCGGAGATGTCGGAATTCATAAACCGAATCCGCAGATTTTTAAATATGTTGCCGATAAATACGGGTTGAATGTTGAAGAATGTGTGTATGTCGGCGACCACCCTGAAAATGATATAAATGCATCATTAAAAGCAGGAATGAAAGCCGTCAGAATGAATGTTGGATGGTTTAAAAATTGTTCTTTGAGAAATGATGTGCCGAATATAGACGATATTTCACAGGTAATTGAAGTCATAAAAAAATATTGACTTTAGATTGCTTGTCTGATATAATATTACAAGCCGTTAAAAGCGGCATCCTTGCTCCGAGGATATCGGGGCCAAAAGTCCAAAAGGAGGTGCTGATAGTGGCAGTTAAAAATTACGAACTTGTTTTAGTTTTCTCTCTTTCTAAAGGAGAAGAAGCAGTTGAAGCTCTTAAGGCTAAGTTCAGCGAAATGATTAGCAAAAACGGCACTCTCGGTGAAGTTGATGAATGGGGTAAAAGAAAACTCGCTTACCCAATCAACTACGAAACAGAGGGTTACTACTACATTGCTCAATTTAGTGCTGATGAAAACTTCCCGGCTGAGCTTGACCGTGTAATCAACATCACAGACGGCGTTCTTCGTTCACTCATCGTTGCGAAGAACTAAGGAGGAGTTACTATGCTTAATAATGTAGTGCTTATGGGCAGATTGACATTTGAGCCCGAACTTCGTACAACACCGTCAGGTGTTTCTGTTGTGCGTATTCAAGTTGCCGTTGACAGACGCTTTCAGCGTCAGGGTGACGAACGCAAAGCAGATTTTATTGATGTTACAGCATGGCGTCAAACTGCTGAATTCATCTCACGCTATTTCCACAAAGGCGATATGATAGCTATTGAAGGTTCAATACAAACAGACAGCTATACCGACCAGACAGGAAATAAGCGTAAAAGTGTAACAGTTGTTGCAAGCAATGTTTCTTTCTGTGGCTCAAAGTCTGAAAGCAATACAGTTAATCCTGCATTTGCTCCGGCAGAGCCTTCTCCGAGTTTTGCAAGTGCAAACAATTCGGATTTTGAAGTGATTATTGATGACGACGACGACCTTCCTTTCTAAGAAGGAAAAATAAATAAGGAGGAAACTTATAATGGCATACGATAAGAATCGTGCAAGAAAAGGCAGAAGAAAAGTTTGTGCTTTTTGTGTAGATAAAGTAGAAGAAATCGATTACAAAGACATTTCTAAGCTCAAGAAATATACTTCTGAGAGAGCAAAAATTCTTCCTCGCAGAGTAACAGGTACTTGTGCTAAACATCAAAGAGAACTTACAACAGCTATCAAAAGAGCTCGTCAAGTTGCTCTTCTTCCATACACAACAGACTGATTTTGCTAATATGTGTATTTAGAACGCTCGGTAATCCGAGCGTTTTTTATTTTTGTAATTAAGATAAAAGTATAATGCTATAATTTTAATTTACTTTATGTTGAAAATAAAAGTATGAAAAAATCGCCGAAACATCAAGTTCGGCGATTTTTGTTTGTTATTAATTATTAAAAAATTAAATGTTAAATAAATTCATTAAAATCCGTATTTTTCAGCAATAGGAAGTTCAAAATCTGGGTCTTCAACCCATTTTTTCCATCCTAAACCATAAGTTCCGAAGAATGAAAAAACAGTTTTGCCTGTATAAACTTTTTTCGGGGCAATTCTTATTCCGAGTGTTTTGAAATATTCTCTCATTGCTTCGAGCCTTGCAATAAAGTCGTCGTAGTTTTTATTTTCCTGTGTTGTCCAAGCAACTTCGGAAATCGCAAGCAGTCTTGCAGTCGTATTTAAGTCGAGTTTTTTCTCTGTTCGTATGTACTCTGTCCATTGAGGTGCTTCAATACCGAGTATGTTGCTGTCATCTGCAATTTTTACGGAATGCGGACCGTAGTTATATGTTTTTTTCAGTGGTCTCATTGCGTATGCGTGGTCCATATAAACATAGTCGTGGTGAGTTAAAATCATTTTTCCGCCGTTTGCAAGCCACTTTAATTCAAGTTTTTCGGTCGGTTTTCTCATTATCCACCATTGAGGTATAATATCTTTGTTTAAGTTTCCGGCATCAAGAATTTCATTCCAGCCTATTGTTTTTCGTCCTTTACTGCTGAGATATTCACATATTACATTAGTAAAGTAACCTTGAAGAGCATCTTCATCTTTCAAACCGAGTTCCTTGATTTTTGCCTGACATTTCGGACACGCTTTCCATCTTTTTTTCGGAACTTCATCGCCTCCGATATGAAAATACGGATACGGGAAAAGTTCGCAAAGTTCGTCAATGACATCTTTAGCGAAAGTGTAAACATTTTCTTTACCGCAGCAACCGATATTGTCAAGAATACCCCACTTGTTTGAAACGCTTGTTTCTTCTTCCGTGCAGGAAAGTTCGGGATAGCAGGCGATTGCGGCAACAAGATGACCGGGCATATCAATTTCAGGTATAATTTCAATGTGTCTTTCTTTTGCAAAAGCGACTATATCACGAATTTCATCTTGAGAATAGAACATACCTTTGCCGTATGTTGCCGTGTCACGCCTTCCTTTTCCGCTTTCCATACCTTTTACGGCAAGAGGTGTTCCGTTTCTTGTTGTACCTTTTTCTGTGAGAAGAGGATATTTTTTAATCTCTACTCTCCAGCCTTGGTCGTCTGTCAAATGCCAATGAAAAATATTCATTTTAATGTTTGCCATAAATGACAAAATTTCTTTGACTTTTTCGACTTTCCAAAAATGTCTTGCACTGTCAAGCATAAAGCCACGATGACGGTATCTCGGTGCGTCTTCAATTTGCACTGAATTAAAGCAGTTTTTACCTGATGAAAGTTGACAAAGCGTCATAAATCCGTAAAATGCACCCGCTTCGTCATTTGCAGAAATCGTGACATTTTTTCCGTCGCAGTCTATTTTATATCCCTCATCGGATATGCTTTTGTCGTTTGCAAAAATTATTGTGTTTTTTTCGGCAGACTGTCTGTTTTTAAGTTCTTTTTCGGCAAATTTCTGTGTTTCGGGAAAATCGCCTATTAATGATGTGTTTGAAGAAAAATTAGTTTTTCCGTCAAGTTCTTTAACTTTTATCGGTTTTGGAATGATGTTCATAAAAATCTCCTTAATAATCTTTTATTATTTACATTATAAATTATAAAAAAGTATATTGCAACAGTCTTATTTTAAATGGATTGTTTATTTTATCTTTAATTATAAAATTCATTTTGGTTTTTGTGAATTTTAAGAGTGATATATAAATAAAAAAACGCAAGAACAAGTCTTGCGTTTTTAAATATATTTCAGCGTCTTGAAAAATTATTTATCAAGGTTAGCTTTAAGGTTGTTGAGTTGTTCTTCAAGTTCAGCAGGAAGAGTGTCGCCAAATTTAGCATAGAATTCTTCAATGCCTTCTGCTTCTTTCTTCCAAGCGTCTTTGTCAACATCAAGGATTTTGTCGATATCTTCTTCTGTCATATCAAGACCTTCAATGTTGATGTCTTTAGCATAAGGAAGGTAACCGATAGCTGTTTCTTGAGCGTCTGCTTTACCTTCGCAACGGTCAATAATCCATTCAAGAACACGCATATTGTCGCCAAATCCGGGCCAAAGGAAGTTGCCTTCGTCGTCTTTTCTGAACCAGTTAACATTGAAGATTTTAGGAGCTTTTTCAGGGTCAAGAGTTTCGCCGATTTCAATCCAGTGTTTCCAGTAGTCACCCATATTGTAACCACAGAAAGGAAGCATAGCCATTGGGTCACGACGAACAACGCCTACTGCACCTGCAGCAGCTGCTGTTGTTTCAGAAGCCATTATAGAACCTACGAATACACCGTTGTTCCAATCTTTTGATTGGTAAACAAGAGGAGTAAGTTTAGCACGACGGCCGCCGAATACGATAGCTGAAATCGGAACACCCTGTGGGTTTTCAAATTCAGGAGAAATACAAGGGCAGTTTTGAGCCGGTGCTGTAAATCTTGAGTTTGGATGAGCGCCTTTTGACTCGTCAACAGAGCCGTTCCAAGGTTTGCCTGTCCAGTCGATAGCGTTTGTCGGAGGGTTCTTGTCAAGACCTTCCCACCAAACTGTATTGTTGTCAAGGTTGTGACAAACATTAGTGAAGATTGTTCCGCTCATTGTTGATTTAAGAGCGTTTGGGTTAGATTTCATATTTGTACCCGGTGCAACACCGAAGAAACCATTTTCAGGGTTGATAGCGTAGAGTCTGCCGTCTTCGCCTTTTCTAATCCAAGAAATATCGTCGCCTACACACCATACTTTGTAGCCTTTTTTAGCGTAAATTTCCGGTGGGATAAGCATTGCAAGGTTTGTTTTACCGCAAGCTGACGGGAATGCAGCACAGATATATTTAACTTCGCCTTCAGGATTTTGAAGACCGAGAATGAGCATGTGTTCTGCCTGCCAGCCTTCGTTTTTACCTTGATAAGAAGCGATACGAAGTGCAAAGCATTTTTTACCGAGAAGAACGTTACCGCCGTATGCTGAGTTTACAGAGATGATTGTGTTGTCTTCAGGGAATTGACAAATCCATCTGTTTTCAGGGTCAACATTACATTTTGCGTGCAAGCCTTTTACCCAGTCTTCAGAGTCGCCGAGTGCTTCGAGAACTTTTGTACCTACTCTTGTCATGATGTTCATGTTGAGAACAACATAGATTGAGTCTGTAATTTCGATACCGATTTTTGAGAAAGGAGAACCAACAGGACCCATTGAGTAAGGGATGATGTACATTGTTCTGCCTTCGTATGAACCTGCAGCAATATCATAAAGCATTTTGTATGCTTTTTCAGGGTCCATCCAGTGGTTTGTAGGACCTGCGTCTTTTTCGCTTTTAGAACAAATGAGTGTACGGTCTTCAACACGAGCAACGTCGTTTTCTGCTGTTCTGTGAAGGTAACAGTCAGGAAGAAGTTCCTCATTGAGTTTAATCATTTCGCCTGTTTCACAAGCTTCTGCTTTGAGAGCTTCGATTTGCTCTTTAGAGCCGTCAATCCAAACAATTTTGGAAGGCTTTAAGAGTTCGATTTTTTCATCAAGCCATGCAAGGACTGATTTGTTTTCAGTAAGTCTTTCCATATATATACTCCCTTATATAATATTCAAAAAATTAAAACTATTTTTTGTTGTTAACATTATATCAAAATTGGTACTTTTTGCAATAGTAACAATGTAAAATAATTGTTAAAAAATAGGTCTGTCTATTGGCATAGTTGCATAAGCGTTAAGCTCAAAATTAGCAATGTTGTTGTCTTTATACTCATAATAGCCTTGAGATGCTGTCATCACGGCATTGTCGCCGCAATATTTCAATTCGGGCAGATATAACTCATAGTTGTTTTTTTTGCACATTTTTTCAATTTCTGCTCTGAGTTTTGAGTTTGCCGAAACGCCTCCGGCAAGGCATATTTTTGAGTAGCCGAAGTCTTTGGCTGCCTTTTCCAAATTGTCGCAAAGATAGTCAACAACACTTTTTTGAAAAGATGCGGCAAGGTCTGCAACATTAATATCCTGCCCTTTTTGTTTTGCATTATGAACAGTATTAATAACGGCAGTTTTCAAACCGCTGAAAGAGAAGTCATATTTACTGCCGTGAACTTTAGGACGGGTAAATTTGTATGCGTTTTCGTCTGCGTTTTTTGAAATTTTGTCTATACTTATTCCGCCGGGATATTCAAGTCCGAGCGTTCTTCCCGCTTTATCAAGTGCTTCGCCTGCGGCATCGTCGCAAGTTTTTCCGATTACTTCAAATTCCGTATAACTTTTTACTATTGTAATATGAGAATGTCCTCCGCTTACAACAAGACAAAGCATAGGCGGTTCAATATCGCTTGAAATATAGTTTGATGCGATGTGACCTCGCAAATGATGAACGGGAACGAGAGGTTTGCCTGTTGAAGCACATAAGCCTTTTGCAAAATTTACACCGACCAATAAAGAACCGATAAGTCCGGGTGCGTATGTAACTGCAACTGCATCTATATCATCTATTGTGCAGTTTGCATCATCAAGTGCTTTTTTTACAACATTTGATATTGCTTCTGCGTGTCGTCTTGATGCTATTTCGGGTACAACGCCCCCGTATAATTTATGTTCTTCAACGGATGACGCAATGACATTTGACAAAACTTTTCTGCCGTCTTCTACAACAGAAGCGGCGGTTTCATCACAAGATGACTCTATTCCGAGAATTTTCATTGAAATGCTCCTTATTTTTCGCTTAATTTTTCTGCTGTTTGTATGTTTTTCAGCTCTATATCGTTATTTTCTATTTGTTCAACAATTTCATTAATCTTTTTATTGTCTTCATAGTTTGTCTGCCAAAAAGTATTTGATTGTCTGTCCATAACCGCAACGGATTTTCGTTCTACAAAACTGTCTGTTTTATCGAGATAGCCGTCAACGATGTAAAAGTCGTAATTGCTCATATTTTCGCTTTGAACAGAAAAAGTCCACATATCGTGACGAATGATTTTGTCGTCTTTTATTGCCAGACCGCAGCCTCCGATGTAGAAATTTGCGGCAAATATCAAAATCGCAACGGGTATTGCAAGTTTAGGTAAAATATTGTACGGCTTTTTGTTTATTCCTGTCAATTCTGCCATCTGGTCATAAATTTCTTTATTTGTGATTTTAACAAGCAATTTGAAAATAGGAATTACAGTTGAGATGCTTGCAAGCAAACTCAAAAAAAAGGAAATTTCGGCATAAGAAATAATCATTGTGTCCTTAAAAACAAACTCTGCTCCTAAAAATGCAAAAAGTTTTGAAAAACCAAACCAAAGCGCAGCTGAAATTACGAGTGAAAAAAGAAAATAAATTCCTTGCTTTTCTTTTGCTTTGATTTCTTTTTCAGCATATTCTTTAGTTTCTTCGTCAATATAAAAATCATTTTCTTTCAAATGTTTTAAAAAATTAAGTTCAAAAACGGTGAGAGTGTTTTTGTCTTTTTCTTTTTCAAGTATTTGAACTGCCTTTTTATTTTCTCCTTTTGCAATAAAACTTTTGTAGTTTTTTGTATTTTCTTCAGTTACTGCAAAGGCATAAAAATTATTAAGCGTGTCAAGATACATTTTAGCAGTGTCTTTAGTCGGCGAGTTTAAAAACTCTTTAAAGTCGGAGTCTTTGTCAGAAACGGCAGTTTTGAAATCAAAAATCTTGTTTCTGTAAAGCTCGTCGTACAGTCTTTTATTTTGTTCCAATGCACTTAACAAACCGTAGTGATTTTCAATAAAATCAGTCATTAAATTCAATTTTTCAATTATTGACTGTTCGCTGAATTTTTCGTGAAAAAGAAGTGTTTTAAAACTGTCTGTCTTTGTGAGATTTAAAATATCGTAAGCATCGTAGTACATACCGTCGTCGATAAATTTAAATTTCACGAACAAGGTTGCCGGCTGAGGAGAATATTCAAGAAATGAAAAGCCGAAAGCAGTGTCCTGACTGTAAAGAAAGTCGCATTTGAATTTATTGAAGTCGAGTTCAATCTCAAAAAAATTGTCGTTGTCGCAAAATCTTTCACTTATTACAGTTGCCTTGCTGCTGTTTTTTGCATATTCGTTTAAAAAATTGCTGACTGTTTTGCAGTGCGTGTGTCTTTCAACGGGAGTTTTCTTTTCTTTCATATTATCACCCAAATCTTTTAGTATGGCGTGTCATAATGATGGCGTTTTCTTTCGGTTCAGTATAGTAGTTTTTTCTTTCGCCGACACGGTCAAAGCCTGTTTTTTCATATAAATGTATCGCATTTTCGTTTGATTTTCTGACTTCAAGCGTCAAAAATTCAAGTTCTTTTTCCGCATATTTAATCATTTCTTCAATCAAAGCAGTTGCGATACCGTTGTTTCTCATTTCTTTTGTAACGGCAATATTGTCTATATAGCCTTCTTTGCAAATATTTTGAAAGCCTGCCCATCCAATCACTTTTTTGTCAAAATCGTCGGAAACGGCAACATACACTTTTGAATTTTCATCGTTTATTCTTTGCAAAACGGAATTTTCACTCCACGGATGAATAAAACACTCTTTTTCAATTTTACATATACCGTCAATATGAGTTTCGTTTGCCTCGATTATTTTGTAATTAATGTGCATCGTACCAAGTTTTTCCTATATTTGCATCTGCCGTTAATTTTACACTCAAATTGCAAGCATTTTCCATTTCTTCTGTTACAAGTTTTTTAACAATTTCTGCTTCACTGTTCGGAGCTTCTACAATTAATTCGTCGTGAACCTGCAAAATAAGGCGTGATTTAAGTTTTTCTTTCTTTATTCTGTCGCTTACTCTTATCATTGCAATTTTGATGATGTCTGCGGCAGTGCCTTGAATAGGCATATTTCTTGCAACTCTTTCGCCGAATGCTTTTAACATATGATTTTTTGCGCTTAATTCGGGAAGATAGCGCTTTCTTCCGAACAATGTTTCACTGTAACCTTTGTCTTTTGCAAGCGTGATAATATCGTCCATATATTTTTTTACGCCTTGATAGTGGTTTAAATATCCGTCAATATAATTTTTTGCCTCTTTTACCGAAACATGTATGTCGTTTGACAGTGAAAATGCACCTATTCCGTAAACAATTCCGAAGTTTACGGCTTTTGCACTGCTTCTCATTTGAGGAGTTACCATATTGACAGGCATATTGAACACCTGACTTGCAGTTATGGTGTGAATATCTTGATTGCTGTTGAATGCGTCTATCATATTTTTGTCGTCGGCAAGTGCGGCAAGTACACGAAGTTCAATTTGAGAATAGTCGGCGTCAACAAGCATACATCCGTCTTTTGCCGTGAAAAATTTTCTCATTTCCCGTCCGAGTTCTGTTCTGATTGGAATATTTTGAAGATTTGGCTCAAGGGATGAAATTCTGCCTGTTCTTGTTTCAACTTGATTGAACGATGTGTGTATTCTTCCGTCTTTTCCTATAACTTTAAGCAAACCGTCGCAGTATGTTGATTTGAGTTTTGTAAGTTGTCTGTATTCTGTTATAAGAGGAATGACGGGGTGTGCATTTTCAAGTTTTTCAAGTACTTCTGCGTTAGTTGAGTAGCCGCTTTTTGTCTTTTTTATAACAGGCAATCCGAGTTCTTCAAAAAGTGCAACGCCGAGTTGTTTCGGTGAGTTGATATTGAATTCATAACCGACATTGTTGTAAATCTCGTCTGTCAGTTCTGCAATTCTTATCTGTAACTTTTCCGAAAAGTTTTCTATACCTTCTTTATCGGCGGCAAAACCCTCGTGTTCCATTTCTGCAAGTACACGGGCAAGAGGTATCTCAATTTCTCCGAGCAGTTTTTCTTCGTTGTTCTTCTTGATAAGTATCTGCATTTTATCCGAAAGTTCTTTGATTGCAGTAGCTTCAATTTCGGTTTTTTTGGTTCCCATATCGTCAGTTATTTTTGGTAAACTTACACCGTATTCGAGCGCAAGTCTTTCAATGGTGTAGTTGTTTTCCGACGGCTTGAGAATATATGCACCGAGCATAATGTCAAAGCAAATATTTTTTATTTCGCAGCCGAGATTGATTGCAAGGTGGTGCAGAGTTTTGGTGTTGTAAGTGTATTTCTTTATTTCACTTTCAAAAAACTTTTTACAAAACGAGTCAAACTCTTTGTTTTCTCGTCTTACGGCAAAGACTTGATTTTTGATTTCAAAATATATATCGGTAATTTCGTTTTCAAACTCATTTGCAATAAAATATGCACTTTGCTCTTTTTCAAGTTTTTCAAAAAGTTCCTGCGTGTTTTCGCACTCGAAAAATTCAGTCACTTTTTCATTATGCACACTTTCGTCTTCACTTTTTTCTAAATCGGCGTTGTTTTTCAATCCGAAAGTGCCAATCAATGAGTACAGTTCGAGCCTTTTAAATTCCTCAACCGCTTTTTGACTGCCTGTTTGAGTGAGTTTGTAATTGTTTAAATCCGTATCTATCGGAGCGTTTGTAACAATAGTTCCGAGTTCGTGAGAGAGATATGCGCTTTCTTTTCCGTTTTTGAGTTTTGTTCTTACACCCTCTTTGATTTCAAGACTGTCTATATTCTCATAAATATAGTCTATTGAATGATAGTTTTGAATGAGTGATGACGCTGTTTTTTGTCCCACGCCTGCCACACCCGGTATGTTGTCCGACGAGTCGCCCTGAAGTGCTTTAATTTCTATCATCTCTTTTGGAGTAACACCGTACTCGTCAAAAAGTGATTTAGGTGTATAAACCTTCGTTTCTTTATTGGAAGCAAGCAAAACGGTCGCATTTTCGCTCACAAGTTGTAAAGAGTCCCTGTCGCCTGTTGCAATATAGCAATGGTTGTCGGTATCTTCGCAGTTTTTTGCAAAAGTTCCCAAAATATCGTCTGCTTCAAAACCCGAAACTTCAAGTGTTTTAATACCCATTAGGTGTAATATGTTTTTTAAAATAGGCATTTGTTCGTGCAGTTCGTCGGGCATTTTATGTCTGCCTGCTTTGTATTCTGCATATTTTTTGTGCCTGAAAGTAGGCTCTGAAAGGTCAAATGCAACTGCAACGCAGTCGGCAGCGCACATATCTAAAAGTTTTTTATATATTTTTAAAAATCCGTAAACGGCATTTGTCGGTACTCCGTCTTTGTTTGTGAGCATTCGTATTCCGTAAAACGCTCTGTTAATGATGCTGTTTCCGTCTATAACAAGAATTTTCATTTAAAATCACCTGTAATTTTTTAATGGTATATCTAAAATATTTTACCACATTAACAATAGATTTACAATTATATTTTAATATGTTATTATATTCGGCAGACGAGGTGTGAAAATGAAAATAGGAAATGTTGAATTTAAAAATATTGCTTTTTTGGCTCCGCTTGCAGGAGTTGCAGACCGTGCTTTCAGAGAAACCTGCATAGATTGGGGAGCAGGATATGTTGTCAGTGAAATGGTAAGTGCAAAAGGCATTACAATGAATGATAAGAAAAGCAAAGAACTGTTGTATATGTCGGAGAAAGAACATCCGTGTGCCGTACAGATTTTCGGAAATGAACCTGAAATAATGGCTCAGGCGGCAGTTAAGTGTCTTGAATATTCTCCCGATATTATAGATATAAATATGGGTTGTCCCGCACCTAAAATTGCACTGAACGGTTCGGGAAGTGCCTTGATGAAAAATCCGAAACTTGTCGGGGAAATAGTCAAAGCAGTTTCATCTGCCGTAGATATTCCGATTACGGTTAAAATCAGAAAAGGCTGGGACAATGACTGTATTTCAGCAGTAGATGTTGCTTTGCAGGCACAGAATAACGGTGCTTCGGCAGTTACCGTACATGGCAGAACAAGAGCCGAAATGTATAGCGGAAAGTGCGACTTGGATATAATTAAACAGGTAAAAAATGCACTTGATATTGCCGTAATCGGTAACGGAGATGTTAAAGATGAGCAGTCTGCCGTACAAATGCTTGAATATACAGGGTGCGATGCTTTGATGATAGGCAGAGGTGCGCTCGGTAATCCGTTTGTGTTTGCAAAAATAAATGCATACTTAAATGAATGCAGGGTTTTAGGCGATTTTTCGCTTTCTCAAAAAATGAGCGTTATGCTGAAACAAATAAAAAATACGATAGATTATAAAGGCGAGTACATTGCCATGAGAGAAGCAAGACACCACGCCGCTTACTATACAAAAGGAATTAGGGGAGGGGCAGAGTATCGCAGAAAAATCTCATCTCTTGAACATTTTGAACAATTGGAAGAACTTGCTTTTGAAATAATAAAGGAGAATGAATGATGGTATTAAAAAATATTTTCTATTATGATGATAATTTTAAAAAGCAATTAGGAGATATAAAAATTTCAAACGGGAAAATAGAAAAACTCGGAAAAACAGAAGAAGACGGTGCTGACTGTACGGGTTTGACCGCTTTGCCCGGTTTTATAGATACGCATATTCACGGTGCGTTCGGCGGAGATTTTTGCGATTGCAGTGTTGAGTCTGTAAGTAAAATGTCTGAATATCTTGCAAAATCAGGCGTTACTTCATTTTGTCCCACTACAATGACTTTGTCAAAAGAAATACTGAAATCTGCACTTGAAACAGGAGAAGAATACAGAAAAAATGCAAGGGGAGCAGAAATTTTAGGCTATAATTTGGAAGGCCCGTACATATCAATTAAGAAAAAAGGCGCTCAAAATGCTGAGTTTGTAAGAGCAGGTTCAACAGAAGAGTTTAATGAACTGAATAAAGCGTCAAACAACAGCGTCAAAATAATTACGATTGCTCCCGAAGCATTTGAGTCGGAAGATTTTATAAAAGAAGTCGCAAAGGTTTGTTCTGTCTCCGTAGGTCATACAACTGCCGACAGTTCTCAAACAATAAAGGCTTTTGAAAACGGTGCAGACAGAGCAACACATTTGTTTAATGCAATGACGCCGATGACTCACAGAGAACCGGGTGTTGTCGGTGCGTCTTTTGACTGTGAAAATGTCTTTTGTGAACTTATTTGCGACGGTCATCATATCAATCCGTCAGTGTTGAGAACTGCATTTAAGATTTTGGGAAAAGACAGAGCTGTAGTAGTGTCCGATTCAATGAAGGCGGCAGGGTTAAAAGCGGGAAAGTATGATTTAGGCGGACAGGATGTTTTTGTAAATGAAGATTACGATGTCGCAAGACTTTCTGACGGTACTATTGCAGCGTCAATAACAAATGTTTTTACAGAGTTTAAAAATCTTTTGTCATTCGGCATAGACTTTGAAACGGCACTTCGTTCTTGTACGATAAATCCTGCAAGGTCAATAAAGTGCGATGATAAAAAAGGTTCAATCGCACTCGGAAAAGACGCAGATTTAGTTATTGCAGATGACAACTTGGAAATTCAAAAAGTGATTATCGGTGGTGATGTAAATGAGTGAAGAATATAGTTTAAATATAGTGTTGATTGAGCCTGAAATTCCGCAAAATACAGGTAATATTGCAAGAACTTGTGCAGCGACAGGTGCAAGACTTCATCTTGTTAAGCCTATGGGTTTTAAAATAGATGATAAAAAATTAAAAAGAGCGGGACTTGATTATTGGGATAAACTTGATATTACAATGTATGAAAATACCGACGAGTTTTTTGAAAAAAATAAGGACGGAAAATTCTATTATTTTACGACAAAAGGCGAAAATTCACACAGTGATGTCAACTATGAAAACAACTGTTTTCTCGTTTTCGGAAAAGAAACAAAAGGCTTGCCCGAAGAACTTTTGAAAGAAAATCACGACAACTGTGTAAGACTTCCGATGCGTGGAATAATCAGAAGTCTGAACCTTTCAAACGCAGTAGCCGTAGGTACATACGAAGTATTGAGACAGTGGAACTATCCAAAACTTTCTCAAAAAGGAAAACTTACAAAATATGAATGGTAAAAAAACCGTTGTTAAGGTGTTTTGACAGCACACTTAACAACGGTTTTTGTTTTATTGTTTTATTAAGTTTTTATATTTTTATTTCTGTATTTTCATTTATTCAACTGTTACAGATTTTGCCAAATTTCTCGGCTTGTCAATATCGCATCCTTTTTCAAGAGCACAATAATATGCCACAAGCTGAAGAGCAACTGCCTGAACACAAGGTAAATAAGGCTCAAAAATGTCGTCTATCTCAATGATGTTGTCGCTTTCTCTTTCACAATTTGATTTTGTTCTGAGTTCAAAAATGATAGCGCCTCTTGATTTTGTTTCAATGGCGTTTGAAAGCGTTTTTGCAAAAACATCTTTTCTGCAATTTACCGCAAAAACAGGCGTGCCGTGTTCTATCAGCGATATTGTTCCGTGCTTGAGTTCGCCTGCCGGAAATGCCTCACAGTGAATATAACTTATTTCTTTTAATTTGAGTGCCGCTTCGGTTGCCGCCGCATAGTCAAGGTTTCTGCCTATGAAATACATATCGTTTGCAGAAGAAAGTCTTTTTGCGACAGATTTTATTTTGTCTGTATTTTCCAAAATTCTTTTTGCCGTCTGCGGTATTTGTTCAAGGCACTCAACGGCGTTTTTATAGTAATCGTTATTTTTTTCGTAAAGTTTCAGTGCAATTAAAATCGTGTAGAGAAGTTGTGCAGTATATGCTTTTGTCGTTGCAACTGCAGTTTCTGTTCCTGCTTCTGTGTAAATTACCGTGTCGCTTTCTTTTGCAATGGCAGAATTTTCAACATTTACAATACCCAAAGTTTTCGCTTTTTCCTGTTTTGCAAGAAGTAAACTTTCAAGCGTGTCGGCAGTTTCTCCCGATTGACTGATTGCAATAAACAGGGTTTCTTCGTCAATGACATTTTTCTTGTATCTGAATTCGCTTGCAATCACTGCTTCACAGGAAATATTGCACATTTCTTCAATCAAATATTTTCCGACTATGCCGACATGGTATGCCGAGCCGCAGCCGCAAAATATTACTTTGTTGATTTTTCCGTCTTTTATTTTATCTATTTCAGGCATAAATATATCTTTGCCGAATTTTCTTTTCTTTAAAATTTCTTTGAAAATTTGAGGTTGCTCATAAATTTCTTTAAGCATATAGTGGTCAAAACCGTCTTTGTCTGATGTTGACTTGCTTGTTGCGACAGAAATAAACTCTGCATTTTTCTTGTTTAAATCAAAATCGTATAGTGTTATTTCATCTTTTGAAATTTCTGCAATTTCGCCGTCTTCCATTCTGTATGAACTGTCGCATATTCCGAAAAGTGCATTTATATCCGATGCTATGAGATTTTCATTTGAGCCTTTTCCTATGATGAGAGGGCTTTTTTTCTTTGCGCAAAACAGTTTTTCATTGTTTTCGCAGAGAATTGCGATTGCAAAAGAGCCGTCAAGAAGTTTTACTGTCTTTGAAATTGCTTCAAGAGGCTTGTCCTTTGAAAATTTCCACAATAAACCGCATATTACTTCCGTGTCGGTTTCCGATTGGAATTTGTAACCGAGTTTTATAAGATCGTTTTTAAGTGTTTGAGCATTTTCAATGATACCGTTGTGTACTACGGTGTATTTGCCGTCCGGTGTCAAGTGAGGGTGGGCGTTTTTGACGGATGGCTTGCCGTGTGTAGCCCATCTTGTATGACCTATTCCCGTCTTTCCGCAAAGTTCTTCTTCGTCAAGAAGTTTTACTCTGCCTTCCTTTTTCTCTGTTTCTATTTTTCCTTTGTTTAAAACTGCGATACCGCAAGAGTCGTACCCTCTGTATTCAAGACTCTTTAAACCTTTTACAAGTGTTTTGTAACAGTCTTTATCGCCTGTATATCCGATTATTCCGCACATTTGCTTTCATCTCCTTAAATCTGCGTGCGAATACTATATATATTCTTAATCTTGTTGTTTGGTTGTTTGATTATCTGAATAAAACTGTTCTGATATCACCTCATTTTATTTGTGTTATTTTATTTTTTTTAACTAAAAAGACATGACGGGAAATATCCATCATTGCTTTGTCGTTCATAGAATCGGTATAGAAATTGTCAATTACTGCGTCGGGATAATCCTCGTGAAAATATTTTACTTTGTTTTCCTGAAAGCAAAGTCTTTTAAATCTTCCCGTTTCTTTATCTATACTTGAGCAAATGTAATGTTTAATGTTCATTCTTTTTGCAATTTCGTCAAGCAAAAAGTCTGTTGTTCCCGAAACAATAATATCGTCGTCTTTTCTTATTGTTTCATAAAAAGGTTTAATCTTCTTTTCGTTTTTATCCCAGAAATTTTTAATAATATCATCAATATTTCCGACAGTGATGTAGTAGTTTTCCAAAAATTCGGAGTACGCTTCAAGTGCTTCGTCAAGAGTAAAGAGATGAAACTTATCTTTCAACGCCGCAATTATCAGTTTCGGAATGTATTTCCAAATCTTTTTGTCGTGAGCCATAAAGTATAAAACAATGTCAACAAGCGTTTCTCCGTCGTAAATTGTGTTGTCAAAATCATAAACATTCATTTTTATTTCTCCTTTGTATATTTCCTGTTATGCCATTAAAACGGCCATTTGTCAATAAATAGTTCTATTTTGAGTGCTATTTTATACCGATTAGACAAAAAGGCCTTGCTTTTTTTGTGTAATTTTGTATTTTAAAATTAAATATAATATGCAATAATTGTTGACATATCTTCAATTTTATCTTATCATTAGAATTACTATGTAAAAAAAATAGATTGTTAATTTTTTTAAAAACTTGTCAGTTTTCAAAAACAAATTTTCCCGAAAGATAAAGAGGGTCTGATATGACAAAAACAGATTTGATAAAAGAAATAAATAAACTCAAGCAGGAAAAGAACGCAGTCATTCTTGCACACTATTATTGTGAACCGGAAGTGCAAAATACAGCCGACTATGTGGGCGATTCTTTTTACCTTGCAAAAGTTGCAAAGAATACGGATTGTGAAAGAATAGTTTTCTGCGGTGTAGAGTTTATGGGTGAGAGTGCAAAAATTCTCAATCCCGAAAAAACGGTTTTGATGCCCGACAAAACAGCAGATTGTCCTATGGCTCACATGGCAAGCGTTGAAAAAGTTTTGGAAATGAAAAGGTCTTGCAATGACTTGGCTGTTGTTTGTTATATCAATTCATCTGCCGAACTTAAATCGGTATGCGATGTCTGTGTTACAAGTTCAAACGCCGTAAATATTGTAAATAAACTTCCCAATAAAAATGTTTTCTTTATTCCCGACGGAAATTTGGGCAGATATGTTGCAAAACAAAGCAGTAAAAATATTATTTTTAACAACGGTTATTGTCCTATTCACAATAATATAACGGTGAGTCTTGTTAAGTCTGTCAAAAACGCTCATCCAAGTGCAAAAATTTTAATGCATCCCGAGTGTCTTCCCGAAGTTGCAGAGCTTGCAGACTATGTCGGTTCTACAAGCGGAATTATTGAATACGCACAGAAGAGCAATGCAAAAGAATTTATTGTCATCACTGAAATAGGCGTTCTTCATGAACTTCAAAAGAAAGCGCCCGATAAAAAATTCTACTTTACAGAGCCGATGCCTATTTGTGCAGATATGAAAAAGGTAACGCTCAAAAAAGTATATAATTGTCTTTTAAATGATGAAAATGCAGTTGAAATTTCAGAAGATATAAGAAAGAAGGCGCTTGCTCCGCTCGAAAAAATGTTGGAGTTGGGTTGATTGGTATGGAATTAAATAAAAACGGTTTTGTTAAAACAGATGTTGTTATTGTCGGCAGCGGTGTTGCAGGTACTTTTGCGGCACTTTGTCTTCCGCAGGATAAAGATGTTTTAATTATCACAAAAGAACAAATCAAAGAAAGCGATTCTTATCTTGCACAGGGAGGCGTCTGTGTTTTAAAAAGCATAGATGATTATGAGTGCTATTTTGAAGACACCATGCGTGCAGGACACTATGAAAATAATCCCGAGTCTGTGAAAGTGATGATTAAAAGCAGTCCTGAAATCATTAAAACACTTATTGAACTCGGCGTAAAGTTCGACAAAGATACGCAAGGCGAACCCGATTATACAAGAGAGGGCGCTCATTCCACAAACAGAATTTTGCACCATAAAGATGAAACAGGAAAAGAGATTACGGCTACATTGCTGTCAATCGCAAAGAAAAGAAAAAACATTACTTTCATCACTCAGACAGCGATGATAGATATTATTGAAAAAGACAATGTTTGTTACGGTATCGTTTGCGAAGACGAAAACGGCAACAGAGGCGGAATTATTGCTGACAATGTAATTTTGGCAACAGGAGGTCTTGGCGGTCTTTTCAAAAATTCGACAAATTTTCCTCATATAGCAGGTGACAGTTTCGCTATTTCAATGAAACACGGAATTGAACTTGAAAATATGAACTATATACAAATTCATCCGACAACGCTCTATTCAAAAAAAGAGGGCAGAAGATTTTTGATTTCCGAGTCCGTCAGAGGCGAAGGTGCAATTCTTTTGAATGAAAATAAAGAAAGATTTTGCAATGAACTTGAGCCGAGAGATGTTGTTACGGAAAATATAAGAAAAGAAATGCAAAAGTTCGGCACTGACCATGTTTATATCACATTGCCGACTATGACAAGCGAAGAAGCAAAAAAAAGATTTCCGAACATTTTTGAAGAGTGCCTTGACGAGGGCTATGACATTACAAAAGACCTTGTACCCGTAACTCCCGCTCAACATTACTTTATGGGTGGAATTAAAACAGATATTGACGCAAAAACTTCTATGAAAAACTTGTTTGCTGTCGGAGAAACGGCTTGCAACGGTGTTCACGGAAAAAACAGACTTGCAAGCAATTCTCTTTTGGAAAGTCTTGTCTTTTCAAAAAGAGCGGCAGATTTCATTTCTCAGGACAAGTTGAATAAAAACGATTTTGATTTTGAAATTGATTTTGACTCGTATCCTCCGAAAAGTGAAATTCAAAAAGAGTTTAAAGATATTATAATGGAAGATATAAAAAGAAAGGATAAAGAGTTCTATGATAAATGGTGTAACAATGAAACTTGTGACAGATGACTATATTCTCAACACATTGAAAGAAGATATTACAAGTGAGGATGTTTCAACAAACGCCGTAATGCCTCAAGCAAAACTCGGCACTGCAGAACTTATCAGTAAAGACAACGGTATCATTTGCGGACTTGATGTTTTCAAAAGAACTTTTGACCTTCTCGACGATAAAACAGAGATTTGTTTCAATGTAAAAGACGGCGACGCAGTTGAAAAAGGTCAACTCCTTGCTACTCTTAAAGGCGACATTCGTGTGCTTTTGTCAGGCGAAAGAACTGCACTTAACTATTTACAGAGAATGAGCGGTATCGCTACAATTACAAGAGAGTATGTAAACGAATTAAAAGGTTACGATACAATTTTACTCGATACAAGAAAAACAACTCCGAATATGCGTCCTTTTGAAAAGTATGCCGTAAAAGTCGGTGGTGCAACAAACCACCGCTACAATCTTTCAGACGGCGTTCTTTTGAAAGACAATCATATCGGAGCGGCAGGTTCAGTTTCAAAGGCGATAAAAATGGCGAAAGAATATGCACCTTTTGTAAGAAAAATTGAAATTGAAACAGAAACTTTAGAACAGGTAAAAGAAGCGGTTGAAGCAGGAGCAGACATCATTATGCTCGATAATATGGATAATGAAACAATGCGTCAGGCACTTGAAATAATAGATAAAAAAGCACAGACAGAGTGTTCGGGCAATGTTACAAAGCAAAGACTTAAAGAGATTGCAGAAATCGGAGTCGATTTTGTTTCAAGCGGCGCACTTACTCATTCTGCACCGATTCTTGACATCAGTTTGAAAAATTTAAAACCGATAGAATAAAAAATAAAAATGAATAATTAGGAATAATTTTAAAAAGTACGGCATATATTTTATGTTGTACTTTTTTTGTTGCCTTTTTTGACAATTTATTTCTTTTGACGGTGTTAAAATCGTATTTACACCAAATGGAGAATGATAGTATATGAAATTGAAAGAAAAAAATAATTTGGTGATGAAAAAAGAGAGAAAAGTTTTTCCTAAAAGTCAGATATTTGAAAAGGGTACATATTTTTTGTTGTCGCTTGTTTTTGCAACAGGCTCTGTTATGGGTATGGGTTCGCCGTTTGCAATCGCCTTTATCAGCGTGTGCAGTAAAAGCAATTTTATTTTTTCGGCAGTCGGGGCACTTCTCGGCTATATGTTGTGTCTTGGAAAACAGGAATTTTTGAGATATGCCGCCGCTTGCCTTATAACATCACTCGGGGTTTTTGCACTTAAATCTGCTTGTGTAAAGAATACATTGCCGTTTTCTTTTGCCGTTTCGTTTGTTGCATCTTTGTCAACAGGTGCGGTTATAACGCTTGTTAACGGGGGCGATATTTCGCAGTATGCAATAATAACGGCAGAGAGTCTTTTGTGTGGTGCAAGTACATTTTTCTTTAAAAAAGCAATAAATGTATATGAAAGAGGTGTCAGAATTTCATCTCTCACTCTTGTAGATTTGAGTTGTTGTATAATTAGTTTTTCGTTTTTTGTTTGTTCGCTTGCAAGAATAAATCTTTTTTCAATTACTCTTGGAGGGATAGCGGCAAGTTATGTGATTATTTCTTCTATACGATACGGCAATTTAAAATGGGCGTTGTTGCTTTCACTTTCTCTCGGATTTTCACTCGGAATAACGGGAGAAAATATGGTTTTCCTGTCAGGTGCGTACGGATTTTCTGCACTTCTTTCATCAATGTTTTTACAGTTTGGAATTATTTCGTCGTCTTTTGCGTTCGTTTTTTCCGTACTGTTCTTTTCTGTTGCATCGGGAGGAAATTATTTTATATGTGTTGAAAGTATTTTGGGAATTATTTTGTTTTTGCTTACTCCCGTGTCATTGTGTGAAAAAATGGAAGATTTCTTTTCAAACGAAAAAATTTCTCCTGAAGGTTCACTTCGGCAAAGTCTTGTTGTAAAACTTCGTTTTGCGTCGTCTGCAATGGCTTCCGTTTCTCAAAGTGTCGAATGTGTTTCGGCAAAAATCAAGGAATTGTCAAAAAACGAAATGCGAAACGGCAGGGAAGAATATTCGTCAAGGGAACTGATAGCAAAAGAACTGATAGATGAAAAGACAAATCAGATACGGCTTGTTGCGTCGGAGCAATTTTATTCCATTGCAGATATGTTGTTTGATTTGTCGTCGGAGTTTGATGAGGCTGAAACTTTTGACAGTTTTTTAGCGGGGAAAATACGCTCTATGCTTTCTTCAAATGAAATATCTGCTGAAAGTATCAGTGTAATTACCGATAAAAATCTTCATTGTCGTGTTGAAATTCAAACCGACAGTAAAAATAATATGGTAACCAATCCGAAAATAAAAAAGGAAATAGAAAAAATTTGCCGAAAAACATTTGAAAACGGCAGGGTTTTGTCGTCGGGAAAAGAGATGCTCGTTTCATTTTCTCAAAAACCTACATACAAAATGGAAATAGGTTTTGCCCAGCATACTGCGACGGGTGGACTTTGCGGCGACACGGTTAAACTTTTAAATGACTCAAAAGGGCGTCAAATTCTTATTTTAAGTGACGGAATGGGTACGGGAGGGCGTGCCGCACTTGACGGTGCTATGGCAAGCGGACTGCTTTCTAAACTTGTATCGGCAGGTTTCGGTTTTGATTCGTCTTTGAAAGTGGTAAACTCGGCGCTTCTTGTCAAATCAAATGAGGAAAGTCTTGCCACTCTTGATATTGCAAGCGTTGATTTGTTTACGGGCAGATGTGAGTTTTATAAAGCCGGTGCAGCCGTGTCGTATATTATTAAAAAATCAGTTGTTCAAAAGGTTGAATTGTCTTCAATGCCGGCAGGCATTTTAAAAGGTATCGACTTTGCAAAAAGAACGGCTGTTTTATCTCCCGGCGACACTGTTGTTTTGATGAGCGACGGCGTTTGTTCGGACGGAGATGATTGGCTTGATTACTATTTTGAATTTTCGGAAAGAATGACTCCTCAACAAACGGCTGAATCAATAGTGTCAAATGCTCTGAAAAGACTTGGCGGCGAAAGAGCCGATGATATGAGCGTGATTGTCGCCCGTTTGGAAAATAATTAGTTTTAAATATAAAAAGGAAAAATCCTATGGTAAATAAACATTACCATAGGATTTTTTTATTTTTCATTGTGTTTGCTTGTTGCACTGAAATACTGTTTTCCGTTTTCTGTTGCAATATTATTTGCTTGCATCAGTTCTGAAACAGTTACGAATTGATAGCCTCTTTTTACAAGTTCGGGCATCACTTTTTCAACTGCGTCGATTGTTGTTTCGTAAATATCGTGCATCAATATGATGTCTCCGTTACTTACTTCACTTAACAACTTACGAGCAACGGCATCGGCGTTTCTTGACTTCCAGTCTTCCGTGTCAACCGACCAGTAGTAAATGGGAGCACCGCTGTTTTTTCGTATAGTGTCAGATATGATACCGCCGGTGCATCTGAAAGCCGTCGGATATTGACCTGACGCTTTTTTTATTGCTTCGGCACTTCTCGTTATATCGTCTTTTGTAACATTTTTTCCGTAGTGACTGTGGTCGTATGTGTGGTTGCCGAGTTCGCAGCCCATTTCAAGTTCTCTTTTCAACAATTCGGCGTTTTTGCCTTGAGTTCTGTTTCCTACCATAAAAAATGTCGCTTTTGCATTGTACTGCTCCAAAATATCAAGAAGTCTTTTTGTTGTTTTGTAATTAGGTCCGTCGTCAAATGTCAAAGCAATCATGGGTTTCGACGGGTCAACTGTATTTAGACTTGATTTTATTTTTACTTCGGCAGGTTCGCTCCATTCGGAATAGATTTTTTCTTCACTGTTTAAAACAAAGGCTCTGATTTTAAAAGAATATATGCTTTCTTCTTCAAGACTTGTAAAATCCTGTTTTGTCTGCTTTGGATTTTCAACAAAAACTTGTGTCGCATCGCTTTGCGGATTTTCAAAATTTCCTTTTACATATTCTATATCGTATCCAAAACCGTTTACGGCGTTCCAGTTTAAAGTTGCTTCGCCTTTTTTTATTGAAATTGCATTAGGTTTGCCTACCGTTTCGGGAGCAATGGCAATCTGCACCGTTTTACTGAGTTTGCTTTTGTAAGTTTTTCCCGAAGAGTTTTTGTATGCTTCAACTGCGTATTCTGTAACACTTCCTTTTTCGCCCTGCTGTGTTTTATATGATGTTGTTTTATTTCCTTCAAGTTTTGCAAGTTGGGAAAATTCTTCACTTGTATTAGGTTTTGAGTACAAAATATATCCGTCTGCGTGCTTTACCTTTTTCCAACTGATATTTATTTCTTCGTTTTCTGCTTTTGCACTTATTTTGCTTGTCGGTTTAAGATTTTTACCTAAGATATTATCTATCGATATGCCTGCACCTATTATAACTAATATAGATAGAATAAAGGCAATTATTTTTGCAGATTTACTCATTTTTACACGACCTTTTTGATTTGTGAGCATATTATAACACCTGATTTTCAGTATTTCATTAAAAAAATTCTTAATAATCATTAATTCACAAACATTTAATAATTATGCTGTATCATAAGCGTATTTTTCAGTACATACCTTGAACAAAACGGTAAAAAATATTGAAAAACTACAATAATTATGATATATTATCTATAATATGGTGTTGTATTAATATTTATTATTACTTTCATTAGACGGAGGTTTAAATTTAAATTGAATATTACAAAAAGCAAGATATTGCAGGCGTTTTGCGAACTCTCAAATATATGTCCCGTAGATAGTATTACGGTAACCGATATTTCAGAAAAAACAGGCTTGTCAAGACAGAGCTTTTACTATCATTTCAGTAATATAGACAAGATGATTGAGTTTTACATAGAAAGTATAATGAATTCTATGCAGGAAAAAATCAAAGGTATAAATAAAATAGACGAAATAATTGAGGCGTATTTTGTTTTTACAAAAGAAAATGAAAAATATATAAAGCCTGTTTTAAATTCAAGCAAGCGTGTTTACGCAGAGGCTGTTATTTTAAGATGGGTGCAGAAATTTGTATTGAACTGTTTTGAAAATGAATTGGAATTCAGTTTGCTTAAACCCGATGATAAAAGAATTGCTCTTGAGTTCAATTCTATGGCTATTGCCGGATTTATAATACAAAATGTTCAATACGGAAATGTTAAATATGAAACAGATGTTAAAAAACTCTGCAACTGCTTTAATCCTTTTATGAAGGCACTCGGCAGTTGTGAAGAATGAGTTTTTTTGATTTCTGTTTTCGGAAAGAGGGGATATTATGCCGAAAAGTGAAGAAGAAAGAAATGCTTTAAGACAAGAAATGAGAACAAAAAAACTTAAAAAGAAAAAGATTGCGTCTGTTTGCGTTTCAGTTGCTTTGGTTATTATTATTGCATTTTTGTGCTACGCCATTCCTTTTAGATGGGTTTCGCCGTCAAAAGATAAACTTCAGGTGTACAACAATGTCGGAAACGGTGAAGTTTTGCGTGTCGGAGTGATGAGCAATAACCAACTTCAAAGCAATAAAGATGACAATGTTCTGTATGTTGAAAATCTGAAAAAAACACTTGAGGTCTTTAAATCTCAAGGAGTAGATATGATTATCAATGCAGGCGATATTGCTCAAAAAAACAGCGGATATGCTTACGGAGTCTATAAAGACACGGTAAACAGTGTCTTTCCAGAAAAAAACGCAAGACCGATTTTTTTGAATATTATGGGCAATCAAGACTTGATTTCAGAAAAAGACAACGGTAACAATGTCCAAAAACAAAGGACTTTTTCAATGAAACTTGATACTTCTCCGTGGACTCACTGTAAAGTGAACGGTTTTCATTTTATCGGCGTAAGTCCGGATAAAATGGGTGCTGAAAACGGCTATTCGGAAAAAGTTACAGAGTGGCTTGAAAAAGAACTTGAAGACGCAAAAAACGACACAAAACCCGGCAATCCGATATTCGTTGTTTCTCATCACAGCGTGGAAGACAGCGTTATCGGTTCAAACGAGCAGTCGGACGAAAACCTTACAAAAGTATTGTCGAAGTATGAAAATGTTGTTTTGATAACGGGCAGCAGTAATTATTCTGTTCTTGACGAAAGGTCAATCAGTCAAAAAAATATCACGGCATTTTCGGCACAAAGTACATCGGGTGTATCACTTGAAGACGGCAAATTCGATCCGTTTTTGAATACTGAAACAAATCTTCCTGCGTATTCGACAGATTATCCTATGTGTCTTATAATGAATATAGGCGCAGAAAACACTGTTGTTGAAAGATGGAATGTTGCCAAAAATAAAGAAGAAAAAGCAAATATGCGATGGACTTTATCGTATCCTTTGGAAAAAGGTACATTTGTTTACAGAAAAAACATTTTGGAATCAAAGGCAACTGCTCCCGAGTTTCCCAAAAAATCAAAAATTAAATACGAGCCGTTTATAAAATCTTATTTGCCGAGTGATAATGAAAAAACTCTTCCGGGTATCAAATTTACGGCAGCGGTTCATCCTGACTTCGTTCATTCTTACGATGTCAGATTGACAGATGAAGCAACGGGCAGAATGTACACATATTTGTACTATACAGATTTTACAAGCGGAATTGCCGATATGTCAAAAGAAGTGAGTCTTGCACTTGATAAAAATCTGCCGAGTGCAAAATATACAGTAGAAGTGTATGCTATTGATTCGTATAATCATTACAGTGAAGACGCACTTGTCGGAGAAATTCAGTGGGTAAAACCTGCCGCATAAACAATAAAATATAATGTATAATAAAAACGGTGCAGTTTTAAACTGCACCGTTTTTTTGAATAAATGTTTTTAAAAAATATTTATTTTGTTACTTTGCTGATTTTTTTGCCTGTCTTTCAACTTTTAAGTCGTCAAAAATGTTGTGTACGCCTTCCCATGTCAACTGTCTGCGTTCAAACAAAAGTATTTCAAAAAACTTTCTCAAACCTTTCGGGTTGAGTTTTGCATCGGAAACGGAGTGATTAATTCCGTTCTTTTCGATATATGAATAGTAAAAGTCAAGTTTTTCTAAAGCAGAATTGTAGTCGCAGTTGCCGTTCCATACGCTTTCAACAAGACCTAAAATTCTCGGATAGGTCATAATATCCGACTTTTGTTTGTTAGGTATGTATTCGCACCAAATCTCTGCTTCTCCGCCCATAGCGTTTTCATCAATTTTATGCTCGCAAGAGTCTTTTAATGAAATATATCCGTAAGGAAAGTCTAAATAATACGCTTTTGTAGATGTGTCAACAAAAAATCTTTCTTTCTCTTCTCCGCCGCATAAAGAAAATCCAATGTCTTTATTTAAAATTGTTGGGTTAAGACCGTCAAAGTTCCACATAAATACTTTATCAACGCCTTTTTTCTTCAAATAATCATAGACTTTGTTCATAAAGTATTCTTGAAGTTCTGTTTCATTTTTAAGTCCGTTTTCTTTGATTGTTTTTTGACATTCGGGACATATTTTCCAACGATGTTTGAAAACTTCGTCTCCGCCGATATGTATATATCCGTCAGGGAATAATTCCAACAGTTCGTCAATAACATTAAAAACAAATTGGTAAACAGACTCTTTTCCTGCACAAAGAATGTCGTGTTTTACGCCCCAATGTGTTGCAACAGGCAATTCTCTGTTGAAACAGCAAAGCTCTGGATACGCCGCAATAGCTGCCCTTGAATGACCGGGAATATCAATTTCAGGCATAATTTTAATGTATTTTGAGTGTGCGTACTCAACAATTTCTTTAATATCTTCTTGCGTGTAGTAACCGCCGTGTGCTTTATTGTTGAAATTTGTATGACTTCTGCGTGAACCTATTTCTGTAAGCAACGGATATTTTTTTATTTCAACTCTCCAGCCTTGGTCCTCTGTAAGATGAAAATGAAACCAGTTCAACTTTTGCAAAGCCATATCGTCAAGGAATTTTTTAATATCGCTTACGCTGTAAAAATATCTTCCGACATCGAGCATAAAACCTCTGTATGCAAACTTCGGACAGTCTTCAATCGTTGTTTTAGGCAAGTTGTTTTTGTACTCAAAAAGCATTTGTTTGAGAGTTTGAAGTGCGTAAAATTCACCTGACGCACTTGATGCGTAAATGGAGATTTTTCTGTCAACTTCGATTTTATATCCTTCTTCAGCGATTGTGTCATCGTTAAAAAATAAGATGTTTTCTTCTTTAGCGGTTTTAATTTCAAGTTTTTTTGTAAAATTCAAAAAATCGTCTTTTGCATTTTGACTTAATCTGTTTTTTTCTAAAAGAATTTTTGAAAAATCAAATTTTACATTTTCATCAAAAGATATTTTTTGCGGCTGTGGTATAATTTTCATTACAAAATCCTTTCAATTTTTTAAATTATTATCTAAATTTTATCATACAACAGGTGATTTTTCAATTAAATTTGTCTTATTTTAATAATATTATTAAATTTTGTAAAAAACGCTTTTATTTTTATTACAAATTTGTTATTATATATAATGTTATTTAATAGTATATTGCGTTATAGTTAGTAAACGATATTTATAGAGAAATATTTAAAAAAGAAGAGGTGAAAGCCTTGGAAAAATTTGTAATTAACGGCGGTAATGAACTTTTTGGAGAAATTAACATTTCAGGTGCCAAAAATGCAGCCGTTGCAATTCTTCCTGCGGCAATTCTTGCATCTGAGCCTGTTCGCATCGAAAATCTGCCGGATATAAGCGATGTGAATTTAATTATAAAAATCATCAGCGAAATGGGAGCTAAGGTTAAATATATCAATAAACATACTGTTGAGATTGATGCTACAACTTTAAACCCTAACAGTTCTGTACCCTATGAACTTGCGTCAAAGTGCAGAGCAAGTTACTATTTTATAGGTGCTATGCTCGGTAAGTTTAAAAGGGCTTGCGTTGCTATGCCCGGAGGATGCGATTTCGGTGTTCGACCGATAGATTTGCATATCAAAGGTTTCGAGGCTTTGGGTGCACAAGTAGAAGTTGTAAACGGTATGGTTTGTGCAAATGCCGAAAAACTTGTCGGTGCATCTGTATATATGGATATGGTTTCTGTCGGTGCCACTATGAATGTTATGCTTGCGTCTGTTTTGGCACAGGGGCTTACAGTCATTGAAAATGCCGCTAAAGAACCTCATATTGTTGACCTTGCATTGTTTTTGAACTCAATGGGTGCAGATATCAGAGGCGCAGGTACAGACACTATCAAAATTAAAGGTGTGGAACAACTTCACAGTTGCTCATATTCAATCATCCCTGACCAAATTGAAGCAGGCACATATATGGTTGCTGCAGCGGCTTGCGGTGGCAATGTTCTTATTAAAAATGTAATACCAAAGCATTTGGAGTCTATAAGTGCAAAACTTGAAGAAGCAGGTGCTACTATCATAGAGTATGATGACTCGGTAAGAGTTGCAAGAAACAGAAAACATTTCAATTTGAAAAAGTGTAATGTTAAAACTATGCCTCATCCGGGATTTCCGACTGATATGCAGCCGCAAATGGCAGTTGTTTTGGCTATTGCCGACGGTACGAGTATTTTGAGCGAAAGTGTTTGGGATAATCGTTTTCAATATGTCGGTCAGTTGGTGAGAATGGGCGCTGATATTCAGGTTGACGGTAAAACCGCTGTTATTTCAGGTGTTAAAAGTTTGACGGGCGTAAGCGTCAGAGCCACCGATTTAAGAGCAGGAGCCGCTATGGTTATTGCCGGTCTTGTTGCAAACGGCGAAACTACTGTTGAAAGTATTCAGTATATTGACAGAGGATATGAAGATATAGTAGAAAAATTGACTTCTGTCGGTGCAGATATTAAACGCGTGAAGTATGAAGATACACAGTCTGTCAGCGAGGTCGGTTGATTTTATAAAATACGTTAAGTTTGAATTATCAAAGTATTTTATATTTTTTTAGTTATATAATTTTAAAAATAAGGGCGTTTTTTTACGCCCTTTTTTGTCGGAGGTTTATATGGCAAAAGTTTGTCAGTTGTTTTCGGGAAGCAGCGGAAATTCAATTTACATAGAAAGTTCGGGACACGCTGTTTTGATAGACGCGGGAGTGTCTGCAAAAAGGCTTGACGGAGCTCTCAATAATATTGACGCTGACATTTCAAAAATAGACGCTGTTTTTTTAACGCACGAGCATATTGACCATACGGCTGGTTTGCGTGTTTTTTGTTCAAGGCACGGCATTGATGCATATGCTCATCAAGACTGTTTGAGCGTGCTTGAAAAAAACGGTACGGTAAACGGAAAGTACAACGCAAGCCCGATAGAAAAGGTTTTTGAAAACGACTATTTCAGAATTGAGCCGTTTGTGTTGAGCCACGACAGCGTTGCCTGTGTCGGCTATACTATTGAAACAAGTGACTCTCGTAAAATATCTGTTTGTACAGATACAGGGTATATTCCCGAAGAAGCAAAGCAAAAGATAAAAGGAAGCGATTTGGCAGTAATAGAGTCAAATCACGAAGTAAAAATGGTGGAAAGCGGACCGTATCCGTATATTTTGAAGCAACGAATTTTATCGGATAACGGACATTTGAGCAATGTTGATTGTTCGGAATTTGCGACAGAACTTGTTAAAGATAAGTTTACAAGAGTTGTTTTGGCTCACTTGAGTAAAGAAAACAATCTTCCTCACCTTGCAAGAGATACTGCTTTTTCATATTTCAATGAAATCGGTGCAGAAAATAATTTGGATTACAGACTTTATGTTTCAAAAACAGAAAATGATGAAAGACCTATTGTGTTATGATTAATATAGATGTTATTGCTGTCGGAAAACTTAAAGAAAAGTTTTTACAAGATGGCTGTTCGGAGTATTTAAAAAGACTTGGTGCGTATGCAAAAGTTAATATTGTTGAAATTAAAGAAGAACGCATTTCGGACAATCCGTCTGAAAAAGAAGTGTCAAATGTCATAGAAAAAGAGGGCAAAAGAATTTTGTCAAAAATCAAAAAGGACTCTTTTGTTTTTCCTCTTTGTATCGAGGGCAAAGAGTTTGACAGTCCGTCTTTTTCAAAAGAAATAGAAAATGTCACATTGAATGGGTTTAACAATATTGTGTTTGTAATCGGCGGCTCGTTTGGTTTGAGTGACAGTGTTAAAAAACTCGGAAAAACCAAACTCAGTTTCGGAAAGATGACTTTGCCACACCAACTTGCAAGACTTGTTTTGCTTGAGCAGATTTACAGAGCGTTTCAAATAATGAATAACGGAAAGTATCATAAATAAATATAAAATCGCCGAAACACAATGTTCGGCGATTATTTTTTATGTTTAAATTTGTTTTTGAAATTAAAACAGTAAAAAAAGAGAAAGCACGCTTTGCGTGCTTTCTCTTTGGGGGATGAAAAGTGATATATCATAAACACAGCCGCTGAGAAGGAGAGGCGACCATGTTTATCTGAGGGGGGGTAGCCGTTTATTTTAGGGGGGATAAACGGCTATGAGTAAAACAAAAATTGCTTTTGGCAATTGCAGTATTGTAAAATCAAAACACTGAAAATGCACATTGTATAACACAATGAATGATGTGAAAATTTGAAAGGAGCGATAAGGGGGAAAACATTCCTTTGTTCACAGGGGGGATGTGTTTTTATTTTATGACATACTGCCAAGAAAAATATAAGGTTCCATATTCAGTAAAGAAAGGATTAAAAAACATTAAAGTGTACAGACAAACTTCAATGAAAAAATGAAAAAAGCAAAATCTGAACTATGGATTTTGTGTCCTCGTATTTCTCTCTTGCAATAATATTAGTTTGTTTCAAGTTAAAAATCAAGTGTTTTTATAATGTTTTTATAACTTTCTGCCTTTAGTATGAATTAAACAAAAAATCATATTAGTATTTGTGCAATTTGCACAATAAAATAAGCCTGTTAAAAATATGAAAAATTAAAAATCGCCATTTCCGACTAAAAAGAAACGGCGATTTTGACTGATTGTGATTATTAATATTTTACTATTAGTAAAGAATAACTTTACTCCATTTGTTTTCCGAGAAAAGCTGCGGCAACCTGAACAAGTTTTATCTGTGTTTCGTCGGGTAAACTGCCGTTTTCGTTTTCTATCAGCATTATACTACCCGAAACATCGCCGCCGTAGATGATAGGATAGACGACGCTTGCTTTACGGTTGTAACCCTCGATAGCGTTTATGGGAGTGACATCTTTCGTTGCAATCATAACCGAGCGCCTGTCCATAATATCTTCAACTTCTCTGGAAACACGGCGTTCCATAACTTCTCTTTTGCTGATACCCGATGCTGCCACAATATGTTCGTTGTCGGATATTGCGACCGAACAACCTCCGTTTTTATTAAGCACATCTGCATATTGTCCTGCAAATGCAGACAATTCGCCTATTGGTGAATATTTTTTAAAAATAACTTCTCCGTCTGCCTCTGTATAAATTTCCAACGGGTCGCCTTCTTTAATTCTGAATGAACGGCGTATTTCTTTCGGAATTACTATTCTGCCTAAGTCGTCAATTCTTCTTACAATTCCTGTTGCTTTCATATTGTTTCTCCTTTAATATATTTATTCGTTGCTTTGTTATTGTTTGTAAACAGAAACTAAAATATACTAAATTTAGAAAATATTATTTTATAGTAAAAAAGTTGCAAATTTAAAGCAAAAAATTTTTTCTTGACAATTTTTTTTAAGGCGTATATAATGAAATAGCAAATTAAATATTGCCCAATTTAAAGACAATGAAGCAGAAAAAGACCGTCTTTACCGTTTCAGAGAGTTGCCGTTCGGTGCAAGGCAATATCGGTTTTTCGGTGTATAGCTCTCTGCGGAGTTCTGTTGCTGAATAGAAATCAATAGGCTTCAGCGTGTAACTGCGTTAACGGTTAAGGTGTTGTTTGACACTAAAGGGCAGGTGTTTTACCTGCTGAAGTAGGGTGGTACCGTGTAGTTTTTCTGCACCCCTATACTATTATAGGGGTGTTTTTTTATACCCCGAAAGAGAGGTTATAAAAGGAATGAAAAAAGGATTTGAAAAGTACATCGGTTTTGAGCCGATAGAAATTGAAAACAGACAGTGGCCGTCAAAGACGATAGAAAAGGCACCGATTTGGTGTTCGGTAGATTTGCGTGACGGAAATCAGGCACTTATTGACCCTATGAATTTGCAGGAAAAACTTGAACTTTTCAACACTCTTGTTAAGGTAGGAGTGAAAGAAATTGAGGTAGGTTTTCCTTCGGCAAGCGAAACAGAGTATGAAATTTTGCGTACTCTTATAGACGGCAACTATATTCCCGACGATGTTACAATTCAGGTGCTTGTTCAGGCAAGAGAACATTTGATTAAAAAGACATTTGAGGCAATTCACGGTGCTAAAAATGTTATTGTTCATTTTTACAATTCAACTTCTACTTTACAGAGAAAAGTTGTTTTCAATACAGATATGCAGGGTGTAATTGATATTGCTGTAAAAGGTGCAAAACTTATTTATGAACTTACCGAAAAAGAAAAACAGCAAAACCCCGACATTAATATCAGATTTGAGTATTCTCCCGAGAGTTTTTCAGGAACTGAGATGGATAATGCCGTTGAAATTTGTGAAAAAGTAATGGAAGAAATGCATACAACCAAAGAAAATCCAATTATTCTCAATTTGCCGTCAACTGTTGAGGGTTCAACTCCAAACGGTTATGCAGACCAAATAGAGTATTTTTGCAGTAAACTCAAAAACAGAGATTGTGCAATCATTTCACTTCATCCTCACAATGACAGAGGAACGGGCGTTGCTGCGGCAGAACTTGGTTTGCTTGCAGGAGCAGACAGAATAGAGGGAACTTTATTTGGAAACGGTGAAAGAACGGGAAATGTTGATATTGTAACACTTGCACTCAATATGTGGACGCAGGGCGTTGACCCGAAACTTGACTTCAGCAATATAAATGAGATAAAAAAAGTATATGAAAAAACGACGAAAATGGTTGTACCTCCAAGGCATCCGTACGCAGGCGAACTTGTATTTACTGCTTTTTCAGGCTCTCATCAGGACGCTATCAACAAGGGTAAAAAGTATATGGAAACAAGCAAGTCGGACTATTGGGAGATACCGTATCTTCCTATCGATCCGGCAGATGTAGGCAGAGAATACGAACCTGTAATAAGAATTAACTCACAGTCAGGAAAGGGCGGAGCCGCATTTATTCTTGATGAAGTTTATGCAATCAAATTGCCGAAAGCAATGCACGCAGAGTTCGGTGCTATTGTAAAATCCGCTTGTGATGAAAAAGGAAAAGAACTTCTTTCAAGTGAAGTTTTCGACTTGTTCCAGACAGAGTATTTAAAAGTTGTCGGACCTTATAAACTTTTGAACTATAAGATTTATGAAGAAAGAAATGAAACGGATACAAAGACAAACGTTCACTTTGAAGGTCTTTTTGTAAACAAAAAAGAGTTTGACGAGCCTGTGAAAATTGAGGCACTCGGCTCAGGTCCTATTGAGGCATTCTTCAATGCTATCAGCAAACAAGGTATTGTCGGTTATGAATTTGTAAACTACTCGGAACACGCTATATCCGTCGGCTCCGATTCAAAAGCTATATCGTATATTCATCTTAAAAATCCGCAGGGAAAAGATATATTCGGTATTGGTGTATCGCACAATATCGGTTTGGCGTCTATGAGAGGTATTCTCTGTGCCATTAATAGAGATAAAAAAGATGATTGTGAAAGAGATAATTCCGTTGTGGGAATTTTTGAAAAGTGAGGGTGTTTATGAGAAATTATAAAATAACAGTTTTGAAGGGCGACGGAATTGGCCCTGAAATAGTAGATGAAACAATAAAAGTTCTCAATGTTGCTGCTGAAAAATTCGGTTTTTCAATTGAATTTGATTATCAGTTGCTCGGAGGATGCGCTATTGATGAAAAAGGCGTACCGTTTCCGAAAGAAACCGAGATTGCCTGCAAAAACAGTGATGCAGTGCTTTTGGGAGCAGTAGGCGGTCCTAAATGGGATTCACTTTCGGGAGATATTCGCCCTGAAAAAGGACTTTTAAAAATTCGTGAAAGTTTAGGACTTTATGCAAATTTAAGACCTGCAAAAATTTTTGAACCTCTTAAAAATGCATCTCCTCTCAAATCGGAAATTGTGGATAACGGACTTGACATTTTGATTGTTCGTGAATTGACGGGAGGTATATATTTCGGAGAAAGAGGTATCACAAATGACGATGGTATTGTGAGTGCGTACGACACGGAAAAATACAGTACCGTTGAAATAGAGAGAATTGTTCGTGCTGGTTTTGAGTATGCAATGCAGAGAAACAAAAAACTCACTTGCGTTGACAAAGCAAATGTGCTTGAATCGTCAAGACTTTGGAGAAAAGTTTGTGAGGAAGTTAAAAAAGATTATCCCGAAGTTGGACTTTCGTATATGTATGTTGACAACTGTGCAATGCAGCTTGTGAGAAACCCATCTCAGTTTGACACTATTGTTACATCAAATATTTTTGGCGATATTCTTTCTGACGAAGCGTCTATGATTTCAGGCTCTATTGGTATGCTTGCTTCAGCTTCTCTTGCCGACGGTGCATTCGGTTTATATGAGCCTATTCACGGTTCTGCTCCGAATATAGCAGGTCAAAATATTGCAAACCCTCTTGCAACTATTTTGTCGGGAGCAATGATGCTCAAATATACTTTGAATGAATCAGAAGCCGCAGAGGCTGTTGAAAATGCCGTTGATAAAGCACTTTGTGTTGCAAGAACAACTGACATTTACGAAGAGGGATATAAAAAAGTAACAACATCTCAAATGGGCGATTTGGTTTGTTCATATATATAATAATAAAATAGTAAAACGGACTTGTTCACGAATTGCGAATAAGTCCGTTTTTTATGTTTTAAAATTTATATTTTAATCAAAATTTGATTGATTTTTCTTTTAAAATATTAATATCCCAAGTTTTCATTAACAATGATAACTTTAATTCTGTCTTTATGTCTTTGGTGTGCAGAAATTACATAGTTGCAGCAAATTCTTGCATCGGATTGACAACCATCGCAAATAAATGCGTCATCTTTTTCAAGAGAAACGCAGACGCTTTTTTCGGCACAATATGTTTTGCAGTTGAGGCGTTGTGTATTTTTCGGTGCGCACACAGTTTTTACACGCTCGATTGCGACATTAATGTTTTTGACAATCTTATTTTTTCCTACTACCATAATAACTTGTTTGGGGCCATAAACGATACACGCAACTCTGTTTGAGTTTCCGTCAACATTGTAAAGTTCGCCGTTTTCTGTTATTGCGTTTGAAGAACAGAAAAATGTATCGCATCCGAACGCTTTTATATAACAATCTCTTTTTTCGTCTTCGGTTGCTGCAAGTCTTCTGTCGATAAAGTTGTAGGCACCGCTTTCAAGCAGTTTCATTACATTTGCTTCTTCAAGAGTAACGCTTCCGCCGTTAGCAACACTTTCTCCTGCCTTTACGAGAGTTTTTATAAGCGGTACAACATCTTCCTTTGTTTCAACATAGTATGGCTTTATGTTGTTTTTTTCTAAATTTTCCATAGTCTTTTTTATTGAAATATCCATTTTTAGCTCCTTATTCGCAGTAGTTGTATTGCCTGTCAAGACCTCTGTATTGAAGTGCTTCGGCAATGTGATTTATTTCTATGCTTTCACTTTCTTCAAGGTCGGCAATAGTTCTTGAAATTCTCAAAATTTTGTCATACGCTCTTGCACTCATAGAAAGTTTTTCAAAAGCGTCTTTCAACAGTTGTGCAGCGTCGTTGTTCAGTTTGCAAAAGTCTTTTGTCATCTGTGGAGTCATTTTTGCGTTGCACGAAACCAAAGTGTTTTCAAAGCGTTTTCTTTGAATTTCTCTTGCTTTGTCAACTCTTTTTTTGATTTCTTTGCTTGACTCTTCTTTTTTTGTTGACGAAAGTTCATCAAATGCGACGGGTGCAACTTCTATGTGAATGTCAATTCTGTCTAAAATCGGTCCTGAAATTTTTTCTTTGTATCGTCTTTTTACAGCATCCGAACAAGTACATTCTTTTGTAGGGTGTCCCAAATATCCGCAGGGACAGGGATTCATAGCGGCAATCAAAAGTATGTTTGACGGATATGTCACAGTGCCTGAAGTTCTCGTTATTGTTACAATTCCGTCTTCAAGAGGCTGTCTTAACGATTCTTTTGCACGACGGTCAAATTCCGGAAATTCATCAAGAAAAATAACACCGTTGTGAGCAAGACTGAGTTCGCCCGGAGTGAGTGATGTACCTCCTCCTGTCAAACCTTGAGCAGATACAGTATGGTGTGGAGAGCGAAACGGTCTTTTTGTGATGAGTCCTGTTTTGTTGTCAAGTTTTCCTGCAACGGAATAGAGCTTTGTACACTCTATCTGTTCTTCAAATGTCATATCGGGTAAAATTGACGGCATTCTTTTTGCGAGCATACTTTTTCCTGTTCCGGGAGGACCGTACATAATACAATTATGACCTCCTGCGGCTGCGATTTCAAGAGCACGCTTTGCATTTTCCTGACCTTTAACATCAGAAAAATCAAGAAGTACACTTTCATCATTTTGTTCTGTTGTTACAGTTTTTGCAGGAGTTATTTTGTCAATGCCTTTTAAATGGTTGCATACTTGATAAATGTTTTCGACAGGTAAGACGCATATTTCGTCTATTACACCGCCTTCAAGTTCGTTGCTTTTAGGGATAAAAACATTTTTAATTCCCTGTTTTTTTGCTTCGACAACCATAGGTAAAACTGCTTTTACAGGTCTTATTTCGCCGTCAAGCGACATTTCGCCTATAAAAGCATATTCATCTATATCTTTTATATTTAACTGACCGCTTGCCAAAAGCGTCGATATGAAAATCGGAAGGTCGTATATTGCGCCTTCTTTTTTTATATCCGCAGGTGCAATGTTTACTGTTATTCTCGCCGTCGGATATGTGAACTTGCAGTTTTTTATTGAAGAGCGGACACGCTCTTTGCTTTCTTTAACGGCTGCGTCGGGCAGACCGACTATGTCAAATCTCGGCAGTCCTGAACTTATATCTGCCTCTACTTCTACCAAAAAAGTTTCAAAACCGAAAATTCCCAAACTTTTAACTTTTGCGTACATATTAATTCACCGTAAATAATTATACTAAAAAGAGATATTCTTGACAAGACTTATTGTTGACAATAGTATATAATAAGTTTAAAATAGTACCCAGAATAAACAAGGAGTGAGAATTTTGAACGAAAAACAGTTGTACGAGATATGGAAAGAGAAAGCTGTTCTTGACTCAGATTTGACAGAGGAACTCAATTCGATAAAAGACGAAGAGGAAATTATAGATAGATTTTACACTGAACTCGAGTTTGGTACAGCAGGTCTCAGAGGAGTTATAGGCGCAGGTACAAACAGAATGAATGTATATACAGTAGGCCGTGCTACACAGGGACTTGCTCAATATTTACTTAATAAAAGCGAAAATCCGAGCGTTGCAATCGCTTACGACTCAAGAATAAAAAGTGACTATTTTGCAAAATTTGCGACAAAGGTACTTGCTGCAAACGGTGTTAAAGTGTATTTGTTTGAAGAACTTGTGCCGACGCCCGTTTTAAGTTACGCTATAAGATATTTTAAAACAAACAGTGGTATCATCATCACTGCATCGCATAATCCTGCAAAGTATAATGGATATAAGTGCTATAATCCATGCGGTTATCAAATGACAGACGACGAGGCTTCAGAAACTTACGAATATATTAAAAATGTTGATTATTTTACAGGAATTAAGACTTGCGATTTTGATACTGCCGTTAAAAACGGTTTGATTGAAATGGTAGGTAACGATGTTGTAAGTCAGTTCCTTGACGAAGTTGAAAAACAGTGTGTGAATAAAGGCGTTTGCGAAAAAGCAGATTTAAGTGTTATTTATACACCTTTAAACGGTACGGGCAACAAGCCTGTCAGAGCAATTCTTGACAGAATAGGTGTTAAAAATGTCGCTGTTGTAAAATCTCAGGAATTGCCCGACGGCAATTTCCCGACTTGTCCTTTCCCGAACCCTGAAATCAAACAGGCTTTTGAAGAGGCTTTGTTTTTGACAAAAGATATTGATGCAGATATTTTGCTTGCAACAGACCCCGACTGCGACCGTGTAGGTATTGCCGTTAAAAACAGAAACAATGAGTTTGAACTTATGAGCGGCAACCAAGTCGGTGTGCTTCTTCTTAACTATCTTCTTTCTCAAAAGAAAGAAAAAGGTATGCTTCCCGAGTCGTCGATAGCAGTTAAGTCCTTTGTTTCGACAGATTTGGCAGAGGAAATTGCAAAGAAATATAACTGCAAATTCAAAAATCTTCTTACAGGTTTCAAATATATAGGCGAACTTATCACAAATCTTGAAAAAGAGGGCAGAGCAAGCGACTTTGTTATGGGCTTTGAAGAAAGCTACGGTTACCTTGCAGGCACTCACGCAAGAGATAAAGACGCCGTTGTTGCATCAATGCTTATTTGTGAAATGACGGCTTTTTATAAACTTCAAGGCAAAACTTTACTTGATGTAATGAATGATATTTACAGTGAGTTCGGTTACTATTCAAATACCGTTTCAAACTATCAGTTCGAGGGTGCAGCCGGAATGGAAAAAATGGCTGAAATTATGGAAAATCTGCGTGCAAATACTCCAAAAGACTTTGCAGGCAAGAAAGTTGTTTCGGTTTCAGACTATAAAACAAGTATAAAAACAAATCTTGAAACTCTTGAAACAGAAAAAATTGAACTTCCGAAATCAAATGTTCTTGCATACAAACTTGAGGGCGGAGCAGGCGTAATTGTAAGACCGAGCGGCACAGAGCCGAAAATTAAAACATATATAACTGCAATCGGAAAAGATATGGCAGAGGCTGATAAAAACGGCAGTGAACTTATTAAGTCGGCAGCTAAATATATGGAGGCGTAAAATGAACAGAAATTTTGTAAAGATAACTGCCATTGTTTTGGCAGTTTTGATGGCAGGAAGTGCTTTGACGGCAGGTCTTGTGGCACTTGTTCATTGATAAACGGGACAATAAAAAAACAGCAGACAGGTAATTTTTGTCTGCTGTTTTTTTATAATTAAAACATTATTACAGTATATCAAAAAGACGGCATATATTTGCCGTCTTTTAATTTAATATTAAAGATGATATACAATATCGTCGCTTTTCCATTTGAAAATAACAATTCCGATTGCTAAAACTATGAGTGAAAAAACTAACGAATAGATTATCATATGCCAACTCAAAATTGAACGGTTGCCGTACAATACGCACTGTCTGAAAAGTTCTATTATGGAATAAAGCGGGTTTAACTTGATTATTACAATCATCCATTCTGTTTTTATTGTTTTAAGGTTGTAGAGAATAGGAACCATATAGAACATAAGGCTCATAAATACATTGAAGATGTACTCAATATCTCTGAAATAAACCTGTAAAACAGAAAGAATAAGACCGATGCCTATTGAAAGAATAAGACATATTAAAATAGGTATCCAGAATAACAGAATTTTCCAAGTGATAACAATATCGCCGCCGTTACTGATGCCCGTTATCATAAAGAATGCCGTAATACAAACGAGACAAAGAAGGGATATTGAAAATGTAACGAAGTTTGACAAAATTCCGGAGAGAGGGTACATATATTTCGGTACATATACCTTTTTGATAATTGCCTGATTTGCTCTGAAACTCATCATCGCTTTTTTTGTCGATTGTTTAAAGAAGTCAAAAACCATTCTTCCGGTAAACAGAAAGACGGGGTAGCAGATAACGCCGTCGCCGCCTCTGTTGAAAATACCGTCGAAAACGACAGAAAGAACAATCATATTTAACAAAGGTTCAAGGAAACTCCAAAAAATTCCAAGCCAGGAATTTCGGTATTTCAGTTTAACATTTTTATTTACAAGTTCGTGCAACAAATTCTTATATTTTTTGAAGTTGTTAAGTGTTCGTTGCATTTCCTTTCCTGTTTTTGTTTTAGTCAACATTTATACTATACCTCGCATACGCTTTGGCGTGTTATGTATTGTCAAAACTCACTCTCAGAGTAACGGTTGTAATTATAGCATAAAGAAATATGCTTTTCAAGTTAAATTGAGGTAAATAAAGAACAAAATGCACTAATTTTGCCGATTATCTATCATTTCTTTTGTTAAAAAAGACAATATCAGCAACTTTTTTTGAACTTGTACCATCCTCAAGAGAACAGAATTTTTCATAAAATTGCTCATATTTTTCTTTGTAAGCGACAGTAACATCGTCAATATTTTTGATTGAGTCTATGATTTCGTCCGTTGTGAAAAGCAAAGGTCCGGGAACTTCTTTTTCAATATCAAAATAGAAACCTCGAAGCGTGTCACGATACTTTGCTATATCGTATGTGAAGAAAAGCATAGGTCTTTTCAAACCTGCATAGTCGAAAAATACGCTTGAATAGTCTGTTATGAGTATATCGGAAACAAGGTAAAGGTCAACTATGTCGGGGTACTTGCTGAAATTGTAGGCAAAACCTTCAAATTCGCTGATGTCAAGTATATCTGCTATATAGTAGTGTGTACGAAGAATTACAATGTAATCATCGGAAAGTTCTTCTTGCATTTTTTGCAAATCGAGTTTAAGTGTAAACTTGTACTTTCCGCTTCCGTAGAATTCGTCGTCACGCCAAGTCGGAGCGTAAAGTATGATTTTTTTGTCTTTCGGAAGATTTAATTTTTCCTTGATTTTCTCCATATCTTCTTCAATATGGTCACTGTGCATAGGGTCGTTTCTCGGGTAGCCTGTTTCAATGATTTTATCTCTGTCAAACATAAAACAAGACTCGAAAACATCTGTACTGAATCTGTTTGGAGAAATGAGATAGTCCCAATCTCTTGACTTTTCGTAAATTTGAAGTTTGTTGAGAGGGTTTGCACTCATTACTTCTTCAATATCAAAGAAGAGTTTTTTCAGCGGTGTGCCGTGCCATGTTTCTAAAAATACCTGTCCTTCCCGCTTTTTCATCCAAATTGGCTGACGGACATTGAAAACAAAGAATTTTGAAACTGCTGCATAATAGAAATAGGCAGGAAAAAATCTTCTGACTTTTTTACAACCGTAAGGTATTTCCGTTTTTTTGCTTTTGACGGAAAATACGCATTTGAATTTGTCAGGATAGTTTTTTTGCAGGTATTCGTATATATATTTCGGAGAATCGGAATAACTTTTTCCGAAAAAGGTTTCAAACAAAATCACATTTTCTTTAATAGGTATTTTGATTAAAAATTGTGAATATATGATTTTGAACATACGATAGCCGAGTTTATAAAATCGTTTTTTTATATTGCTTAATTTGAAATATTTTACAATTCTTTTTGTTTTCTTTTGAAAACGTTTATTTACATTTACAATATTGTAACGAGAGCGCTTACCGAGCACTGTACGTACTGCTTTTTTTACTTTGAATTTTTTCTTTTTGCCTTTGAGCAAAGCCTTTGCATTACTGTTGCTCGTACTTGCTATTTTTAAGATATTAGGAATTTGATTTTCACTCAATTTATTTGAAAAAATGTTTTTTTCGCACTCGCTTTTAAAATAGTTCAGCGACAGATTGTGAACATACTCTTTTAATTCTTCGTTGTCTGTGTCGGCATATTTTTCTACGGTTTTATCATATTCTTTTACTTTGTCAATAAGATTGTCCTGACTGAGCGACGGCATATTGATGGGGTCATTGTGAAATCTCTTGAAATAGCAGGAACTCTCACAAGTGATTATTGTTGGATGACATGATATTATTTTTGCACAAAAGTCAAAACTGTACGCATAATCAAGACATTCATCAAATTCTATATTGTTATTTTCAAGCAAATCTTTTTTAATCAACGCACCCAATAAAGACGCTTTATCAATTGTTGTTTTTTTTGAAAAGAAATTTTTTCTCTTTACAGGTGCAACACCTCCACCGTTTGCAATAACAGTGCGTACGGTTTCTTTTTTGTACCAAACTTCAGTAACGGAAGGGCAAATGATATCGCTTATATCATCTATTCTGAGTTTCATGTTGTCAATGAAGTGCTCGTCAATATAATCGTCGCTGTCAAGGAAGAGTATATATTCTCCTTTTGCCTGTCTTAAACCCTCGTTTCTTGCAGCAGCAACATTTTCATTGTGTTTTTCGATAACTTTTATTTCAAAGAACTTTCCATACTTTTCTATAAGATTTTCTTTGGGCAATTCATCTGAATAGACTATTATTACTTCAAAGTCTTTGCAAACTTGCTCTTTAAGACTTTCAAGACACTCTATAAGATAATGCTCGTATTTTAAGTACGGTATAATTATGCTGATCATTTTTATATTTCCTTCTTTTCAATCAATTTTATATGTCATTGTTTTGAATTTAATAATTATTGTGTGTAATTTGTATTTTTGTGTTTTAAAAATACATTTTTTTAATTGCAGGGGGATTTAAACATTGATTTTTTTGAGTATTTCTTGGCTGACTGTATATACATCTTCATCAGCATCCGTTTTAAAATCACAAACAGCAGAATAAATACTTTTTCTGCTGTCATATAGTTTTTTTGCACTTGTTTTGTCTTTAAAGAGTGGGCGGGACGAGTCGTTTCCTATTCGCTCGCAAACCGTTTCAAAAGAGGCGTCTAAAAAGATGATTATCCCGTTTTTTTTGAGAACTTCTGCGTTTCTTTCAAAAGTGAGCGCCCCTCCGCCCGTTGAAATTATCTGATTGTCTTTTTTTGATAATTCTTTACAGACTTCATACTCTGCCTGTCTGAAAAAATCTTCTCCCTTTTCTTTAAAAATATCTTTAATCTTCATATTCAGTTTTTTTTCTATGAGTAAATCGGTGTCAACAACACTGAATTTGTCACTTAAAAGTTCGTGCAATTGTTTTGAAACGGTTGTTTTTCCGCAACCCATAAAACCACACAAAATAATATTCATCTGTTTTGCAACTCTTTTCTTGTAAGCTCCGTGATTTCTTCCGATACATAGTCGGGTATTTTTACACAGTTCCATATTTCCTGTGCGGCAACTGCCTGTCCGACAAGCATTTCTAAACCGTTTGAACAGTTTACGCCGTTTGCTTTTGCAATTTTCAGCAGTTCGGTGTCATAAGGGTTGTAAATTGTGTCAAAGATATTTTTACATTTTAAAATTACTTCTTTTTTTACAGGACAACAATCGGTGTTCGGAGACATACCGACAGGCGTTGCGTTTACCAAGAGGTCAAATGTGCCGTCAATATCGTTTAAATCGCAGACTTTTGTATCGGTTTTGAATTTTTTGTTCAATTCTTTTGAAAGTATTTGTGCTTGCTCTTTGTTCCTTGCGGCGATTGTAAGCGTGCCTCCTGCAAGCATTGTTTCATATGCTATCATTCTTGCAACTCCGCCTGCACCGCAAAGCAAAACATTCTTGTTTAAAGTCATATTGTGCCTTTTTAAAGACCTTGTAAAGCCTGTGCAGTCGGTGTTTGTGCCACGAAGTCTGTTTTCTGTGCAGATAACGGTGTTTACTGAATTGAAAAGTTTAGCCCTTTCGGAAAGGCTGTCAGTGAAATCTATAATATCTATTTTATGAGGAATTGTAACATTGAAACCATTAAGTCTTTTTAATGTTTCTATTCCGTTTTTTAAATCGCCTTTTTCTATTTCAATCAGGCTGTATGTACCTTTTATGTCAGCCTGTTTCATAATTTCTTTATGAATGAAACTGCTCAGCGAGTGTCCGAGCGGGGAGCCGATTAAACCAAAATTTTTCATTTTTTGCCTCTTTTAAAAATATGTATTGACAATTTGCACAATAATTTATAATATGATAATAACAAAAGTAATTAGATTTTGCAAGTGATTATATTTTGCAAATGTTTTTAGTACGGGGGTATTTTTTATGGTACTTGAAAAAGTAAAAGAAATTTTAGCAGACCAACTCGGAGTAGATGAGGAGTCTATTGAACTTGACAGCCTTCTTGTAGAAGATTTGGGTGCTGACAGTCTTGACGGTATAGATATAGTTATGAGCGTTGAAGATGAGTTCGGAATTGAAGTTCCCGATGAAGTAATAGAGTCTATGTCAACTGTTGAAGACATTGTTAAATTTATAGAAGATAACAAATAATTTGTCTATTTTCTGTGATGGATTTTTTGGAATTGTAAATAATTCCTAAAAAGTGTTAAATTTTAAACAAAGTATTTGACAATTTAATATTAAACGGTTAAAATGAGGGTAGAGAAATTGAGAATGGGTATTTTGTTGCCTGAATCACCGTAATTTTAAGGCAAAAGATTTATTGTTATATATTCTTTTGCCTATATTTATTTTTATTTTTAATATCAATATATAAATTTCGGTATTTTTAAGTGAAAATGATATGTGATTTAAAATTATTTGAGCGTACGGGAGGCTCGGTGACAGACGACGAAAAATTATTATTTTGTCAGAGGGGGATTTTATGGCAAAAGAAAAATATGTCATGGCGTTGGACCAGGGCACTACAAGTTCAAGAGCGATTATTTTCAATAAAAAAGGTGAAATAGTTGCAAAAGCACAAAACGAGTTCACACAACACTATCCAAATCACGGTTGGGTTGAACACGACCCGATGGAGATTTTACTTTCTCAAATCGGGGCAATAATCAAAACTTTAGGTAAAGGTAAGGTTGACCCAAAGGATATCGCCGGAATCGGAATTACAAATCAGCGAGAAACAACAGTAGTTTGGGATAAGAAAACAGGTAAGCCGGTATATAACGCAATTGTTTGGCAGTGTAGAAGGACTGCTGAACTTTGTGAGGACCTTAAATCGAGGGGACTTGGCGACTATGTCAAGAAGAAAACAGGTCTTTTAATCGACGCTTATTTCAGCGGTACGAAAATCAAGTGGATACTTGACAATGTTCCGGGTGCAAGACAGAGAGCCGAAAAAGGCGAACTTCTTTTCGGAACGATAGACACTTGGCTTATATGGAACTTAACGGACGGGGCAGTCCATGTAACCGACTACTCAAATGCATGCAGAACAATGCTTTTTGATATTGACAATCTTTGCTGGGATGAAACTCTTTGCAAAGAATTGGATATACCTATGTGTATGCTTCCTGAAGTTAAACCTTCAAGTTGTGTGTATGGAAATGTAGGCAAAATTACGGGTCTTGAAGAAATCAGAGGCGTTCCTATTTCGGGCGCTTGCGGCGACCAACCGAGTGCACTTTTCGGTCAGGCTTGTTTTGAAAGCGGTCAGGCTAAAAATACATACGGTACAGGATGTTTCCTTCTTATGAATACAGGCGAAAAAAGAATTGATTCCCGTTCAAATCTTCTTTCGGGTATTGCATGGGGAATAGACGGAAAAATTACATACGCACTCGAAGGCTCTGCTTTTAATGCCGGTTCAGTCATTAAGTGGCTGCGAGATGAAACCGGAATTATTGAAAGTGCGCCTCAGTGTGATGATTTTGCCGCACAAGTAAAAGACTCAAACGGACTTTATTTTGTACCTGCTTTTACGGGACTCGGTGCTCCGTATTGGGATATGTATGCAAGAGGCACAATGATAGGTATCACGAGAGGGACTAACAGATACCACATTTGCCGTGCTGTTCTTGAAAGTATTGCATTTCAAATGACAGACCTTTTGGAAGCAATGACGCAAGATTCCAACATTACATTAAGAGACCTTCGAGTTGACGGAGGTGCTTCTGTTTCCGACATTTTAATGCAAATTCAGTCGGATATAGCCGGAGTAAAGGTAAACAGACCTGAAAACTCTGAAGCTACTGCACTAGGTGCTGCATATTTGGCAGGTCTTGCAGTAGGCGTTTGGGATAATATGGAGGAAATTGAAAAGAACAGAAAAGTTCAAAAGATTTTTGTTCCAAGCCTTGAAATTTCAAAGAGAAATGAAATGTACACAAGTTGGAAAAGAGCGGTTGAACGCTCAAGAAACTGGGAAAGATAATTTTAAATGTATTTTTAACAGTATATTGATTTTTATTTTTAGATTTAATTCTATGAAAGGAAGATAATTATGAGTAAATGTATTGTACCTTGGGATTTGATAAGCAATTTTGTAACAGATGCTTTTATCGGCTACGGTATTCCTGAAGAAGACGCAAAAATTTGTACTGATATACTTCTTGAGTCGGACAGACGAGGAATTGAAAGTCACGGTTGCAACCGTTTTAAACCTATTTATCTTGACCGTATCAAAGCAGGAATTCAAAATCCTGTAACAGAGTTTGAAATAGTAAAAGAAACACCTACGACAGCAGTTGTTGACGGCCATAACGGTATGGGTCAGGTTATAGGCTATAAGTCTATGCAAATGGCAATAGATAAAGCAAAAGAATACGGTATGGGTATGGTTGTTGTAAGAAACTCATGTCACTACGGTATCGCAGGTTACTATACAACTATGGCAACAAAACAGGGCTGTATAGGATTTACAGGCACAAACGCAAGACCGTCTGTTGCTCCTACTTTCGGTGTAGAGGGTATGTTTGGTACAAACCCGCTTACAGTCGGAATTCCTACTGATGAAGATTTTGATTTCAATTTAGACTGTGCTACTTCTATAACTCAAAACGGAAAAATTGAGTACTATTCAAGAATAGGTGAGGAAGTTCATCCGGGTACCATTATCGGAAGCGACGGCGAACCGATTGAAGGCGATGCAACTGTTGCACTTAAAAAAATCAGAAACGGCGAAGCGGCGCTTACAACACTCGGCGGTATAGGCGAGGATATGGGCGGATATAAAGGCTACGGATATGCTATGATTGTTGAACTTCTTTCAGCTGTACTTCAAGACGGAAGTTATGGTAAAGATTTGGACGGTAAAGATGAAAACGGAAATATAAGACCTTATCATCTCGGACATTTCTTTATTGCAATAGATACAAATCATTTTCTCGGCGAAGATATTACAAGAAAGAAAGCAGGAAAAATCATTCGTTCTGTTCGTAACTCCAAAAAAGCTCCGGGTTGCGAAAAAATTTATTCTGCCGGAGAAAAAGAATGGAATATATGGCAGGAAAGAAAAGACAGCGGTGTTCCGATTAATGATTCTGTTCAAAAAGAAATTTTGGCTGTTCGTGACGAACTCGGTCTTACTCAATATAAATTCCCTTGGGAATAATTATGATTTTGTTATAGTTTAGTTTTGTTTTAACGAGGTGTTTTGATAATGGATTACAGAAAAGAGTCTTTAAGACTTCACGGAGAATGGAAAGGTAAAGTTGAGGTTGTTGCAAGAGCAAAAGTTGACAATAAAGATGCACTTTCACTTGCATACACACCGGGTGTAGCAGAACCCTGCCTTGCTATTCAAGAAGACTATACAAAAAGTTGGGAACTCACAAGAAGATGGAATATGGTTGCAGTAATCACAGACGGCAGCGCAGTTCTCGGACTCGGCGATATCGGACCTGAAGCAGGTATGCCTGTTATGGAAGGCAAATGCGTTTTGTTTAAAGAGTTCGGCGATGTTGATGCATTTCCTCTTTGCGTAAGAACAAAAGATGTAGATGAGTTTGTTAAAACTGTTTACAATATCAGCGGTTCTTTCGGAGGCATAAATCTTGAAGATATTGCAGCTCCGAGATGTTTTGAAATAGAAAAGAAATTGAAGGAAATTTGTGATATTCCGATTTTCCACGACGACCAGCACGGCACGGCAGTAGTTGTATCGGCAGGACTTATAAACGCTACAAAACTTACAGGCAAGCCTTTAAGCGAATGTAAAGCAGTAATCAACGGTTCAGGTGCAGCAGGTATCGCTATTGCAAAACTTCTTATGACACTCGGACTTAAAGATGTTATTCTTTGTGACAGAACAGGTGCTATTTATGAGGGCAGAGAAAATCTCAATGACTTCAAAAAAGAAATCGCACAAATCACAAACCGTGAGATGAAAAAAGGCGACCTTGCAGAAGCAGTAAAAGGTACAGATATCTTTATCGGCGTTTCGGCAGCAGGCGTTCTTACGGCAGATATGGTTAAGACAATGAATGAAAATCCAATCGTTCTTGCTATGGCTAACCCGACTCCTGAAATAATGCCCGACATTGCTCACGAAGCAGGTGCGGCTATTGTAGGCACAGGTCGTTCTGACTTCCCGAACCAAATCAACAATGTTGTTGCTTTTCCGGGTATTTTCAGAGGTGCTCTTGATGTTCGTGCAAGTCAGATTACAGAAAATATGAAAATTGCAGCGGCTTATGCCATTGCGTCTCTTGTTTCCGACGAGAAACTTAATCCCGACTATATTTTGCCTCATGCTTTTGATGAAAGAATAGGCGAAACTGTTGCAAAAGCAGTAGCAGAGGCAGCAGTAAAAGACGGCGTTGCAAGAATATGATATGGTGCAATATTAACTTTTAAATGGTTATAAATTGCTAAAATAATAGGAAAATCAGTAAAAGAGAGTCGAATTTTCGACTCTCTTTTTGTATAATATGCACTAATTATAGCAGTTGTATCTATTAGTTTTTTGTATAAAATTACCATTGAAGCAAATGTTACAATTATGTTACAATTATTACAGTTTGAAATCGAGAGGTATTCTTATGATTAAAACATTAAAAAAACCGCTGATTTTAGTTGTAATACTTTTGTTAGCAATAACAATATTCCCGACTCAAGTGTCGGCAAAATCAGATAATAGTAGTATTTTTACTCCAAGATTAACTGCACCGACAAAAAGTAATGATTATTATTATAGTTTGAATTACTATTATAAGTCGGGCTACGGTATGCCAAACTGTGTTGCATACGCTTATGGCAGAATTTATGAAATAAATAAAAAAGCTCCTCTTATCAATAAGGGTAATGCAAGCGAATGGTGGAGCATCAATAAAAGAAACGGTTATTACGAATACGGTAAAAAGCCCGAAGTTGGTGCCATTGCGTGTTGGAGTGGCGGCAGAGGCGGTCATGTAGCAGTTGTAGAAGAGGTAAACGGAAACACTGTTACTATTTCTGAGTCGCATTATGGCGGAAAGTTTTTTGACACAAGAAAAATAAATAGCAACGGTTCGGGATATATCCGTTCAATGACGTTTATGGGTTACATATATGCTTCAAGAGAAGTTGCCGATGAACTTAAATATGAAAAAGAAGAGAAAGAAAAGCAGAAAATTAGAAATTCACTTCGTAAATATAAAACAGAAGAAACAGATATTATAGTTAAAACTGAACAAAATGCTTTTACTATGATTGAAAATCAAGAAGAACTTTCTGATAAAATCATTGTAAGTGAAAGAAATCTTCTTGCTTGATTTTTACATATAATATTATGTAATTAATATAATAAACAATATTAAATAATATTTAAAACAATATATTTGTAAGCGTACTCAATTTTTTGAGTACGCTTTTTTTATATTTTTTTATGAATTAATTTTAAACAATTAAAAAAATGCTTGACAATGTGAGATTATGGATATAATATAATAACAGAGTTAGCACTCGGGTATCAAGAGTGCTAACGAGTAACAAAAGGCGGTGAGAAGGTTGAACAGCGATAGAAGTTCGCTCATACTCGGCAAGATTATTGAAGAATATATTAAGTCGGGAGAACCGATGGGCTCAAAAACATTGGCGTCGCTTTTACCTTATTCCGTTTCAAGTGCTACCATAAGAAATGAAATGGCAAGACTTGGAAATTTAGGCTATTTGGAACAACGCCATACAAGTGGCGGACGAGTTCCGAGTATGTCAAGTTATCGTTACTATGTCAACAATCTGATGGAACCGAAAGCAGTAACTTCGGAAGAGGCTTTAAAAATATACGAACTTTTGAGTGTAAACGCCTCCGACCCTGAAAGACTTTTGGCAGACGCAACAAAGTTGTGTGCCGAGATAACAGGATGTGCCGCATTTTCATCTATGCACGGCGACAGACTTGATTGTGTTCAAGGCGTGGAGATAATTCCGACAGGCGACAATAAGGTTATGCTTATCGTTTTGTCAACAGGAGGAAAAATCAAATCTTCTCTATGCAAATTGAACTGCAATGTAAATGAAAATTTCATAAAAGTCTTTTACGCTTTGTGTTCTCGTTATTTTATAGGTACTGCACTTGAAGATGTAAATATTGCTTTACTGCAATCAACTTCAGCTTTTTTAGGCGAATATACATTTGATATGTTGCCGCTTTTGACAACTTTGTGTTCACTTTGCAGTGAAACGGCGAAAAGTTCTCTTTTAATTGAGGGCGAAACAAATCTTATAGCGCACGAAGAACTCGGAGAAGATGTTGCGCCGATTCTTTCGTTTCTTGCAAATAAAGAGTATTTGAAAAAATTACTTAATGAATATGCAAAACGGGGAACATCTAAGGAACTTTTTATTGCCGATGAAAACAATATTTATGAATTGAAAAAAACAACTACGATGATTTCATCGTTTAGTTACGGATATTCTCAAAAAGCAACGCTTGGTATAATCGGTTCTACAAGAATAGATTATTCATATATAATTCCACGAGTGTCATTTATTTGCGACACGATTGGTAAACTTTTAAAACAGGGAGGCGTAACCTATGAATAAAGAAGAACAGACCTCTTTTGAAGAAGATAAAAAAGAGAAAACTGCAGAGGAAACAAAAAAATCTGCAAAAGAAAAAAAATCAAAAAAGAAAAGTTCCGAGACTGAAAAGTTGCAAAAGGAACTTGACGAAACAAAAGAGCAGATGATGAGAGTTGCCGCTGAATATGCAAACTTCCGCAATCGTTCGGCAAAAGAAAAGGAGTCATCGTTTACAAATGCAAAGTGTACTGTAATCGGTGAATTTCTTTCGGTTGCCGACAATTTGGAAAGAGCATTGGCAAGCAGTAACAATGACTTTGATTCTCTTTCAAAAGGACTTTCAATGACCTATGACGGTTTGAAAGCAGTCTTTGAAAAATTAGGTGTAGAAGTCTTTGGCGAAAACGGAGACAGTTTTGACCCAAACATTCACAATGCCGTAATGCACATTGAAGATGAAAATCTTGGCGAAGGCGAGATTGTAGATGTTTTTCAAAAAGGCTATAAGATAAATGATAAAGTAATCAGACCTGCTATGGTTAAGGTAGCAAATTAAGGAGGAAATTTATTATGTCAAAAATTATTGGTATTGATTTAGGTACAACAAACAGTTGTGTAAGTGTTATCGAAGGCGGAGAACCCGTTGTAATTGCAAACGCAGAAGGTGCAAGAACAACACCTTCAGTTGTTGCTTTCACAAAAGACGGCGAAAGAATTGTAGGTTCAGTTGCAAAGCGTCAGGCTATTACAAACCCCGACAAAACAATCGCTTCAATTAAAAGACATATGGGTTCGGATTTCAAAGTAAATATCGACTCTAAAGCATATACACCGCAAGAAATTTCTGCAATCATTCTTCAAAAACTTAAAGCAGACGCAGAAGCATATCTCGGCGAAAAAGTAACAGAAGCGGTTATCACCGTTCCTGCATACTTCACAGACTCACAGCGTCAGGCAACAAAAGACGCAGGTAAAATTGCAGGACTTGAAGTAAAAAGAATTATAAACGAGCCTACTGCTGCTGCACTTGCATTCGGCATTGACAAAGAAGACGACCAAAAAGTAATGGTTTACGACCTTGGTGGAGGTACATTCGATGTATCTATCATTGAAATGGGCGACGGTGTACAGGAAGTTCTTGCAACAGCAGGTAACAACCATCTCGGCGGCGACGATTTTGATAAGAAAATTATGGATTGGCTTGTTGCTCAGTTCAAAGCAGAGCAAGGCGTAGATATTTCAAATGATAAGATGGCTATGCAGAGAGTTAAAGAAGCTGCCGAAAAGGCAAAGATTGAACTTTCAGGTATGTCAACTGCTCATATCTCTCTTCCGTTTATCACTGCTGATGCAACAGGACCGAAACACCTTGAAGCAGACTTGACAAGAGCTAAATTCAATGAAATGACAGCAGACCTTGTAGAAGCAACAATGGGACCTGTTCGTCAGGCTATGAAAGACAGCGGACTTTCAATGAATGAAATTGATAAGGTATTGCTTGTAGGCGGTTCAACAAGAATTCCTGCTGTACAAGACGCAATCAAGAAATTCTCGGGCAAAGAGCCTTTCAAGGGTATTAACCCTGACGAATGTGTTGCTATGGGTGCTGCACTTCAAGGCGGTGTTCTCGGCGGCGATGTTAAAGGACTTCTTCTTCTCGATGTTACTCCGCTTTCACTCGGTATTGAAACAATGGGCGGCGTAAATACAGTTATCATTGAAAGAAATACAACTATTCCTACTAAGAAGAGCCAAATTTTCTCAACTGCTGCAGATAACCAAACTTCAGTAGAAGTTCATGTTCTTCAAGGTGAAAGACAGTTTGCTAAAGATAACAAAACTCTCGGAATGTTCCACCTTGATGGTATTCTTCCGGCAAGAAGAGGTACACCTCAAATCGAAGTAACTTTTGATATTGACGCAAACGGTATAGTTCATGTAAGTGCTAAAGACCTCGGAACAGGTAAAGAACAACAAATCAGCATTACTGCATCATCAAATATGAGCAAAGACGATATTGAAAAAGCAGTTAAAGAAGCAGAACAATATGCTGAGGAAGATAAGAAAAAGAGAGAAGACATTGACCTTCGCAATGAAGCAGACCAAATGGTTTATCAGACAGAAAAAATTCTTGCTGATGAAGGAGATAAGTTCGCTGATTCAGATAAAACAGAACTTAACGAAAAAATGGACGCTCTTAAAGAAGCTCTCAAAGGCACAGACACAGAGGCTATTAAAAATGCAAAAGAGGCTTTGACAAATAAATTCTATGAAGTTTCTCAAAAACTTTATGAAGCTGCTCAACAAGCAGGTGCTGCTCCGGGTGCAGATCAGCAGGCAGGTGCACAAGGTGGTGCTGAATATACAGACGCAGACTACAATGAGGTTGACGATAACTGATTAAGAATTAAGTTATCACACAAAGCATTCAACAGTCCTCAGCGTGCAGTAATTTAATATTTATTTTCTACACGCTGAGGGTGGCAATTTGCCACCCCGATTTGTGTATTTATTGTATTTATTTGTAATTTAGGCAAGGAGGCATAGTATGCCCGAAGAAAAAAGAGACTATTACGAAGTACTCGGTGTTTCAAAAGGTGCTTCAGATGATGAGTTGAAAAAAGCATACCGTAAGGTTGCAAAAAAATATCACCCCGATTTAAACCCCGATAACCCCGAAGCAGAGGCTAAATTTAAAGAAGTCAACGAGGCGTATGAAGTGCTTTCCGACCCTCAAAAAAGGGCAAGATACGACCAATTCGGTCACGCAGGTGTTGACCCCAACTTTGGTGCAGGTCAAGGCGGATACGGCGGATATTCATCAGGCGGTTTCGGATTTGATGACTTTGACCTTGGTGACATTTTCTCGAGCTTTTTCGGCGGTGGCGGCGGAAGAAATCCAAACGCCCGTCAGCGAGGCAGAGATTTACAGACAACTTTGAACCTTACTTTTGAAGAGGCTGCAAAAGGTTGTCGTAAAACTGTTGAGTTCTCAAGAGTTGAAGATTGTTCTGAATGTGGAGGAAGCGGTGCCGCAAAAGGTACTTCTCCGACAACTTGTCCCGAGTGTCAGGGCAGAGGCGTTGTAAATGTTCAGACAAGAAGCGCACTCGGCGTTATTACAACTCAGCGTACTTGTTCACGATGTGGCGGTACAGGTAAGATTATCACAAATCCGTGCCATAAATGTAACGGTAAGGGTAAAGTCAGAAGAAAAATTAAAACAGATGTAAATGTTCCTGCAGGAATTGACGACAGACAGGTAATCAATGTCAGAGGAAAAGGCGACGCAGGAATGAACGGCGGACCGTCAGGCGACCTTAAAGTAGTTGTTTTGATTAAAAAACATCCTTACTTTGAGCGTGACGGATATGATGTATGGCTTACAAAACATATTTCATTTGTTCAGGCGGCTCTCGGTGCAGAAGTCAGCGTTCATACGCTTAACGGCGATGAAAAAATCAGCATTGCCGCAGGTACTCAAAACGGCGCCGTGATAAAAATGAAAGGAAAGGGAATAGAACGACTCGGTTCGGGAAGACGAGCAGACCAATTTGTTAAAATTGTTGTAGATGTTCCGACTTCTCTTTCAAAAGAGCAAAAAGATTTGCTCAAACAGTTTGACAAAGACTATGTTCCGCCGAAAAAAGAAAAAGAAGGCTTTTTCGGTAAGTTTAAAAAGTAATATTTTGTTGAATAATAAAAGGCAGATAAACGATATTTTCGCTTATCTGCCTTTTTAATTGTTTTAATAATTGAAATACTTATTATAATTATTATTCCAAATAAAGAACTTTTGTGCCTGTTTCAAAAGATTTTTTCACATCTATAACATTTTGGTTTGAAGAACCACGAAACTTCAGTGTAATGTCTTTGAGTTCTTCTTTAAACTCTCCGTCAACTAAAATATCTATGAGTGAAAGCATATCTTTTGTTATATCTGTACTCGCTCTTGAATTGCCTGTCAACTCTTCAAAAGTATAGCCCGAATAGCACCAAATATTTTTGTTTGGAAACTCTTTTTTGACACGCTGCAAAAAGGGGTACAAAACTTTTTGATTTGACGGTTCAAACGGTTCTCCGCCGAGAAGCGACAAACCGTTTATATAGCTTTCTGAGAGCATTTTCAATATTTTTTCTTCTGTTTCTTCTGTAAACAGTTCACCGAATGAAAAATCCCAAGTTTTTTCATTGAAACAGTTTTTACAGTGATGCGTACAACCTGAAACGAAAAGCGAAACTCTGACGCCTTCGCCGTTTGCGATGTCGCAATTTTTAATTTCTCCGTAATTCATTATAAATGAAGCACCCTATCTTTAATTTCCTGCGTCCTGCCCTGATTCCAATACTGTGTACCGATATATCCGCAAGTTCTTCTTGCGACATTCATAGTGTCTTGGTCAGTATTTCCGCATTTTGGACACTGCCAAATAAGTTTGCCGTTTTCATCGGTAACGATTTTAATTTCGCCGTCATATCCGCAATTTTGGCAATAGTCTGACTTTGTGTTGAGTTCTGCATACATAATATTTTCGTAAATATATTTTATAATTTCCAAAACGGCAGGAATATTGTCCTGCATATTCGGTACTTCTACATACGAAATTGCACCGCCTGTTGAAAGTTCTTGGAAAGGAGCTTCAAATTTCAACTTTGTAAATGCGTCTATTTCTTCGCTTACATGGACATGATAGCTGTTTGTAATATAGTTTTTATCTGTTACGCCCTTAATAATTCCAAAACGCTTTTGAAGACATTTTGCAAATTTATATGTAGTAGATTCAAGCGGAGTACCGTAAATACCGAAACCGATTGAAGTTTCTTCTTTCCATTTATTGCAGGCATCATTCATATGCTGCATTACTTCAAGTGCAAATTGTTTGCCGCCGTTTTCGTCAGTATGGCTCATACCTGTCATATATTTGACGCACTCGTACAAACCTGCATAACCAA
>OFMI01000013.1_pt1 | contig 165246 bp, 144 predicted proteins | sample 1541741 | NCBI WGS metagenome assembly OFMI01 (sample SAMN04209219, study PRJEB22552) | human gut metagenome | biome: gut; material: feces | host: Homo sapiens | place: USA: Oklahoma | reverse complement strand
ACCCATACATGGCTGGCGGGAAAAATCAAGTGCGGGAACTGCGGGTATGCCCTTATGAGTATCTTCAATCCCTCCGGCAAGCAATACCTTCGCTGTACGAAACGGCTGGATAACAAGAGTTGTCCGGGGTGCGGGAAAATCATTACTTCGGAACTGGAAACGGTTGTTTATCAGCAGATGATAAAGAAACTGGCAAGCTACAAAACGCTGACGGGCAGAAAAAAAGCGGCAAAGGCAAACCCGAAAATCGCCGCCCTGCAAGTGGAGCTTGCCCATGTGGACGGCGAGATTGAAAAACTGGTGGACAGTCTGACGGGCGCAAACAATGTGCTGCTCTCCTATGTGAATGTGAAGATAGCGGAACTGGACGGACGCAAGCAGGAACTTCTGGCGAGGATAGCGGAGTTGACGGTGGAAGCCATCAGCCCGGAACAGGTCAGCCAGATTTCCGGCTACCTCGACACTTGGGAGGATGTATCCTTTGATGACAAGCGGCGTGTGGTGGATTTGATGATTACCACCATAGCCGCCACAAGCGATAGTTTGAATATCACATGGAAAATCTGACGGGCGGTACACCTCCCGTCAGATACCTACCCTGTGTAGTCCCTTGTAAACTGTACTTTGCTGACGGAGATGGTTCTGTTTGTAATGTCGAGGTCGCTCCACAGGAGGGCAGTCAGCTCGCCCTTGCGCAGTCCGCTGACCAGTTCCAGATAGAACATGGGCAACAGTCCCCGTTTCTCTGCGGCGTCAAGGTAAGTTTTGATGTGTTCCGGTTGGAGGATCTGCATCTCAAATTTCTGCGCTTTCGGTGCGATGCGATCCTCGGTAGGATTGCGGAGGATCAAGCGCTCTTTTACGGCACGGTGCAATGCGTTGTGGAGCATCAAGTGCAGGCTGCGGACGGTGGCGCTGCTGAGACCCGGATTGCCGTGCCCGCTTTTGCCTCTGGTGCGGCCGCTCTCCATCAGCTCCTTTGCTTTTTTCCGCTTTCGACGGAAGGGCGCACACCCACGCTGCCGGTACAGCGCCAAAAACTGTCGGCCTCCATGGGACTGCCTTCGTACAGGGGGTCAGAATGCCCTACGGGGCCCATGAATGCCTGAGACCACACCGGGGTGTGGACCTCACCGGAAGGCTGCGAGATCAGGCTTTCGCCTAAGCACAATATAAGATATGCACCGGGAGATGTTAAATCGGGGCGAATGACGGAGGTTTCTCCATTGCAATATGTCATATCCTGTGCTATAATGCACTCGAACTGAATAACGGGACAGCGTGAGCCGGGTTTATCCCGGCGGCGGAATGGGGTGAGAGGCCCCGCGAGACGGTCACTGTGATGCCGATTTATTCGGTTAAGTCAGATACGCAAGGCGTTGCTCCCGGGCATCGCCATCTCCGGAGCCGAAGCTGTCGTATAGAATTTGCTTCACCCGGCTGCTTTTTGGTGGCCGGGTGATTTTTTGCTGCCAGGCACCATGGTGCCTCATGCTTTCCATGGAAAGCATGATAGCCATTTCAAGCCGCCGGGGCGGGGGAGGACGGCAGACCTTTCCCGTCCCGCTTTCCAGAAAAATTTTGCGCTATTTGTCGTTCCTTTCATGTTCCCTCCCCCCGGACCGTGCTGCAAAGAGTGCGGCCCGGGGGGGAGGGAAACAGGGGGCGTGAGATATAGGGTATTACGGATCGCCACGGGCGCAGTGCGCCCTCGCAATGGCAAAAAGTGTGTGATTGCTTCGGCATTTACATAAATAAAAAGAACGAAAGGAAAACGAAATGAAAAAAAGAATCATTTCTCTGCTGCTGGCGCTTATCATGGCGCTGTCACTGCTTCCCGTGAGCGTGCTGGCGGCGGACGACCACACAGGTCAGGTCCATGTGACGGTGGAAAACACCACCTGGGCCGAGGCCGACGGCGCACCCTGGGAGGGGATGCTGGTGGACGAGTGGGTCACACTCCAGGATGACTCCACCATGATGAGCTGCATCGTGGACGCACTGACGGCCGAGGGCTATTCCCAGACCGGTGCGGACACCGGCTACATCAGCGAGATCAACGGCATCGAGGAGAAGGCCGCCGCCGAGGGCTCCGGCTGGATGGGCACCCTCAACGACTGGTTCACCAGCGAGGGCTTCGCCGCCTACACCGTGGCCAATGGCAAGCTGAAAGCCGGGGACGAGATCGCCGTGCAGCACACCTGCAACCTGGGTGCGGACATCGGCGGTGCTTTTGGGGATAGCAACAAAACCCTGAAGGCCATCGCCCTCAGCGCAGGCGAGCTGAGCCCCGCCTTCTCCTCCAGCGTGCATGACTATACCATGATTCTGCCCGAGGGCGTCACCGCCCTCACCGTCACCCCCACCGCCAGCAACAAGCAGAATCGCGTCCGCATCTATGTGGGCAGCACGGAGTATGGCCGCAAGGATGCCATTCCCGTTCAGGTGGGCACCGTCATCACCCTGAAGGTGGGCAATGACGGCGATGCCGCCCCGGAGACCTACACCATCGCCCTCCAGGCGGCGGGCACCCTCCTCTCCGGCGAGAATGTGGCATTGACGACCGTCAAGCAGAATGGGGACGCCGGTACCAAAGTGGCCCTGACCTTTGACAAGGAAACCGCCGCCTTCACCGGCAAGCTGGCAAACTATACCCATCTCAAGCAGTATAACGACGGCGGCTTCACCGTGACCCTCTCCGACCTGCCCGCAGGGGCCACCGCCCAGCTCAAGAGCAGCGACGGCAAGGTCCTGGCGGACTTTGAAAACGGCGTGGCTTCCACCCCGGCGAATCAGTTCACCGGCAGCGGCTCGGCCTATTTCTACATCGCCGTCACCGCCCAGGGCCGCACGGAGAATTACAAGCTGACCCTCACCAAGCCCGGCGACTACTGCTGGGGGAAATTTATTTTCAGTGGTACCCCCGATTTCGACAAGGAAAATGTATTCTACGGCTATCCCGAGGGTACTCTGTTCCAGACAGATGAAAACGGCAATCCCACAGGCGAGACCGGCTATGCCAAGGGCTGCTGGAATTATACCGTGTATGTTTCCCCTGCGGTGGGCCACTTCGGTGTTTCGTATTTTATGAACGTAATGGGCAATTCGGGCCTGAAAGCATTAAAATCGAAGATTTTAGTGGACGGTGAGGTTCATATTGCCGAGCGGAAGGCACTTGTACCTGTCATGCAGGCGTTTGCCAAAAAACCTGTTCCCTTGGCAAAGGATAAAACGGTAATCGAATTCGTTGGCACCAGCAGTAAGGATCCCAAAATCGAGATCCACACCACTGTTACGGTAGTTGTGGTCAAGACCACCCCGGCGGAGCTGACCGGTTTTATCAGCGCTCTGCCGAGCACCGATAATCTGACGTATTCCGAGAACTACAAGATCGTCATGAGCTATCAGCGCGCCTATGACAGATTTACCGACGAGGAAAAGAAGCAGCTGTCCGCGGAGACGCTGAAAAAGCTGCAGGATTCCGTGGCCCGGGTGGAGGAACTGAAAAAGCGCCATGAGGCCGGTATTCAGAACTGGATCGACCTGGTGAACACCTTTGCCGGGAAAGTGACCGCAGAAAACTATGCCCAGTATTACGACGCCGTGCAGGATGCCCAGGTGAAGTATCTGGAGCTGTCCGATGCACAGCGTGCGGAGTTTTCGTACATTTACTCTGCGGAAAACGCCGCAGTCATGACGGCCTACGAGGCTGCGTACCGCACCGTCAACGAGCAGTCCATTCTGGACGGCAGCTCCATCGGCAAGCCCACGGAATATTACGACGACTTCATGATGTCGGCCAACCACTATAATCTGGACTTGGGCCACGAGGACACCTATTATCCCGCCGTGTTCCGGGAGATTTGGACGAACCGGCCTACGACGCTGTATCCTGCTGGATATGCGGCAGAAAAAGGTCTGCCCTATACCCTGCCCGGCATTCTGAAATTTGACATCAAGGATGACAGCATCTTCGAGATTAAGGAAGTGGAGGATGTCTATCAGGATGGCGGTCTGGGCGGCGGCAGTACTTTCCCGGCCATGAAGTACTACCTGGTGCCCAAGAAGGCGGGCACCACCACCTTCACCGTCACCTTTACGGATAAGGCGGGCAATTTCTATGGGCAGATTCCGGAGATCCCCGTCCATGTCAATAGCCCCGAGGAGACGGCTATTCAGGATCTGAACAAGAACCTGACAAACTTCACTTCTCTGAACAACACCAGCAAATACGACAACTGGACCTATGACTACGGCACCCAGGGTGCGCCTTTCACCTTTAAGGTGAGCGGCACCAACGCCAAGGTCAGCGTCTATAACTACCTCCAGTACAACAAAGACGGCACCCCCGTCAAGACCGACTACACCCCCGACGCCAAGGGCAATGTGACCATCCTTCTGAAGGACGGCTACAACGGCATCGAGGTCACCGCCGACTATCAGGGACAGACCGTCACGCAGGTCTACTCCCTCAAGGGTAAGGTCACCCGCTATGTGCAGGAGAACATTTCTCGCCCCGGTGAGGCTCTGCGCACCGGCGACACCGCAGGTATTTGGATCATCGGGCGGCCTACCAATATCCATAAGATCCTCCGCATTTATAACCCTGCATCCACGACGGTGTTCTATACGGATATGCCCATGCAGAGCGTGGTAAATACAGACAACCAGCACGACATCTATCGCGTTACGGACACTGGAAAGAAACAGACTTCTTATCAGCCCCGCGTTGCGGCCTATCTGACGGAATCCGGCACGATCACCCTCACCAAGGGCAGCTCCGATAACCGGGGCTACGGTTCCAATCCCGGCAGCGAGGGCGACCAGGGCAACACCGGCGGTATCGCCGCTTCCACCCGCTATGGCTTCGGTATGCTGGCAAATATTACGCTGCAGGTGGAGGATAACCCCAACTTCAAGCTGGAGCCTAAGTATGAGACCGTGGCCGAGAACGGCGGGCAGGTCAAGGCTGGGGACAAGCTTACCATCTCCATCCCCACGCTGCCCATCGAGCAGCTGGCCCAGGACTATAAGCTGCAGTACTGCCTGCTGAACTACTCCACCAATATTCCCGGTGCGGAGTACATTTTCTCCAAGTGGTCCAAGGGCGGCGACTCCTGGGAGGGCGAGGGCACTACCCCCGTCGGCCCCGAGGTGGCCCTCAAGAGCATCACTTTCACCGTGCCCAAGACCACCCCGGCGGGCACCTACAGAATTCATGGCGGCTATCTGGATGTTACCCACAGAAGCGGCGGCTATGAGTGGCTGGATCAGTATGCGAAGTTCTATCGGATGGAGATCAGCGACCTGACTATCACCGTTTTGAAGGGCGACATCGAGACCGTGGAGGACCTTATTGACGCCATCGGCGCCAATGTCACCCTGGATAGTGAGGCCGCCATCACCGCCGCCAAGTCCGCCTACGATGCCCTCTCCGACGAGGACAAGGCTCTGGTGGACGCCGATAAGGTGGCCGCTCTCACCGCCGCTATCATTAGGCTCAACCAGCTCAAGCATGCGGACCTCATGGCAAACCTGGATACCATCTATAAGACCACCGGCGACTTCATGGCCACCTTGGGTACCCCCACGGTGAGCTCCACCGGCGGCGAGTGGATGGTCATCGGTCTGGCCCGCAGCGGCCGCACCGTACCCGCCGGGTACTATGACAATGTGGTGGAGTATGTGAAGGCCAAGGCTGACGCCAATGAGCGTCTGCACCCGACCAAAGTCACCGACAACGCCCGGGTGATCCTGGCCCTGACGGCCATCGGCAAGGATGTCACCAATGTGGGCGGCCACAACCTGCTGAAGGGTCTGGATAGCATGGCCTATGTGCAGGCCCAGGACATTAACGGCCCCATTTTCACCCTCATTGCCCTGGATAGCCACAACTACCCCACTATGGGCGATGTGACCCGAGAGAAGCTGATTCAGGTCATCCTGGACGCCCAGCTCAACGACGGCGGCTGGAACCTGAGCGCTGAGAACGCCGACCCGGATATGACCGCTATGGCCATCCAGGCCCTGGCACCTTACTACAAGACCAACGAGACCGTGAAGGCTGCTGTGGATAAGGCTCTGGAGGCCCTTTCCGCCCTGCAGCGCAGCGACGGCGGCTTTGACAGCTGGGGCACCGTGAACAGCGAGTCCTGCGCCCAGGTCATCGTAGCTCTCACCGCTTTGGGTATCGATCCCACTGCGGATAGCCGCTTCGTGAAGAACGGCCACACCGTACTGGACGCTCTGGCCGGGTTCTATGTCACCGGCGGCGGCTTCCGGCACACCGCTGGCGGCGAGCGGAACGACATGGCCACCGAGCAGGGCTACTACGCCCTGGCGGCCTACTACCGCTTCGCAAACACCCAGACCCGGCTCTATGACATGAGCGATGTGACCATTCAGACCGGCGGCAGCAATGCCCCCGCCACCGGCGATACCGGCGTGCTGGTTTGGGTCATCGCCCTGCCCGTGACGATTCTCGCCGCAGCCTTCGTCCTCAAGCGTAAGGAGCGGGAGGCGTAAGCCAAAAAGAAAAGACCTAAGCGGCAAAATAAAACAGTAACCCCGGGGCCTCTTGTATGACAAGAGACCCCGGGGGTTTTATTTTTTGTTTGCAGCGGTGCGATATTGGAATAAAAAGTGACGACGCTGATTTCAATTTTCTGCTTCAAATTTTGCAAAAACTATGGTCTACTATTTAAGAGGTGAGGATCGTGCAGTTTCGACCGTTCGTTTATGATGCTACCAATCAGCAGGTGCCTGTAGCGATTAAACCAATAGAACCACAGGATGCTGCCACAACGATAAAAGAACCCCGGTAGCAGACGGATCGGACCAGCGAGTATATCTCAAACAGTAAATTTGACATCTATGGACTGAAAACATGGAGCAAAGAGTTTCCGATCTCTTCCTTTTTGGGGCAAAAACGTCCGCAAACCCTTATGTCGCAACGGCTGGAGGGCATTTTATCACTTGGTAAGGATGAGGTCGGCGGTTCGAATCCGCCCAGCAGCTCCAAGAAGTCCTGTTTTCTCTCGAAAACAGGACTTCTTCTTTGCCTATTTTTGCTCTATGGGTGAGGGCTTGAAGCAAAGTGGCCGTATGCTCTTACCCTTGCGGTAAATACGGCTTGCCTATAGGGCGAATAGCGCCTGTCACACGGTGATTATCTTCAGCCACTCAATATATTCCAGCGCCAATTCTGACAGTACTCGAGAGGGGTTACAGATATACCCGATCTCGATTTGCCCCAAGTCCGTGATGGGCACACTGACCAAGGCGCGGCGGCGATCCTCTTGTGTCAGATAGCCGGAGCCGGTCACATAGGCATCGCCCAGTGCCAGCAGTGAATACGCCATCGCCCGGTCGGATACCGAGATGACCTGCTGCTGGGGGTTCCACTGGCGCCTGGTCGTCGTGAATCGGGCCGAGGAGGGATGACACTCCTCATAAGAAATAAACGGGTACTGCTGGATATCCGCCAGTGTAACTCTTTTGCGCCCGGCTAAGGGATGCGTGTTCTGGATGTAAATATGCAGCAGATCATATTTCAGGTGCTGAAAAAATATATTCCGCCGATTGCAAGCCTTGATAATGGCGCTGCGGCTGTCGCTGGTGAAAAACAGCACGCCGATGTCGGAGCGATTCGTTTCCACATCCTGCAGCACCTGATCCATGTTTCCCTCAAAATATCCCAGATGATATTTCTGATTCTTAGGCTGGCATACAATGTGCTCAAAGGCATCGATACCGGAGACATGGTGCAGGGAAGATACGCAAAAATACTCGCACTCCCCCTTGTGGTTTTTATACTTGTCATCCAAATCCTGGTAGATATTTGTCAGCAGCTGTGTGTCCTTCAGGAATGCCTCTCCCTGGCGCGTCAGCGATATGCCCTTACTGGTTCGCTCAAAAAGACCCATACCATATTCCCGCTCCAAGTTTCGGATCGACTCGGATAGACTGGATTGGGAGATGAACAGCGACTCTGCTGCCTTGCCGATAGAGCCTGCCTTGCTGACGGCCCGGACATATAGTATTTGCTTCAATGTCATCGTTTTCACCTCATGCTTGCGCTGCCGTCGCAGATGGAGACCTCTCGCCACTGTTTGCCCCAACCGACACCGCTGGAATGGTAATTATGGGACATCTCCCTGATTTTAGCAGCATTTTTGTTAAAAAGCAACCTCCGGCACTATAAATTAACTTCCCCAAAACCCTGTTTTTACCTGAAAGCCATCGGTCTTACCGATGGCTTTACATCGCTTATTTGTTCTTCAAATTCTACGGGCGCTGGCGTATAATGAGTTCACGCAAAATACCACCCATTGAAAAGGGCACAACTGTTTGTCCTTATCAACCAATGGGGGGAACGACCCTGAAAGGAGGATCCTATGATAGCCGAACACACGCAAACCGCCACCGAGGCCCCCATTGTTTTGCAGTGTGTTGACCTGTGCAAGTGCTATAACGGTGTCGTACAGGCCAGCGATCACATCAATTTCACCTTGCGCCGCGGCGAGGTACACGCCTTTCTGGGGGAAAACGGTGCAGGAAAGAGCACACTGATGAAAATGCTCTACGGCATCGAGCAGCCCGATGAGGGTCAGATGTTCCTTTCCGGCGAGCCAGTGGTGCTGAAAAGCCCTGCTGACGCCATTGCCCACGGTATCGGTATGGTACACCAGGAACTGATGCTGATTCCGCACCTGACGGTGGCGGAAAACATTACCCTGGGGCAGGAGGTCAGGACTAGAAGCGGACGGCTGAAAAAGCAGGAAGCGTCACGCAGTATCCGGGAGCTGGCCGCTTCCTATGGCTTAGATATAGACCCTGATGCGCTGGTGGACAAACTGACCATCGGGCAGCGCCAGCGAGTGGAGATCGTCAAGCTGCTGTATCGCAAGGCGGACATTTTGATTTTCGACGAGCCCACCGCCCTGCTGACGCCTCAGGAGTCCGATGCGCTGTTTGATGTGCTGCGCCGTCTGCGGGAGCTGGGCAAGTCCACAATTTTCATTACGCATAAGCTGCGGGAAGTCTATCAAATTGCAGACCGCATGACCGTGATCCGGCAGGGCCGGATCATCGGCACCACCCCCCCCCGGGAAACCGGCATGGAAAAGCTGACGCAGATGATGGTGGGCAAAACGGTTCCTACTGGGCGCCGTCGGCCCCATCCCATTGGGGAGGAAGATGTGCTGCAGGTAAAGGGCCTCAGCGTGCAGAGCCGTGGCGGCGCCGCTGTGCAAAATGTCACCTTTTCCATTCGCTCCGGCGAGGTGCTGGGCGTAGCGGGCATCGAGGGCAACGGACAGACGCCTCTGGCGCAGGCCCTTCTGGGCCTTTGCCGCTCCTCCTCCGGCAGCATTCTGCTGGACGGGCGGGAGATCACCGGCCGCACGACCAAGCAGATTCGGGATGCCGGCGTGGGCAGCATTCCCGATGACCGGCAAGGCATGGGCCTCATCCTCAGTATGCGGCTCTTTGAAAATATGCTGCTGAATGCCTACGACGAAAAGCCCTATGCCAAAAGCCCGCTGCTGGAGGACTGGGCGGCCGCCCGCCGTGATGCGCAGGCTAAGATCGCCGATTACAGCATTGCGGCCACCAATGAGTCGGTTGTGGTCGGCACCCTCTCCGGCGGCAATCAACAAAAAATCGTCGTCGCCCGGGAGCTTGACCGGGGCTGCCGGATGCTCATTGCCGCGCAGCCTACCCGGGGCGTTGACATCGCCTCGGCGGATTACATCCAAGGCCGCATTTTGGCAGCGGCGGAACAGGGCTGCGCCGTGCTGCTCATTTCCAGCGATCTGGATGAGCTGATCAAGGTTTCGGACCGGATCATGGTGCTGTTCCGCGGGCAGATCATGGGATTTGTGGATGCAGACAATGCCACCCGTGAGGCCTTAGGACGCATGATGCTGGGCGAAGCCCACTGATCGATCCTTTATTGATCCTGCTGCCGATGAAACGGCAGCTTAGAACGAACCGTGCAAGGAGGAACTAAGATGAAGTTTACAAATGTGAAAAAGTGGCTGTCCATGCTGCTGGTGGTCTGCTCGATGCTGTCCCTGGTGGCCTGCGGGAAGTCCGACAAGGATCCGGCAGGTGACGATTCCGAGAAAGGCACCAAGGTCGCCGTTGTGTTCGCCTCCAGCGGCCTGGGCGATAAGTCCTTTAACGATGCGCTGTATGACGGCATGAAGAAAGCGGAGAGCACCATGGGCATCCAGTGGGTATATTCCGAGCCTAAGGATGACGCCGAGTACGAGGGTCTGATATCCGGCTATGCCGACAGCGGAGACTGCGCCCTCATCATCTGCCTGGGCGGCAGCCAGAGCTCCAGCCTGGAAAATGTGGCCCCTAACTATCCGCAGCAGAAGTTTGTGATCCTGGACGCTGTGGTGGAGGGTGACAACATCCGCAGCTACACATGGCGCGATCAGGAGCTGGGCTTTTTGGCCGGCTTCCTGGGTGCCAGCCTGTCCGACACCAATACTCTGGGCTTTATCGGCGCCCACGACATCCCCTTGTGCAATCTGGGCGCTGCCGGTATGATCGCCGGAGCCCACTATGCCAACCCTGACTGCCAGGTGCTGGTGGACTACGCCAACGGCTGGGCAGAGGTCAACGGCTGCTATGAGCTGGCCACATCCATGCATGAGCAGGGCGCCAGCCTGATATACCACACCGCCAGTGCCGGCGGCCTGGGTATCCTTAATGCCGGCAAGGAGAAGAACTTCCTGACCGTCTTCTTTGACGGCAACCTGAATGCGGACGCCCCCCAGACCAACATTGCCAGCGCCATCCGGGACTTCCCCGCTTGCGCCCAGGAAGCGATTCAGGATGTCATGGACGGTAAGTTCACCGCCGGTGCCATTGAAAAGGGCCTGGCAGAGGACAGCCTGTACCTGGATTTTGACGGCTCTGCCTATCAGATCCCCGCTGATGTGATGGAGAAGTACAATGCAGCGGTGGCTGCCATCAAGGACGGCACCATCGTGGTCCCCAGCGCCATTGAAGAAGCAAAGGTGTGGAAGGCGGCGTAAATCCAACACGGGGCTGAAGGCCTATCTGGCCTTCGGCCCCGCGAGACTGTCGAAAAACCCTCCGGGTTTTTCCGACAAAAGGCTTGCAGTCTGCTGCGCGCATAATTTGCCCGTCCGTGACGGACAAATTCCACACTGGCAGCCTGAGAGGTATTTTCTCTCACGCACATGTCGCGAGAGAAAATGATTTTAATTTTTTGCCGCCTGCGGGCGGCAAACTCTGCGAGGCTTTTTTTGACACGCTGACGGGGCTGAAAGCCTATCTGGCCTTCGGCCCCGCACCTTATCGGCAGAGACATATCATCTGCGCAAGGAGGGACACTGTGAAAAAAACAAGGATTCGATTGTCGCTGTTTTCGTTGGTTCTGGCGCTGGTGCTGTTCGGGCTGACCATACGGCTTACCGGGCGGGATCCCCTGGTGGTATATTGGAGCATACTCACCGGCTCCTTCGGCAGCACCAAGAGCTTTCTGAATGTGCTGGCATATATGCTGCCGCTGATCATGACCGGCCTCGGTGCGGCGGTGGCCTTCCAGAGCGGTGTTTTCAACATCGGCGGTGAGGGACAGGTGCTGGTGGGCGGACTGGCCTCCGTTATTGTGGGCCTGACGGTGCCGCTGCCGGCGCCGTGGGGCTGGCTGCTGGCGCTGCTGGCGGGCTTTGCGGCCGGTGCTCTGTGGGCACTCCTGCCCACCCTGTTTGCCGGGCGAAACCTGACCTCCCTTTCCGTGGCCACCATTATGATGAACTCCATCGCCGCGCTGCTGACAGAGTATATTGTCAAGAGCTATTTTCAGCGTCCCGGCGCCAGCAACACGGAGACCGTGGTTGTTAACGAGGGCAGCATTTTGCCGCGCATTTTCCCCAGCACGCAGTTTAACTACGGCATCCTTGTGGCGCTATTCTGTGTAGCCGTTGTAACCTGGATGCTGTATAAAACCCCCTTTGGCTTTTCCCTGCGGGCCATGGGCAGCAACCCCCGTGCCATGCAGCAGGCCGGACTGCCGATCTATGGCCGGACGATCGCCGCCATGTGCATCAGCGGCGGCCTGTTTGCCCTGGGTGGGTCCATCCAGTGTCTGGCGGTATATAAGCGCTTCGTCATGGGCTTCTCCCCCGGGTACGGCTGGGACGGCATTACCGTGGCCACCCTTGCCATGAATTCGCCTGTGGGCGTGCTGCTGAGCGCCTTCCTGTTCGGAATGCTGCGCTCCGCCTCCATCAGCATGAGCCTGACCAGCCAGGTGACAACGGAGATGATCTCCGTGCTTCAGGGCTTTATTGTCATGCTGGTGGCCTCTCCGGATGTGTGGAATGTGCTGGGCCACCTGTGGCAGCGGCTCAAGAGCTGTGTCGGCCGGGGCCGGAAACAGGAAGGAGCTGCTGAATAATGGATTTTTGGATCTCATTTGCCAACTTTTTTGCCTCTGCCATCCGGCTGACCGCACCCATTGCATTGGGCACTCTGGCCTGCACCATCAGCGAGCGGGCGGGTGTCATCAACATCGGCATTGAGGGCTCCATGCTCTTCAGCGGGTTTCTCGCCGCCGTGGGCTCTTACTATACGGGCAGCCCCTGGGTAGGGCTGCTGTGCGGCTGCGCTGCCGGTGTATTTCTGGCGCTGATCCTGGGGGTGCTGGCCATTTACTGCAACGGCCAGCAGATCGTGATCGGCATCGGCCTCAACCTCTTCGGCCCGGGCTTTGCCTATATGCTGATGCGCGCCCTGTGGGACACCACCGGCATCTCCCCGTGGGTGGAGGGCTTTCAGGCCGTGAATATTCCCCTGCTCTCCCGCATCCCCATAGCGGGCACCATGCTCAGCGGCTACCCGGCCTGCATCTATCTGGGTCTGCTGGCGGTAGCGGTCATGCAGTATCTGCTGCATCGAACCGCATGGGGCCTGCGGATTCGTGCCGTGGGCGAAAACCCCGCCGCCGTGGCCACGCTGGGCATCAATGTCTACCGCCTGCGAATGCGTGCGGTGCTTCTGGGAGGCGTTTTTGCCGGCATGGGAGGCGCTGTCATGTGCCTCAGCTCCGCCAATGTGTTTGTCAATGATATGTCCGCCGGGTCCGGCTTTATGGCCTTTGCTGCCAACCAGTTCGGTCAGTGGTCTCCCGTCGGCGGCTATCTTGCCACGCTGCTGTTTGGCGTGATGCAGGCGCTGCGGATGCGCCTGCAGAGCTTCGGCATCGCCACGCAGCTGACCCAGATGCTGCCCTATCTGGCTGCGCTGATCGGCATCAAGCTCACCGGTATGCGGATGCGGGCGCCGGCGGCCAATGGCACCCCCTATCCCCATCCGCTCTCCGCTCCCTGTCTGCGCCGGAAAAGCGCCGGGGAATCACAGTCGAAAGGATCAAAGGCATGAATATTACATTTCACGAATGCAGATATATCCTGCACCTGAAGGATTACGACAGCGGTGTCTTTTTCTACCGCGAGGTACTGGGCCTGCAGCCCAACTATAACTGGTCCATCGTCCCCGATCAGAAGGGCTACCGCTTCTACATGGGCAGCGGACGGCTGGAGATCACCCAGATCCCCTTTACCCCCCGGCAGGGACACAGTGAGTTTTTGGCCCAGTGCTCCGATCTGCCTCTGTGCATGGAGCGGATTTTGGAGGAAATGCCCCACATCGAGATCCTCTCTCAGGATGCCCGGCAGGTGACCCTCCGGGACACCGAAGGCAATCTGGTGCATCTGCTGCAGGACGACAGCCCCTGCAGCGGCGGCGATGTGGATAAAACGGATATGTTTACCGGCACCTTTACCGGCGTGCTTTATGAGGATGATTTGGCGGCGGCGCAGAGCTTCTACTGCGACCGACTGGGGCTTCCGCTGCTGGAGCAGCAGGCAGATGCGCTGCTGCTTCAGGCCGGCGATGCACAGCTTCTGCTGCGCAGGCGTCCGGCAGGCTGCACCCTGGGCCCGTCCATGATCGGCCTGGAGGCCAGCAGCGTCAACAAGCTGTATGACCGGTTCAGCCAAAGCCCGGACTATAAGGAGGCTGGGGTGCTGCGTGACATGGACTTTGATGCGCGGCGGCTGTTCCAAATGTACGACCCCAGCGGCAATGTGGTGGAGATCTACGCCTATCTGCGCAATGTGCGAGAGGAAATTTTGATGCACTGATGATAGAAAGGGGAAAATATGTGGCGCAAAGAATACAGAATCGTTTATTATTCCTGGGAGTTTGACACCCTGCAGTCCTTTTATCGGGATCTGCTGCGTCTGCCCCAGATGTATGGCTGGTACACCAGTCCGGTGGATCGCGGCTGCAAGTTCAAGATCGGAGACAACCGCCTGGAATTGATCTGCCGCCATCCCACTCTGCCCCAGGGTCCTGCGGGAATGCGGTTAGAGGCAAAGGACATTGAACTGTGCTACGCCAACCTAAAAAAGGAGCCTCGGGTCACCGTTATCCGCCCCCTGCAGTCTCATCCGTGGGGCGAATACAGCTTCTGCATCAAGGACCCCGTGGGCAACTGGGTGGAGGTCTACCAGCGCTCCGAGCAGTATCGGCCCATGGGGGCCGATGACGGCGGCTGCTACTTTACCGATGAGTATACCGCCATTCTTTTCGCAGAGGATCTGGAGAAGATCACCGCCTTTTACCGGGATTCCATGCAGATGCCCGTGGTCACCTCCTGGGATCGGGGTCCCGAGGATCGGGGCTGCCGCCTCCGCTCTGCCGGCGGCTTTACGGATATTCGGCAAAAGACGGAGAACACGCCTCAGGGCCCTGCGCTGACCACCATTGAGGCCGAGGATGTCAACGCCTGCTTTGCGTGGCTGGAGAGCCGTGACGATGTGGAGGTGCTGCTGGGACTTACCGACACCTGGTACGGCGACCGGATTTTCCAGATCTGCGATGAGGAAAAGAATGTGGTGGAGGTGCTGGCCTATCGCCGCAATATGAAAAATCGGGACACGCTGCCGCAAGAGGATCCGTCATGAGGGAGAGGATACTGATTCGAAACGCGGATGCTGTGGTGACCTGCGATCCGGCGGATCGGGTGCTCTATAACAGCGACATTCTCATCTGCGGCAACCGCATTGAAGCGGTGGGGAGCAACCTTGCCGCCGGTGACGCCCAGATCATTGACGCCGCAGGCAAGTATGTTTACCCCGGCCTTGTTAATACACACCATCATTTTTTTCAGGCATTTGTTCGCAATTTGATGACGATTGACCGCTCAGAGCTGACGCTGATGCAGTGGTTGGATGACATCTATAAGGTTTTCGTCCGTATTGACGGGGATGTGATTTTCTATGCCAGCGCCGCCTGTATGGCAGACCTTATTAAGCACGGCTGCACCTGCTCGGTAGATCACCAGTACTGCTACACACCGGCCACCGGCAAGCAGGGGGTGGACCGGCAGATGGAGGCCGCCCGTCTGATGGGCTTTCGCTTTGTAGCCGCCCGCGGCACCAACACCCTGCCCCGCTGGAAGGGCAGCACCATTCCCGATGAGATGTGCGAGACAACAGCGGAGTACCTGGACGACTGCCAGCGTCTGCTGGCGCTCTATCACGACCCGGAGCCTTTCTCCATGCGGCAAATCGTGTTGGCCCCCTGCCAGCCCATCAACTGCACCGAGGACACCTTCCTGGAGACCATACGCCTGGCCCGCAGCGCCGGTGTCCATATGCACACCCATTTGTGCGAGGGGGAAAACAGCAGCATGGTGCGCCGCTTCGGTGTCCGCTCCCTGGAATGGTGCCGCCGCATCGGCTTTGTCGGCAGTGACATTTGGCTGGCCCATGGCCGCGAAACGCTGCCGGAGGAATATGCTCTGCTGGCGGAAAATCACATGGGCATTTCCCACTGCCCCGCCCCCACCATGCTGGGCGGCAGCGAGATTCTGGACATCCCCGGTATGCGCAAGGCCGGCATACCCATAAGCCTCGGCGTGGATGGCTGTGCCACCAACGACGGCTCCAATATGCTGGATACCCTGCGCCTGGCGTACCTGATGCAGACCTTTCTCAGCAAAAAGCGGGGCGGTTGTCCCTCCCCCTATGAGATGCTGAAGCTGGCCACTGTGGGGGGCGCTGAGATGATCGGGCGTCCGGAGCTGGGGCAGCTTGCCGCCGGGAAGGCGGCGGACCTCTTCATGATCGATGCCCGGCGTCTGGAGTACGCCGGCGCTCTCCATGACCCCGCATCCATGCTTGCCAAGCTGGGTGTCACCGGCCCCGTCTGGCTCACCATGATCAATGGCCGTGTTGTTTATCGGGACGATCATTTGACCGGCGTAGACGAGACGAAGCTGCTGCAAGAGGGCGAGCAGGTCTGCACCCGTGTGCTGCGGGATACCTGCGAGGCCTTTGCGCCCTATCGCCGTAATCCACAATAGGAGGAAAGGAACATGTCATATCTGGACTTTCAGCTGCTTCTCTATGTGCCGTCGGAGCAGTATGAGCCTTGCCGTACCTTTTACGAGCAGGTATTTGCAACACAACCGTTCTATGGCTGGGACGAGGGGCCGGAGGACCGGGGTGTTAAGTACGATCTCGCCGGCACAAAGCTGGTGCTGCTGACCCAGGAAAATCCGTTCCCCACCTCCGGCGCCGTACATTTCCAGCTGCAGGTGCCGACTCTGGAGGATATCTATCCCCGGGCGCAGGCAGCCGGTGCCGTCACCCAGGAGCCTTTCTTCCGCCCCTACGGCTGGCATATGTTCCGCATGGCGGATCCGGCGGGAAATCACATCAATATTTATACGGTGCCAACCACCACCGAGTAAAGCGCACCGAAACCGTAAAAATTAAAGGATGCTCTTCACGCCCGGAATTAAAAAGGGAAGCAGCTTATGAAACAGAATCGTCTCGTAAGCCGCCTCCCTTTTTTCGTTTTTAATTGCCAAGGCTCACGGCATCACCCGGCGTCCGCCAGCAGCTCCGGCAGCCTTTGCAGGCTCCCGGCTCCGGTGATGCATTCCGGCCTGCGCTAGGGCGGTACCCGGACCTCCAGGCCGAAGCAGGCCTGAAACACCCGACAGTATATTTTTTAAGCAGCATAATGCGTACATCCTTTCCATGGACTATTACGCCGCATTTTAGGCGGGATCGCAAGACGGAATGGGGAGATGGATATTGTAGGGGCGGACGGCTCTGTCCGTCCAGTGCGGTAACGCAACGTTTTGTGGGACAGGGCCCGTGTGCCCTGCCGGGAGTGGGGGTGCCGGGCGGCGGGGTGAGGGCACCCCGCCCTACACACCATTTACCGATAGAATTTCACAAGGGGCGGCGGCCGCCCACCGTCGTGCCAACCGATTCCCGGCCACTGTCGTGCCCGTTAATTGGGGCACTTTCTCGAAATTATCCCCCTTCGCTGCACATCTTGTTATGTGTTGTAGGGTGCGATGTGAGCATTGCGCCGCACGATAGACGCAGAGGGTATTCCTGTTATGCCAAGGCGACACAAGCGGGTCGAGCGCTGCGGTGGATAGAATCTAAGACCATGCAAAAGCATAGGGCGTTTGGGCTCAAATCAAAATCTCCGGCAGAGCCGGGGGTTGTCTTTGGTTGCCAATACAAGAAGAAGGCCCTCGGCAATGCCGGGGGCCTTCTTCTTCACAGTATCTGTTTGCGATTAAAATCCGTCGCACAGCTTGCGCCGTTAAGGCTCGTTTGTAAAAATACACCCTGCTTACAGGCGATACGCTCGCTCTTAGAAATGGGAATCCACGTACTTATTGTACTTATTGAGATCCATTTCATCCTTGTAGGTATTGCGGAAGCGCTGGACGGTGAGGCTGTTGAACTGGATGATATTCCGGTACTTCAGCACGCCCGCCACCAGAGCGATGCAGCCGCAGATATATCCCATATCCACCCGTGTGCAGGTCCAGCCCAGACCGGCCAGCACCAGCAGGGAGATCAGGACGCCAGCCACCTGCTTTTTCGGGTGCAGGCGGCGCACCGTCTCCTCCTTCACCACGCCCTCGTCCACCATGACCTTGGCGAAGCGCTTCTGCACGGTGAAAAGACTGATGGCGTTGAGCAGCATGGGGGCCGCCACGAAGAACGCAAACAGGGCGATGATGGCATTATAGACGAATACCATAAAGTTATCACTGTTCAAAGGGGAGTTCCTCCTTAGATAAATTTTATCGCCAGCGGGCTTGGCCCGGAGGTCACAGACAGACCACCACGGGAACATCGTCCCGCTGGGTGGCATAGAGTACATGGCTGTAACACAGCCGGAAGGATAGGACATCCCCCACCTGCACCGGCTGGGGGGCGTCGGTCACGTCCAGAATACAGTGATCCGAGGAGCCGCCGATGACGGTGACGCCGGGCATGGTGGGCCGGAGCGTCTCCATGTCGCCTACGTCGGCCCGGCCCAACGCCAGAATGGCACGGAGTCGGAGGCCACGATCCTCATAGACAGGCTTTCGGCCGAAGGCGTCGGCCCCCAGCTCCCCTTGGGGATAGCTGGGCTTCTCCTTCACCTCCACCACCTCTGCCTCCAGACGGAACACGTCGTCCCGGAGGTAGTCTGCATCGTGGACGCCCCAGGAATCGGCAATATCCTGCGCCGTCAGAATATTTTCTCCGATCCGTAGGTGGTTGATGCCGGCGGGCATGGTGCCGGTATGGATCATGGGATAGGAGCTGGTGGCGCCGCCGGAGACTATCTCCAGCGGGCGGCCGATGGCGTCCTCCACCCGGCGGGCGATGGCCAGCAGCACCTGCATCTTCTCCGGCGTGGCCCGCACGGAGCCGTAGCAGCTGAGGTTCACGCCTACGCCGGACAGGTGGACATGGGGCAGCCGGCGCTCCACATACAGGCAGGTCTGCACCATTTCCTCGTGGTCCCAGTAGCCCTCCCGCAGGTCGCCCAGATCAGCCATGATGATAACGGCGTGGGGCTTCTCCTGCCGGGTACACTCCTGCTCCAGCAGGTCCAGAGTCTTGCGCTCGCTTTGCAGCGACATTTCACACAGCCGTACCAGCTCCGGCAGCTCCGTGGGGCCGGGGATGCGGATCAACAGATAGGGGCCGGGGATGCCCGCCTGACGGCAGCGCTCCACCTGCTCCAGACGACTGGTTCCCAACTGCGTGACGCCGCATTCCCGGAAGCGGCGGGCCACCTCCGGCAGGCCGTTGACGCCCTTGATGACGCCGCAGACCTGAATTCCGCAAGCGGCGCAGCGGGAGATAGTCTCCCGGGCGTTGCTGCGGAAGGACGAGTCACGCAATACCAGTCTGGGGTATTGACGGTTCATTTCCATTCCTCCTCACACCTGCGGCCCAAAGCCGTCAGGTTGACAGGAACAGTTTACCATATCCGGCGGCAAAATGCCACCCTCATTTTGTGCAAGCTATAAAAATTTTAATAGCGGGGCGGCACCAGCCGGGCCTTGGTCAGGGCCACCACCAGCGTGGGCAGCAGAGCCAGCTGGATGAGGGTGCCGGGCCACGAGATCAGAATGTGGGCGGAAACCCACGCCGCCATGGACCAGCTGCCGGCGGGGAAGGTCAATGCCTTCACCACGCCCGCCACGATGCGGCCGCAGGGGATGGCACAGCACAGGGCGATATAGAGGTCGCCGTAGAGCCGCCCCGTATGCACCAGACGCATCACCAGCGCCGTTACCAGACCGTAGACCGCCAGCTCCGCCATCATGGAGGGCAGCACCGCCGCCGCAGGCATACCGGTCAGCACCGACGACAGCAGCGGGCCAAGCAGGCCGCAGACCACGCCGTAGGGCCACGTGCAGACCAGACCGCACAGCAGCACGGGGACGTGCATGGGCAGAAACACGGTGCCGGAGCCCAGCGCATGAAAGGCCATGGGCAGCACCACGCACAATGCCACGCAGATGGCGCAGAATACCAGTTTTTTCGTTGCAGAGAGCTGCATGGGAAGCTTCCTCCTTGGGGATCGGCATGATTTATAGTATATTATAAGTGGGTTTTGCCGGATTTGCAAGAGCGTCTCTTGACAAAACCGGCGGTGGGGATTACAATGCAGTCGTTCCAGAGGTCGCCTGCGGGCGGCTTGGTTTCTGAGATACAGTTAGATAACATTAACCAAAAGGAGTGGAATCCATATGATCGAGACAACGGTGAAGGTAGACGGCATGATGTGCGGGATGTGCGAGGCCCATGTCAGCGATGCCATCCGGGGCGCTCTGCCGGTGAAAAAAGTCACCGCCTCCCACACCAAGGGGCAGGCGGTGATCCTCAGCGAGGCGCCGCTGGACGAGGAGGCCCTGCGGGCCGCCATCGGCAAGACCGGCTATGAGGTGCAGGGCGTCAGCGCCCGGCCCTATGAGAAAAAGGGATTGTTCGGATTCCTGAAGAAGTGAGCTACATCCGCTTGATCTCCTCCAACAGCAGATCGATGTCCAGCTCGTCCGGCTTCTCCTCCTGAGAGGCCGGAGCGGCGGGGGCCGGTGTTTCCCGGACGGGAGATGCCGGCTTTTCTGCTGCCGGAGGGGCGGGCTTTTTCTCCTCCGCAGGCGGGGGCGTGGGAGCCTTCTCCGGCTGCGGAGCAGGCTTCGGGGCGGCGGGCTGCTGCGGGGCCGGACGGTGGGGCATGGGCGGCACGGCGGCCTCCTGCTCCTCACGGGCCATCTGGCGCATCACCACACGCTCCCCCTCCCGGAAGCCACGGCGATAGCCGCCACGGCGAGCCAGCAGGCAGAAGATCAGCAGCAGCAGCACCAGCACCAGCGCAACGGGGGCCAGCAGCGGCAGCTGCCACGGCAGATGGGGCACGGTGATGGGGGTCAGCAGCACCCGCCACAGGGCGGCAAGCGGCGAGCTTACACTGGTGCTTGCCGGGGCGGCGGCATCGACGGCCAGTGCTGTCTGCGGCAGCAGGAACAGTCCCATCAAGCCAAGGTATGTTTTTTTCATCCGTGCCACTCCCTTTACATACAAATTCTCCGTACAGTATACCACGCACGCCGCCCGGCTGTCCACGCTCCGGCGGCGATTTTTTACGGAAATATGAAATTTGTCGAAAGTGAGCATTTTCCGGTAGCTTTCCGCTGCCGCTTCCCGTATAATGGAGACAATGAATCCGGGAGGTACGTCCATGCAAGCTACCAAGGAAACTGTTCAGAAGCGTCCCCACACCGCCCTGTGGGTCATCCTGTGCGTCGTGCTGCTGTGTGCAGCCGGGGCGGCGCTGTATTTCTGCCGGTGGGCGGAAAAGCCCCTGACGCTGGCGGAGGGCTATGTGGCCGCCGAGGGGCTGACGGCGGACATCACCGACGGCGAGGGAGCCGTCCTGTCCCAGCCGGTGCGGGGGACGAAGGTCACCTATGTGGTGGAGGATGAGGACAAGGACCACCCCGGTCTGGTGCGGCTGGTGCTGGGAGAGGACAGTTTCGGCTATCTGGCCCGTGAGCATCTGGTGACGGACCCCAAGGATGTGGTGGCCACGAAAACCGTCTATGTCCGCACGGCGGTGAATCTGCTGGATGAAGCGGGGGCCGTGCCGGGGCGGCTGGTGCAGAAGGGAGAGGCCCTGACCGTCACCGGCTGGCAGGATATGGACGCCAGCGGCGCCGTGGGGCGCTGGCAGGTGGAGGGCGGCTACATTCGGGCGGAGTACGTCACCATGGACGAGCCCAGCGCCAAGGCGCAGTACGATCAGGAGGTCTATCAGCTCCACGCCGAACGAGGGGACAACTGGGGCGGCGGCGACGCTGCGGGGCTGGACTACTTCCCCCGTGAAAAGGCCAGCTTCGAGGGCCATCCCATGCCCGGCGAGGTGAAGGCCCTGTATCTCAACAGCGAATCCATCGCCCAAGCGGCGGAATATGTGGAGGTGGCGGACTCCTGCGGTATCAACGCCTTTGTGGTGGACATCATGGACGGCGGAGCCATCGCCTATCCCTCGGAGGTGATGAAGCAGTACTCCCCCTCTGCCTATGAGAGTGCCTACAACACGCTGGAGGTATATCGGACGGGTATCAAGACCCTGAAGAATGCCGGGTACTACGTCATCGGACGCATCACGGCCTTCAACGACCCCCATCTGGCGGAGGATCACCCGGAGTGCGTCATCGCCGATCAGGCGGGCGAGCCTTTGCAGATCGGCGGGATGTACTGGCCCAGTGTGTACAGCCGGTTCGTGTGGCAGTACAAGGTGGAGCTGGGGCTGGAGGCGGCCCGACTCATGGGCTTTGACGAGATCCAGTTCGACTATATGCGCTTCCCCGACGGCACATGGGCCTTCGAGGAGGGGACCATTGACTACCGCAACGAAAACGGCGAGAGCAAGGCCCAGGCGGTGCAGCGATTCCTGATGTACGCCTGCGACCGGCTCCACGACGCCGGGGTGTATGTCTCCGCCGATGTGTTCGGGGAGTGCGCCGAGGCCTACGTCACCGCCTACGGCCAGTACTGGCCCGCCATCAGCAATGTGGTGGACGCCATCAGCGCCATGCCCTATCCGGATCACTACGGGGCCTCCGGGGACTGGCTACCGTGGGAGCACCCCTACGAGACCATGTATGCCTTCGGCCAGAAGGCTGCCCAGCGACAGCTGGAGACGGCGTCTCCGGCTGCGGTACGCACGTGGGTGCAGGCCTACAACGCCATCCGGGAGCCCTACAACACCTACGGGCCGGAGGAGGTAGGGGCCCAGATCAAGGCTCTGCGGGACACCGGCAACACCGGTGGGTATCTCACATGGAACGGAGCCTCTCCGCTGGGGAAATACCGGGCGTTAGCTCCGGCATTTGATTGAGGAAGTGCAGAAAGAGAGCCTGCGGCTTTTGCCGCAGGCTCTCTCAGCGTGTCAAAAAAGCCTCGCAGAGTTTGCCGCCCGCAGGCGGCAAAGAATTGAAATCATTTTCTCTCACGACATGTGCGTGAGAGAAAATACTTCTCAGGCTGCAAGTGTGGAATTTGTGCGCCTATGGCACACAAATTATGCGCGCAGCAGACTGCAAGCCTTTTGTCGGAAAAACCCGGAGGATTTTTCCGACAGTCTCAGAGAGCCTGCGGCTTTTGCCGCAGGCTCTCTCTTGCTGCCGTATCCCCCCGGTGCGGACTTGTCAATCTCCGAGGGAAAAATGAGTACCAAAAAAGCCGCCCTGACGGCGGCTTCTTTGGCGGAACAAAAAGAAGGAAAACGTAAAGGTAGAAAGCAAATGAAAAGGGGGAAATGCGATTACTTGTGATCCACGGAGTACATATGCTCAATGAGGCACAGGATCTTATCGGAATAGCCGATCTCGTTATCATACCAGGAGACCACCTTCACAAAGGTGTCGGTCAGGGCGATACCGGCCTTGGCGTCGAAGATAGAGGTGTGGGTGTCGCCCAGGAAGTCGGAGGAAACCACAGCCTCGTCGGTATAATCCAGAATACCCTTCAGCTCACCCTCGGAGGCCTTCTTCATGGCAGCGCAGATCTCGTCGTAGGTGGCAGGCTTCTCCAGATTCACGGTCAGATCCACCACGGAGACATCCAGCGTGGGGACACGCATGGACATACCGGTGAGCTTGCCGTTCAGGCTGGGAATGACCTTGCCCACGGCCTTGGCAGCGCCGGTGGAGCTGGGGATGATATTGCCGGAGGCGGCACGGCCGCCACGCCAGTCCTTCACGGACACGCCGTCCACCGTTTTCTGGGTGGCGGTGGTGGAGTGAACGGTGGTCATCAGGCCGTCGGCAATGCCGAAGTTATCGTGCAGGACCTTGGCCACGGGAGCCAGACAGTTGGTGGTGCAGCTGGCGTTGGAGACGAAGGTCATGTCGGAGGTGTAGGTGTCCTGATTGACGCCCATGACGAACATGGGGGTATCATCCTTGGAGGGGGCGGACATCACCACGTGCTTGGCACCGGCGGCAATGTGGCCGGCGGCCTTCTCCTTGGTCAGGAACAGGCCCGTGGACTCGATGACGTACTCGGCGCCGATCTCCTTCCAGGGCAGGTTGGCGGGGTCACGCTCGGCGTACACGGGGATGCTGCGGCCATTGACGATAATGCCCTTGTCGCTGGAGGACACGTCGGCCTGGAACCGGCCGTGCATGGTGTCGTACTTCAGCATATATGCCAGATAGTCGGCAGGGCAAAGGTCGTTGATGCCCACGATCTCGATCTCCGGGTGCTGCAGGCTGCAGCGCAGGACCATACGGCCGATCCGGCCAAATCCATTGATACCAACTTTAATGCTCATCACGAAAACTTCCTCTCTGATGGAATATATCAAACATATGGTATGTTTAGTATTATATGCACCTACCGCAAAAAAATCAAGCCTTTTTTCATAAAATTTTTTTCTTTTTTCAAATCCGGGGATATGCCTTGTTTTTCAACAGGAACCCTGCTATAATGTGTTGAATTTCACCACTGCCGCTGCGCTGGAGAAAGTTGGCGGGGATACTTTCCCCCGTTTCCCGGCATGGTAAAGAGGAAGGGGGCGATGGCCGTGGAGCATCAAGAGGACAGCCAGATTCTACTGGAGCAGATCATGCCGCAGATCGCAGCGCAGCTGCGGGGGGCCATGGGCAACATCCATACGGCGCTGACCCGGCTGATGCCGGAGGAGATGCCGGAGGGCGAAGGCTCCACCGGGCAGAGCGCCGCCATCCTGTGCCAGAGCTACTACCGGCTGCTGCGGCTGGTGAACAATCTCTCCGCCGCCCCCCTGATCTCTCAAACAGAGCCGCTGGAGACGAAGAATGTGGAGCTGGTGGCGTGGCTGACGGAGCTGATGCACTACGCCCAGCCGCTGGTGGCCCATGCCGGGGTGAGGCTGACCCTGCGGTGCAGCCTGACGGCCCATGTGGCGGCCATCCACCCCAGCTATCTGGAGCGGCTGTTGTGGAATCTGCTGTCCAATGCGGTAAAGTACACGCCCTCCGGCGGCGAGGTCACGGTGACGCTGCGGGCCGCAGCGGGACAAGTGCTGCTGACGGTGGCAGACAGCGGCGTGGGCATCCCCCCGGAGCAGCAGGCGCACCTCTTCGACGGCTATCTGGAGAAGCTTCGGATGCCGCCTCCCCCGCAGGGTCTGGGGCTGGGCCTGCCCCTGTGTCAGGCCATTGCCCGTGGTCACGGTGGGCGGCTGCTGTTACAGTCCGGCCCGGAGGGTACCACCGTAACGGTGTCGCTGCCGGATCGGCGCTGCACCAAAACGGTGTTGCGGGAGCCGCCCTTCGCCTACGGCGGCGGCTTTCATCCGGTGCTGCTGGGGCTGGCGGATGCGCTGCCCTATACGGCCTTCACCCGGAAAAATCTGGACTGACGGCCCCACATATGATATTAGGATCCCCGCTTTGGCGGGAAAGGATACACGAGGAAACGGTGTATGGAGAAAAAACGAGTTCTGGTGGCCATGTCCGGCGGAGTGGACAGCTCGGCGGCGGCGCTTCTATTGCAGCAGCAGGGCTACGCCTGCGACGGGGCCATGCTGAAGCTGTACAGCGGCGAGGTGGAGGGTACCTGCTGCTCCGCCGACGATGCCGACGATGCCCGCAGCGTGGCCTATCGGTTGGGGATGAAGTTCTATGTATTCAATGAGACGGAACGGTTTGCACGGGACGTCATGGACCACTTCGTGGCGGAATACTGCGCCGGTCACACCCCCAATCCCTGCATCGACTGCAACCGGTGCCTGAAGTTCGGAGCGCTGCTGGAGCGGGCGTTGTTGCTGGGCTACGACTATCTGGCTACGGGCCACTATGCCCGTGTGGGCTACGATCCGGAGACGGGGCTGTACCGGCTGCTGCGGGGCCGGGACCGGCGGAAGGATCAGAGCTATGTGCTGTATCAGTTGACGCAGCACCAGCTGTCGCATCTGCTGCTGCCAGTGGGAGAGTTCGACAAGCCCGCCATCCGGGAGAGCGCCCGTGAGGCGGGGCTGCTGAACGCCGACAAGGCGGACAGTCAGGATATCTGTTTTGTGCCGGACGGGGACTACGGCCGCTTCCTGCGGGAGTATGGTCATGTGGAGATGACGCCCGGTGACTTCGTGGACCGGGAGGGCCGGGTACTGGGCCGCCACAAGGGTCTTCCCTGCTACACCACCGGCCAGCGGAAGGGGCTGGGCGTCAGCGCTGGGAGACACGTCTATGTGGTGCGGAAGAACGCTGCCGACAACACCATCCTGCTGGGGGACAACGAGGAGCTCTATGCACGGGAGCTGACGGCCTGCCGGGTGAACTGGATCTCCGGCACGGCGCCGACGGAGCCCGTCGCCGTCACCGCCAAGACCCGGTACAGCCAGACGGAGGCGGAGGCGGAGGTCACACCCCTGCCGGAGGGGCGGATGCGGGTGGTCTTCCGCCAGCCCCAGCGGGCCATCACCTCCGGACAGGCCGTGGTACTCTACGACGGGGATACGGTGCTGGGCGGCGGCGTCATCGAAGATCGGTGAAGATTTTCCCGGATTTCCGGGAAATATCTGTTGACAAACACCGGCGCATATGTTATATTTATTCTTGCTTGTCGAGCTTATCGATATGGCGGCGTAGCTCAGTTGGCTAGAGCATGCGGTTCATACCCGCAGTGTCACCGGTTCAAATCCAGTCGCCGCTACCAAAGCCCGGAGAGATGTACCACGTCTCTCCGGGGCCCCTCAAGGGTTTATCCGGCCCGTTGGTCAAGTGGTTAAGACACGGCCCTTTCACGGCTGTAACATGGGTTCGAGTCCCGTACGGGTCACCACAAGGCAACTCGTAAGGGTTGCCGAATAGGGAGGCTTAGCTCAGCTGGTTAGAGCGCCTGCTTCACACGCAGGAGGTCACTGGTTCGAGTCCAGCAGTCTCCACCACATATGAAAAATCCGAACTTCTTCCCTATCGGGAATGCGTTCGGATTTTTCATTTTTATCAAAGATAATTCCTACTGATATTTACGCCCGGAGGAATTTTACATCCTCCGGACATTTTTTATCCGCATATTCGATTTCTGCCGTTAGGAATGACGACCATCAAAAAAGAACATCATCTCTTTTGTGGACGGCAATGGACACTATCGGTTAAACCAGCCGCAGGACGAGTGATCCGCCCTCACGAGCGCCTCTTCCCTTCGGATCCCCCTATCCCACCAACAAATCCCCCTTCCCGGCACAGAGCACCGGGAAAGGGGGATTTTGATCCATCCGCAGAATTTTTCATGTTCCCCCTTGACAATCCCTTTGCCTCGATGTACTATTGTCGTAGTACAAGCGAACTGATAGGCGGGGCAGCGAGAACGTGGAGATGTGACTGCTCCGATCCATCGGCAGCACAGGCAAAGGAGGACGCCTATGGAATGGGATATCCGCAATGACCAGCCCATTTACACCCAGCTGATCCAACAGGTGACGCTGGCCATTCTGTCCGGCACCTTCCCCTGCGGCGGGCGGCTGCCGCCGGTGCGGGAGATGGCGGCGGAGGCCGGAGTCAACCCCAACACCATGCAGCGGGCGCTGGCGGAGCTGGAGCGCACGGGGCTGGTCTACACCCAGCGCACTGCCGGGCGCTTTGTTACCGAGGACGCCGCTGTCGTCGACAGCGCCAAACAGGAGCTGGCCCACCAGCAGATCGGAGCCTTTCTGCACCGCATGGAGCGCATGGGCTACGACCGGGAGCAGACCGCCCAGCTGGTGCGGTCTTGGGAGGAGGACGCATAAGAGATGGCTATTTTAGAATGTAAGGACCTGACCAAATATTACGACCGGACTCTGGGGCTGGACCACCTGTCCCTCCAGCTGGAGCCGGGGCGGATCGTGGGTCTGCTTGGCCCCAACGGCAGCGGTAAGACCACGCTGCTGAAGATCGCCAATGGGCTTCTGACTCCCTCGTCGGGGCAGCTGCTCATCGACGGCAAGGCCCCCGGCCCGGACACCCGGAGGCTGGTATCCTATCTGCCGGAGCGCACCTACCTCTCCGACTGGATGACGGTGGTGCAGCTGCTGGACTTTTTCTGTGACTTCTACCCGGACTTCGACCGGGAGGCGGCGGAGCATATGCTGACGGCTCTGGAGATCAGTCCCACCCAGCGCATCAAGCAGATGTCCAAGGGTACACGGGAAAAGGTGCAGCTGATCCTGGTCATGAGCCGCCGCACACGGCTGTATCTGCTGGACGAGCCCATCGGCGGCGTGGATCCCGCCACCAGAGACTACATCATCCACACCATCCTCACCAACTTCAACCCGGACTCCACTCTGCTCATCTCCACCCACCTCATCGCCGACGTGGAGCGGATTCTGGACGACGTGGTGTTCATCAGCCGGGGTCAACTGGTGCTGCACCAGTCCGTGGACCAGATCCGGCAGGAGCGTGGCTGCAGCGTAGACGATCTGTTTCGGGAGGTGTTCCGTTATGCTGAGTAAATTGCTGAAATATGAGCTTCGGGCCTCCGGCCGCATCCTGCTGCCGGTTTATGCCCTGCTGCTGGCCTCCGCCGGCTGCTGCAGCCTGTTTTACAAGCTGGCGGCAGACCATCCTTACCGTACCGGTGCCGCCTCCGTCCTGATGGGGCTGCTGATGATGGCGTTCTGGATCTTCGTAGTGGCCACCGGCGCCATCACGGCGCTGCTGATGATCTATCGGTTCTATAAGAACTACATGACCGACGAGGGCTACCTGATGTTCACCCTGCCGGTAAACCGGCACCAGCTCATCTGGGCCAAGCTGCTGTCCGCCCTACTCTATACCGCCGCCAGCGCCGTGGCCGTAACGCTGTCCATTCTGCTGGTACTGCTGCCCATTGCAGACTGGTCCGGCTTCTGGGGCGATCTGGGAGAACTTCTCTCCTCCATCACGGAGTCCCTCCATTTCGGCGTTCCCGGTCCGCTGCTGCTCCTGTGGATCGCCGTGCTGGCCATCCTGACGGTGTTCTCCGGATTTCTCATGGTCTATGCCGCCATCGCTCTGGGCCACAGCTTCTCCAATCACAAGATCCTGCTGTCGGTGGTGTTCTTCATCGCCTTCTCGCTGGCCATGCAGGCGGCGGGACTGTCCTCCTTCGCCTTCCAGCTGACGGTCGGTGAGCAGATCATCGAGACCAGCGGCAGCGCCGCCTCCCTTCTGGACGGCACTCGGTTCCTGGTCATCGACTCCATCGAAACGCTGGTGGCCTGCGGCGTGTTCTACACGCTGACGTGGTACAGCCTGCAAAAGCGCCTGAACCTCCAGTAAGGCTCATCTCTGGACAAGACGCAAAATCAGCCCGCACGGCTTCTCCGTGCGGGCTGATTCGTTTTCACTCCTGCGGGATACCGAAGAACCGGACGCCGTTCTCCCACGTCTGGCGCTCCACCTGTTCTGCCGGTAATCCCTTCAGCTGGGCGATTTTCTCCGCCACCAGATGCACATACCCGGAGTCGTTGCGCTTTCCCCGGAAGGGTACCGGCGTCAGATAGGGAGCGTCGGTCTCCACCATCATCCGCTCCAGCGGCACGGCGGCGATGACCTCCGGCGCCTTCCGGGCGTTTTTGAAGGTGATGGCCCCGTTGAAGGACAGCATCCACCCCAGCTTCAAAAGCTCCTCCGCCATCTCCACGGAGCCGGAGAAGCAGTGGAACACCCCCCGCACCGCCGGAAACTCCCTGACGATGGCAAGGCTGTCGCCGTGGGCCTCCCGGTCGTGGAAAATGACCGGCAGCTTCAGCTCCTCCGCCAGCGCCAGCTGCCGCCGCAGCACCTCCTGCTGCAAGGCACGGGGCGGGTTCTCCTCCCAGTAGTAGTCCAGTCCGACCTCCCCGATGGCCACCACCTTCTCCCGCTGCGCCAGCTGCCGCAGACGCTCTATCTGCTCCGGCTGAAAGTCGTGGCAGTTCTCCGGGTGCAGGCCCACTGCGGCGTATACATGGGGAAACTCCGCCGCCAATGCGACGGCCTTCTCCGAGGAGGTCAAGGTGCAGCCGGGGTCTACCACCAGTCCGACGCCCTTTTGGGGCAGTCCCGCCAGTACCTCCCGCCGGTCCGGGTCAAAGGCCTCATCGTCATAGTGGGCATGGGTATCAAACAGCATGGGTGTTCTCCTTTCGCACAAAACAGCACAGGCCGCCGCAGCCTGCGGCGGCCTGTGGGGTCATATTACGCTTCCTCCAGCGTCACCCGGCCCAGCCGGGTGTCCGCCACATATTGCTCCTTCAACTCCCGCAGACGGGCCATGTGGGGCTGCTGCAAATGGATGCGCTGATGGGCCTGCGTCTGCCACTGCTCCACCAGCAGGATTTCGTCCTCCTGCTGGGCGGAGAAATAGTAGTCGTAGCGGATGCAGCCCTCCTCCCGGCGGATGGTATCGGCAATGCCCTCCATCACGATCTGACGGACGAAGGTCTCCCGGCAGCCGGGCTTGGCCGTATAGGCCACATACAGGGTCAGCGGTGTGCTCTCCTTCATGGCCGTTTCCCTCCTCAATACCGCTTGTCCAGTTCTGCGATCATGGCCGCAATGGCGTTCTCCCAGCAGTTGGGCAGAATGTGGATGCCCGGCACCTCATGTACCGGCTGAATGGCATTGGCCGGGGCAAAGGCGGTGCGGGCAAAGGTCAGCATGGGGATGTCGTTGGCGTGGTCGCCCACGCAGTAGACGTTCTCCTGCCGGATCTCCAGAATTTGGGCCAGACGGCGCACCATGCCGCCCTTGTTGGCCCCCTTGGCCGTCAGCTCCAGCAGATAGGGGTTGGACGGCACCACCTCATACTCGGTGCTCCAGCTCTGGCGGGCGATGTACTCCCGCAGGGCCGTCATCCGGGGCTCCGCCTCCTCAAACAGTAGCTTGGAGATGGGGGACGGCACCTCCTCCATGCTGGCCAGCGCCACCGTGGGGGAGTGGGTCAGATGCAGGTGATGATAGGTGATCTCGTTGGGATTGATGGCGTGGATGGAGTCATCGTCGTGATAGATCTCCAGCGCCGTCTCCGGCAGGTCCTCCAGCAGGCGGCAGATATGCCCCCGGACGGACTCCGGCAGAAAGGCCGTGTATAGGTACCGCTGCTGAGCGAAGTCGTAGATGGCAGCGCCGTTGAAGAGCACCGTGGGGCCGTTCATGGGAACGCCCTCCCGAACCCGTGAAAAGGACGGCAGCGCCCGGCCCGTGGCCACGGAGAAGGTGCCGCCCTCCGCCATGAAGTACTCCACCGCCTCCCGGTTCTCCCGGGATACCGAGGGCAGAGGTCCGCCGCTCTTCAGCGCCCCCTCGGTATACACCATGGTATTGTCATAATCGCTGGCGATCAGAACGCCTGAAAACTTTCCCACGGCTCACGCCTCCGTCTTGGGCGTACCGCCGCCCTGACCGCTTCTGCGGCGGCCTCCACGGTGCCGGGGGCGCTTGTTGCTCGGTCCTTCGTCCTCGATGAGCCGCTGGCTCTCCTGACGGGACACGGGCTTGGCATCCGGCTGGGAGGTGAAGGGCTTGATAGCGCTGGCGCCGGGCTTGCCGCTGCGGGTACGGCGGCGGCGATTGCCCTCCCGCCGCTTCTCCTCCGGCTTTTCCGCCGGCTTTTCCGCCGGACGCTCCGCAGGACGCTCGCTGCCCTTGCCGCCTCTGCGGCGGCGGCTGCGGCGGCGGCCCTCCTCCGGCTCCTCCCGGTCGGCGGCAAAGTCTGCAATGATGGCGGGGACAGGGAATTCCTCCTGCCGCTCCTCCGTGTAGCGGGCGGGCCGCTCCTTGGGGATCTCAATGCCCTCCCGGCTGCCCTTGCCGTTGCGGAGGACGCACACCTCGCAGTTGTGGTAGCACCGGGGAGCCTCCGGCTTCTCATCCAGCCGCACCTTCACCGTCTCCTTCAGGACGTTGACGTCGCTGACATTACCGGGGCCGTCGGGGGTCTGAACAAAGGAATCGTTCTTGGGCAGACGCTTCAGAGCGTCCTCATAGGCCTCCTGCTCATATTTCAGGCAGCACATGAGCCGCCCGCAGGTGCCGGAAATTTTCGTGGGGTTCAGAGACAGACTCTGGGTCTTGGCCATCTTGATGGAGACGGGCATGAAATCGTCCAGAAATTGGGCGCAGCAGAAGGGCCGACCGCAGATCCCCAGGCCGCCCAGCATCTTTGCCTCGTCCCGGACGCCGATCTGCCGCAGCTCGATGCGGGCCCGGAAGGCAGAGGCCAGATCCTTCACCAGCTCCCGGAAGTCCACCCGGCCATCGGCGGTGAAGAAGAACAGGATCTTGTTGCCGTCAAAACTGCACTCCACCCGCACCAGCTTCATCTCCAGCTTGTGCTGGAGGATCTTCTTCTGGCACACGTCGAAGGCTTCCTTCTCTCTGGCCCGGTTGCGCTCCAGCACCCGGCGGTCATGGTCGGTGGCGATGCGGACCATGGGGCGGAAGGGCTCCACCACCTGCTCGTCCGGCACCTCGTGGTTTCCCTCGGCACACTGGGCATACTCCAGCCCCTGCGCCGTCTCCACGATCACGTGCTCCCCCGCCGTCACCTGAACGCCACGAGGGTCAAAATAATAGGTCTTACAGCCGCCTCGAAAGCGGACACTGATGACTTCTGTCATATCCTTCATCCTTTCGTATCGGGATCGTTTTTCCATATAGGCGCCATTCTGCGCCCGAGGTCAGCGGGTGGCGTGGAGCAGCCGCTCCCACTGGGCGCACAGCGCCCCCAGCACATGGCCCGCCCCCACATTATAGGCGCACTCGGCGCTGTACTGCCGCAACAGGGCCGACAGGCCCTCCAGCCGCCGGGAGGAGAGACTCCGGCTCAACAGCTCCGCCTCCTCCGGCAGGGTGCCGTCCTTTGGCTTCCCCGCCTGAAGCAGCAGGGCCTGCGCCGTCAGGAGCCACGCATCCTGCAAAAGCTCCTGCAGCTGCTCCCGCTTGATGCGGCGGTTCTCCAGCGCCACCAGCCACTGGGCCGCCGGGAGGGTCTTTCCCTGCGCCAGCACCCGGCACAGCCCTCTGGCCTGCTCCATCTCCGGTGTCTCCGGCTGTCCGGCCACCTTCCACTCCACGCAGCGGGAGCGGACGGTGGGCAGCAGAGCCGCCGCCGTCTCGGCGCAGAACAGGAAGGCGGCGTAGGCCGGTCCCTCCTCCACGATCTTCAGCAGCACGTTCTGATCCCGCTGGTTCAGCTGGCCGCAGTCGGCAAAGATATACACCTTCCGGGCGCCGTCGTTGGGGCGGATATACACATCCTGCCGCAGCTGGCGCACCAGCTCCACCGGCAGTTCCTTGTGTCCGTCGTCCCGCACCGTCACCACGTCGGGGTGGATGTCCTCCAGCACCTTGCGGCACTGGCGGCACCGCAGGCAGGGACGCTCCCCCTCTCCCTCGCACTCCAGTGCGGCGGCGAAGTAGCGGGCGGCGGCCATGCGATCTCCGCTGCCGGAGAGAATGGCGGCGTGGCTCAGCGTCCCCTTGGAGGCCGCCGCACGGATGCGCCGGGCCAGTGTGCTGTTTTCCGGGATCAGTTCTTCCATGCCGTCTCTGCCCTCCCCTGCCATACCGGATGGTCCTATGCACCCAATATAATATCTTAGTATAGCACAAAGGCGGCAAATGCCGCAAGGTGTGAGTTTCTGTTTTTTGCGGAAATATCCGGCAGCGGAGGGCCGCCCGAAGAAAAACGAAAAAAACCGGAAAAATTCTGGAATCCATGCTTGCTTTTGAAACTTTTTTTGCTATAATAAGGTTGTTCTCAACATTCGGTACAACTATAATGATAGATGGAGGAATCTGCATGAGTAAGAAGTATTGTTACCTGTTCACAGAGGGCAACGCACAGATGCGTGAGCTGCTGGGCGGTAAGGGCGCCAATCTGGCGGAAATGACCAACATCGGTCTGCCCGTGCCGCAGGGCTTCACCATCACCACCGAGGCCTGCACCCAGTACTATGAGGACGGCCGCCAGATCAACGACGAGATCATGGCCGAGATCATGGAATATATCGAGAAGATGGAGAAGATCACCGGCAAGAAGTTCGGCGATCACGAGAATCCTCTGCTGGTTTCCGTCCGCTCCGGCGCACGGGCCTCCATGCCCGGCATGATGGACACCATCCTGAATCTGGGCCTCAACGAGGACGTGGTGGCGGTCATTGCAGAGAAGTCCAATAACCCCCGCTGGGCCTGGGACTGCTATCGCCGCTTTATCCAGATGTACTCCGACGTGGTCATGGAGGTGGGCAAGAAGTATTTCGAGCAGCTCATTGACGAGATGAAGGCCAAGAAGGGCGTCACTCAGGATGTGGAGCTCACCGCCGAGGACCTGAAGGAGCTGGCCGGCCAGTTCAAGGCCGAGTACAAGTCCAAGATCGGTCAGGACTTCCCCACCGATCCCAAGGAGCAGCTGCTGGGTGCCATTAAGGCCGTGTTCCGCAGCTGGGACAACCCCCGTGCCAACGTCTATCGCCGTGACAATGACATCCCCTACTCCTGGGGTACCGCCGTCAACGTCCAGTCCATGGCCTTCGGCAACATGGGCGATGACTGCGGCACCGGCGTGGCCTTTACCCGCAACCCCGCCACCGGCGAGAAGAAGCTCATGGGCGAGTTCCTGACCAATGCCCAGGGCGAGGACGTGGTGGCCGGTGTCCGTACCCCCATGCCCATCGACCAGATGGCCGAGAAGTTCCCGGAGGCCTATGCCCAGTTCGTGGAGGTCTGCCACACGCTGGAGGATCACTACCGGGATATGCAGGATATGGAGTTCACTGTGGAACACGGCAAGCTGTATATGCTCCAGACCCGTAACGGCAAGCGCACCGCTCCCGCCGCTCTGAAGATCGCCTGCGATCTGGTGGACGAGGGCATGATCTCCGAGCAGCAGGCCGTGGCCATGATCGATCCCCGCAATCTGGATACCCTGCTGCATCCCCAGTTTGACGTCGCCGCTCTGAAGGCCGCCACTCCCGTGGGCAAGGCTCTGCCCGCCTCCCCCGGCGCCGCCTGCGGCAAGATCGTCTACACCGCCGAGGATGCCAAGGAGTGGGCCGCCCGTGGTGAGAAGGTGGTTCTGGTCCGTCTGGAGACTTCTCCCGAGGACATCGAGGGCATGAAGGCCGCACAGGGTATCCTGACGGTCCGTGGTGGTATGACCAGCCACGCCGCCGTGGTGGCCCGTGGTATGGGCAAGTGCTGCGTTTCCGGCTGCGGCGCCATCGTCATGGACGAGGAGAACAAGCAGTTCACGCTGGCCGGCAAGACCTATCACGAAGGTGACTGGCTGAGCCTGGACGGCTCCACCGGCAACATCTACGACGGCGCTATGCCCACCGTGGACGCCAGCGTCAGCGGCGACTTCGGCCGCATCATGGGCTGGGCCGATAAGTTCCGCCGCCTGAAGGTCCGCACCAATGCCGACACTCCCCACGACGCCGCCAAGGCCCGTGAGCTGGGTGCTCAGGGCATCGGCCTGTGCCGCACCGAGCATATGTTCTTCGAGGGCGACCGCATCGCCGCCATCCGTGAGATGATCTGCTCCGACACCGTGGAGCAGCGTGAGAAGGCTCTGGCCAAGCTGCTGCCCATGCAGCAGGGCGACTTCGAGGGTATCTACGAGGCCATGGAGGGCAATCCCGTCACCATCCGTTTCCTGGATCCCCCTCTGCACGAGTTCGTCCCCACCGAGGAGGCCGACATCGAGCTGCTGGCCAAGGATATGGGCAAGAGCGTGGCCGAGATCAAGGCCATCATCGCCTCCCTGCACGAGTTCAACCCCATGATGGGCCACCGCGGCTGCCGTCTGGCCGTCACCTTCCCGGAGATCGCCGTCATGCAGACCCGTGCCGTCATCCGTGCCGCCATCAATGTCCAGAAGCGTCACCCCGACTGGAACATGGTGCCTGAGATCATGATCCCGCTGGTGGGTGAGGTGAAGGAGCTGAAGTACGTCAAGAGCGTGGTGGTCAAGACCGCCGACGAGGAGCTGGCCGCCGCCGGTATGAAGATGAAGTATCTGGTAGGTACCATGATCGAGATCCCCCGTGCCGCCCTCACCGCCGACGATATCGCCAAGGAGGCCGAGTTCTTCTCCTTCGGCACCAACGACCTGACTCAGATGACCTTCGGCTTCAGCCGTGATGACGCCGGCAAGTTCCTGGGCGCCTACTACGACAAGAAGATCTACGAGAACGATCCCTTCGCCAAGCTGGATCAGGTGGGCGTGGGCAAGCTGGTGGAAATGGCCGCCAAGCTGGGCCGTGCCACCCGCCCCGACCTGCATCTGGGCATCTGCGGCGAACACGGCGGTGATCCCAGCTCTGTGGAGTTCTGCCATCGTGTGGGTCTGGACTATGTGTCCTGCTCCCCCTTCCGTGTGCCTATCGCCCGTCTGGCCGCCGCTCAGGCAGCTATCAAGGAACAGCGCCAATAAGAAGTTGACGCAAACAGCGTAGGAAAAACAACTGATATAAATACGGTCACACAGTCCGTTTGGATTGTGTGACCGTTATTTTTGCCATGCTTTTGCATGGCAAAAATAAGAAATGTGCCATTTCCTCGCCCCTGTGGGGCAACCGGAAATGATGCACAAAAACTTCATGCGCCGGCATTTGCGCATTTCCGTGGCGCGATGCTCAGGCATGAAGTTTTTTGCCCATTTTCAGCTGAATACACCGTAAATCAAACCGCTGGTTTCACTATGAATCAGCGGCTTTTTTCGTGCTCCAAAAAATTTTTGAATTTTTTTCGCTCAGGGAATCTATAAATGAGCCTTCTCGCTGCCTACCTATTGAGGGACAAAACGAATTTCCTCACGAACCTTGAAAATCGAATACACACTCAACAGGTACATTCCTGATCGGGGGCGAAAGCCCCAGCCGGATGAAGGTGCGCCACGAACTTCCTGCCCACAAGGGTTATCACGGAAAACAAGGTTGGTAGCGATTCCGAACTATTCTGAACTATCCGTTTGCTGCGGATAAGGCCATGAAACGAATCAGGGACAATGATACTTCCCTATGGGGCTGGCGGAGTACCCGGCAGAGGTGAGATTCCTATGAGTTCGGTCAGCAGCCGAACGCCTGTTGATTTCCTTTTACGCATTTGGGGGATGAGATCGAGTTAAATGCGACCACCAAAGCACAGGGCTCCGCTTCCTGTGTTTTGGTGGATCAAGCGATCCAAATCTAACAAGAAGGAGGAAAAGCGAAATGCCAAACTGTAAAACCATTACTATCTGCAAGCAAAAAGGCGGCGTGGGCATTCTCCACGAGCTGAACCCGGAGGAGATGGAAGGAGCCTTCCAGCACCACCTCACCCAGCGCAACAAAGAGAAAACGGCGTAACCACAAGGGTTACACCGTTTCCGAAAACTGATTGACCTGTGATACAAGAGCCGCCCCGGGGCGCCTTCCTTACGGAGGGTGCCCCGGGGCGGTCTTTTTCTGTGTTTATCGCTTAGTTATCATTATGGACAAAACATGCTGCGGTGCGGTACAAGTGGAGAACGGTTTTCCTTTCTGGGCCGCCGCGGCAGAAAAAACACGCCCTTGCCAATCGATGGTACTGTATTGCTTTATTATCTGTTGTACTTTTTCTTTCGGCTTACAACCGTTGTGCCGATAACAGCACCGCCGCTGATGAACAGAAGTGCGCTCCACAAAACGAGATTGCTGCTGTCACCGGTTTTTGGCGAGGTAGTATTTCCGGGCTTGTCGGGCTGGTCGCTCGGCTTCGCCGCAGAACCCGTTGCGGGAATTTCAACGGCGGCCTTCTTATAGCCACAGACGGTGCATTCCTCGTGCTTGGAGCCTCTCGTGGTTGCGGTGGCTTCCTTATCGATCACCCACTTGAAGCTATGCGCTGCCGTGTCCTTCCTGTCACCGCAGGGGCATTCATGCCAATGGTTATCTGCGTCTGACTTCCAATCTGCTCCATAGCTATGGGTATGCGGAATACTCTTGTATGTTACAATAACGGTCTTGTCGGCGTCCATGATAACTTCCAGCGTATTGGAGAGAACCTCTGCTTTAACACCATTCACCGTAACAGTGTCAATTTCATAGCCGCTATCAGGAGTAAAAACAACTGTTTCATGCGATCCGGCCGCCAGCCCTGCTTTGCTTGCAGAAATCGTTCCATGCCCGCCGTTCACCTGTGTTGTCAGGTTATAGGTCGTCTCGATCTTCTGCGTTTTCGTCACATTAGAGGGAATGATATAGTCGTGCTGTCCAACAGTGATTTTCAGCTTTGCAGAGGCAAGCAGGAAGTCACCTACCTTGAACTCGGAGCGGGGCAGAGTATATGTCACCTGGATGCTTTCCCCATTGAAACTGCCGGGATTTCCTGTAAGGCGGACATCCTGATCAATAGTAAGGACATATTCAGCCTCACCGCCCGATTGTTCAATAATGCTTTCCATGCTTTCAGACATATCATATGTTACAGTATATGTCACGGGATAGTCTGCACCGGTTTTATTTCTCTCGATGGTTTCAGGCCCATTTATGACCAGTGTGCCGTGGTTCTGCGAGGGTTGAACGATGGCTACGGCATAGCCGTTTCCGGACACATCCGGAAGCGTGATGTCTATATCATCTCCATCTCCTGTGTCCGTCTTTTGAGCTTCATAAACCTGCACCTCCGAAGCATCGAGAACCTTTCCGGTTTCATCCACCGGCAAGGACAGCACATAGACCGGCAGATCGTTCACTGTCAGGCCGCCTATCGTCAGTTCAGCTGCGCCATCACGCTGAACCCAGAGGGTCGTCAACGGATCATTCCAGCCCATGCTCTTTGAAGCATCGGTTAGAGCGGTCACATTTGCAGCACTGGTGTTCCCCAGCCTGATGTCAAGGCTGCTGTCATCCGGGGTTACGGTCTTACTGCCAGTCTGGAAATAAACTGCCTTATCTCCAACAGCTGCCTCACGGGAGATATAGAGGTAACGATCACACTTTCCATAGTCTTTACCGGTGACAGCCAGATCATTTGATATGCCGCCTGTGATCTGATATTCGTCACCGACGGTGACCTGCATGAGATTGTTTCTGACGGTACCGGCATTCAGCTCGATCTTCGGCACCATACCGCCATAATCACTGGCATCAAAGCAGACACCGCCGCCAAAGGCTGTTGTGGCGTTGTTCTCGATTGCGCCGCCATTCATAATGAACTGGCCGCCTCTGCGGACAAATACGCCGCCGCCGATCCGGTCAGCTTCGCCTTTTGCACTGTTTGTACCGGAAATGTTGCCGGAGATCGTACCGCCGTTCATTGTGAAGACGCCTTTAGAGATCATGGCTCCGCCGCCTGTTTGCTCGGCTTTGTTGTTGCAGATCTCAGCGCCTTCATACATGGTTGCATTGTGGTTTCCGCCATTATTGGACAGCACCACACCGCCGCCACGATTCGCACAAATATTACCGTTGATTTTCCCGTAAATGTCTAAGTGCTCATCCGTTCCATTGATATAAACCGCGCCATAGTATGCGTGATTGTTGAGGATCCTTCCGTTTTCTCCAATTGTCACCGCTGTGCCGCCGTCGGTTTGCACGATATGGTTGCCTGTGGCATACACATTGCTGATTTCACCGTCAATCACGACGGTGCAGTTTTGTGCAAAGATGACATTGCCGTTCAGCTTGGGGCAATCCGTGATTTTGGAGCCGTTTTCCATTTTGAAGGATTTGGCACCACCCGCACAGTAGATTATGCTGCCGCTGGAGATTTTCTCAATCAGTGCGGTGGAGGTCAGCGTTCCCTCTGCGTTGTTGCGCAGATGAATTACGATGCCGCTATTCGCCTGCCACATTGCACTCTTGTTTGCGGCAATGCTGCTGATGGCGCCGCCGATCTCGACCTTCCCGCCGTCTGCATAAACTCCACGACCGTCCATATTCCGGATCTTCGAGCCTTCCTCCATCACGAGTGTACCGCCCTGAAGCCAGATCGCACCTGCCGGACCGACTGAGCCTGCCCCAGAGCCTTTTGCTCTCGTATGACCAGTCAGGGTATCCTCTATCACACTGCCGCTTTCCATGACGATTTTTGCCTGGTCGGTGGCACGCACAGCGGACATACCGCCAAAGTTGCGCAGCACAGCATCCTTACCCAGCGTCACGGTGCAGGGCACAGCGGCGTTGGAGGCAATGATAGCGTCCTGCACATAAACCGTATTACCCTCGTTGCCGTCACCGCTGACAGCCTGTGCGAATACAGTACCCTCGTGCATCCCTGCATCGTCCAGAACGATGTTGGAAAGAGTCAGGCCGACAGAACTCGCCGATGAAGACTGAACCTCGATCATGGCGGGATTATACCAGCTGCGGGCTGTGTCACTTTGCTGCTTAAAATCAGCGCTGCGTGTAATAGTGTAAGGACCGCCTTCTCCACTGGTGATTTTAAGACTCTTATCGTAAAAACGGGCACACTGATCCATGGTCAGATCGCTCATGACATAGATCGTTGTACCATCAGCCGCAGCATCCACCGCCTTAGCCAGCGTGGCGAAGGGGAGATCTTTTGTGCCGGTATTCTGTTCGTCGTTACCGGTGCTGCTGACATAGATCTCCGCAGCATCATTCTGTGCTGCCGGATCCGCTGCCTTCGGCGCATTTTTCTGTTCTCCATATTCGGACAACAGCTCCTCGTTGACGGCTTGTTCCTCCAATGTGGAAGTCGGAGCCTCTTCCACCGGCTCAGGGGGATTACCCAACTCCATCGGAAAAGCGGCAGTAGGCAGTAACCCCATCACCAACGCAGCGCAGAGTAAGACGCTTAACAACAATTTTCGCATAAAACATTCCCCTTTCTATTCCTTGTTTTGTGTTCCGCTGTAATTGCAATCGTCCGATGAATCGAAAATCATAATTTGGCAATCGTCTAACTTTTGCATGAACACCCGCTCGTCCATCGCCGTTATCAAGTTCTCCTTCTGCAATTATTTTGCGGCACAAACGGTACAAAACTCCTTCCCCTCCAAGTGCATAATTTTAGTATGACATATTCTTATCAACTTTTCAACCGTTTTTTTGGAAATTCACGCTGCAAGCACAAAAAGTCCATCTGCCGCAGCGAAAAAGAGGCTCATGGAAAGCCTTGTAGCAGGTTCTTTTTAAACCGCAAACATTGCGGGAGAAGGTAATTGCACCTTCTCCCGCATTTTGGCAATTGTGCTGTTTTTCTTCGCTGTCCGCCAGAAAGCCGATAGGGCCGCGGGGAGAGGACGGGGCTGCTTTTTGCGGCACGTGTGGTAGGATAAGAAAAAACAAGAGAGGAGTTGAGAGGATGAACCTGATTTCCTGCTGAATGTTGGCACGATACCTGTCGGGCGGCGATGACCGTCCCGTTTGTTGTGCCTTTCGTGGGAAATTGGTGTATCTCTCAGCTCTGGGCGTGGTCATAGCCTGCCTATCGGCGGGTGGGGTGTGCGTTTTTGGCTGTGGGAGCTGTTTCCCGCAGCCATTTTTTCGTATAGGAGGCATGACCATGTCCATTATGAAAGTATCCGATCTTACGTTCTGCTATGAAGGCAGCTACGACAACATCTTTGAAAACGTCAGTTTTCAGCTGGACACCGACTGGCGGCTGGGGCTGACGGGCCGCAACGGGAACCACGCTGCTGCGGCTCTTAGAAAGTATATTCCATCCATAAAGCACGAAAGGCGCCGCATTTTTGCGACGCCTTTTCAGTATTCCTTATAATTTGCGAATATGTTCTTCGATTTTGACAAGAATGGGAGTAAAAAACGGGTACGACTTTTGCCTTATCTATCTGCAGCGCCGGAGCCAGTCGTAACCCCAAAACGCGGTTTGCAAAAGTCACACCAACAGATGACATTAAAAATCAAAAAATTTACGAATATCGCAAAATTATTCTTGACATGTCTTAGCTGCGACGATATACTACGTTTAACGATTTTCATTAAATAATTAACGCTAACAGCACTTGGAGGTAGTTTGCATGGAAAAGTCCGTAAAGCACAGATTTCTAAACAGCGTGTTGTTTACTGCGCTGTTTGTTCCACTGGGCTTTTTTCTTCTGCGTGATACCATTATAGCAATAACTGGAATCATGTTTGAGTCCATTGGCGGAAAAGAGTCGTTTCTGTATCAGATTAACGAAGACATTGCAAGGCTGATCATCGCCGGCCTGTTAATACTGATCATGCCGCTCTTTTTCAGGGGAAAATGCAATTTTGGATTCAAGGGCGGGAAGCTGGCGCTGGGTATTTGTCTTGCCCTGCCGGAACTTATCGTTCCTGTATGGAACCTGTTGCAGATCAAGGTTTATGAGGCTCCTCTTGTTACCGGAGCTGCTGCCGTGGCTGCCGCGATCATGCACGGAATCGGGCCGGGCGTGTCTGAAGAGGTCTTTTGCCGGGGTTTCACCGTATCCAATCTAATGCGTATTTGGAAGGATAAGCCGAACAGGATCTTTCGCTGTATGCTGGTTTCCGGGGTTTCTTTCGGTCTTCTACACGCACTCAATGCAATCGCCACAGGCGATGTTTTTGCGGCGCTGATCCAAGTTATCTATACCGCCGCCATCGGTATGTTGGACGGTGCGATCTACCTTCGCTCGCGAAACCTGTGGGGTGTGATCCTCATGCACACCCTGACTGATGTTTCCGCTTTCCTTGCTGTATTTGAAAGCAATGCCACCGGCATGGATATTATATTCTGTGTCTTCGGCTCGCTGCTGTTTATTGCCCTTGCCTTTTATTTGATTCGGCCTGCAAAACGGGCGGAGATCGACGAACTGTGGGCAGAGGGCTGGTCCTTTGGGGATGAAGACGGAAAAAAGCGCATTGGTGCAAAGGTGGCTGCAATTCTGACCGCCGTTCTGGTTGTTACTTTTGCCGCATCCCTCGGTGTTACAATCTATCAGGCAAAAATGGGATATGATATTCCGTTTTTCCCCACATCTGAAAATGCACTCGATAAAGATGTGCAGTATCAGATCAGCGGAGACGGAAAAGAACTCACCATTTCGCTTCCTTATGAATTCGGCGGAAAATACGACTTGGAAAACTCCGATCCGGAATCATTTGTTTTGAAAGAGAGCCGGGAAAACGGAGACACCTATCTATTTGTGTTTTCCCACGAAGGCACCAGCACGGAGAAAATTAAGCTCACCTTCTCGCTGATGCTCGGCGATGCGGCTGTTTCAATCAAAGATTATCGGATAACGGTCAGTTTTAAGGAGAATGGCGGGATTTCCGCCGTCAGAGGGTAAGCTATGAAGAAATTATCCGCTGCGTTCGGAGCCCTCCCCATGACATGGCCTGTCGTTTGCGCTTTTGCGGCAATCATCGGGATTTATGTGGGTATCATCAATCAAATTCCGACACTTTATGATACTTCTTTTCGGGATATTGCCGTTACATATGAGTGGTGGGTGCTGTTTGCTGTTTTGATCGTGTCAAACTGCAAGAGCGCCCGTGAGGCAGGTATGAAATGCCTTGTGTTTTTTCTCATCAGTCAACCGATCATTTACCTCGTGGAGCTGCCCACGCTCGGATGGGACAAGGCGCTGTACTATTACTTGCGCATTTGGCTGCCAATTTCTTTGCTCACACTCCCGGGCGGAGCAGTCGCTTTCTTTGCCAAAAAGCAGAATGTGTTGGGTGCGGTAATTCTCGGTATCGGCAATACCATTGTTGCCCTGATGGGAGTAAGCTATTTTCTGAAATTGTGCAGTGCGTTCCCTCGGCACTTGCTGACGGTCATTTCGTGTGCGTCGATCATTGTCGTTCTTATTTTGGGAATGCAGAAGAGGTGGAAAACAAGAATTCTGTCGGCGGTAACGACTGTACTGCTGACAGCAGGTGTTATTATTTGGGCTGTGCTCAATGAACGAGTGATCTAACGATCGAAATCTAAAAATTAGGAGGAATAATATGAATTCCAACACGATTGCAAAATTCCACCTGTTTGGTAAGGTGGGAAAAATCGTCATGACGGTTTTATCCGTAATCGCAGCGCTTATAACAGTTAGCTGCTGCATTGCGACTGCTTTTACAGCAACTCTCCCGGAGGATGCTCTGACGGTTCGTGTGGTCGAACACGCTGAATTCCGCTTTAACAAAGCAAGCTTTGATACGCTGTGGAGTATCCTCGGCGGAAGCTTTACCTATTCGGGAAAAGAGTTCCCGGAGTATATGCTTGAGGATAGCGAAAAGAAAGCCAGCCCACCCGAAAATCAGGAGTTCCAAGCCGAACTGAAGATTTTCAACCAGTCATACGCATCGGCGGAAATACACTCTGACGAAAGCGCCAAAGTCATGGAGGCGGATACGTCTCCTGAGGAATATAACATAAAAGATTTGGTAACGGTATTTATTTTTCTGACGCTGTTTTCGGCATCTGCAACTGCGGCGCTCTGGATGCTGAGAAGGCTGTTCGCGGTGCTGACGAGGTGTGGATCGCCCTTTTGCTGTGAAGTTGTGAATAGGATGAGAGGCTTTGGCTTTTCTCTTCTTCCTGTTGCAGTGTTCGCTTCCATCGGTGTAACGATGCTGGGAAGTTTCTTGACCGCCGGAAAAAGCGCCAATGTCAGTATTCAATGGGGCGTTTTGATTGCTTTTGTTGTAACTATGGCCTTGGTGGCTGTTTTCAAGTATGGTGTTCAGCTGCAGAAAGAATCGGATGAGACCCTGTAAGGAGGCGGAGAAATGGGACACATCATTTTGCGGTTAGACCGTGTCATGGCTGACAGGAAAATGAGCCTGAATGAATTATCGGCAAGAGTTGGCGTTGCCAATGTGAATTTATCCAAGATGAAGAACGGCCATATCAGCGCCATCCGCTTTTCCACACTGGCAGCTATCTGTGATGTCCTAAAATGCCAGCCGGGAGACATCTTGGAATACAGCCCTGAAGAAAAAAATAACTAAATTCTAAAAAGCTAAAGGCCGCCAGACTCAAATGAGACTTGAAGATTTTTATCAGTTGAAAAAGAAATACGTGATGCTATAATAAGTGATGCTCTAATAAAAGTGGACACGTATATGAACTTGATTGGGACAATGAAAGTACCGTTGGATCTGTGCTCCTTATGAGACGGGCAAAGCGGTAATTGAACAGAGTTTGGAGAGAAAAAACATATGAATCACATTGTTTCGTTGTTTATGTTTCGTTGTGGTGATTATGAGAAAGTAAAACAGGATGTATGGGAAGAAAACTGGAAAGCCATGCGGCTGTATTCTGTTGTGGCGCTTGTTGCCTTTGGAGTCATAACGCTGGTGAGTGTGTTTTCTCTGAGTATCGGAAAATTTAAATGGGTGTATCTGGTCTATACGTTCCTTTCTTTGGCCTATTTTTGCATTTCTCGTTGTCAACTTAGAAGCTTCTTGGGGAAAGAATTGGTTGTATACAGCTTTTTTGCCGCACTGCTGCTGTTCGGCATTATTACGGGAACGCTGATTACACCGGAGGAGCTTACTGTCAACTACATTGTGTTCATGATGGCAGCGCCGCTGCTGTTTACCGCCAGAACGGCGGTCATGAACGGGCTGATCCTGAGCAGTATGCTGCTCTATATCGGACTTGCTTTCTTTGCGCAGCACAACCCAATTCTATCCAAAAACATAGTGGATGTTATTCTGTACGGGGTGCTGAGTATGTTTCTGACCGCCACGATGATGCGAAGCAAGGTCCAGAGGATCCTGTACCATAAGGAAATGGAAACGTTGGAAGTCAGCAAGCGCGAATCGCAGGAACGGATCCTGAATTACGAGAGATTCCTCACGGACATGGTTCGGTATGCCGCTTCAGAAGAAAATCCGGACAAAGTACTGAATCAACTGGTGGAGTATATCGGACAGCGTGTGGCCGCCGATCGAGCGTACATCTTTGAACAGAATGACCGCGGAACGTTTGACAACACCTACGAGTGGTGCAAAGCGGGCGTACCCAAAGAAAAAGATAACTTGCAGGATGTGCCGTATGAAGGCATCATTGAAACATGGTTTGCACAATATCAAGAATCCAACAATGTCATCATCCATGATATTGAAGAATGCAAAAAAACAAGCGCAGCCATCTATGAACGGCTGAAACCTCACGGTGTCAATACCCTTGTGACAGGGCCAATCAAAATCAACGGCAAGACGGTCGGATTCTACGGTGTGGACAATCCTCCCGAAGAGAAACTGCATGAGATCTCGAATGAGATAGATATGATCGAGTTTATGATAAGACTGCGCAATAATGCAGATGCACTGGAGCACAGTGCATTATATGACCAGCTCACAGATTGTAAAAACAGAAAAGCACTGGATTGGGCGTACACGGAAAAGCTGGAGAAGTACTTTCCCCTGGCGGTTGTCATGTGCGACCTAAATGGCCTAAAGGAAATAAATGACCAAAAGGGACATGACGCCGGTGATAAATTCATTGTGCAGACCGCACAGACGCTGAAATCTGTGTTCGGAAAGCGTCATGTGTATCGGCTTGGCGGAGATGAGTTCATTGCGGTTCTGCCAAACATCACACATCCGGCGTTTCAGAAACTACTGGAAACGGCAAAAAGCCAACTGGGTGCTACCGTGTCCCTCGGTACGGCGATAAGCGGCACAAAGGACACGGATTTTGAGTCGCTTCTGAAAGCCGCAGATGCGGAAATGTATGAAGCCAAGAAGCAATACTACATCGTGACAGGAAAAGATCGGAGAAAGCCCAGCTCGTGAGAGGGAAAGACCGTGAACCTGATAATTGAATTATAAAAAAAGGAAGAGATATTACAATCGTTGCTACCGGAAGCACGAGCCATTGGAATGCGCCTGCCTCCTAACATTAACTTCATCTGTATTATCCCCTATGTGAAAAGCACTGTCTATCAAAGCGCTTTTACAAGTCGGAATTTCTCCGTCAAAATGCTTTTACATCACCCAGTTTTAGAGAAAACGCCTCCACAAACAAGATAAGCTATCCACCAAGGTGCCAGTCAATAGGTTTTTCAAAAAAATGAGTTAGAATATTCCCTTATTGTACTTGAACTGTGCATACAAGATAAGGCCCAAGCCGATGACGAGCGCCGGAATAACAATGAAAGACATTGCCTTTTCGCTCCAGAAAGTTGTGACAAATGCCGCTATCAAAGATACACCGATGATAAGCGTACCTGTGCCGACGGCTCTCCCATACTTCGGTACATCTTCTTCCTTGACCTTTCTTCGGTTGTAGGAATGTATTGTGCTGATATTTCCAGTCATATTCACGATTCCAATAACGGAGATGAATATGCCTAAGATCAACAGAGCGATATGATCCATTCGCTTCCTCCTTAAAAATAAAACAGTTCTTCAAATTTCTTGTCCAGAGCAATGCAGAGGATCAATGCCAGCTTTGCGGTGGGGTTGAATTGCCCTGTTTCAATGGAACTGATTGTGTTTCTCGATACACCGATCATTTCCGCCAGTTGTGTTTGGGATAGCTTTTTCTCTGTGCGTGCTTCCTTGAGGTTGTTTTTCAATTTCAGCTCGTCATTCATTCCTTGACCTCCACAAGCCGCAGGATAAAAAAGGCAAAAAACGTGAGGCACATCGCCAAATAGAGAATAGCGAGGATCAAGTCGGTTTTCCTCTTTAGCCTGGCATACTTTACAAGAGTGTGGGTGGCAAGGATGCTGAAATAAACAACCCACGGACTTAGAAAGTACGTTTTTGTGAAGATACGAAAGATAAGAGTGAGAACAACGCAGACCGTAGCACCGACACGTCCGGCAATATTTCCTGCCTGCGCGGTTACTTCCATCTCCGCCAAATCCCTGTTTTTGTTCTCTCTGCGGCTGCTTTCCAAAATCTTCTCTTTATTCATTGAACAGAATCGCTCCTTTCCAAGTTTTCTTGTCATTATTATATCTATGCCAAGTAAACTTGTCAAGCATAATTATCTTACCGTCCAGCGCCTTTTCTATGAACGCCGCACTTTTTCGCTGCCTCGCAAAAAACCTATCTGCACATCATTCAGGAACTTGAAAACAAAGACAGCGACTTGGTGATGCGCTCTCTTTAGGGTTTGAGCTAAAAAAACAAAACCGGCTTGCGCTGATTAAAGGTGATAAAAAAGATGCCATCCGAAAGGGTGGCATCTTAGTTGTTTGTCGTATCTTAGAAAATCGTTACAATGCTCCTGCTGGCGCAAACGGTAGCCCTGAGAAATCAGCGTAGGTCATGGTGTCGCCGTCCTGACCGCACAGGACGTTGGCGGCCACCGTGTCGTTCCACAGCTCGGGGTCGTGGCCCAGATAGCCCACCGCTGCCGCGATCTCCCGCAGCGTCAGACCGGACAGTTCCCGTCCGACGATGCGGATGGAGCCGCCGTAGCGCTGCTTGCAGAGGAATATGCGGCCCAGCTTGGACTTGCCGCAGGCCACGGGACCCGTTACGCCGATGATGTCCCCGGGGTGGGCCGTCAGCGTCAGCCCCCGGAGGATCGGCGCACCGCCGTCATAGGCGAAGGAGACGTTCTCCAGCGCCACATCCTGCGGCCCGGAGCTCTCCAGAGCGGCCAGCGGTTCCGGCGCCTTCATCAGAGGCTGGATGCGCTTTCAGGACACCTTCGCCCGCTGCACGGCGTTAAACAGCTTGGCGGCCTTGGAGGATTTGGCGGCCATCCGCACAAAACAGAACAAAAACGTGGTGAACGCCGCAATGTTCCAGCTCTGCCATCCCGTGCCCAGCACGTTTTTTCCGCCGAACCACAGGATAAACAGCACACCGATGTTGGATACCGCCAGATACAGCGGCGGCAGGGCCGACTGCTGTTCTATCCCTTCCTGCTGTGGCTGTCCAGCCTGCTGTTCATCCTGTTTGACAAGAAATAAAACGTCTCATTTCGTGTGCTTACAGCGAGAGCCCACCTTCTCAAGAAGGTGGGCTCTCGGCGTAATGCTTCTGCGATACCTGTATGACGCGGTGCTGTGGCCGCTGTCCGCTGAAATCGCCATGTAAAAAAGACAGCCTCCAAGGGATATAGGTTTAAGCGCGGCAAATGCTCCGGCACACACTCTGCCAAAAGCCGCCGGTTGGCTCCCCCTTATTCTTCCTTCAGGTGCTCCTCCATCCAGTGCAGGATCTCGCTGAGTCGGCTGATGCGGTTGGAGGGCTTTCCCTCTCGGCTCAGGCCGTGGTTCTCGCCGTAGAACATGCACAGCTTGCTCTCCACGCCATGGAGCTTGAGTGCCGCAAACATTTCCAGACCGTTGGCCAGCGTGCAGCGGTAATCCTTATCTGCGTGAATAAAGAGTGTGGGCGTCTTAACACGGTCAGCATAGGTGAGGGGCGACGCCTTCCACAAACGCTCCGGATGCTCCCAAATGGTGCCAAGCTGCTGGTCAGGCACATAATAGTAGCCGATATCCGAGAGGAGATAATCCCCCACATAGTTGGCAATGCTTCGCTGGGACACGGCACAGCGGAAACGATCCGTGTGACCGATGACCCAGTTGGTCATAAAGCCGCCATAGGAACCGCCGGCAACGCCCATTCGATCTGCGTCGATTTCGGGATACCTCCGCAGGACCTCATCCGTGAACTCCATCAGATCCTGGAAGTCTACCTCTCCGTACTTGCCCTGAAGATCGGCAAAGGCATTTCCCTTGCCGCAGCTTCCTCTTGGGTTGCAGTAGCATACGAAAAAGCCGGAGGCCGCCCAAAGCTGCATCTCATGGTGGAAGCCCGGGCCAAATACCATCTTCGGCCCACCGTGAATATGAAGGATGCCCGGATACCGCTTGCCCGGCTCGTAGCCCACCGGCTTCATCACGAAGCCGTCGATATCCACGCCGTCCGTGTTGGTAAAGGTAAGCCGCTCCGGCACGGAAATGGTCACGCCCTCCAGTACAGCTCCGTTGAAATCCGTCAGCTGCTCCAGCTGGCCGCCATCCCAAAGGTACACCTCAGGAAGCTTCAGACCCACAGCCGCGGAAAAGAGGAACCTCTTTCCGTCCTTAGTATCGAAATCAATGAGGTAGTCGTCGCCGCCGAAGAGCGTCTGTACACCGGTTTCCCGCGTCCACACACACAAGCTGGAGCCCACGCCGTCCGTGTTGAGGAAATACAGCGTCTCGCCTACCATTCTCTGTCCCGTGACGGAGCCGGAGAAGCAGTCGGTGACCACCTCGGAGTTGACCCGGCGGTCATAGCGGCCCAGATTTTCCTCGCCATTTTCGTCCACCACAAAGAATGTGGGGTGCTCGTACACGCCATAGTCCCGCATGACCAGTCCCAGACAGAGCGCCTTCCGGCCTAAATGCCCCACATAGTCGATGCTGTATTTGTCGGGCGTGATCAGCGTCTCCGTCTCGTTCCGCTCCGCATCCCAGCGATACATTCCCTCGGTGACCGGCTTTACATCCCGGAAGGGGAACGCAGTGAAGAGCACCTGACCGGGCCGGACATTCACATGATTCACATCATAGTCCTCCGGCGTGATCCGGCGATATTCTCCGGTAGCCTCCAGATAGAGAAACAGCGTAATTCTGGTCTGATTAAACATCCCAACCCCGTTCTCACACAGGGGTAATTCCGTCAAAACCTTATAGCCCTTGGTCTGCTGACGGCGAACGAGCTCCTTCTCCAGCGCCTCTCCCGTCAGCTCCAGAAGATTCGGCCGGTCCAAATGGGTCTCGCCCGTGAAAACATAACGGCCCTCGTCCATTTTCCAGAGCCCGGATACGGACATGGGGAGACGGAATGCCTCGCACTCTTCGCCTGTACATACATTCAGGCGGTGATACACCGTCCACTCTTCCTCAAAGCCCCGGGCCCGCATAGCTTCGTCCAGCTCTGTGGTTTTATAGAGAATATGGGTGTTATCCTCCCAAACCGCCTGCCGCTGGTCATCTCCTCTGGTGATCTGCCGGCTCTCTCTGCTCTCCAGATCATACAGCCACAGATTCCACCGGTAGCCGTCCCCTTCCCTGTCGACCTCCTTGAGTGCAAAGGTCAGATATCTGCCGTCCGGAGACAGCTCCAGTGCAGAAGGATACCGATACTTGGTAAAATCCGTCAATGCCAGCTTCTTCATACCTGCGTCCCCTCCTTTTCCATCACCTTGAACGTCTCATAAAGCATCCTCGTGCCAAATCCGATGCCGCCCTTTGTATAGATCCCCTCACATTCGGTGGTCCAAGCGGTACCGCCGATATCCAAGTGGATCCAAGGCGTCTCCTCGACAAACTCCTTAACGAACATGGCGCCCACCGTGGCATATCCACCCACGCTGGAGCCCATTGCGCTGTTTTTCAGATGGGCCACACGAGAGTCCAGCACCCGGCGGAGATTCTCGTCACAGGGCAGCTCCCACATCCGCTCACAGGCGGCGGCGGCGCCCTTCTCCACCTGTGCGGTCAGGGCCCGGTTATTGGAAAAGGCTCCGCAGCGGCGATTTCCCAGCGCCGTCTGAATACCGTCGGTGAGTGTGGCAATATCCACGATGCGATCCACGCCGCAGCACTGCTTGGCATACGTCACGGCATCGGCCAGAGTGATACGGCCCTCGGCATCGGTGTTGTTCACCTCGATATACCGCCCGGACATGGAGCGGATCACATCGCCCGGCACATAGGCCGTGGCGGAGAGCTTATTCTCACAAGCCGCCACCACACCGGTAATATTGATCCGAAGGCCCCGCTTCTGCGCCGCCCACAGGGCGCCCATCACGGCGGCCGCACCGCTCATATCATGCTGCATGGTTTCCATAAACTCAGACGACTGGAGGGAGTATCCGCCGCTGTCGTAGGTAAGGCCCTTGCCGATCAGCCCCAGGCGGCTCTCCACGTCCTGTGCGCCGGTATACTCCATGACAATGAGCTTAGGCTCGTAAATCGAGCCCTTCCCGACCTCCAGAAAAGCGGTGAGCCCGATGCGCTCCACCTCATCTCTGCCGTAAACGGTCACCTTCACGGGCGTCTCCTTAAAAAGCTCCTGCGCCGCCTGCGCCAGCTTGGCGGGGGTAAGCACCGTGGGGGGCTCATTAATCAGATCCCGTGCGATGCAGGTGGCCTCAGCAGACACCTCCGCCTCTACCAAGGCGGCCTCGTAGCGCTCCGGCATCTCGCAGAGAAACGCAGCCGTTTCGATCCCCGGCACCGCAGGGGTCGTCTTGTACTTGTCAAACCGGTAGCCGGTAAGAGCGGCAGCCTCTGCCGCCTTTTGGAAGAGCGCCGGCGTGAACTGCGGGCACACGCCCCGCAGATCGGTACACACCGCACGCAGATCCAGCTCCTGGCACTGACGATACACCTTGGCACAGCTCTCCAGCACCTGCTCCAGGCTCCAGTCTTTCCCCAGACCCAGCAGGAAAATTTGGGTCAGCACGCCCTCTGAAAGAACAGAAAAGCGGAAAATCTCACCCGTTTTCCCTTCAAAGCGCCCCGAGGCACGAACTGCGGCAAGCTCCTGCTCCCAAGGTCCCTGATAGCTGTTCAGGTTGCCTTCTCCCAGCGGGACCACCACACCGTCCCATGCTCTGGCGTCATACTTTTTCACAAGTTGCAGTTCCATTTTTTCTTCCTCCTTCTGGTCCATTCAATGATAGAGAATTAAAAAGCGGGGGCGGCTATGCCGCCCCCGCAGGGGTATGCGAGGTGATCCACCCGCGCTAAATCCCCTTTTTTTACAGCAGATGGCAGGCTGCGAAGTGTCCGGGCTCCACCTCTTTGAGCTCCGGTTTCTCCCGTGCGCAGTCCGGGCAAGCCACAGGACAGCGGTCATGGAAGGGACAGCCGGAGGGCAGATGGATCGGGCTGGGGATCTCTCCACGCAGCTCCTGAGATTCGGCAATACTGCCCTCATCAATCGTCGGCGCAGCGGAAAAAAGCGCCTTGGTATAGGGGTGGACCGGGTTGGAGAACAGCAGCTTCTTCGGAGCCCGCTCCACAATAGTTCCCAGATACATGACACCCAAGCTGTCGCTGATGTGCTTGACCACGCTCAGATCGTGTGCGATGAACAGATAGGAGAAATGAAATTCATCCTTCAGATCCATAAGAATGTTCAAGATCTGGGCCTGAATGGACACATCCAAAGCAGATACCGGCTCATCTGCTATGATAAATTTAGGCTCGACCGCCAACGCCCGGGCTATGCCGATGCGCTGACGCTGACCGCCGGAAAACTGATGCGGATACCGGTTGGCCTGCTCAGAGCTGAGTCCAACACGCTCCAACAGATGAATCGCCTTCTCCTCCGCCTCCGCCTTGCTGCTGCACAGCTTGTGGAACAGCATCGGCTCGGTGAGGATCTCCATGATCTTCTGCCGGGGATTCAGAGAGGCATAGGGATCCTGAAAGATCATCTGCATCTCTCGACGGATGGGGCGCATCTCCTGCGGCTTGAGCCGGGTGATATCGCGTCCGTCGAATATGATCTTGCCGGACTTTGGCTCAATCAGCTTGATGATGGTGCGGGCCGTGGTAGACTTTCCGCATCCGGACTCTCCCACCAGGCTGAACACCTCGCCCTCCTCCACATCAAAGCTGACGTTGTTGACCGCATGAACCACTCGATTTTCCAGTGAAAAATGGCCGTTTTTGAATTTTACCTTATCCAGAAAATCCTTGGTGAGATTGAACTCCTGCACCAAATTCTCCACCTGAAGAATCTTACTCATGGTTCTCGCCTCCTGTCAGCGGAAAGTGGCAAGCCGCACAATGCCCCGGGCCAACCTCATGGTTTTCAGGCGCCACGGTACGGCAAATATCCTGGCAGTATTTGCATCTGGGAGCAAAGTAACATCCTTGGGGCAGATCCAGCATACTGGGAACCATACCCGGAATGGATTCCAGGCGTTTTTGCTCCTCTCCCATTCTGGGGATGGAGTTAAGAAGTCCCTCGGTATACGGATGGCTGGGGCGGCGGATCACGTCATCCCGGGAGCCGCTTTCCACGATTTTGCCGCAGTACATCACAATGATGCGATCCGCCATCTGGGAAACCACCGCCAAGTCATGGGTGATCAGGATGAGCGAAGCGTCCTGCTCCTTCACCAGCTTATCCATGAGCTTGAGGATCTGCGCCTGTATGGTCACATCCAGGGCAGTGGTAGGCTCATCGGCGATGATGAGCTTCGGATTGGCAGCCAGGGCGATCGCAATGATGACCCGCTGCCGCATACCGCCAGAAAACTGATGGGGGTAGGATTTCAGCCGATCCTCAGGATTGGGGATACCTACCATATGCAGCAATTCCACACAGCGCGCGTGCTTTTCCTGTTTGGTCATCTGCTTCTGGTGGAGGTCCAGCATCTCGGTGATCTGTTTCTCAATGGTATAGAGCGGGTTCAGGGAGGTCATCGGATCCTGGAACACCATGGAGATCGCCTTGCCTCGGATCTTCATCATTTCCCGCTCGCTCTTTTTGCTGATGTCCTCGCCCTGGAAAAGAATCCCGTCCGATTCCACCACACCGGGCGGCTCGATCAATTTCAGAATGGAAAAGCTGCTAACGGATTTACCGCTGCCCGACTCGCCCACGATGCCCAGCACCTGTCCCTCATCCAGGGAAAAGCTAATGCCGTCCACCGCCTTGACCACACCGCGGAAGGTGTGGAAATAGGTCCGCAGGTTTTCCACCTGCAGCAGTGTTTCGCTCATCTCGCTCCCCCCTTACTTCAGCTTAGGATTGAACTCATCGCGCAGGAAATCTCCCAGAAGGTTGATTCCGAACACGATCAGCATGATGTAGAGACCCGGCATCACCGCGATCCACCAGTATCCGCTGAACAGCACGTCGAAGCCGTTCTTGACCAGCATGCCCAGAGAGGGTTCCGTGACCGGAACGCCTACGCCCAGAAAGCTCAGCGTGGCTTCCGCCAGAATAAGGCCGCCCACCTTCATCGTGGAAAGAACGATGACGGTGGTCATTACGTTAGGCAGCACATGCTTGGCGATGATCAGGATATTGGGGAGGCCAATGACTCTGGCCGCATCTACATATTCCATCTGCTTCACCGTCAGCACCTCGGCACGGACGGTACGGATGTATGTGACACATCCGATGATCGTAAATACGACCAGCAGCTTGCTTACACCCCGTCCAAACATGGTCATGATGAAGAGTGCCACGAGGATATCGGGAAAAGAGAGCAGGATATCTGCCAAACGCATGATGACAGCGTCTACCTTTCCACCAAAATAGCCGGAGATCAGTCCCAGCGTGATACCTACGGCGCAGGCCAGCAGCGTACCTACAACGCCGATAAAGAGGGAGATACGGCTTCCGTAAATAAGAGAGCTGAAAATATCCCGTCCCTGACTGTCGGTACCGAAAATAAACCGGGCGTCACCTCCCGCCTCCCATGCAGGCGGCTTGTAGGAATCCGTAAGGGAGAGCGAGGCTACATCATAGGGGTTCTGCGGAGCAAACAGCGGCCCGAAAAGGGCAATGAACAGTACCAGTACCACGATCACCGTGCCGATGATAGCGGACGGACTGCGCTTGTAATTGTGAAAGAACTCAGACTCAGCGATGCGCCGGAAGAAGCTCTTGTTGGGGGCCGCACCCTTTTTTTTCATTTCACCCATAGCGCATCACCTGATTTTGATTCTCGGGTCGATGACTGTATACAGAAGGTCGACCACAAAATTGATAAACACAAACAACACCGTAGTCAGGATCAGATAGGCCACAATGACCGGCCGATCCACCGAGTTAATGGAGTCAATAAGAAGCTTGCCGAGTCCCGGCCAGGAGTAGATGGTCTCCGTCACCGTCGTAAAGGCGATAAGGGAACCGATTTCCATACCGAACACCGTGATAACCGGGATCAGGGCATTTTTCAGGGCGTGTCCAAAGAGGACCTTTCGGGTGGACACACCTTTGGCTCGGGCAAATTTGATATAATCCTGCCGCATATTCTCCATCACACCGGCACGGGTAAGGCGCACCAGAGATGCGATGTTGGTCACAGACAGCGTAAGAGCAGGCAGGATAATGTACTTAAGTCCACCGGGCGCAAACAGGCTGAAATCCATCCCCAGGAACGGTGCGGTCGCACCCCGTCCCGAGGAGGGGAACCAGTGCAGCTTCAGAGAGAAGATGTAGATCAGCATGATGCCGATGAAGAAGGAGGGCAGGGAAATGCCCAGAATGGAGCCTCCCATCACCAATGTGCTGGATTTTCGTTTGGGGAAAGCGCCCGCATATACGCCCAGTGGGATAGAGATACCGAGCGCCAGCACAGCGGATACAAAAACCAGCTCCAGCGTAGCAGGCACCCGCTGGGCGATCAGAGAGAGCGCATCCACTTTATAGATATAGGACTTGCCGAAATCTCCCTTGAACGCATTGGTAATAAACGATACGTACTGCTCCAGGATCGGTCTGTTGAGCCCCAGTTCTTCTCGAACCTGCTCTCGAACCTCAGGCGGAGCCTTGGGCGAGACCAGCATATTGACGGGATCGCCAATGAAGTTGGCCAGAACAAATACCAGAATGGACACGATGAAAAGTGTAACTACCATTTGCGCCAGCCGCTTCAGGAAATACTTGAACATGGTAATACCTCATTTACGGGCTTACACCCTTTTGGCGGGAGGCAGAAGGGAATATCCCCTTCTGCCTCCTCCCATTGACTGTTCTTATGTGCGCTTAGAAGGTGAAGTCCCAAGCCAGAATATGGTCATCGGCGCTGGGGGTATACTGAATGCCGGCGCGCACGCCGAAGATATTCTCCTTGAAGAACAGGGGAATGTAGGCGGCCTCGTCCCGGGCGATCTGATCTACCTGCTCCACCAGCGCTGCGCGCTTGGCCTGATCGGTCTCAACAGATGCCTGATCCAGCAGCGCATCCACCTCGGCATTGCTGTAATGGCCCCTGTTGCCTTCGCCCATGCCGGGCTTGCCGTCGTAGGTATAGAGCATATCGTTGAAGATGACCATGCCCTCGCCGGAGCCGTCGCCCCAGCCCGACATGAAGAAGGAGGACTGGAGGTTCTCTGCGTCTATCTTCTCATAGAAGGAGGCGCGAGGCAGCAGGTTTACCTCAGCCTTGATGCCCACCTTCTCCAGATAGCTGGCAATGGCCTGAGACACCTGATCGGCGTTCATGTCACTGTCGCTGCGGGCGTCGATGCGGAGATAGAAGCCATCGGGATAGCCGGCCTCCGCCAAAAGCTGCTTGGCAAGCTCGGGATCGTAGGCGGGACGCTCTGCGTCGGCATTATATCCCACACAGATGCTGGGCATATAGGAGTTAGCCACGGTGGCGTAGCCGTTCATGACGGTATCGATGATCGTCTGAATGTCAATGGCGTGGTAGATAGCCTGACGAACCTTCACGTTGAGAAGCGGGTTGGGATCGTCGGTGCCGGCAGAGCCATGCTCATTGAGCAGATCAAAGCCCATGTAGCTGCAGGACAGGCTGGGATTGGTAATGACCTGAACGTTGGAGGCGTCCTTCAGACGGTCCACGTCCATCACGGGGATGTTGGAGATAAAGTCCACCTCGCCGTTGATGAGAGCGGTGGTGCGGGTGGCTGCATTGGCGATCACGCGGAACTCCACGGTCTCTGCATCAGGCAGCTCGCCCCAATACTCGTCGTTGCGGACCAGCTTGATATAGGATTCCTTCACGTGCTCCACCAGACGATACCGACCGGTACCCACAGGGTTCGCGGAGATCTCCTCGCTGGAAAGGCCCTCACAGGTCTCCTTGTCAAGCATCATGATATGGACCAGGCTGCCGGCAAACACGGGATAGGGGATCTTGGTCACCAGCTGCACGGTGTAATCATCCACCTTCTTGACTTCCTGAAGACGCATGAGGTACACGCCCATCTCCAGGGTAGGATCGTTGAGGATGCGCTCAAAGCTGAAGACCACGTCATCGGCATTGAAGTCGTTTCCGTTGGAGAACTTCACGCCCTGGCGAAGCTTGAACTCCCACGTCACGCCGTCATCCAGAACTTTCCAGCTCTCTGCCAGACCGGGCTTCTTGCTCAGGTCCGCATCATAGTCCACCAGAGGGTCGTACAGATGAGACGCCATCTGCATCTCGGCGCTGCTGTCCTTTACTGCGGGGTCCAGCGAGACAACATCATTCAGCACTGCGATGGTCAGGCTCTTTTTGCCGTCATCAGCGGGGTCACTCTGCTGCGGTTTGTCTGCCCCACAGCCAGTCAAGGCCACCGAGAGACACAGAGCTACGGACAGGAACATTGCGATGGTTCTCTTTTTCATAGCTGTTTCTCCTTTAAAAAAATTTCTTATCTCACAAGGTGCGTCGTTTACAGGTATTACTGAAGCGACAGACCGTTGATCGCCTTTTCCATCTGCTCCAGAGCCTTTGTCAGGGTACACCGGGGACAGGCCACATTCATGCGCAGAAAAGCCTCTCCCTGCTTACCGAATTCATAGCCGGCGCAGAACGCCACCTTGGCCTCATTGATCATGAAATGCTCCAGCGCCATGCCCCGGTAGGGCAGCTGGGAGCAGTCCAGCCAGACCAGATACGTACCCTCGGAGGGGATCATACGGATCTGAGGAATGCGCTCCCGCAGGAACTGATCCAGATACGCCTTGTTGTCGGAGACGTAGGCGATGGCCTGATCCAGCCACTCCTCGCCGTCGTTGTAGGCGGCTATGAGGGCGGCCATGCCGAAAATGTTGTCCAGCCGCGTCTGGGCAATGGACATCTCCTCGTTGAACTTGCACCGCAGGTCGTCGTCCGCCAGCACCAGGGTGGCCATACCCAGTCCGCCCAGATTGAAGCCCTTGTTGGAGGAGTAGCAGACCATGGAATGGCGCAGCACCTCCTCGCCCAGCAGACCAAAGGTGGTGTGGGGATGCTCCGGCGGCACGAAGTCGCAGTGGATCTCGTCCACCAGCATGAAGATGTTGTGCCGCAGACAGATCTCCGCCACGCCCTCCAGCTCCTGACGGGTCCATACCCGGCCGGTGGGGTTGTGGGGGCTGGAGAGCACCAGTACCTTCACGCCGGAGGCAGCCTTGGCCTCCATATCGGCGAAGTCGAAGGTGTAGCGCCCGTCCTTCCAGACCAGCGGCGTCTCTACCAGCTTCCGGCCGCCCCGGGTGACCATGTCAAACAGCGGGTCGTAGTTGGGCATGGGGACCATGACCCTGTCGCCGGGCTTGGTGAGGATGCGCAGCATCACGTTCAAGGCGTAGATCACGCCGGGAGGCGCAAAGGCCAGATGCTCATAGTTGACCTCAAAGCCATGGCGCTTTTTCAGCCAGCCCATCACCGCGTCATAATAGGGCTGCTGGCGCATACCGTAGCCGTAAACCGGATGGGCGGCGCGCTTCTGTACAGCCTCCACAACGCAGGGGGCGCAGGCGAAATCCATGTCCGCCACCCACATGGGGATCACATCATCCCGGCCGAAATAGTCCATATCGCAGTCCCACTTAAAGGAGAAGGTATTTCTGCGATTGATGGGGGTATCAAAATCGTATCTCATACAGCGCCACCAACCAGTGCAACGACGTTCCACGGAATGATGGACCCTGCCGCCGCCAGCAGCGCATAGTTTGCAGCTTCCATTACAAATGCCTCCTTAAAAATATAACGTGCGGGGGGGTGGCATTGAGCCTCCCTTCTGATAACTTTGTTATGTTGCTGATTATAATTTATCACACTTCCTTTGTCAATCTTGAATAACTTGAATAAGTGCCAAGAAAGTTGATAATTTTTTGTCTAAATTGCTGCCTCGAAGGCTGTTTCCGCCTTGGCCTGCAAAAAAAATATTACATCCCCCCACCGCTTTCCAGCATATTAGGGTTGATTTATCCATTCATTTTCGATATACTGACTTTCAGGAGCACTATGTGACAGTTTTTTATCAGGCAAGAATGATTGTTGAGAAAGTAGGGATACAGTGAGCAACTACGCCTGTCTTGAGCGATACATTCCTCTGGTGGAATTTATGGGAAAGATCTGCGGAAAGAGTTATGAGATCATCCTCCATGACGTTTCCACGCCGGAGCGCTCGGTGATTGCCGCCTGCAACGAGCATCTCAGCGGCCGCCGCATAGGCGACCCCATGACGGAGTTGGCCAAGGAACTGCTGCGAACCGGAGTCTATAAGGAACACGACTATGTGGCCAACTACGAGGGCCGCACCCGGGGAGGTAAGCGTTTCGTCTCTTCCACCTATTTCATTAAGGAAAAGGGTCATCTGGTGGGGCTGATCTGCGTGAACCACGATGTGGAAGATATTCTGGTGCTCTCGGAGCATCTTTCCAACCTGCTCCATTCCTTTTCTCTTCCGCAAGAGGAGGAGAGCTCCGCCTATACCGAAAATCTGGATGATTCCATCCCGGAGCTGTCCAGCAATCTGATCCACTCCACCATCCTCGGCTATGGTATCCCCTCCGGTGCCATGCATACCGCCGACAAGCTGGAGATACTCCGCTCTCTGGAAGCGCAGGGCGTATTCCATACCAAGGGCTCCATCGGACAGGTCGCCAGGGAACTGCACATCTCCGAACCCACGGTCTACCGCTACCTGCGGCGTATCCGCAGCGAAGCAACATGATCTTCCGCCGTGGCGCTTCACCTGCGGGCGGGATGCGCTGACGTCTCGATGCGTAAAGCGGCCGGCCAGGAACATCTGATTTAACAGCAGCTATTGGTGGATCCCTGATACTTCCCGATCCCTATGGCTCTGCATTTATTACGATTACGCTTCTGATAAAGGAGGACTCAAGCATGAAATTTTACATTCTTTGTGACATTGAAGGTGTGGCTTCTTTGACCTGCTGGGACGAGGCACGTTCCGTCAACGCCTGCTATGCGCCTATGGCACGGGAAATGGCGTTGGAGGCTGCCGCCGCGGCCCGCGGCCTTTTCTCCGGCGGAGCCGACGAGGTCGTCATAGAGGATATGCACGGAGACGGCTGCAACATTGACTGCGCCCTGCTCCCCAGAGATGCCCGTCTCCTTCGGGGGATCACCCACGATATTGTGGGCCTTACCGGTATTTTTGACGAGAGCTATGACGGTATGCTGATGGTCGGCTTTCACGACGCCGCCTCCGCCCCCGGAAATCCCACGTCCCACACCATGGTAAGCTCCCGCATTTTCCGCCTTACGGTCAATGGTGCGCTGTGGGGAGAATTCGAGATGTACGCCCATGCCGCCGCTTACCGGGGCGTTCCCACCCTATTCGCCAGTGGCGACGAGGGGATGTGTGCGGCTGCGGCGAACACCGTACCCGGCCTGCTGACCGTACCAACCAAATCCGGCCACGGCTACGGCGTTCTGACAAAGACCCCGGAGCTTGTCTGCGAGGAGATCGAGGGCATGATGGCCGAGGCTGTGGCGGCGGCAAAAACAGCCGCACCTCCGGTACTTCCCGATCACTTCCACGTGGAGGTCACCTATATACACCATTATGACGCCTATGGATGCTCCCACTATCCCGGCGCCAGCCTCATCTCTCCCACCACCGTGGCCTTTGATGCCGATGATTACGGTGATGTGCTGCGCTTTTTCTACTTTGTGATTTAAGAAACGGAGGTATATGCTATGGCTGTTATTGCCTATCAATACCGTGGTGATCTGGTGGATCAGATCCACCGGGGACATATTGCGGTAACGGATCACACAGGCCGGATCCTTTGGAAGCTCGGTGATCCGGAGCGTCTTACGTTTGCCCGCTCCTCCGCCAAGCCCCTTCAGGCGATCCCCGTGGCAGAAAGCGGTGCGCTGGAGCATTATGGCATTACCCCGCAGGAACTGGCCGTCATCTGTTCCTCCCACAACGGAGAGCCCTTTCATGTAAAGGCCGTGGAGAGCATCCTGCATAAGGCAGGTCTCTCCCCCGATCAGCTGTGCTGCGGGTCGGAATACCCCATGTATGTCCCCGCCGAGGACGCCTTGAAGATCGCCGGCATCCCCCGGGCGCCCATCTACTGCGACTGCTCCGGAAAGCACGCCGGTATGCTCATCACCGCCCGCCATTTAGGGGAGTCTTTGGAAGGCTATACTGCTTTGGAGCACCCCGTCCAGCAGCGCATCCTCTCGGTGTTCGCTGAAATGTGCGGCGTAGAGACCTCCGATGTCCAGTTGGCCGTGGACGGCTGCGGCGTTCCGGTCCATGCGCTGCCCCTTTACCGGCTGGCACAGGGCTACGCCCGCATGTCCCTCCCCACGCTTTTCGCCCCCACCCGGGCCGCTACCCTCCGGCGCATCACATCCGCCATGACAGCCCATCCGGAAATGGTGGCGGGAACCGATCGCATCTGCACCCAGCTGATGGCCGCCTTCGGCGACCGAATCTTCTGTAAATCAGGCGCCAGCGCATTCTATGCCGTGGGCATCAAGGATAAGGGAATCGGCATTGCCCTCAAAATGGAGGACGGCGCCTCCTCCATCGTCCCGTATGCCATCCTCTCGGTTCTCACCCAGCTCGGCGTCATCACGCCGGAGGAAGCCTGCTCTCTGCCCCGCTACCACGACAAAAACCTTTACAACAACCACCACGCCGTCGTGGGCCGCACGGAGCTGGCCTTTCAACTGGAGCAGCTCTGCTAATAACAGCACGGGCTGCACGCAAAACAGAGCGCATCTGTCCTCTTGCCAGAAAGCAGCATATGCTGTGGATACAGAGGATGAACAACATCCGCAGTGCTGCTATGGAAATCGTTGCAAACGATTTGATTTACTGTTAGGAGGACGGCTATGAAGGTCAAGCTGGACGATTATGAGGTGCGAGTGCTGATAAACGGCTTGATGCAGCAGCACAGGAGCTATGACGCAGAAACCAACGGTCAGATTGACGCCCTCGCCCTTCGCCTGTGTGACATTGCTGAAGCAATGAAGCCGGGGCGAAAGAAGAAAATCTCTTTTGAGCCGGTAGAAATCAGAGTAATTTGTCAGTGCCTTATGGAGTGGCGAAATCGAGAGATACAGGCGAAAAGACACGGCGCAGTGGATGCTATAAATGAACTGCTGATACGGTTTACCCGCTAAAGAGAAAAGTCGCTGTCACAGACGGCGGCTTTCCCTTTTCGGGAAGTATCCAAGAAGTCATAAAGTTTCGTGAGTAATGGAAGAAATCTATATCGGAAACGCTACCAAAAATAAAAACTCTCAGAAGCCACTAGTTTCTGAGAGTTTTCGGCTATTATTCAATAATTGATTTCAATAGTTTGGGCCATCTATCCAATACTTCTCGGCCAACGATCACTTCGTCAACTAGCCCAGAGTTAAGAATATCAACAATTCTACAGAGATACGATTTTCCATCTACCCACCATGTTTTATAGGCATCTAGGAAGAACACGTGGGTTATGGGTTTCCCAGAACGCTGCGAGATATCTCTGAATTCAAATCCGTCCAGCTGTGTTTCATAAACACCATCAGCAACTCTGCTTCCAAAAGTGGTTGCATAATAATACTCTTTGATTTCCCATACAATCCTAGGATTAAGGATATTAGGATATGCCCCATCAAAACGTCTGGACGAAGCGCCAATGATGTGTTTATTATCATCAAACACATACACCAGGCCACGAGGATCGTCGTTGAAACCAAGAGATCCGTCATAAACGGAAGAGCGGCGCAATGTGTCCTCAGTGAGGATATTGATAATAGCAGTAAAAAATGCCACTTGCTTCATTGCACCCTTTTGCTTATTCATAGGAAGTTTGCACTTGAAGTCATTATCTCGATGCAAAGGATAAAGGCGTTCAAATGTCTCCTTAGCCGCTTCAGAGTTCATCAAATTACGCTGGACTTGATGATTAAGCAAATTTGCACGCATGTCAAAATACTGCTTAGCTGATTCTATGGTTTCATAGCCAACTACAATGCCGTTTTGCGAGAGAAGTCTATCAATTTCGTCTATTGAGTATGTACGTACAATGCCTTGTCCCCTAATAGTATACCCCAAGGTCTCAGAAACATATTTAACCATTGCCCAAAATGGAGTTGGCATGTGCCTAAATTCTGGAAATGCTTGCATAGCTACTCAACCTCCTTAAAAAAATCCGATAGTGTTCTATTTAACGAAATTGCGATTCGTTCAATATTTTCTAGGGAAATGTTTCGCTTTCCAAGTTCAACATCGCTGATATAGGTTCGGTGCAAGCCGCAACGGTCAGCAAGTTCTTCCTGCGAGATACCTTGCTCCAAGCGCACTTTTCGGACTGCTTGGCCATAACGAATCAAAATATGCTCCTTCATTACTTGACACCTCCTTATTATTTTATTATAATGTGTCTGTAGACTATGCGTCTACAGACTATAAGTTACAGAAATGAAAGAGGTGGCATAATGGTTCCTGCACTTCTAAAATGGATTGGGAATAAGCAACGCTTTGCCAATACCATCGTGAATTATATGCCAGACACATTTGGCGATTACTATGAGCCATTTCTTGGAAGCGGAGCTGTGCTTGCAGAATTATTGATGCGTGATTCAACAAGTATGTATCCTCATTTCAATTATGCGTATGGAAGCGATGTTCTTCCTTTTTTGATTGATATATTTAATACAGTAAAAGAGGACCCCTCCGCTCTTACAGAATACTACGCCAGGGAAATTGCAGAATATTATAAGGATGCAGATGGGCAATACGACATTATAAAAAATCGCTTCAATCAAGACCACAATGCATTTGATTTTTGCCTGTTGTCAAGGACCTGCTACTCTGGGATTATACGATTCAGAAAAGCAGATGGATATATGAGTACCCCCAGAGGGCCGCATAAGCCAATTTGCCCGGAGTCTTTTGAACAACGAGTTCAATTATGGTCGAACTTGGTTAAGAAAGCTGACTTCGTAACCGAGAGTTTTGAAAAGGCCATGAATAAACCTCAATGCGGGGATTTGGTTTATTGCGATCCTCCCTATACGCACAGTCAGAGTATTATTTATGGGGCTCAAACATTTGATATTCGGCAGTTATGGGATCAAATTGCTGAATGTAAAGATAGAGGGGTCTATGTCATGCTATCTATTAACGGGACAAGAGAATCCAAGAGAAAAGATATTTCTGTAGAGATTCCTAATGGATTGTTTGAGCGAGAAGTTATTGTCAATTGCGGTACATCAATGATAGACCGTCTGCAAAATGCAGGAAAAGGTATGACTGGAGAGGTCGTTCATGATAAGCTACTGTTGACTTGGTGACAACGCTTCAAACTATATCTGATGATAGCAGATTCATCTATTTGGCCATCGCCTTCTGAGCAAGACAAAAGCGTCGTAGCAATACGACGCTTTTTTGTTACCCGGAAGTGACAAACAGCGGCTTTTGAATGGTTGGCGGTAAGGATACCGCCGCTAAAACAAAGCCGCTCATATCGAAAGAAAACGCCCAAAATCGCCCCGAAACCATACAGCGGGATCAGGTTTTGGGCGTTTCTGCGTTTCGGGAGCAAATCGGCAATTCGGCAGTGAAAAGGAGGTGCTCGCTATGCCCCGTATGCCGAAATATCTCAAGGAAGAATGGGCGTTCTTTCTTGATGAGCGTGGCAGGAAGAAATATAACGAGCTTTGCAGAAAATGCGAAAGGAGCTGCAAGCAGAGCTTCCGTGCCACCGTTATCCAATGGAGAGCGACGGTCAGCTGCACCCCATCGAAATCAAAAAAGCATCAACCCGCCCACACAAATTACGGGTGCTTTCAAGCTGCTGGATAAGGCCTCTGTGCCGAGGGGCACAGGCGCGATTCTCTGCCTTCGGGAGACATTGAGCGCAATCGACAGCAGCACATACATTGTCCCCGTGTGGATGATCTGATTTCGTTCCAAAAATGAATAAATACACCCGAAGGAAAATCAACGGATCGGACATCCGGCTGGACGCCGGGGACCATGTGGTCATTGAGAACCACCACCAGCCCATCATTGGCTACCGCACCTTCGCCACCACCCGGTTCCTCCGGGAAAAGCACTCCCGAAGCAACTACCGGGGTGTGAAAAAGTATGACAATGTGTATTCAGGCCTTTTGGACGGAAATCGCCACCGACCGGCTGAATACGGTATTGGATGACCTTCTGGAAGAGCTGAAAATCACCAAGCGCCAGCGCATCCGGGAAATCATGAAGCGCCCCGAACAAGAGACGCTGATCCAGTCCTCCTAAAACCGTGAGGACAAGGTCTTCCGTGTCCATGTTATCAGTAACGGCGATCCGCCGCAGAATCTGCGTGGTGGGTTCGTTCTATTTGCACCACATTTTGGTGTTTACACAGAATTTGGGATAGTTATGAACGCAACAAAAGCCGAGGTACAATTTAGTACTTCGGCTTTTGTTATATTATATAGGAATCGTGCGCTTTTCGCCGTTAGGCTTCTTCGCACATGGCACGCAGCAGCGCTGTCAAAAACTCCCAGAAGGGCTGCAGCGTATCCAGATCTAGATGCTCACGGGGCGTATGTGCGCCGCGTCCCCAAGGTGCCAGTGCCACAATGTCCATATCGGGGATTGCGCCTGCAATCTCGCCGGTCTCAGCACAGCTGTTCAACTTTTCGATTTTCAGCTCCTGTCCCGTCAAGCGATTGTACACTTGGCAGCACAATTGCTGCAGCGGTGAATCCTTCCGGAAGGGCCATCCGGCATAGCTGTCCTGCACCACCAACGATGCGCCCGTCAGTTCTGCAAGAATCCGCAGCCGATCCACCAGTTCCCACTTATAGGCATCGATAGGCGAACGGATCATCTGCTCATACTCCACCACGCCGTTCTCACAGGTCACACGAACCGTATTGACAGAATTCAGGATCACATCACGATCACAGCTGTCATATTTCATCACGCCATAGGGAAGCAGATACATCAACTCTGCACAACGGCGGCCGGATGCCTCATCCATAGCCTGATCTGCCTCATGGCCCAACGGCTCCAGAGTCAGAGAAAGCTCCGGATCTGTGTTTGCATATTCCTCACGCAGCGCCGCAAGCAGGTCCTCCAGCACCTTCTGCGCATCAGGCTCCTGCTCCGGCTTTAGAACGATCTCTGCCTGCATATGCGGTGCGATGCCCATTGTTCTTTCGCAGTCTACCGACACGATACGGCAGGGAACTTTTCGAAGAAGCTCACAAAGTACACGGCCCATCAGCACCACGGCGCTGGCCCGACCAGTACCGATCATCAGGCCGGAATGCCCGCCGGCCAGGCCGCCTATCTGCAGCGTATATGCCTGTCCGGCAGCGCCGGCGGCAGTAACAGGCAGGCGCATCACGCAATGAACGAAGCCGGCGCAGGATACACACATCACATCGGGGTCGCCGCAATCCATATTCAGCATCCGGCGGGAGCGAATCGTGCTCATATCCAACTGGCGGATGCCCTCCATGCCGTCCTCCTCGCAGACGGTAAAGAGCAGCTCCATAGGCGGGTGCACCACGGTGTCATCCTCCATCAGCGCCAGCATATTCACCAGTCCAACTGCATTGTCGGCGCCCAGTGTAGTGTCATCGGCATACAGGTAGTGGCCATCTTCGATGTGCAGGCGGATGGGGTCTGTCAGAAAATTATGGTTGGAGCCCGGTTCCTTGGCAGAAACCATGTCCATATGCGCCTGCAGCAGCATGGGCGCCTTGTACTCATACCCGGGCGTTGCGTTCAGGTATACCATCAGGTTTCCCGCAGCATCCTCCACATAGCGATGGCCGTACCGCTCCGCGCAGCCGCGGATATACGCACACAGTGCCTGCTCATGGTGAGAGGGATGCGGAATTGCGCATATTTCCTCAAAATAGCGCACAACATGGGCGGGTTGATAGCCGTTCAGGATTGTCATGTCAGAAATTCACCTCTTCTTACTGCGTACGCCCGCACGCAGTAAGCGTGCGGTCGTACCGGTATCTTTCTCGATTGGTTTAGTTCTTCCAGCTCCACTCGTAGCAGTAGTAGGGATGCACGGACGAATCGTGAACCGTGGCATTCAGCTGGCTATTCCAAGCGTATACCAGCTCATGATGGAACAGGGGGATGGAGGGGCAGTAGTCCACCAGATAAGCAATCAGCTCACGGTAGATATCCTTGCGAACCTCCTCGTCCTGCTCACTCTCAGCCTTGGCAAACATCTCATCCACCCAGGCGTCCTTCATCTGGCAGAAGTTATTGCCGCCGATACCGACGCTGCCGTAATGGCACACGTTATAGGAGAAGTCGGCACGGTAGGAAAGGGTCTGCGTCATCAGAGCAAAGTTGCCGCTCTCCGCATCTTCATCGGGTGTGGAGGTGTTGCGCAGCTCGATGGTAATGCCGACATCGGCAAAGTTCTGCTGCATGACCTGCGCGGCCTTTTCCATGTAGGTACCGCCCAGAACATCCATCTGGATGCCGTAATCTGCAAAGTTCAGGCCATTGGGATAGCCGGCCTCGGCCAACAGCTCCTTAGCCTTTTCAGGATTGTAGGAGAAATCGGTAGCATCCGAGAAATCCACGCCAAAGCAGTTGGTATCGTTGGCCTGCAGGCGAGCAGGCACTGCGCAGTTCTCATAGGCAATGGTAATGATGCTCTGCTTATCCACGGCATAGGTCATAGCCTGACGCACCAGCTTATTATCCAGCGGGGCCACCGTGGTATTGATGGCCAGCAGAGCGGTCTTGAGGGTCTGCACCTTCTCCACGGTGAATTTGTCATTGTTTTCAAAGCTGACCAGCTGGGAAGGATCAATGGACATAATATCCAAGTCGCCGGTTTCCAGCTGCACGCTAGCGGTAGATCTGTCACCAACGTAGCGCAGTTCGACCTTTTCGATCGCAGCGGGAGCCAGACGATAGTCATCGTTACGCTCCAGCATGGCGGAGGTAGCCAGATCGATGCTGGTCAGCTTGTAGGGGCCGGTGCCGCAGGCTACATCACTGATGTTGCCATTGTGCTCTTCCACGAACTTCTTGTTGAGGATCGGCAGCTCATTGATATAGACCAGAAACAGGGGCGTTACCTTATTCAGGGTAACTTTCACAGTATTGGCATCCACCATCTCTACTTTATCGATCATGCTGACGAAGTTGTTCTTGGCGGGGTTAGCAATGTACTGCTCAAAAGAGTACACTACGTCATCGGCAGTCATGACCTCGCCATTATGGAACTTAACGCCCTCCTCCAGCTGGAAGGTGTACTCCAGGGAATCATCGCTCATCTTCCAGCTTTTCGCCAAGCAGGGGGCGACCGTACCATCGTCCTTAGTTACAGTCAGCGTTTCATACACCTGATCAAACACAGCCTGATCAGAGTTGGCCGTGGTCATATAAGGCGTCATGGAGTTGAAGATATCGCCGATATACACCACCACCGTATCCTTGTCGCCGCTTGCAGCAGGCTGGCCGCCGCAGCCTGCCAACAGGCCCAACAGCATCAGGGTTGCCAGCACCAAAGAGAGTTTCTTTTTCATTTTTTTCCTCCTAATTTAATTTTTTTACGCAGAGTTCTGCGTGGAGTACAGGTTTATTCGCCGGCACAGCAGCATGCCACATAGTGGTTGGGGCCACATTGGCGCAGGGGAATATCGGCGGCCGTGCAGCTTTCGCAGGCGAAGTCGCAGCGGGGAGCAAAGCGACAGCCGGGCTTGGGATTGATGGGGCTGCTAACCTCGCCGCGGATGGTCTGGATATTCTTGCCCCGCATAGAAATATCCGGGATGGGAATGGCCGACAGCAGAGCTTTCGTGTAGGGATGCACCGGGTTTTCAAACAGCTCATTTGCCGGGGCATACTCCACACAGCGGCCCAGATACATGACCATAATTTCCGAGGAGATGTGCTTCACCACAGACAAATCGTGGGTGATAAACATATAGGTCAAGCCCATTTCATCCTGCAGATCCATCAGCAGGTTCAATATCTGTGCCTGAATGGAAACATCCAGTGCCGAAACCGGCTCATCGCACACAATGAACTTGGGGTTGATTGCCAGCGCTCTGGCGATGCAGATACGCTGGCGGCGGCCACCGTCCAACTCGTGGGGATAGGCATCATATAGCCGCTCAGCCAAACCAACGGTATCCATCAGCTCACGCACACGCTTTTGCAGCGAGGCACGATCCTTGCATATGTGATTGACCTTCAGCGGCGTGGCAATGATCTCCGCCACGGATTTGCGGGGGTTCAGGCTGGAGTAGGGATCCTGAAAGATAATCTGCATGGACTGGCGGTATTTGCGCATCTCACGCTCACTGACATGAGTGATATCCTGTCCGTCAAAGATGATCTGTCCGTCAGTAGGCTCCAGCAGCCGCAGCACGGTACGGCCCAGCGTACTCTTTCCGCAGCCGGATTCACCCACAACACCCAGCGTTTTTCCTTGCTGGATGGTTACGCTGATATCGTCCACCGCATGGAGCACACGATCCTTTTTTCCGAAGTACTTCTTCAGATTACGCACTTCCAGCAACGGGGTATTTTCCGTATGGCTCACGTTGTCTCCTCCTTTTTTCCATCCCACCCGTCATACAGATGACAGGCGATGCAGTGGGTCCCGTTTGAATAGATGGCCGGTTCCTGTTCCCGGCAGATATCCATACAATGGGGGCATCTGTCATGGAAATGGCAGCCGGAAGGGAGATTCGACGGGTCGGGCATCAAACCTTCGATAGGTGACAGGCGGCGGGCATCCACCTTCAGGTTAGGAATCGCGCCGAACAGACCCTTTGTGTAGGGATGGTGCTCCTCAGAGGTGAAAATATCCTCCAATGTACCGCTTTCGATGATTTGACCGGCGTACATCACCGCCACCTTATCGCACACCTGCGCCACGATACCCAGGTCGTGGGTAATCATGATCATCGCTGTTCCCAGCTTGTCGCGCAGATCACTCATCATGGACAGCACCTGCGCCTGAATCGTCACATCCAGCGCAGTAGTGGGTTCATCTGCAATCAGCAGGTCCGGCTGGCAGGACAGCGCCATGGCAATCACCACACGCTGCTTCATGCCGCCAGAGAACTGGTGAGGATACTCGTTTTTACGGGCAGCCGGAATGCCTACCATTTCCAGCACCTCGCCCACACGCTGGTCAATCTGCTCCTGCGACACTTTCTGCCCGTTGCTGTGGTATATAATGGCCTCCGCGATTTGATCGCCCACCGTGGCAACGGGGTTCAGGGAGGTCATAGGATCCTGAAAGATCATGGAAATTTTCTCACCGCGGATCTGGGTACGCATTTCCTCCTCCGACAGCGTCAGCAGATCGCGGCCCTCGAAGAGGATCTGTCCCTGATTGATGCAGCCGGTGCGCTCCGGCAACAGTCGAAGGATAGCAAGCGCCGTAGTGGTTTTGCCGGCGCCGGTTTCGCCCACCAGACCCAGTGTCTCACCTTTATTCAGTGTCAGAGAAATGCCGTTCACCGCATGAACCGGATTCTTTCCGGATTTATACAGGACTTCCAGATCTTTGATCTCAAGCAATTTATCCGCCATATCCAGTCCTCCTCATCAGTCCTTCAGTCTCGGATCCATCGCGTCACGCAGTCCGTCACCCAGAAGATTGAACGAAAGCGCTGTCAGCACGATAACGATACCGGGAATAATACAGGTATAGGGTGCGCTGCGCAGAAACTCACGGGCTTCAGAGATCATGGCGCCCCACTCCGGGTTAGGCGGCTGAATGCCCATTCCCAGATAGCTGAGGCTGGAAGCCGTCAGCATAATGCCGGCAATGCCCTGAGTAGAAACAACGATGATCGGGCCAAGGCAGTTAGGAATGATCTCCTTGACAATGATCTGCAAATCGCTCATACCGCAGGCGCGAGCCGCTTCTACATACTCCGCATCCACGATGCTCAGCACCGTAGAGCGCACGAGCCGACAGTTGCCCGGTACGCAAGCTACCGTCATTGCAACGATCAGACTGACAGCGCTGGCACCCATGGCCGCCACCACGCAAAGCGCCAGCAGCGTTTCGGGGATTGCCATAAACATATCCGTCAAGCGCATGATAATGCTGTCAGTTGTCTTTCCGAAATAGGCCGCCACCGCACCCAGCAGACCGCCGATGACCATGCTGGCCACCATGGTCACAATACCGATAAGCAGCGATACACGAGAGCCGAACACCATACGGATGAAAATATCACGACCGTAAAGATCCGTTCCAAACCAGTGCTCCCACGAAGGAGGACAGTTGCGAAGATCGATGTTCTGGGTTGTTATCGCAGATTTATCGAACAGCACATCGGCAAAAATGGCCAGCAGGATAATGATTCCCAGCAGCACCAAACTAACCACTGCGCTCTTGTCTCGTACCAGACGGAGCCAAATATCTGCAACGCGGCTGTGGCGACGCGTGCCCGACACGGCAATGTTGTCCAACTGTTTCTTTTTTTCTGTAGCAAAGGATTTCATGTGGGTCTCCTCCCTCCACCGTTACTTGGCATACTTTGCCTTGATGCGCGGGTCAATAAATGCATAGACCAGATCGACGATCAGCATGATGAGCGCAAAGAACACTGCCAACAGAAGAACACTGGCCAGTACGCTGGGCGTGTCCTTCGCCTTGATGGACAGTACGATCAGTGAGCCCAGTCCCGGCAGGTTAAACACACTTTCCGCAATGACCGAGCCACCCAGAATGGCACCGAAGGCGGAACCAATCGTGGTAATAACCGGCAGCAATGCGTTTTTCAAGGCATGGCCATAAATGACCTTCTTTTCCGGCACACCCTTGGAGCGAGCCGTACGAACGTAATCCTGACGAATCTCCTCCAGCATGGTGGAGCGGGTCATACGAAGTACCTTTGAACCGTAGGGAACTCCGACGGTGATGGTGGGCAGGATATAACTCTGCCACGTTAGAGCACCGCCCGCCGGCAGCCACCCCAGATATAGGGCAAACACCAGTATCAGCAGCATCGCCAGCCAGAATGTTGGCATCGCCACTAGGACTGTAGAGGCCACGCGCAGGAAGCTGTCTGCCGGTGAATACTGCTTTACTGCCGAGAGTACCCCTAGCGGCAGACCCATCACAGTAGCCAGCAGCATTCCCAGAAAGGCCACTTTGATACTGACCGGTAATCTCATGAAAATGTCATCAAACACCGGCTTTCCCGTTCTGTAGGAATTGCCGAAGTCCAGTTTGAGAAACGCATCCTTCACATAGTCAAAGAATCTTACCCAAAACGGCTGGTTTAATCCCAATTCCTCTCGCAGCTGTTCCCTCGCCTCAATGGAGGATTCCGGGCCAAGGATACGTACTGCAGGGTCACCCGGCGTAAAATCCATAATTGTGAAGATGATAAGCGTTACTCCCAGCAAAATTGGTATCAGAACCAAAAGGCGTTTGACGATGTATTTTGTCATCTGCTGTTCCCCCTTTAAGGTTGTCTCCTGCGTATGTGCTGCATTATAATTATGCAACTCTGTCTTTGAATTTCGTCTTCATTATTGTATACACTATGCCCATAGATGTCAACTACCTTTTTATTTTTGCACAATTCGACCAAACAATTCCTTCGTCCTTTGTCATAAATATACAACTCCTTCTTACGCATCGTAGCGGCTGTATGCGCCACATGGGGCACAACCTGACTGGACTCTTGTAAAACAATATATTGATGAGGGCATTACGGGCACATCAGCAGAAAAAAGACCGCAATTCATAAAAATGATCCGAGATACCAAGGGGATGAATAAATCATCCCCCCGGTTTTGTTTACACTTTGCCCATTGAATAACTTACTTTGCAGTCGTAATATAGCAATTGAAGATGCCTGTTTATTCTGCGATTTAGTAGCCACTACGCAGGCTGCCATCCGCGAACAGCGCCAATAAGAAGTTGACGCTGACGGCGTAGGCAAAACAACTGATATAAATAACGGTCACACAGCCCCTTTGGATCGTGTGACCGTTATTTTTTTCGGCTTTCCTCTTGGGCAAGGGTCGCCATGATCGTCAGCCGCAACTCCCCATCGCTGTCCATTGTCCAGATATTCTCCTCGACGAAATAATTTTCAATTATGCAGCTTTCTCGTTGCAAACATCTCAGAATTATGGTAAAATGGGCGGATAAAAATACCCAAGATAAAGCAGGGATTATAGTGAAACGAATCAGAACCGGATTTACATTGATGGAAATGCTGATCGTCATTGCGATCATCGCTGTATTGATTGCGATTGCGATCCCGGTATTTTCATCACAGCTTGAAAAAGCCAGAGAAGCGACGGACCTTACAAATGTACGCTCTGCTTATGCACAGGTATCCACAGAGGCACTGCTCGGAAATTCGGAGATCACCGTGACGGTTGACCTGACGCAGAAGCAGGCTGACTGGCAATCATTGGACCCCGTGGACATCGGCGGTATCGTCCACTACAAAAAGCAAGGGGACACGGATAATTGGAAAGGCGTTGCTGCGCCGAACGGAACCTGCGTTGTGTCATATCATGAAGATTACGGAATCATTCTCACTTGGAGCGGAAAGGCCGACCCGACTACACCTGAATACCCGTTTAATACAAGCGTAACGGATTTCTTCTCACTTCTATATGATACAGCTTTCTGGAAAAACGGCAGCATGAAAAACAATACAAATTTTGAGTTTGACTCCAGATGTCCAGACTCGAAATATGTCCCGGCTATTTCCGAAGCGATCGAAAAGCTGGACAACAGTCTTTTACAGCAGCCGGACTGTACCTGGGCCTATCTTGGCAGCGGAAAAGATGGGCAAGAGGCAAAGCGGTATCTCTTCTGGACCTCTCTGAACACTGACAAAGTCGGCGCCGGAAAGAGCATCCCCGTAATCATCCAAACCGGTGACGGAAAATATTATGTTTCCGAAACCACGACCGGTAAGCGGAATGGCAAAAACTATGTTACCATCTCGGAATCGCTTACGCCGAACCAGTATACGCAAACCCTGAAAAAAGGAAAAGAATATTCCTCCTTGGAAGCAGCCTACGATGCCTATCTCAAGGCCTTGGAGCAATATGATTCGGTTCACCAGCCTTAAGGTGCTTTGTCCCGCTATAACCGCTGATGCTGGGAAACGTCGTATTTCAAATCGAAGCTGCTGAATTGACGTAAGGTCATTTGCATGTGGCTGTTCTATAGAACAGGATTCCAGAAGCAAATGGTATGTCAGTTATCGGGCTGGATCGTTTACAAATGAGGATGTGCCGTTAAGACACATCCCCATTTGTTTTTGTGTCCGCTTTGCAGATAGATTCTACTTGTGTGTTACCGGTCTTCTGTCTGAAACGTCGTATACCCCGTATAATAACTGTGGTCAATCCCCTTCATAAAGATCTCGCGGCATATGCCGTGTGCCGATAAGACAGTAATCTGAGAAAACTACAAAATCGGCATCTGCCAAGCAGGATTGGACAACAAAACAGGCGGCACTCAACTTCGGTTGGGTGCTGCCTGTTTTTGTACAGCTAAGGGTTGAAAATCAGCTTATATTCGTGGAAAAGTTATATTTTAGGGCGATAAATTCTGGGTATCGTATTGAAAACAGAGCTATCCTTGTGATAAAATGTGTGTACACACTAACGGTCGGGAGGCAAGGGAAGGAGTAACCAAGTGAGAATACAACATAAAAACCTAACGATCCGCCAAGCCGAGGTTGCCGATGCGAAGCAGCTTGCCGCTTGGTGGAATGATGGTGCTGTGATGGCACACGCAGGCTTTCCCAACGGTCTGGGAACGACCGAGGAAGAAGTTGTAAAAGGACTTAGAAACGGTCTTCTGGTCGTTGAGGAAAGCGACCGTCTGATTGGCGAGTGCAATTACCACAATGTGTCAGATGGAGTTGTAGAAATTGGCATTAAGATCTGCGAAACCGATTGTCAGAACCGTGGTGTCGGAAGAAAGGTTTTGAGTATGCTGATCGGTTGGCTGTTCAGAAACGGCTATGCCAAAATCATCCTCGATACGAACTTGACGAACACAAGAGCGCAGCACGTTTACGAATCACTTGGATTCCGCAAGATACGAACCAATATCGATTCTTGGAAAGACCAGTTTGGTCGGCTTCAATCATCGGTTGATTATGCGCTGGTTGAGCAGGATTTTGTCAGTTATGAGTGAGAGAGACACCTATGCCGAATAAAGCAGATCGCAAGCGACCGATACAGGTCAAATTTTTCGTGGACGAAAAAGAACTCGGCTTGATAAAGGCGAGGATGGCGCAGCTTGGGATAGAGAATATGAGCGCTTACCTTCGCCAAGTGGCAATCGACGGATATGAGGAAAAACCGAATTTGCCTGAACGCCGTGAGCCGAAAAATCCCTGACTCACTTTCCGAAGATAGATTGATGTTCAGCTCCGCAGGAGCGCAGCCGATTTCTCTGAAATCGTTCAGGGGTTTGGGGCATTTCCCCAACAAGATTGCACGGGTGTATAAACACGAGCATTGCTTGCCAAGTGCGTTTCGCAGTTGGCAGGTAATGAGAAGTGGGTACCGCCGTGCATTGCTTGCCGGAATGGCAAGCTCCGGTGTGGGTACTCACCGGATTTGCTTGCTATTCTGCAAGGAAATCCCGGTCGTACCACGCCGGATTTCGCAAGTGTAGCTACACTTGCTGTGCTTGCTATTCTCCGTTCCCCATGTTAGCAAGCGCCATTTCCTTAATTGGAAATCGGCGGCAACCGCCGCCTTGTCTGCCAAAAAGCGAAACGGACGGAAGTCAATGGCGGCGCAGCTCTGCTTTTTTCTGGGGCTGACGCTCCTCCCCTGACCCCACCGGAGGGCGCTGTGTGTCCCTGATTTTCCTTCCCCCGCCGGTGCATTTTCGATGCGCCAAATCATTAGCTTCACTTATGTCAATCATTTCAAACCCATACTTCCCCTATGGCTCCGGTGCGCCTATAATAAGCTGTTGTTTGAAAAAACTCTCTTTTTTACACCAAGTCAGGAGGCAGTATCTATGGCAAATTGTGCAATCGTAGGCATCAACTGGGGCGACGAGGGCAAGGGCCGCATGGTGGATTACCTATCCCAGCGGTTTGACGTCGTGGTCCGGTATCAGGGTGGCGGCAACGCCGGCCACACCGTCATCAACGACATGGGCAAGTTCGCCCTGCATCTGCTGCCCTCCGGCGTTTTCCACAAGGGGGTCATGAACATCCTCGGCAACGGCGTGGCGCTGGACTGCGAAAATCTCCTGTCGGAGATCGAGACGCTGCGGGCCGCCGGAGTGCCTGTTTCCCCGGAAAACCTGCTGGTCAGCGACCGGGCCTCCCTGCTGCTGCCGTGGCACCGGGAGCTGGATGCACTGGAGGAGGCCCGTCTCAAGGACAAGCAGTACGGCTCCACCAAGCAGGGCATCGCCCCCTTCTATTCCGATAAATACCAGAAAAAGACCATTCAGGCCGGAGAGCTTCTGTACCCGGAGCACCTGAAGGCCCATCTGCAGGACCTGCTGGAGTGGAAGAACCTGATCCTCCGGGAGGTCTACGGTGCCGAGGGCTACACCATGGACCAGCTGCTGGCATGGCTGGACCGCTTCGGCGGAGCCATCCGCCCCTTCATCGCTGACACCGGCGCTTGGCTGCGGCAGGCGCAGGCAGACGGCAAGTCCATCCTCTTCGAGGGCCAGCTGGGCGCTCTGCGGGATCTGGATTTTGGCATCTACCCCTATACCACCTCCTCCAATACCATCGCCGCCTACGCCCCCGTGGGCTCCGGGCTGCCCGGTGCCAAGCTGGACGAGGTGGTGGGCGTGGTGAAGGCCTACTCCTCCTGCGTGGGGGAAGGCCCCTTCACCTGCGAGTGGTTCGGCCCGGAGGCCGAGGAGCTGCGGGAGGCCGGCGACGAGTACGGTGCCAAGACAGGCCGTCCCCGCCGGGTAGGCCCCATCGATCTGGTGGCCTCCCGCTACGGTGTCCGGATGCAGGGCGCCACCAACATTGCCCTCACCAAGCTGGATGTCCTCAGCTACATGGAGCGCATCCCCGTCTGCGCTGCCTACGAGGTGGACGGCCAGATCACCCACGAGTTCCCCTTTCCGGTCCTGCTGGATCAGGCCAAGCCCGTGACGGAGTACCTCCCCGGCTGGCACTGCGACATCTCCGGCATCCGCACTTGGGAGGAACTACCCCAGGCCGCCCGTGACTATGTGACCTATGTGGAGCAGGCCATCGGCTGCCGCATTGGCTACGTCTCCGTGGGCGCTGAGCGGGACAGCCTCATTCTTCGATAACCACCGGACAGCCCTGCCCGCCAACATCACCAAAGGAGCATCCCTATGGCAAACGACGTATACACCTCCCCGCTGGCGTCTCGCTACGCCTCCCCCTATATGCTGCACCTGTTCTCGCCGGACAGCCGCTTCCAGACCTGGCGCCGCCTATGGGTGGCGCTGGCCCGAGCGCAGCATCAGCTGGGCCTGCCCATTACCGCCCGGCAGGTGCAGGAGCTGGAGGCCCACGTCACCGACATCGACTACGAGGTGGCCGCCGCACGGGAGCGGGAGGTGCGCCATGACGTCATGGCCCACGTCTACGCCTACGGCAAGGCGGCCCCGTCGGCCGCCGGCATCCTCCATCTGGGGGCCACCAGCTGCTACGTCACCGACAACGCCGACCTGATCCTCTACCAGGACGGTCTGCGCTATCTCCGGGGTCAGCTGCTGTCGGTGCTGGCGGATCTGGCCGCCTTCGCCCGGCGCTATGCCGCCGTCCCCACCTTGGGCTACACCCACTATCAGCCCGCCCAGCCGGTGACGGTGGGCAAGCGGGCCACCCTGTGGATGCAGGACTTCCTCTCCGACGTGGAGGAGCTGGACGCCCTGCTCTCCGGCCTGAAATTTCTGGGCTGCCGTGGCACCACCGGCACCGAGGCCAGCTTCATGGACCTCTTCGACGGCGACGAGGAGAAGATCGACGAGATGAACCGCCGCATCGCCGCCGAGTTCGGCTTTTCGGAGTGCTTCCCCGTGTGCGGCCAGACCTACCCCCGCAAGGTGGACAGCCGCATCCTGAGCTGCCTCAGCTCCATCGCCCAGAGTGCCTATCGCATGGCCGGAGACATCCGCCTGCTGCAGCACGATCGCCAGCTGGAGGAACCCTTTGAGGACAGCCAGATCGGCTCCTCCGCCATGGCCTACAAACGCAACCCCATGCGCTGCGAACGCATCTGCTCCCTGAGCCGCTGCCTCATGGCCGATGCCATGAACGCCCCTATGACCGCCTCCACCCAGTGGCTGGAGCGCACGCTGGACGACTCCGCCAACCGCCGCATCGCCCTGCCGGAGGGATTCCTCTGCGCCGACGCCATCCTGCGGCTGTGCCAGAACGTAGCATCGGGCCTTCGGGTCAACGAGACGGTGGTGGATCGCACTCTCCGGGAGTACCTGCCCTTCATGGCCACCGAAAACCTGATGATGGAGGCCGTGAAGCGGGGCGGGGACCGCCAGCAGCTCCATGAGGTCATCCGCCGTCACTCTATGGCCGCCACGGCCCGCATGAAGGAGGGACATCCCTGCGACCTGCTGGACCGGCTGGCCGCCGACCCGGCCTTCGGCCTGACCCGTCCGGAGCTGGAGGCTCTCATGGATCCCCAACGCTACATCGGCCGCTGTCCCCAGCAGGTGGCCCGGTTCTTAGAGCGCTGCCAGCCCCTTCTGGCGCAGGCCCAAACCGCCGACGGCACCATCACCCTCTGAGACCAACCCCGCCATACTTCGTCTGCCGCAAAACCGCCTTTCCCGCAAGACTCCAACATCGCAAAGCCGCACCATACCGCACGCCCCATAGCAGCGCCCTCCATTCGGCAAGGCTTTTCCTGCCATACCCCCAATGGTACCCCAGAAAACCAAAAACCAGACCCTCCGGCCCAGCCGGAGGGTCTGGCTTTCACCCCACCACAGCGAGGAAGCCCTCCGGCATCGCCGGAGGGCTTCCTATTATACTTGCACTCTCTTATTCGCCGGTGGTTCCGTCGGTGCCGTTAGACGTGTCGCCGGTCCCAGCGTCACCGCCGGTACTGCCGCCTGCGCCCGTATCACTTCCGGTGCCGGAATCACTCCCCTGTTCGCCGGAGCCATTGCCGGTGCTGCCGCCGTTCTCGCTGCCGGTATTCTCGCCGTTGCTGGTCTGATCACCGGTATTGGCATCGTCAGCGCCGGGAACCGCAGCATCCGTGGTCTGCTGACTGTCGCCGTTCTCCGCAGGCTGCTCGTTAGGCGTATTGGAGGACTCCTGCTGAGCCGTTCCGATGCTTCCGCCATCCCCAACCGCCGCTCCCGGCAGGCTGTCCTGCTTCCCCCAACAGAGAGTCAGCGCTGCGCCGCTCTCGTTGACGGTAATCGTATAACCATCTGCGGTAAGATAATCCGTGTGATACTCCTTGTCGCCCACTTTAATCACCACATAGGCATATTGGGCATCCCCCGCCATATGCAGTGTCAGCGTGCCGGTACCGTTCAAGTTACACGGTTCTCCCACCTTCAGCTCACCCAGAGCCGTATCGTTCAGCGACGCCGTCACCGTAGCAGTGGCGGACTGAATGGGCTGCACGCCGCTGTTCTGGGTGGCCGTGAACCACGCCCATGTCAGGCTGCACAGGCAGACCAGACAAATCGCCACCCCCAGCAGGGAGGGCATCAGCAGCGCCGTCAGCGACGCAGGCTTCTCCTCCTGCGGATGCTCACGCTTTCCTGTATAGAAAGTTTCCTTCCAATTCATGTCTTGATGCTCCTTTCAATCCGGCAGAGCCATGTGGCGGGCGCCGGTCAATAGGCGAGCCAAGGACGCAAGGGTTCTAAGCTTGTGTCCTTGGCTCGCCCCTCCCCGGCGGTCAAATCGGGGAGGATCGAGCTTGTAAAGAGGGGTTTTCTATAGAATGATCGTCAATGATAATTCCCAATGTCATGGCCGGAGTATCCCTCCGACAACGCTCCCCGTGGAGCGGCAGATCACGCCTGAGGGGGCTCCTCCGGAGTCTTCTCCTTCTCCTCCAGCCGGGCCTTCATCTCCATCAGCTCCTGCATCATCCGCTGGTTCTCCTCCCGCTGGCGCTCCAGATTCGCCTGCTGGGCCTGTATTTCCCGCTGCTCCTCGCTCTTATAACGCTTGAACAGCCGGACGCAGTTGATGCCCTCCATGAGGATCAGCAAAAAGAATGGCAGGAAGATGCACAGAATGTAGCCGGGGGTGGTTTTCAGGAACTGGAAGAAATTGCCCACGCCGGACAGGCACTTCTCGTACTTGCCCAGCACATAGGGATACGTCACCGGCATCTCGTCGTCGGTATCGGTGGTGGTACCGTAGGTGATAAAGGCAGGCTGGCCGTCTGCGTCAGTGGTCAGGGACCGGATCTTATGGGTCACGGTCTCACCGAAGTTGGCGCTGTCCTGTGAGGTAAAGGCAATGATGTCGCCGGGCTGCAGGGTGGTGGGGTCCACCGACCGCACCAAAATCAGGTCTCCGGCCTTAAAGTCCGTTGCGCTCATGGAGTCCGAGCGCACGATGTACATCTTGTAGCCAAACAGCGCCCGGTCGTTGCGGTCAAAGGTGGTGACGGAGACGATGGTGAACACCATCATACACACCGCCAGCAGCACGATCAGCCACGTCAGCACCGTTTTGATCACTTCAAAGGTTTTTTTCATGCTTCAACTCTCCTGCAGCTGTTTTCCCCGTATCAATCAAACAGCCGCTGAGGGTTGTTCTTGGTCTGTGTGGCGTCGGCACAGAGGGTAAAGGTCAGATCCTTGGCCTGAGCGCTGTTGCCGGTCGCCTCCGGGAAGTGGAAATACATGGTCAGTGTCCGCCGCTGACCCACCGCCAGCAGATCATCCGCCGCCTGCGTGTTCTCCAACTGAGTGGGGGTGCCGGAGTAGAGGGTCTTGTTGCCGTCCTTCACCGTGACCTCCAGCACATCCGCCAGATCGCCGGAGACACCGGCGAAGTACAGCCGGTAGTACACCGTGCCGGTGCTGTCGTTTTCGATAAAGAAGTCCTTCTTCACCGTCATGCCCGGCTCGAACAGGAACTCGTCGGGACGGATCACCGGCTCCCCGTCGTTGAGGTTGATGCGGACGCCGCCGGTGGCAAAGGTGTTGTCCCGGACGGAGGCGATGGAATAGGCCAGAGCCACGGTGGTGACCACCAGACACACGGCCAGCACGATCACCGCAATGATCCCGCCGGTGAGGCGGCTGCGGGTCTTACGTTCAGTCATGGGACACCTCCCTGCGGCGACGCAGCAGCACCGTCAGTGCCGCACCGGACACCAGCACCACCGCTCCCCAGAGCAGGGGCTGCATGGTGTCGCCGGTAGGGGGAGCCAACTCCTCGCTATCCGCCACCCACCAGTAAAAGTCCGCTACCAGCTGCTGATACATATAGGGATTGCCGACGCTGGTATCCAGATACGCCGTCAGCTGATAGTCCAGCGTATCGCTGCCGGCCGGCAGCAGGGTATCCACTGCGGCGGGCATCTCGGCCATCAGGCCGTCATACAGCACGCTGCCGCCCACGGACACCCGCAGCTTCAGCACCTCCGCCAGCTTCTCATAGCCGGGGCGCACCTCCGCCCGGAAGTGGACGGTGACATCGCCCTTGTGATCTACCTGCACGCAGTCGTTCTGGGTCTCGGCGTCGCCGGGGAACATATTGGTCACGGAGAACTCCCGGTTATACTCCGGGCTGCGGTCATACAGCCGGATGGTGACCTTGCCGGTCCGGGCCGCTGTGGGAACGGGTGCGCCGGCGGGCTGCGCCGCCGTCTGGATGCCGTTGCCGGGGACCTCTGCCGCCCGGCCTGCCTGCCGCCCGTAATACCGCACGGCACACAGCGCCGCAAGGCTCAGCGCCAACAGGATCGCCAGCACAACGATCAGCCGCTTCACCGTGCTGCTTCGAATGGGTTGCCGCACCTGTAACACCTCCTGCTTCCTTCCAAAACTCATATAGCACATATAGACTCTCTGGCTCGCCCTTGCCACAACCGATGGTGGTTTTTCGGCAAATCTCAGCGGCCGGAGAGCCTTTGCCCTTCGACATTTCGTCTTGCTAATTATCATGTCCATGAGAGATACTACCACGTTTCCCGCCTTTTTGCAACCCGATTTTGTCGATTTGTGCAAAATTCCGGTTCATTTCATATGCTCTTTGCGTTCATGTGGCATATATGTCTCTTTCAAAAATTCCCCCATGCTTTTCCCCCGCCGTGCGGCATAATTTTCTTGACAACCACCGCCGCAAAATGGTAGCCTATGGGTGACAAGCAAACAGAGTTCGGATGACTGGTCCGGGAGAGACCGCTGCGGCGGCGCCGAAGGGGAATGCAGAAGCTCTCAGGCAAAAGGGTCGGACCACGACGATACTCCGAAGAGTGCGGCCTGTCCGCACGCCGAAGGTGCAACCCGCTCCGGCGGGGAATCTCTCAGGTACAAAAACGGAGGCGCAAAACTGCCGAAAGCGGTTTTGCGCCTTTTTGTGCATCCAAAACGTTTCCGGAGCGTGTCCAAGTCGCCGTCGAGGCGTGTCCACGATGCGGCCGGAAGGTGTCCAGCGACTGGACAAACGAAGCAAACGGAGCAAAACAAGCGGAACAAACGACGGAATCAATGTAATAAGGAGGAAGGAACATGAGCGAACTCAAACGCACCCAGCTGTACGAGATCCATGTGGCGGCCGGCGCCTCCATGGTGGATTTCGGCGGATGGGAAATGCCCGTCCAATATCCCACGGGGATCGTGGCGGAACATCTGTACACCCGGCACTTCTGCAGCCTGTTCGATGTGTCCCACATGGGGCGGCTGCTGATCCAGGGACCGGAGCGGCTGGCATTTTTGCAGCACGTCCTATCCAGCAACGTGGCGGGTCTGGATCTGAACATGGCCCAGTACTGCATCCTGCCGGACGAGGACGGCGGAGCCGTGGACGATGCGTATCTCTACCGCTTCGAGGAGGAGCGGCTCCTGCTGGTGGTGAACGCCGCCAACACGGAGAAGGATCTGATGCATCTGCGCTCTGTGGTGAAGGACTATGACTGCACCATCACGGACATCACCTCCCAGTGGGCCTCCATCGCCGTGCAGGGCCCCAAGTCCAAGGATCTGCTGACCACCCTCTCCGGCGGGGTACAGGTGACGGAGCCGATGAAGAACGCCCTGAACACTCTGACCTTCGAGGGTCATGAGGTGAAGGTGGCCAAGACCGGCTACACCGGTGAGCCTCTGGGCTACGAGGTCTACTGCCGCAGCGAGGACGCTGCGTGGCTGTGGAACCGGCTGGTGGAGCTGGGCGCCCGGCCCGCCGGTCTGGGCGCACGGGACACCCTCCGCATGGAGGCGGGCTTCCCCCTGTACGGCCATGAGATGGGTGTGGATCCCGACGGGCAGAGGATGCCCATTTTCGCCGTGCCGCTGGCCAAGTTCGCCGTGAGCTTTGCGCCTCAGAAGGGGGAGTTCATCGGCCGCAAGGCGCTGGAGCGGCAGTTCGACGCCTTCCGGCGCATCATGAACCGGGATTTCTCCGACTGCGCCGCCCTGCCCCGCCGCATCCTGCCCATCGCCCTGCTGGACCGGGGCGTCATGCGGGCCGGAATGGCGGTATACCGGGGCGAGAAGCAGGTGGGCTGGGTCACCAGCGGCACCATGGTCCCCTACTACATCGCTGAGGGTGAGGGACTGGAGACAGTCATCACCGAGGAGACCGCCAAGCGGGCCATCGGCCTGTGCTATGTAGACAGCGACGTTCTGACGGACGACGTGGTGGAGGTGGACATCCGGGGCCGCCGGCTGAAGGCCGTGATCCCGGCTCGCCACATGAGCGTGGGGGCTCCGCCCTATGCCCGCCCTTTGTTGTACCGGCGGCCGGAGGACGAGGTGTCTCAGCCCGCCGACCGGGCCGCCAAGGCACTGGAGCTGCTGCATCTGGCGCAGGATAACCACCAGTGGCGCCAGCGCCAGTGCATCAACCTCATCCCCTCGGAGAACACCCCCAGCCGGGCGGTGCAGCTGCTGTCGGCCAGCGATCCCTCCTGCCGGTACGCCGAACACAAGAAGATCATCTCCTTCTATGATAAGGATGTATTCTACTATCAGGGCACCAAGTTCATCGACACCGTGGAGCAGCTGCTGGCGGAGCAGATGCGGCAGTATCTGGGCTGCACTCAGGTGGAAACCCGTGTCATCAGCGGACAGATGAGCAACATGGCCACCTTCTCCGCCCTGATGGACTGGAAAAACCGTCTGGACCGCAAGCACACCCCCCAGCGGCTGGGCTATGTGCTGAACAACCACATCATCCGGGGCGGCCACCTGTCGGCCCAACCCATGGGCGCTCTGAAGGACTACATCGCCGTGGATCCGGTGACCGAGCGCACCGCCGTGGTGAACTTCCCCGTGTGCCGGGACGATCTGTTCCGCATCGACGTGGAGGAGACCAAGAAGGTCATCGACCGCTACCGCCCGGAGCTGATCATCTTCGGCAAGAGCATGGTGCTGCGCCGGGAGCCGGTGGCAGAGATCCGCCGCTTCGTCACGGAGCAGAACATCCCCACCACCATCATGTATGACATGGCCCACGTACTGGGTCTGGTGGGTGACCACTTCCAGAAGCCCTTTGAGGAGGGCGCCGAGATCGTCACCGGCTCCACCCACAAGACCTTCTTCGGTCCCCAGCGAGGCGTCATCGGCGTCAACTATCGCCGGGAGGATCTGAAGTGGGGGCTGTGGGAGACCATCCAGTCCCGTGCCTTCCCCGGCAGCGTCTCCAACCACCATCTGGGTACCCAGCTGGGTCTGCTGATGGCGGCCTATGAGATGAACTACTTCAAGGACAGCTATCAGAAGGCCGTCATTGACAACGCCAAGTACTTTGCCAAGGCCCTCCATGAGGCGGGTCTCCACGTGCTGGGCGATCCCGCCATCGGCTACACTGAGACCCATCAGGTGCTGGTGGACGTGGGCTACGGCACCGGCCCGGAGGTAGCCGAGCGGCTGGAGGAGAACAACATCATCGTCAACTATCAGGCCACCCCCGACGAGGAGGGCTTCACCGCCTCCGGTGCTCTGCGGATGGGCGTCAGCGAAATGACCCGGTTTGGCTTCGGCCAGACGGAGTTCACGGAGCTGGCCGGTCTGATGGCGGACTGCATCCTGCGGGGAAAGGACGTAGGGCAGGAGGTCTCCCGCCTCCGCAGCCGCTACACCACCATGCACTACTGCTTCGACGGCCCGGAGTTCCAGACGGCGCTGGAGCAGTTCATGGGGCAGGTCGGCTTTTGAGTCCGGCGGAGCATACCAATCTGCATCTCGATCAATAGCTTTGAATATTTGAAACGAAAACGGAGGAACACATCATGAACTATCCCACCAATTTGCAGTATTCCAAGTCCCACGAGTGGATCCGCACCGAGGACGGCGTGGCCGTGATCGGCATTTCCGACTTTGCCCAACACGCTCTGGGCGACGTGGTGTTCGTGAACCTGCCCGGCGAGGGCGATGAGGTCACCGCCGGCGAGGCCTTTGGCGACGTGGAGTCCGTGAAGGCCGTCAGCGATCTGGTGAGCCCCGTGTCCGGCACGGTGTGCGCCGTCAATGAGGAGCTGCTGGACGCTCCGGAGCTGCTGAACAGCCAGTGCTACGACGCATGGATCATCAAGGTGGAGGGTGTCACCGCCACGGAGGAGCTGCTGGACGCCGACGGCTACGAGGCCTTCTGCCAGCAGGAGGGCTGATATGGGAAGCTATGTTCCCTCCACGCCCGCCCAGCGGCAGGAGATGCTGGAGGCCATCGGCCTTCACGACTTCCGCCAGCTGTACCGGGACGTGCCGGAGGAGATGCTGCTGCGGGACGGGCTGGATCTGCCGGAGGGCATGAGCGAGCTGGAGGTCAGCCGCACCATGACCGCTATGGCCGCCCGGAACATCGCCTACTCCGCCGTTCTCCGGGGCGCCGGAGCCTATGACCACTACATTCCCTCGCTGGTGAAGTATGTCCCCGCCAAGGAGGAGTTCCTCACCGCCTACACCCCCTATCAGGCGGAGATGAGCCAGGGCATTTTGCAGTCCATCTTCGAGTATCAGACCATGATCTGCCAGCTGACGGGCATGGACGTGTCCAATGCCTCCGTCTATGACGGCGCCACTGCCGCCGCTGAGGCCGCCGCCATGTGCCGGGACCGCAAGCGCCGGGTAACGCTGATCTCCGCTGCGGCCCACCCGGACACCATCAACACCGTCCGCACCTACTGCTACGGCACCGGCGACGAGCTGCGTGTCGTCCCCGTGAAGGACGGCCGCACGGACCCGGAAGCCCTGCGTCAGATGTTGGCCGGGGGCGACGTCTCCGGCGTGTACATCCAGCAGCCCAACTTCTTCGGTCAGCTGGAGGAGGCTGAGGCACTGGGTGAGATCATCCATCAGGGGGGCGCTCTGTATATTCTGGGGGTGAACCCCATTGCCGCCGCCATTCTCAAGACCCCCAGAGACTGCGGCGCCGATGTGGCCGTAGGTGAGGGGCAGCCTCTGGGGATGCCCCTTGGCTGGGGCGGCCCGTATCTGGGCTTTATGGCCACGGTGCAAAAGCATATGCGCAAGCTCCCCGGCCGCATCGTGGGCCAGACGGTGGACAGCCGTGGTCAGCGCTGCTTCGTCCTGTCTCTGCAGGCCCGTGAGCAGCACATCCGCCGGGAGAAGGCCAGCAGCAACATCTGCTCCAACGAGGCCCTGTGCGCCCTGACGGCCAGCGTCTATATGGCGGTCATGGGGCCGGAGGGCATGGCGGAGGCCGCACGGCAGTGCCTGTCCAAGGCACACTATCTGGCAAAGGCCCTGTGCGCCATCCCCGGCGTGTCCCTGCGGTATCCGGGGGAATATTTCCACGAGTTCGTCACGGAGCTTCCCCGTGTGCCGGAGGTGCTGGAGGCGCTGGAGCATCACGGCATTCTGGGCGGCCTGCCGGTAGAGGGCGGCATCCTGTGGTGCGCCACGGAGAAGGTCTCCCGTGCCGTGCTGGACGAGACCGCCGCCGTGGTGAAGGAGGTGCTGAGCAAATGAAGCTGATCTTTGAAAAGAGCGTTCCCGGCCGCCGGTGCAGCATCCTGCCCCGGTGCGACGTGGAGGAGGTGCAGCTGCCGCAGGAGCTGCGGCGGCAGGAGGCCCCGGCCCTGCCGGAGCTCAGCGAGGTGGATCTGAGCCGCCACTACACGGAGCTGTGCCGGCACGTCCACGGCGTCAACTGCGGCTTTTATCCGCTGGGCTCCTGTACCATGAAGTATAACCCCCGCATCGACGAGGAGATGGCGGCCCTGCCGGGCTTTTCCGGGGTGCATCCCCTGGCCCCGGAGCACGCCGTGGCCGGATGCCGGGAGGTGCTGGACACCGCCAGCCGCTATCTCTGCCAGATCACCGGCATGGACGGCATGACCTTCCAGCCCGCCGCCGGTGCTCACGGCGAGTTCACCGGCGTGCTGCTGATCAAGCAGTACCACGATGCGCGGGGCGACCATCGGCGCACCAAGATCATCGTTCCCGACAGCGCCCACGGCACCAATCCCGCCACCGCCGCCATGTGCGGCTATCAGGTGGTGAACATCCCCTCCGCCGCCGACGGCTGCGTGGATCTGGAGGCCCTGAAGGCGGTGCTGGGAGACGATGTGGCGGGGCTGATGCTGACCAATCCCAACACCGTGGGCATCTTCGACGAGAACATTCTGGAGATCACCCGGCTGGTCCACGAGGCCGGTGGCCTGTGCTACTACGACGGGGCCAACCTCAACGCCGTTATGGGCATTGTGCGCCCCGGCGACATGGGCTTTGACTGCATCCACATGAACCTGCACAAGACCTTCGCCACCCCCCACGGCGGCGGCGGGCCCGGCGCAGGGGCCGTGGGCTGCAAGGCGTTTCTGGAGCCGTATCTGCCCCAGTCCGCCATTCTGTCGGAGGGGGAGCACCTGCAGGTACGGGCCTTCAACGGCAACTTCCTGGTGGTGGTGAAGGCGCTGGCCTATCTGCTGACGCTGGGCCGGGAGGGCATCCCGGAGGCGGCGGAGAACGCCGTCCTCAACGCCAACTATCTCATGCGGCGCATTCAGGGCACCTTCCAGCCCGCCTTTGACCGCATCTGTATGCACGAGTTCGTGCTGGGGCTGGAGGAGTTCAAGAAGGAGACCGGCGTCTCGGCGCTGGATGTGGCCAAGAGCCTCATCGACCGGGGCATCCATCCCCCCACCATGTACTTCCCCCTCATCGTCCATGAGGCACTGATGCTGGAGCCCACGGAGACGGAGAGCCGGGAGACGTTGGATCAGGCGGCGGAGGTGTTCCGCCAGCTGTACCAGCTGGCCTACACCGATCCGGAGGCCATGCGTACCGCCCCCCACAACGCCCAGATCGGGCGGCCCGACGAGGTGCAGGCGGCCCGCAATCCCATTCTGCGGTGGCAGGCATGATCCGGCAGCTGCTGACCTATCGGGACGGCTGCACCGATCCCCACCGGAATCTGGCCACGGAGGCGTATCTGACGGAGACGGTGCCGGAGGATACCTGCATCCTGTACCTGTGGCAGAACCGCCACACGGTGGTCATCGGCCGGAACCAGAACGCATGGCGGGAGTGCCGCACCACGCTGCTGGAGCAGGAGGGCGGCGTGCTGGCCCGGCGGCTCTCCGGCGGCGGGGCGGTGTACCACGACATGGGCAATCTGAACTTTACCTTCTCCCTGCCTACGGCGGATTACGATCTGCGCCGTCAGCAGGAGGTGCTGGTGGCGGCCTGCCGCCGTCTGGGTATCCCGGCGGAGTGCTCCGGCCGCAACGACATTCTCACCGGCGGCCGGAAGTTCTCCGGCAACTCCTTCTATCACCACGGGGGGCGCTCCTTCCACAACGGGACGCTGCTCATCGACGTGGACATGGAGAAGCTGGGCCGGTATCTGGCCCCCTCTCAGGGGAAGCTGGAGAGCAAAGGCGTGGCGTCGGTGCGCTCCCGTGTGGTGAATCTCTCCCAGGTGCAGCCGGGGCTGACCGTCTCCCACATGGAGGAGGCGCTGTGGTCGGCCTTTTCTGAGGTATACGGCCTCCCCACCCGGCGGCTGGAGCCGTCCCGGCTGGATCAGGCCGCTCTGGAGCGGCACTATCAGCGTTTTCACAGCTATGACTGGGTCTATGGGCAGGCGATGCCCTGCACCTTCTCCTGCGGGGAGCGGTTTCCGTGGGGGGAGTTGACGCTGGAGCTGGCGGTGGAGGGCGGCGTGTGCCGCCGCGCCGCCGTGTGGACCGACGCCATGGACGAGAGTTTCGCCCAGCCCCTTGCCAGAGGGTTGGAGGGCTGCCCCTTCCGGGTGGAGGACCTCTGCCTCCGGGTGGAGGAGGCCCCCGCCTGCCGGGAGGTGGCGGCGGACCTGTGCGCCCTGCTGCGGCGGCAGGATATCTGAAAGGAGAACGGCTATGTTTGATCTGCTGGTCATCGGGGCGGGCCCCGGTGGCTATACCGCCGCCGCACGGGCGGCCAAGCTGGGACTTTCCACCGCCATCGTGGAGGAGCGCAGCTGGGGCGGCACCTGCCTGAACCAGGGGTGCGTCCCCACCAAGACGCTGCTCCATGCTTCGGAGGTCTACCGCAGCGCCGCAGACGGCGCCGCCATCGGCATCCACGCAGAGGGTCTGCGGGCGGACATCCCGGAGATCTTCGCCTATAAGGAGCGCATCTCCCGACAGCTGTGCGGCGGGGTGGAGAGCCTTCTGAAGGGCGCAGGCGTGACGCTGCTGCGGGGCCGGGCCGTCATCACGGCGCCGGGAAGCGTCCGTGTCACCGGCGAGGACGGCGGCGACTATGAGGCCCGGCGCATCCTCATCGCCACCGGCTCCGTGCCGGTGCGGCCCCCCATTCCGGGGCTGGAGCTGGCCATGACCTCCGATGAACTGCTGGAGGGGACGGATCACCTGTACCGCTCCATCGTCATCATCGGCGGGGGCGTCATCGGCGTGGAGTTTGCCACGTTTTACAGCGATCTGGGGTGCAGCGTCACCCTGCTGGAGGGCATGGACCGGCTGCTGCCCAATATGGATCGGGAGCTGGGCCAGAATCTGGCGCTGATCCTGAAAAAGCAAGGGGTACAAGTCTGTACCCGCTCCATGGTGGATCGTCTGGAGCAGACGCCGGAGGGCATCGCCGTCCACTACACCGCCAAGGAGACCCCCGGCTGCGCCGTGGGGGAGGCGGTGCTGTGCGCCATCGGCCGCAGGGCCTTCCGGGATGGACTGTTTGCCCAGGGGCTGTCGCCGGAGACCAATGGTCACGGTCTGTGGGTGGATGAGCACTACCAGACCAGCATCCCCGGCGTGTACGCCATCGGGGATGTGTCCTCCCCGGTGCAGCTGGCCCATGTGGCGGCAGCACAGGGGGCAGCCTGCGTGGAGCACATGGCGGGGCTGTCCGCCGGGGTATGCATGGACGCCGTGCCCAGCTGCATCTACTGCCGGCCGGAGATCGCCGCCGTGGGACTGACGGAGGCGGAGGCCAAGGAGCGGGGCATCCCCGTCAAGACCGGCAAGTGCGTCATGGGCGGCAACGCCCGGACCGTGATCGCAGACCCCGGCCGGTGCTTCATGAAGGTCACGGCCCACGCCGAGACCGGGGCCATTTTGGGGGCGCAGCTGATGTGTCCCAACGCCAGCGACATCATCGGGCAGCTGGGGCAGGCCATTGCCAACGGCATGACACCGGGGCAGCTGCTGGCCGCCATGCGGCCCCACCCCACCTATGAGGAGGCCCTCAGCGAGGCGCTGGAAAGTCTGGCGGGCAAGCTGTAGGGCAGAATTTACGGAAAACCGCAGCGGGAGCGTAACTCCCGCTGCGGTTTTCTCCGTTTTCGTTGACGAAGGGCCGGGGCTTGCGTATAATAGAAGTCGAAATTTGTCACAACGCAGCGAAAGGAGCGGCTGAGATGGGCATTGTGGTTCTGGGCGCCGTATTTGTGGATGTGAAAGGGTATCCCCTGAGCACCTATATCCCCGGCGGGCGCAACGTGGGACGGGTGGAGCAGGTTCCCGGCGGCGTATCCCGCAACGTGGTGGAGGACATCGCCAATGTGGAACTGCGGCCCACCTTCGTCAGTCTGGTGGACGACACCGGCATGGGGGAGGATGTGGTGCGGCAGCTGCGGAACCACAAGGTGAACACCGACTACATCCTCCGGACCCCGGACGGCATGGGGGCGTGGCTGGCGGTATTCGACAACCACGGAGACGTGTGCGCCTCCATCTCCAAGCGGCCGGATCTGCGGCCGCTGGCGGCACTGCTGGACGAGAAGGGTGACGAGATCTTCCGGGACGCCGACAGCATCGCTTTGGAGATCGACATGGACAAGGAACTGGTCAAGCGGGTGTTCGCCTACGCCCGGAAGTACGGCAAGGCGGTATACGCCGTGGTGTCCAACATGAGCATCGCCGTGGAGCGCCGGGACTTTTTGCAGCAGACCAGCTGCTTCGTGTGCAATTTGCAGGAGGCGGGCATCCTGTTCTCCGACGATTACAGCGAAAAGACCCCGGCGGAGATGGAGGAGCTCCTGCGGCTGAAGGTCCGCAGCGCCCGCATCCCTCGGATGATCGTCACCATGGGCGAGCAGGGAGCCGTGTACGCCGAGATGGACGGCGAGAGCGGCATCTGCCCCGCCACCCGGGTGGAGGTGCAGGACACCACCGGGGCCGGGGACGCCTTTTTCGCCGGGGCCGCCATCGGCCTCACCTACGGCAAGACGCTGGGTCAGTCCTGCGCCATCGGCAGCCGTCTGGCGGCCTCCGTCATCTGCACCAGCAGCAACGTCTGCCCCCGGTTCCTGCCGGAGGAGTTCGGGCTGGACGTCACTGTGACGGAATGAGGGCCGGGACATGAAAAAGCTTCGGGAATGTGAAAACGATACCCTGCTGGTGGCGCTGCTGCTGGCGGGCATCCTCATGGTGATGGGGGCCTACCGCATTTTCTCCTATCTCTGCGAAAACGCCCGGATGGACGCCGTTACCTTCCTGCTGGGCGGGGCCTGCGCCCTGCTGGCGGTGGGTGGGTTCCTGCTGGCACGGGCCAGCTTCCGGCGGCTGAAGGAGCTGCATCTGGAACAGTAGGCATCTCTTTCGGCGGCAGTCTTGTCTGGTCCCTTGTCAAGGGATCGGGGATATGATATAGTGTGTGGAGGGCATGAGGCCCACGAGAAAGAGAACAATGACGGAGAAAGGAAGCAACCTATGAAAAAAGTGATTTCCCTGATGCTGGCGCTGGTTCTGGCGCTGAGCCTTACCGCCTGCGGCGGCAAGTCCTCCGGCCCGGAGGGCGTGGTGGACCAGTTCTGCAAGGGATTGCAGGAGCTGGACGAGAAGGCCATTGCCCAGTGCTTTGAAAACGGTGACGATCTGGAGCTGTCGGATCTGGAGGACGTGGACAGCGACGATGCCGTGGCCCAGAAGATCATGGACTTCATGAAGTCCTGCGCCGGGCGGCTGAAGTATCAGGTGGGCGAGGCCACCGTGGACGGCGATACCGCCACGGTGCCGGTGGAGTTCACCTATGTCAATGCCGGGAGCCTGATGAAGGAGATCCTGACGGAGTACATCTCTCAGGCGTGGTCTCTGGCTCTGAGCGGTGCCGACGATGAGAAGCTGGCTGCCGCCTTCGAGGAGGTCTTTGATGAAAAGACCACGGGGGCCGATTTCCCCACCCTGACGGCGACGCTGACCATCCCCTGTGTCCAGACGTCGGACGGCTGGAAGATCTCCTCCAGTGCCGACGACAGCGAGGATCTGTCGGCACAGCTGTTGGACATCCTCACCAGCAACATCTATGGGGCGCTGGAGGACTTCGGCGCCGGTTTGCTGGGGTAAATTCTCTTTCATAAGAACGGCAAAGGACCGGGTGCTTCAAGCACCCGGTCCTTTGCCAATGGTGGAGAAAAAGAGTAAGGAAGAAAACGAAAGCAATGTTAACAGACACCCTGCGCCAGCATGGCGTCCGCCACCTTGCGGAAGCCGGCGATATTGGCACCGTCCAACAGGTTGCCGGGGACGCCGTATTCCACGGAGGCGTCGTAGATGTTGTGGAAGATGTCCAGCATGATCTGATGCAGGCGCTGGTCTACCTCGTCGAAGGTCCATGCCAGGCGCATACTGTTCTGGCACATCTCCAGACCGCTGACGGCCACGCCGCCGGCGTTGGCGGCCTTGGCGGGGGCGAACAGGACGCCGCCCTCCCGCAGCACCTCGATGGCGGCAGGGGTGCTGGGCATATTGGCCCCCTCCGCCAGCGCCATGGCACCGCCGCGGACGATGCGCCGGGCCGTCTCGGCGTCGATCTCATTCTGGGTGGCACAGGGCAGGGCCACGTCGCAGGGGACGGACCACAGATCCCGGAAGTCGCTGCGGAACTCGCTGCCGGGGACCAACTGGGCATACTCCCGGATGCGGCCACGGCGGCGGAGCTTGATGTCCTTCACCACGTCCAGCCGGATGCCCTCCGGGTCGTAGATGCAGCCGTTGGAGTCACTCATGGTGATGACCTTGGCCCCCAGCTCCTGCGCCTTCTGGCAGGCAAAGATGGCCACGTTGCCGCTGCCGGAAATGGCCACTCGCTTGCCCTGCAGGCTCTCCTGCTTCATGCAGTGCAGCATCTCCTCCGTCAGGTAGCACAGGCCGTAGCCGGTGGCCTCGTTGCGGGTCAGGGAGCCGCCGAAGGGCAGGCCCTTGCCGGTAAGGACGCCGCCGTCGAAGCTGTCACGGATGCGCTTATACTGGCCGAACAGGTAGCCGATCTCCCGGCCACCCACGCCGATGTCCCCGGCGGGGACGTCCACGAACTGGCCGATGTGCCGCTGAAGCTCTGTCATGAAGCTCTGGCAGAAGCGCATGACCTCCCGGTCGCTCTTGCCCTTGGGGTCGAAGTCGGAGCCGCCCTTGCCGCCGCCCATGGGCAGGCCGGTGAGGCTGTTCTTCAAAATTTGCTCGAAGCCCAGAAATTTCAGGATGGACAGGTTCACCGACGGATGGAACCGCAGGCCGCCCTTGTAGGGGCCGATGGCGGAGTTGAACTGCACCCGGTAGCCCCGGTTCACCCGGATGCGGCCGGTATCATCCATCCACGGGACACGGAAGGCCACCACACGCTCCGGCTCCACGAACCGCTCCAGCAGGGCGGCCTCCCGGTACTCCGGGTGGCTGTCGATCATCAGATCCAGACTCTCCAGCACCTCCCGCACGGCCTGATGAAACTCCTTCTGTTCGGGATCCCGTGCTGTCAGATTGCTGTAAACCTGCTGCAAATAAATGCTTTTCAACATGACATTCGCCCCTTTCCTCGGCGGTTTTGTTTTAATATGTTCATAAGGATACGAGGAAATGCGGGAATGTGCAATGTCAAAATTCCATGAAATCCGCCGCCCGAAGTCGGGCGGTTTCGTGTCTTTCTCCAAAGGGTGTGCATTTGTCCTCACATTGCGTACGCTCCTCCGGTTTTTGTGTCGTTCGTACAAAGAACGTGAGAAATTTTGTGCATCGTGTACAAGGTTTTGCATCCATCCGGCGCCGTTGGCTTCCGGGAGGTAGGCTGGCAGCGCTGCGCGGGCGAAATCTCGGATGCGGATGTGTCACGCTACCGGTTCTTCCCAGAAAAACGGCGGCGACCATTGACGCTGCCTTGTAGGCAGCCGTTTTCCCGGCATGGCGCAGTCTGTGGGTGAAGAAACAGCTTTACAGTCGGAGGGGACTATGATATAAAGAAGTCAGAGACAAAGTCACGATGCGGGCAGCGCTGCGGCATCGCAGGAAGCCTGCCTGTCAGGAAGGAGAATCAGCACATGAAATTCCAGATCGTAGATGCATTTACCCGGCAGACCTTCGGCGGCAACCCCGCAGGTGTCGTTCTGCTGCCGGAGGGGGCGGACTTCCCCGCAGATGAGACGATGCGGAAAACGGCGGCGGAGCTGCGCTACTCCGAGACGGCCTTCATCAAGCCCCTGGGCGGGAACCGCTTCCATATCCGCTACTTCACCCCCGCTGCGGAGGTGGAACTGTGCGGCCACGCCACCATCGGCAGCTTCCACGCTCTGCAGGAGATGGGACTGGTGGTCGAGGGCGGCACCTACATCGATGAGACGCTCTCCGGTACGCTGGAGGTGGTGGTGGGCAAGGACGCCATCCTCATGGACATGGCCAAGCCCCAGACCTTCGATCGGCTGGAGACACCGGAGGAGCTGGAGGAGCTGTACCGCATCATGGGCCTCTCCGCCGGCGGACAGGGCGCCGTGACCGGGAAGCCGGAGCTGATGCTCCTGCCCCAGAAGGTGTCCACCGGTTTGACGGACATCATGATGCCCGTGGCCGATGAGGCGGAACTGGAGAAGATCGCACCGGACTTCCCGGCTCTGACGGAGCACTCCCGCCGGTATAACGTGGTAGGCGTCCACGCCTTCACCGTCAACACCGCCGATGGCATGATCCATGCCCGGAACTTCGCTCCCCTGTATGACATCGATGAGGAAGCCGCCACCGGCACCTCCAACGGGGCGCTGGTCTACTATCTGTACCGGCACGGGCTGGTGGAGTTGGATAAGGTGTACACTGTGGTGCAGGGCGAGAAGATGGGGCGGCCTTCCATGATCTCCGCTCAGGTCATCCTGAAGGACGGCCAGCCCTTCGTCAAGGTGGGCGGCCCGGCCGTGACGTTGGTCCGGGGCGAGATCGAGCTGTAAAGGCGAAGCTATGCTATAAAGAAGGCGCAGGCTGGGCTGAACTGCACCCCATTTGTTGGACAGTATGGTGGCAGTACCAGATGAAGGCTTACCAGCGGGTGCTGAAAGAAAAAGGCACTACACAAGGTATGTCTCGTAAAGCGACCTGCTTGGATCATGCTGTCGCCGAACATTTCTTTGGGCTGCTTAAAACGGAATTGTTCTATTTAGAAACGTTTGATTCCATTGACCAACTCGAAAAGGCCATTGTTGCGTATATCGGTTACTGCAATAACCACAGAATCAAATTAAAACTAAACGGCCTGAACCCTGTGCAGTACAGGATTCAGGCCGTTTAGGCCGCTTATTCTGGTTTTTGTCTGACTTTTGGGGGTCACTTCCGTGCGGGTGCGGCTCTTTTATCGATCGCTGCAGGCGGTCGCAAGAGTCGCCCCTACGGGTGGTTTGCGGCAGCTTAATACAATAAGGTGGCCTTACAGCTCCGGGCCGAAGGGGTCCGTGGGGCGGAAGGTATCGTCGGGCTGCTCAGGACGGGCCTGCCAGCCGATGCCCTTGATACGCTTGATCTCCTGAAAATAGCCGATGTTGGTCTGGATGATATAGGGAGCGATCCAGATGGAGAGGATGCCCATCGTCAGGCTGCACAGGAGGTTCCAGCCGATGAAGGTCAGGTCCAGCAGGAACAGGTCGCCCTTATACCCGGCGGTCTGTGCCTTGCTCATGCTGATGGCTTCCATGACGCCCATATCGGGGTTCTCACACAGGTTATAGACGGCAAAACGGTAGCGGTAGCCGGCGATGATACCGGGGATGATAAGCAGCATGGACCACAGGAAAACATAGAGGGTGATGACGATATTCAGCAGGATCAGCTTGCCGATGAAGCCGAAGCCGTCGAAGAGGGTGGCGTAAGGCATCTCCTCGCCCCGGCGCACGCCCAGATGGTACAGCACCCAGCCGCCCTGCAGCAGTACCCGCAGCAGCCAGCACACCACCGCCACCAGCGTCACCACCGTGGTGGGCAGCGCCACCGGGTAGAGATAAGAGGGGATGGGGACGTTGGGGAAATACGTCTGCATATAGAGCGCCACGTCGCCGTTGACGTAGACGCTGGCCCCCTGCAGCAGCTCCGTCAGGGCCAGATAGAGCAAAGCGAACAAATAGGCAGAGACGGCGGCGGTGCGGACAACGCCCTTGGCCTCCTGCTTCAGCTCAATACGGTTCATCATGTGTTTTGTGTCCTTTCTCTCCTGCGGTCTGTGCCGCAGGATATCTATATAGGTGTTTATTTTATCATATAGCCTTCCCATTTGGCAAGAGGCGCATCCGAACTGCGCCGGTGGGAGTAAATGGATATTTCGGAAAAACGTGGACAAACACGGACAAACGTGCGTGAAAGGCGGAGTTCCCAGTCTCCAGTATTCAAAAAGTGACAAAAATGAGAGCTTGGGTCTTGCCAACGGGGCAATTTTGTTGTAGACTAATGTGCAGTATGTGGTGGCGTAGCCACCAAGGAGTAAGATGAGGTGAAAGACAATGGCACAAGCTTTCTTTGGCGGCGTTCATCCCAATGACATGAAGGCCGCAACCAATGAAAAGGCCATCGAACAGCTGGAAGCCCCGGCTGAGGTGGTCATTCCCATGTCTATGCACATCGGTGCGCCTTGCAAGCCTATCGTTGCGGTGGGCGACAAGGTGACCATCGGTCAGAAGATCGGTGAACCCGGCGGTTTCGTGTCCGCTCCCATTCATGCGAGCGTGTCCGGTACCGTAAAGGCCGTGGAGCCCCGCCCCTTCTCTATGGGCGGCACCATGATGTCTGTGGTGATCGAGAACGATTTTCAGAACACCGTGTGCCCGGACATTCATCCCGTGGAGGATCCCGACAGCCTGACTCCCGAGCAGCTGGTGGAGATCGTCAAGAACGCCGGTATCGTGGGTCAGGGCGGTGCGACCTTCCCCACCCATGTGAAGATCAGTTCCGGTCTCGGCAAGGTGGACTATGTGATCATCAACGCCGCCGAGTGCGAGCCCTACATCACCGGCGACCACCGCACCATGCTGGAGCGTCCGGAGCAGGTGGTCAAGGGCGCTACGCTGCTGGCCAAGTGCTTCGGCGTGGAGCACGTGTACATCGGCATCGAGGCCAACAAGCAGAATGCGGCCGACGTGCTCAACAAGACCATCGCTGAGCTGAACGCTCCCGTGGTGGTGGAGGTCCTGCACACCCGGTATCCCCAGGGCGCTGAGAAGCAGCTGTGTCAGGCTGTCTCCGGCCGTCAGGTCCCCTCCGGCAAGCTGCCCGCCGACGCAGGCTGCTGCATCTTCAACCTGAACACCACCTGCGCCATCTACCGTGCGGTGTATACCGGTATGCCCGTGGTGAACAAGGTCGTCACCGTGTCCGGCTCCGGCGTCATCGAGCCCAAGAACATCGAGTGCCCCATCGGCACCCCCATCTCCAAGCTGTTCGACGCCTGCGGCGGCCTGCGGGAGGATACCTACAAGCTGATCATGGGCGGCCCCATGATGGGTCTGGCCCAGTACAATGTGGACGTCACCGTGGGTAAGGGTACCGGCGCCATGCTGGCCTTTGCCGGCAAGGAGGAGCAGTACGAGGAGCATCCCCAGTGCATCCGCTGCGGCAAGTGCGTGGGCGTTTGCCCCATGCGTCTGGAGCCTGTGTTCATGTACAAGTACCTGATGAAGGGCGACGTGGACACTTGGCAGAACACCCTCCACGGCATGGACTGCATCGAGTGCGGCGCCTGCACCTACATCTGTCCTGCCCGTCTGCCGCTGATCCATGCCTTCCGCATGGGCAAGCAGAAGGTCAATAATGCGAGAATGGCCGCCAAGGCCAAGGCGGAGGCCGAGAAGGCCGCTGCCGAGAAGAAGGAGGCGTAAGCAATGACGGATTACAAAAATTTGAAGCTGATCGCATCCTCCTCTCCCCATATCCGCTCCAAGGATAACACCCGGAGCATCATGCTGGATGTCATCATCGCCCTGCTGCCCGCTCTGGTCATGAGCATCTATGTGTTCGGCGTGCGGGCCCTCACCATGGTGCTGGTGTCCGTGGCCGCTTGCGTGTTCTGGGAGTGGGCCTATCGCAAGCTCCTGAAGAAGCCCCAGTCCATCGGTGATCTGTCCGCTGTGGTCACCGGTATCCTGCTGGCCTTTGTCTGCCCCCCCACCACACCGGTGTGGATGCTGATCATCGGCAGCTTCTTCTCCATCGTGGTGGTCAAGCAGCTCTACGGCGGCATCGGCTGCAACTTCGTCAATCCCGCTCTGGTGGGCCGTGCCATGCTGCTGGCCAGCTATGCCAGCGCCATGACCCATTGGGTGGGCTTCGGCTCCAAGCTGCCTCTGGTGGGCTCCACCGCCGACGTGGTGACCAGCTCCACCCCCATGGCTGTGATGAAGGGCATCTTCTCCGCCGAGACGGCTGAGGATGCACTGGCGGCGGTCAATGACCTGACCTCCACCTTCTCCATCAGCGATATGTTCATCGGTCGCATCGGCGGCTCTCTGGGTGAGACCTCTGCTCTGGCCCTGCTGCTGGGCTTTGTGTATCTGCTGCTGCGTAGGGTCATCAACTGGCAGATCCCCGTGTGCTACATCGGCACCGTGGCGGTGCTGACCCTGATCTCCGCTCCCGCCGGTATGAGCGCTGTGGACTTCATGCTCTTCAACGTCTTTGGCGGCGGCCTGATGCTGGGCGCCATCTTTATGGCCACCGACTATGCCACCTCCCCTGTGACCAAGCTGGGACAGGCCATCTTCGGCGTGGGCTGCGGCCTTATCACCTGCTTCATCCGCCGGTTCGGCTCCTATCCCGAGGGTGTGTGCTACTCCATCCTCATTATGAACTGCACCACCTGGCTGCTGGATAAGTACATCCGGCCCACCATCTACGGTGCCATCAAGAAAGACAAGAAGGAGGCGGCTGCAAAATGAAGATCTCCGGTAAGTTTATTCTGAAGGTCGCCGGTACGCTGACCATCATCTCTCTGGTGGTGGCTCTGCTGCTGGGTCTGGTCAACGGCGTCACCGCCGACAAGATCGCCGCCATGAACGCCGCCGCTACTCAGACGGCTCTGGAGGCCGTCACCGAGGCCGGCAGTACATACGACGAGATCACCTCCATTCCTCAGGAGGTCATGGACGCCGCCAAGGAAATGGGCGGTACGCTGGAGGAGATGTACACGGTCACCTTCGACGGCCAGCCTGCCGGCTACGCTGTGAAGCTGACGGCCAGCGGCTCTCAGGGCCTCATCGAGATGGTCATCGGCGTGGATGCCGAGCAGAAGATCACCGGTATCTCTGTGGTGAATCACTCCGAGACCTCCGGTATCGGCACCAAGGTGTGCGGCAATAAGCCCAATGACGACGGTGTACCCGTTCTGGACCAGTTCGTTGGCATGAGCGGCGCAGGCACTCTGAAGGTGGGCAAAACCGTCACCCCCATCTCCGGCGCCACCGTTTCCACCAAGGGCGTGACCAAGGGCGCCAACGCAGCGCTGGCCGCTGTGGCCGCTCTGGGTTAAGAGAGGAGGAGCTGAGATATGAATTTCGGTAAGCAATTCAAAGAGGGTCTGATCACTCAGAACCCCGTTCTGGTACAGCTGCTGGGTATGTGCTCCACCATGGCCATCACCACCTCGTTCTTCAACGGTCTGGGTATGGGCGTGTCGGTGCTCATCATCCTGACGCTGTCCAATGTCTTTATTTCCATGCTGCGCAAGATCATCCCCAATGAGGTGCGTATCGCCTGCTTCATCGTGGTCATCGCCGGCTTCGTGACCTGCGTGGATCTGCTGCTGAAGGCCTTTGTCCCGGCGCTGTCCTCCTCTCTGGGTGTGTTCATCCCCCTGATCGTGGTGAACTGCATCATCCTGGGCCGTGCCGAGGCGTTTGCCTCCAAGAACCCCGTGGGTGCCTCCGCCGTGGACGGCATCTGCCAGGGTATCGGCTACACGCTGGTACTGATCTGTATGTGCGTGGTGCGTGAGCTGCTGGGCAGCGGTAAGTTCGGCGGCGGCCTGCTGGGCGGCGGCGGACTGGGCAGCGCCCCCGGCATCACCATCTTCCCCGAGGAGTTCGGCATCAAGATCCTGACCATGCCCGTGGGCGGCTTCCTGACGCTGGGCGCCCTCATTGCTCTGATGCAGTGGGCCATGGCCAAGAGCAACGCAAAAAAGGAAAAGGAGGCCAAGTAAGCTATGAAAGTGACTGAACTGTTGGCCATCGCCCTTGGCGCTATCCTGACCAATAACTTTATTTTCTCCCAGTTTTTGGGCATCTGCCCCTTTATGGGCGTGTCCAAGAAGATCGACACCGCTGTCGGTATGGGCGCAGCCGTGACCTTCGTGATGGGTCTGGCCTCCGCCCTGTGCTACCCCGTCAATAAGCTGCTGGACAATCTGGGTCTTGGCTTCATGCAGACCGTGGCCTTCATTCTGGTCATCGCCGGTCTGGTGCAGTTCGTGGAGATGTTCCTGAAGAAGAACATCCCCACCCTGTACGCCGCTCTGGGCGTATACCTGCCCCTGATCACTACCAACTGCGCCGTTCTGGGCGTGGCTCTGCTGAACACTCAGAACAGCTACAACTTCGTCGCTTCCGTGATCTATGGCATCACCGGCGGTCTGGGCTTCCTGCTGGCTATCTTCCTGTTTGCGGCTGTCCGTGAGCAGCTGGATGTCTCCAGCGAGTGCCCCAAGGCCTTTGAGGGCTTCCCCATCGCACTGGTCACCGCCGGTCTGATGGCGCTGGCCTTCATGGGCTTCAGCGGCCTGCAGGTCTGGTAAGGAGGTAGAAAATCATGGATTTTACAACGATCATCTGGGCGGTCGTGGTTCTGGGCGCTCTGGCCATCGTGTTTGGCCTGATCCTGGCTGTCGCCGCCAAGGTCTTTGAGGTGGAGGTAGACCCCCGCCTGCCGGAGATCCAGGCCTGTCTGGCCGGCGCTAACTGCGGCGGCTGCGGCTATCCCGGCTGCGCCGGCTGCGCCGAGGCCATTCTGGCCGGCAAGGCTCCCGTCACCGCCTGCGCTCCCGCAGGCGCCGAGGGCGCTGCCAAAATCGCTGCCATCATGGGCATGGAGGCTCCCTCCGGCGAGAAGATGGTGGCTCACGTGCTCTGCAACGGCGGCACCAACGCCGTGAAGAACTTCGAGTACCGGGGCGTGCAGGACTGTCTGGCCGCCACCAAGGTCTGCGGCGGCGACGCTCTGGCCTGCAAGTACGGCTGTCTGGGCTTCGGCTCCTGCGTGGCCGCCTGCAAGTTTGATGCGCTCCACATCGGTCCCAACGGCGCTGCCGTGGTGGATAAGGAGAAGTGTACCAACTGCGGCGCCTGCCGTGAGGCCTGTCCCCGGAAGCTCATTGTGGAGGTCCCCTATTCCAAGAAGGTATTCGTCAACTGCTCCAACAAGGATAAGGGTCCCGCCGTCACCAAGGTCTGCGCCAACTCCTGCATCGGCTGCGGTATGTGCCAGCGCACCTGTAAGTTCGACGCTATCCACGTGGTAAACAACGTGGCCGTCATCGACTACACCAAGTGCAAGGGCTGCACCATGTGCGCCAAGGCCTGCCCCCGCAACGCCATTGAGCCCATCCCCACTCCCGAGGAGAAGGAGAAGTTCAAGGCTACGCAGAAGGCCGCTGCCGAGAAGAAGGCTGCTGCCGCCAAGGCCGCCGCTGAAAAGGCTGCCGCCGAGAAGGCCGCTGCCCCCCAGGCGGAGTAAGGTCTCCCTATTGATTGAAAAGAGCCGTCACGCATAGCGTGACGGCTCTTTTTACTGCCGGGAGCGCCTGCGATAGCATGAGGGCCGCCGGTGGGCAGCCCTCATGCTTCTCCGGCGAGGGGCAACTGCCGCCCTTAGCTTGCCTTTTGGGCGAAGGAGTTATCCACCAGACGGTCGAAGTCCACCCATTCCTCCTGCTTCAGTTGTCCGGCGGTGGTCATCACCGTCTCCAGCCGCTCCAGCGCCGCCTGCTCCATCACCGGTGTCAGGTTCCATGCATCGATCTCCCGGTGCCGGGCGCAGACCCGTTCCAGAACCGCCAGATCCGTATCCGGGAACTGTCCGCAGATGGCCTCCGCCACCTCCCGGTCCGTATGCTCCGCCACCCAGCGCTGAGCACGGGCGATGGCGTTGGTGAAGCGCTGCACCGTGCCGGCGTTAGCCGTCAGGTAGCTGCGGTTGGCGAAATAGGCGGTGTAGGGGATCTCGCCGCTCTCCTGACCGATGGAGCAGAGGATGTATCCCTTGCCCGCTTGCTCCACCTCCGTGGCGGTGGGCTCGAACAGCGTCACATAATCCCCACCGCCGCCGGTGAAGGCACCGGCCATCATGTTGAACTGCACCGAGGTGTCCACGGTCACGTCCTCACCGGGGGTCAGTCCGTGCTGGCGCAGGACGTACTCCAGCGTCATCTCCGGCACGCCCCCGGCCCGGCCGCCGATGATGGTGCTGCCCCGCAGGTTCTCCCAGCGGAAGGGGCCGTCGCTGCGGCCCACCAGAAACGAGCCGTCCCGCCGGGTCAGCTGGGCGAAGATCACCGGAGGATCCTCCTTGCCCTGCTGGGCCACGTAGATGCTGGCCTCCGGCCCCGCCAGCCCTATGTCCGCCTGACCGGACACCACGGCGGTCATGACCTTGTCGGCGCCGCCGCCGTTGCTCAGCTCCACCGTCAGGCCCTCATCAGCGAAGAACCCCTGACTGATGGCCACATACTGTGGCGCATAAAATACGGAGTGGGTGACTTCGCTGAGCCGCACCGCAGTGGTCTCCTGCGGTTGGGAGCAGCCCGCCATCGCCGGAAGCACCATACACACCGCCAGCAGGCAGGCAAATACCTTCTTCATGACTGTACCCCCCAAGTTCGATTCAATATTTTCTCCACCCGCAGCACCAGCTGGTACATCACCACCGCCGCCAGCGCCAGGATCAGCACGCTGGTCATCACCAGATCCATGTTGAACACCTGCGACCCGTAGACGATGAGATAGCCCAGCCCTGCACGGGAAACGAGAAACTCGCCCATAATGACGCCCACCCACGACAGACCCACATTTACCTTCAGGGTGTTGAAGAGGGTAGGGCAGTTGGCGGGAAACACCAGCAGCCACAGCATCTGGCTCCGTCTGGCCCCCAGAGAGCGCATGAGCCGCAGCTTCTCCGGGTCTGTGGTCATAAAACCCTGATACATGGTTAGGATGGTGACGATCAGGGAGATGGCCAGCGTCATGACGATGATGGCCCCCATCCCGGCCCCCATCCACACGATAAAGATCGGCCCCAGCGCCGTTTTCGGCAGGGCGTTCAGCACCACCAGATAGGGGTCCAGCACACGGGCCAGCTTCTCCCACCACCACATGGCCACGGCGATGGCGGTTCCCAGCAGCGTTCCGGCGGTGAAGCCCACCACCGTCTCCAGACACGAGGTGCCGATGTGCCGCCACAGGTCCCCGCTGTGCCACAAGCTTTGCAGGGTACCGGCCATGCGGCTGGGGCTGCTGGTGAGGAAGCCGTCGCTGAGGCCCAGCCGGGTGGTAAGCTCCCACAGGGCGAACAGACCCGCCAGCAGGCACACCTGCCACAGCCGGATCGACCGCTTTCTCCGGCGGTAGTCCCGCAGATATTGCAGCCGCCGGGGCGAAGGAGCGCTATCCTTCATGCACTTCCAGCTCCTTCCAGATGGACTTGAAATACCCGGCGAAGGCCGGGTGATCCCGCCGCTGCAAGGGCGGCACCCCCTGCAGCTGGGTCAGCCGGTGAATGCTCTTCACCACCGCCGGGCGGTGACTCAGCACCACCACCCGGTCCGACAGGCTGATGGCCTCGGAGATATCATGGGTCACCAGCAGCGCCGTCTTGCCCTCCTGCCGTATGATGCGGTAGATATCCGCCGATACGGCCAGCCTTGTCTGATAGTCCAGCGCCGAAAAGGGCTCATCCAGCAGCAGCACCTTGGGCTGAGCCGCCAGCGTCCGGATCAGGGCGCACCGCTGGCGCATCCCGCCGGAGAGCTGGGAGGGCCGCTTCTGAGCGAAGTCCGCCAGCCCGTAGCGCTCCAGCAGCTCCCGGACATGGGCCTGCCGCTGCGGCGTATTCTCGCCCCGTACCGTCAGGCCCAGCGTCACGTTGCTCCAGATGCTGCGCCACTCGAACAGCTGATCCCGCTGGGGCATGAACCCCACCTTCCGGGAGGGGCCGCACACCGGTTCGCCCTTCAGCTCCACCCGGCCGCCGGTGAGAGGCTCCAGCCCCGCCAGCGCCGACAGCAGGGTGGATTTTCCGCAGCCGGAGGGTCCCACGATGCTGCAAAATTCCCCCTCCTGCACATCGAAGGAGACATCCCGCAGCGCCTCCACCTCCCCGTCCGGGGACTGGTACACGAAGGCGGCGTGCAGGAGCTGTATCATCATATCCGTCCTCCCTTGCCATTGGGCATTGCGCCCGGATCGGAGAATGTCTCTCCGCCCTTATCCTATGCCCCCGATGCGGGGCGGGTCACAGGAAAAGTACCGCTCTGCCGGCGGGCTTTCCGGCGGCGATGGCTTGCCAACATGGAAGCATCTGAAAATAATTGACGGAATTTTTACGTTTTTTATCAAAAATTAAAAATTAAATTGGAGGTTTCGTGTATTGCAATTGGTCGAAAGTCGGATTATCATAAGAATGTAAACAAAAAGAAGAACACAGCAAGGACAGACGGTGAAGCACATGGCACTGAAAAAGAATCTGGATGTGACCATCCACGAAGCATTCCTGGAGGAGATCTTGCAGGGCAACTGGAAGCCGGGACAGGCGCTGAATCTGGACGAGCTGGCGGAGCGCTACGGCGTCAGTCGGACCCCCATCCAGCAGGCCCTGAAACGGATGCATACCCAAGGCATGGTGGTCTTTTCCAGCAAGGGACACTTCTCCGTGCCCACCTTCAGTGAGAAGGAGGTCTGCGATATCATCGAGATGCGGTTGCTGCTGGAGCATCAGGCGCTGACGGATATCCAGAACAAGCTCCTGCCCATGGACTTCGAGACGCTGGAGCGTCTGGCGGGGGAGTGTGTAGCCTCCAACAAGACGTCCAACATCGTCCAGACCCGGCGCACCGATCTGGATTTCCACCGGATACTGGTGGAACAGGCCGGGAACCGCTGTCTCAGTGAGGTCTATGACCGCATTCAGGGCCAATTCATCGTGGCCAACTACCTTCTTACCAGCCACACCCGCTCCCAGCAGCAGGTAGCCTCCGATGACCATGAGCGGCTGCTGGCAGCCCTGAAGGCCGGAAACTTCACCCAAGCCCACGACATCATCGAGGACCACATTCAGGGCGCCTGCCAGAAAATTCTGGCGAAAATGAACGCATAAGCAAAACGATATCCCTTCCCCATCATGGGCGGCCGCCGGGCCGCCAGCCGTACCCAACCGCTATTGGGACAACCTGATGATCTGACCCGAGGGATATCGTTTTTTCTCGCCGCATAAAAAATTAAAAATTAAAAATTTTGTATACCCGCCTGCGGTGCAGGCTTGAAGAAATCATCACCAATTCAAAATGGGAAAGGAAGAACATCATGAAAGTGAAAGAAACCGCCAAGAAGTCCTATGGTATTTGTCCGGCGTCCATGACCATCTGGAACGCTGACCAGACCTACAACAAGAAGGGCATCCTCGGCTCCTATGCCCTGCGGAACAATATGTTCGACGTGGGCGCTATGCTGCTGATCGCCGTGATCGGCTATTTCTTCCTGAAGCTGGAGATCCCCATTGCGCCCATCGTGCTGGCGCTGATTCTGGGGCCGCTGGCAGAGAGCAACCTGCGCCGGTCCCTGCTGCTGAGTCAGGGCAGCGCCTCCATCTTCTTCACCCGGCCCATCTGCATCTTCTTCCTGCTGCTGGCGGTGCTGTCCCTCTGCTGGCCGCTGCTGCGGAAGGTGCTGAGCAACCGGAAAAAGGCAGCGTAAGGAGGGGCGTATGGCGCACATTCTCAGCTATGGATCTCTGAATCTGGATCTTGTATATCAGGTGCCTCACTTCGTGCAGGCGGGGGAGACCCTGAGCTCCACCAGCCGCACCGTCCACTGCGGCGGCAAGGGGCTGAACCAGTCCATCGCCGCCGCACGGGCCGGGGGAACGGTCAGCCACGCCGGAAAGATCGGCGGAGACGGCACCATCCTGACGGATATCCTGCGGGAGAGCGGGGTGGACACGGACTTTGTGACCGTAGGCGACGGCCCCAGCGGCCATGCCGTCATTCAGGTGGACCCCTCCGGGCAGAACTGCATCCTGCTCTTCGGCGGCTGCAATCATGAGATCACCCACGAGGAGATCGACCGGGTGCTGGCGCGCTTTCAGGCAGGGGACTATCTCATCCTGCAAAATGAGATCAACGGTCTGGATCATCTCATGACGCAGGCCGCCCGGCGGGGGCTGCGGATCGTGTTCAATCCCTCGCCCATCGACGTGTCCATCTCCCGGCTGCCGCTGGGGGAGGCATGGCTGCTGATCTTCAACGAGATCGAGGGAGCCGCTCTTGCGGGCTGCGACGACGAGGAGGGCATCCTGAACACCCTGCGGCAGAGGTGGCCCCGGTGCCGGCTGCTGCTGACGCTGGGCAGCCACGGCTGCGTATATGACAATGGCCAGCACCGTCTGCGGCAGGGCGTCTATCAGGTGGGGACGGTGGACACCACCGCCGCCGGAGATACCTTCACTGGTTACTTCGTGGCCTGTATGGCGGCGGGGCGTCCGGAGGAGGAGTGTCTGGATCTGGCGTCCCGTGCGGCGGCCATTGCCGTGTCACGGCCCGGCGCCGCTCCGTCTATCCCCACCATGGACGAGGTGCAGCGCTGCACCCTCCGGCGAGGGGAGTAAATCACATACGGTAAACGGCCCCGGAGAGATCTCCGGGGCCGTGCGTTTTGCTGAGGGGGAGTATCGGGCTTTTGCCGCCGACAGCCTGCTTTTCCCCACAATACAAAGAGAGGAGGTATTTCCGATGGAAATACCTCCTCTCTTTGTGCTGAAACCGCAAGCCCTCACAGGGCGGCGGCGCCGATGATGCCCGCCTCGTTGCCCAGCTTCGCAGCGGCGATGGTGGGGATGGCCCCTTCCCGCTGACCGAAACAGTGGGTGGCCACATACTCCCGGATAGGGGCCAGCAGGGCCTCCCCCTGACGGCTGATGCCGCCCCCCAGCAGGATCATCTCCGGGGCCAGAATGTTCACGAAGTCTGTCAGCCCCGCCGCCACGTACACGGCGTACCGGGCCACCACCTCCGCAGCGGTGGCATCGCCCTGCTGGGCGGCATCAAAGGCGGTGCGACCGGTGATCTCCTCCGCCTGAGCCAGCAGTGACTCCGGATGCGCCAGCGCCGCCTGACGGGTCTGGCGGATCAGGGCCGTAGCGGAGGCGTAGGCCTCCCAGCAGCCCCGGCGGCCGCAGGTGCAGGGCTCACCGTCCAGCACCAGCAGCATATGCCCCGCTTCCCCGGCGCCGCCCCGCAGACCGGAGAGAATTTTTCCACGGGAGATGATGCCGCTGCCCACGCCGGTCCCCAGCGTAATGAGCACCATATCCTGACAGCCCACGGCGGCCCCGGCCACCACCTCCGCCAGAGCGGCGCAGTTGGCATCGTTGCCCAGCCGAACGGGGATGCCGAACCGCTGGTGCAGCATCCGGCACACCGGTACGTCGAACCAGTTGAGGTTATAGGCCCGCTTCACCACCCCCGTCTGGGGGTCGCAGGCACCGGGGGAGCCAACGCCCATAGAGGCGCAGTCCACCGCCGTGAGTCCCGCCTGCCGCAGAGCCTCCTCCACGGCGTCGCCCATGTCCCGGATGACCTCCTCCGCCGGGCGCTCCGCCCCGGTGGGGACGCTGCGGCGGGCCACGATCTCATAGCGGTCGTTCACCACGCCTACGGCGATGTTGGTGCCGCCCAGATCAATACCGATGCGATACATGAAAACGCTCCTCTCCGAAAACGGGAGCGGTCAGCCGCTCCCGTTGGTCTGTTTTTTCGACAGCTTACTTATTCCGGCGATAGCCGTCCTGCAAATGGGTCACGAAGGAGTTGTTGACGCTGACGGTGCGCCCCGTCTCCGAGGACTTGATGCAGCCGAAAATGGTCCGCATGGTGGTCAGTGCCTCCCGCCCGGAGACCTCCGGCTCCCGGTCGTGCTCCAGTGCGTCGATGAACTCGTCGATGACGCCGGAGCGGGTCTGGTGCTCGAACTGATAGGCGGTAATGGTGTTGTTCAGATCCCGCACCTCGATGGGGGCGGTGAGGCTGTTGTAGATCCGCATGACGCCACGGGTGCCGAACAGGCAGGTGGAGTTGCTCTCCTGACCGTATACCGTCCAACTGGCGGCCATGGTGCCGGCAGAGCCGCCGTTCATCCGCAGGATGCACAGGGCGTTGTCGTCCACGCCGATGAGGTGATCCTCCCGGTCGTGCTTGTTGAGGGTCAGGATCTTGGCGGTGGTTTCGATAACCGTCTGCCCCGTCAGATACTGCATCAGATCGATCTTGTGGATACCCAGATCCGACAGAGCGCCCATAACGGCCTTTTTCTTGTCGAAGAACCAGTTGCCCTCCATGGACCAGCCCTCCGGCCCGGAGGTTCCAAGCCCCGTGCGGAAGGTGATGACGTCACCGATGACCCCCTGCTCCAGCAGTTCCTTGGCCCGGCGATGCACCGGATCGAAGCGCATATTGTGGCCGATCATCAGATGCCGGTTGTTGAACTCCGCCGCCGCCACCATGGACTCGCACTCCGCCAGCGTTACAGCCATGGGCTTCTCGCACAGCACGTGCTTCCCGGCGTAGAGAGCCGCCGTGGTCATCTCCGCATGGCTGCGGTTCTCCACACACACGGATACGGCGTCGATCTCCGGGTCCTTCAGCAGATCGAAGTAGGAGTCGTAGACCTTTCCGCCGTATTGGGCGGCCACCTCGTGCGCCCGCTGGCTGTTCTTGTCATAGTAGGCCACCAGCTGTGCGTTGGGGTTGGTGGCATATTCCGGCAGATGGCGCACCTGGGCGATCTTGCCGCAGCCGATGACAGCAACTCGTATCATACCGTTCGCTCCTTTCGCAAAACGCCTGTTGTCGCCCCTATTATAGCAAATCTGCCTGCGGGATGGAATCCCCTTTTTATAGAAAATTTCACCCCGGATGCAGGCCGTCCCGCTGTCTGCTTTTAGCCGCCGCATGGCCCGCAGGTTCTCAGTGCAGGACTCGGCTCTCCTCGGCAAAAAGTCTCTTTTCCCGAAATAAGTTTCCAGGTTTACGCATAAAATAACAGCCTGCAACCTCCGCAAATGGCTTATCTACTGGGTTTTGCACAGTTTCCACAGACTTTTCCACGTCGTTATGTCAACACAAAAACCCTCCAAAAAGAGCGGAAATTGTCGATGCAGCGGTGGCCCTCCGGCGGAGTGGTTTTGGGAGGTTATTTTGTGTCTTCCTGACACGGCGGTGAGGACCGAATCAGCGAAAAAAACACCACCCTTTGGGTGGTGTTTTGGGAGCGGGCGACGAGGCTCGAACTCGCTTCCCGGCATCCCACGAATGGCTGTCGCCATTCGCAGGAGCCCTGCCTCACCTCTTGATTTGACGTGCTTCGCACAGGTCGAGGCAGCGACTTCCAGCCTGCCCGCTGTCTCATTCCAAAAGAGAAAATCCCATCCTGACGGATGGGATTTTCTCTTTTGGAGCGGGCGACGAGGCTCGAACTCGCTACCTCGACCTTGGCAAGGTCGCGCTCTACCAGATGAGCTACGCCCGCAAACGCAAGATTGATTATACCTGCGTTTTCCGGATTTGTCAAGCGCTAATTTGCATTTTCTGTATTTTGTTCTGCACCCTCTGTGCTCCCTGCGCCGCTCAGCAGCACCTCAATGATGCCGGCGTTCCCCGAATCCGGGTAGAAATTCACCGTCCACGGCTCCTTGCTTTCCGGCTCCACCTCGGCCTGTATCTGCCTCACCTGTGTGCGGACCTCCTCCGCCTGATGGTCGAAGTAGCCCACCTGCACCACCAGCTCCGCAACGTGGTTCCGTGCGGCCTCCCGCAGCAGATCCCCCAGAGCGGAGGTGCTGGTGATATGCACAATGCCCGCCACCTGAGCCGCCGTGCGGCGATAGCCGACGGTCAGCTGGATGGCGTCATAGTTCCGAGGTGTCTCGTCCACCGTATAGGTCAGGTACTCCACGACGTAGGCTCCCAGCGGCGTCTCCTTCTGCACCTCCAGACACGCCCGCTCCGCCGCCTGCGGGGCGGGAAGCCCACTGTCGTCGGGGTAGAGCCAGATGGTTCCCTCCTTGGCCCCGCCGCTGATCAGCACCAGCAGGGCATTCACCAGATCCTGATAGCTCTCCGCCCGGAGGACGGATCGGTCCTCGCTCTCGTAGTAGCTGGAGCTGTGGGGCTCGGTGACGCTGTAATCCCGGTTCAGCAGGGAGCCGCAGCCGGTAAGGGGCAGCATCAGCAGGGCCGCCGCCAGCGCCCATACACGTTTTCTCATGGCCGCACCTTACAGTCCGCCCGGCGCATATACGCCGAAGCCCTCGCCCAGTATCTCGTGGGCGTCGCAGACGATGACAAAGGCGTCTGGGTCGATCTCCTGCACCGCCCGCTTCACGGGGATGATCTGTGTCCGGGCGCAGGCGCACAGGATCACCTGCTTGTCCCTGCCGCTGTAAGCCCCCTTACCCTGCAAAAGCGTCACACCACGATCCAGCTCCAGCAGACGGCGGGTCAGCTCCTCATGGCAGTCGCTGATGATATAGGCCACCTTGGCGGCATTGGGGCCGTAGACCACCTTGTCGATGGACACGGAGATCAGAGACAGGGAGATCATGCCGTACAGCGCACGGGTCAGATCCCGGAAGATCAGGGCGTACGTCACCGTCACCAGAATGTCGATGGCAAGACACAGGGTACCGATGCTGAGGCTCTCCAGCTTCAGCTTCAGCAGCCGGGCCGCCAGCTCCGTGCCGCCGGTGGTGGCCCCCTCCCGCAGCATGATGCCGCAGGAGACGCCGATGATGACGCCGCCGTACAGACAGGCCAGAATGGGCTCCATAGGCTTGAAGGTATGCACCGCCGCCAGACCGTCGATCATCAGGGAGCTGACGGCCGTGGCATAGATAGAGGAGAACAGGAAATCCTTGCCGATGAACCGCCAGCCCAGCACGAACAGCGGCACGTTGAGGATGATGACGATGGTGCCGATGGGCAGGCCCGGCAGCAGGTAGTTGATGATCTGCCCCAGACCGGTGAAGCCGCCCACGCTGATGTGGTTTGGGTCAAACATCCAGTTGAACCCCACGGCATACAGGGCGCAGGACGCCGTGATGATGAGATACTGCGTCAGGACGTTCCGTTTCATAGGCTCCTCCTTTTTTCTTACAACAGGGTCAGCTGCTCCTCGCCCCGGTCCTCCGGCCGCAGGAGAGCGCCGGTACCGGGGATGCTGCGGGCCCGATAGCGGGGGAGATTCACGATACCGGACTCCTCCGGCGTGCAGACTCGTTGCAGCTGGTATTTGGGCTTCAGGGTCATGACCGCCACGCCCTGCGTGGAGCGGGTGGCCTTGGGCAGCAGCAGGGACGTGTGGAAGATCAGCGCCCTGGGCTCCGTGGACAGCAGCGCCAGCTCCCGATCCTCCGCCAGCGGCAGAATGGCCACCAGCCTGCTCTTGTCGGAGTAGGCCCCGGTGAGCTTGCGGCGGTTGGAGACGGTGGCGTAGGCCTTCATCTCCACACGGGCGATCTTGCCGTTTTCAAAGAAAAACAGCAGATGCCCGCTGTAATCCCCCGGCAGCACCATATATACCACGCTCTCGCTCTCGTCCATGCCCAGCTTCGCCGGCAGATAGTCTCCCAGCACCGAGGCCTTGCTGTCCCCGAACTCGCTGAGGCGGGTCTTGTAGACCTGACACCGGTCGGTGAAGAACATGACCTCGGCGGCATTGGTGGCCTCCGCCTGCTGGCTGGGGCCGTCGCCCTCCTTGTACTTCTGCTCGCCGCTCATCCGCAGGGACTGGGGCGTGATCTTCTTGAAATACCCCTCACGGGACAGGAACACGGTGACAGGATAGTCCTCCACCTGCTCCTCCTCCCGATACTCCTCCACCTCGTGGCTGTAAATGATCTCGGTTTTCCGGGGCTGGGCGTACTTCTTGCGTACCTGCGTCAGCTCCTCCACCATGATCCTGCGGATGCGGGCGGGCTTTTGCAGGGTGTCCTCCAGATCCTGGATCTCTCCCTGCAAGCTCTCCGTCTCCTGCACCCGCTTGAGGATGTACTCCTTGTTGATGTTGCGGAGCTTGATCTCCGCCACGTATTCCGCCTGCTTCTCGTCGATGCCGAAGCCGATCATCAGGTTGGGGATGACCTCGGCCTCCTCCTCCGTCTCCCGGATGATGGCGATGGCCTTGTCGATGTCCAGCAGGATGCGCTTCAGACCCAGCAGCAGATGCAGCTTCTCCTTCTTGCGGGAGAGGATGAAGTACACCCGCCGCCGCACACACTCCGTGCGCCATGCGATCCACTCCTCCAGCAGGGCCTTGACTCCCAGCACACGGGGCATCCCGGCGATGAGGATGTTGAAGTTGCAGCTGAAGGTGTCCTGCAAAGGCGTCAGCTTATACAGCTTCTGCATCAGCTTCTCCGGGTCCACCCCCCGCTTGAGGTCGATGGTGAGCTTCAGGCCGCTGAGGTCCGACTCGTCCCGCATATCGCTGATCTCCTTGACCTTGCCGGCCTTCACCAGTTCCGCCACCTTGTCCAGGATCACCTCGATGGAGGTGGAGTAGGGGATCTCAAAGATCTCGATGAGATTCTCCTTCTTGTCATAGCGCCAGCGGGCCCGAACCTTGACGCCGCCCCGGCCGGTGCGGTAAATTTCCGCCAGCTCCGCCGGGTCACACACCAGCTGCCCGCCGGTGGGAAAATCCGGCGCCAGCAGGGTGGAGGCGATGTCGTGGTCGGGATTTTTCAGCAGGGCGATGGTGGTGTCGCACACCTCCGCCAGATTGAAGCCGCAGATCTGCGAGGCCATACCCACGGCGATGCCCTGATTGGCCGACACCAGCACATTGGGATAGGTGGTGGGCAGCAGGGTAGGCTCCTTGGTGGTGTTGTCGTAGTTGTCCACGAAGTCCACGGCGTCACAGTCCAGATCCCGGAACAGCTCGGCACAGATGGGGGCCAGCTTTGCCTCGGTGTAGCGGCTGGCAGCATAGGCCATGTCACGGGAATAGACCTTGCCGAAGTTGCCCTTGCTGTCCACAAAGGGGTGCAGCAGCGACTCGTTTCCCTTGGCCAGACGCACCATGGTCTCGTAGATGGCCTGATCGCCGTGGGGGTTGAGGCGCATGGTCTGGCCCACGATGTTGGCGGACTTGGTGCGCCCGCCGGTGAGCAGCCCCATCTTGTACATGGTGTACAGCAGCTTCCGGTGGGAGGGCTTGAAGCCGTCGATCTCCGGAATGGCCCGGGAGACGATGACGCTCATGGCGTAGGGCATATAGTTCTCGTCCAGTGTGCGGGTGATGGGCTGCTCCACCACCGTCCCCCGCAGCCCCATGACATTGGGATCGGCGGGACGATGGACGGTTTTCTCTTCTGTTTTCTTCTTTGCCATGAAAGATGATTCCTTTCGTATTCAAACTGGCGGGAGGAAGATGACCCCGCCAAAAAACGATCGATTTTAATTTGCGGCGTACCGCACGCGGCAGGGCACATGGCCCCTGCCCCAGAAAACGCTGCGCTGCCGGGGCCGGGCGGACAGGGTCGTCCGCCCCTACAAAATCCTATCGGTAAACGGTGCGTAGGGGCCGGCGGTTGCCCACCGTCGTGCCAACCGATTCCCGGTCACTGTCGTGTCCGCCAATCGGGGCACTTCCTCGAAACCGGCTCGCTTCATCTGCCACTGGCAGCGCTTTGCCGATTTCCCCGACGGCCCGAACTGGGCTTATACCGCATTCCTTGCAATGTGTCATTGCGAGGGCGCTCTGCGCCCGTGGCAATCCGTACCCCCGTCCTCCTCGGCCTCCTTTAGGCAAGGGGGCCATCAACCCCTCCGACGCTTTGCGTCCGTCCTCATACCGCATTTCCCAATGCGCTTGCTGGAAAAATATTTTCTATCAGTTATCGTTCATCCCAAACCGAATCGACTGTAGCTTTTCTTTCCAAAGGCTCTCGGTATGGATGACCTCGTCATCCGTCAGTGTTTTCGGGAGAATCTGCAAAATGGAAAACTGGAAAAATTTATATCGGTCCGGGTGTGCACAGATCACTTCCTTCATCAGCTTATTGTGTCCGTGCAGCGAATCCACATAAATACGCCACCGCCCCAAAAGACCGTCCTTGCCATAGGCAGAGCCCACATACTGCTGCCCACTCTTGGTATCTACGATCAGATATACTGCATTCACCGCAGACAGGGCTGCCTGCCACAGCTCGTAAACATCCCTGTTTTCCACAACCTCTTTCAGCTCGGCATAAGTAAGCACAACCTTGTCATAGCCGATAAACGGCTTTTTGACCGGGGAGTCAATAGCCAAAATATCCTTCTCCGTGGTGCCCTTTTGGTGCCACGACAGTGCAGCCCTGCCCCACTCAATCACCAGGCGATGCTCGTATTCCTTGAGATTGTCAACGGGCTCCAGGTCAAAGTAATCGTACTTTCCTTCAAAGCGCCCCTCAAGGGGGAAGCCTACCGGCTCCAAATCCGGTGTGGCTGATACAGCGCCGTTCACCTTGTAGCAGGCAAACAGCCGGGCGGTGGTGCCCTCCCCGCTGACGAACACGCACCAGTAGTCGTACCCCTTGCTGAAGCCGGGCTTTTGAATGCGGGTGTATTCCCAGACCATCTGCGGCTCAGAGTAATAACATTTAGAAAAATCCTTATCGCCTAAAGAGTGGCGAATCAGCTTCACCTTGGCCGGGTCTAACCCGGCTTTTTCTAAAATATCCGAAAAGTGCAGTAGAGACATAACGAGCCCTCCTCATTTTCAAACAAATATACTTCACTACCCCCGCCAATTTGCCAAGGGATAGGTGCCGTTTTCCTTCTTATAAGCGGCCAACAGCTCATGCTCCCTCTGCTCGCAATTTTCGCAGGCTTCGTACTCTAACAGCAGGAGCGGATAGTCCTTCACCTGCCAAATGGCGCGCCCACCCTTGTGGTTGACAGCGGTGCCCCAGCCGTATTTTACATATTGCAGCACCCGCTGCCGCAGGCCGCCGCGTCCGTTAGCCTTGCCGATGTACAAAACGGTTTTGTCTGTGCATTGGCCGTATTTTTGTTCCAAAATTGCCGCCGGATAACCTTTTGCACGCAAATTGTCGGAACCCTCAATAAAGGAAATGGGTAGCTTTTCCGGGGCCAGCACTCGGTAAATGCCTGGCTGACACGGAAGCGAACTGCACTTTGTCCGATGGAGTTCTTCCAACGTGGAGACCGTTGGGTTCTTTTTATACAGTTCCCTTAAATGGCAAAACAGTCGAAGTAAGGTCCCCTCCGCAATGCTGCGGTAAGTAAGCGTTCCCTGGCAAAAGTAGTCGCGCCGAAAATGCCATGTCAGACAGGCAAGGGTCGCTAAATATGGGAGTTCTTCCGTACTCAAATTATCCATCTGCTCGTCGCGCACGCCATACAGTGACAACACATACGGGTAATTGCTTAGAAAGTAACCTGCCTCATAGTTCCTTTTAATTAAATCGCTTATTGGGAAGGTTATTACCCGAAACTTTTCATCAAAGCTGTCTATGGAATATTGGCGGCACAGCTCTTTTAGTATCGGGTCACGGTCAACACTTTCCAAAAATGAAATATCTTTATCAAATCTGTCCATTTCCCCTCAGCTCACGTCGATCATATCCAGATAGCGGCAGCCGTTTTCAGCGATATAGTCCTTCCGGCCGGAGAGGTTGTCCCCCAGCAGCAGATCAAAGACACGGGCCGTCTCCTCGGCGTCGTCCGGCAGTACCTTCACCAGCCTCCGGGTCTCCGGATTCATGGTGGTCAGCCACATCATCTCCGGGTCGTTCTCGCCCAGTCCCTTGGAGCGATCCACCTTGTACTTCTTGCCCTCCAGCTGGCGCACCACCTCCGCCTTCTCCTTTTCGGAGTAGGCAAACCACGTCTTTTCCTTGCAGGTGATCTCGAACAGCGGCGTCTCGGCAATGTAGACGTAGCCCTCCTTGATGAGGGTGGGGCAGAGCCGGTAGAGCATGGTGAGGATCAGAGTACGGATCTGGAAGCCGTCCACGTCGCCATCGGTGCAGATGACCACCTTGCTCCAGCGGAGGTTGTTCAAATCGAACTGATTCAGCTCCTTGGCGGCCTTTCCCTGCACCTCCACGCCGCAGCCCAGCACCTTCATCAGATCCGTGATGACGTCGCTCTTGAAGATGCGGGGATAGTCCGCCTTCAGGCAGTTGAGGATCTTGCCCCGGACAGGCATCAGCCCCTGAAACTCTGCGTCACGGGATTGCTTGCAGGCGCCCAGAGCCGAGTCGCCCTCCACGATATAAATTTCCCGCCGGGACACATCCTTGGTGCGGCAGTCCACGAATTTCTGCACCCGGTTGGCGATGTCGATCTTCTCCGTCAGCTTCTTCCGGGTGTTGAGACGGGTGCGCTCCGCCGTCTCCCGGCTGCGCTTGTTCACCAGCACCTGATTGGCGATCCTCTCCGCCGCCTCCCGGTTCTCGATGAAGTACACCTGCAGCTGCTCCCGCAGGAACTCCGACATGGCGTCCTGCACGAACTTGTTGGTGATGGCCTTCTTGGTCTGGTTTTCGTAGCTGGTCTGGGTAGAGAAGTTGCTGCTCACCAGCACCAGACAGTCCTGCACATCGGGGAAGGTGATCTTGCTCTCCCCCTTGGTGTATTTATTGTTCTCCTTGAGATACTTGTCAATGGCGTAGACGAAGGCCAGGCGGGTGGCCTTATCGGGACTGCCGCCGTACTCCAGAAAGCTGGAGTTGTGGTAGTGCTCGATGAGGTGGACCCGGTTGGAAAAGCACCATGCGATGTTCAGCTTCACCTTGTACTCCGGCTTGTCCGCCCGGTCACGGCCCCGGCGCTCCGTCTCCCAGCACACCGGCTCCGTCAGGGGATCCTCCCCTGCCAGCTCCGCCAGATAGTCCCGGATGCCGTGCTCATAGAGGAAATCCTCCGTCTCAAACTTTCCCGGCGCTACCTCGCACCGCAGGCGGAAGGTGACCCCGGCGTTGACCACGGCCTGCCGCCGCAGCACCTCCCGGTAGTAGTCCGCCGGGATGTCGATGTCGGTGAACACCTCCAGATCCGGCAGCCAGCGGATGGTGGAGCCGGTATGGCGGCGCTTGAGCTCCGTCACCCGCATCTCCCCGGCGATCTCGCCCCGTTCAAAGTGCAGGCGGTACTCCTTGCCGTCCCGGCAGACAGTGACGTCCATATAGCGGCTGGCGTACTGGGTGGCGCAGGAGCCCAGACCGTTGAGCCCCAGCGAGTACTCGTAGTTGTCGCTGTTTTCGTTGTCGTACTTGCCTCCGGCGTACAGCTCGCAGAACACCAGCTCCCAGTTGTAGCGCCCCTCCTTCTCGTTCCAGTCCACGGGACAGCCACGGCCCTGATCCTCCACCTGAATGGAGAGATCGGCAAAGCGGGTCACGGTGATGAGCCGGCCATAGCCTGCACGGGCCTCGTCGATGGCGTTGGAGAGGATCTCGAACATGGCGTGTTCGCAGCCCTCCAGCCCGTCGGAGCCGAAGATGACGCCGGGCCGCTTGCGGACCCGGTCCGCCCCCTTCAGACTGGAGATACTGTCGTTGTCATAGGTTTTCTTCTTGGTCATATATGCCTCCTGCCGGGATAGCTCCCGGTATCGTTCCTTGCAGGCCCACAGAACTTTTTCGGTGGGCAACAGGAATATTTTATCGCATTTTTCCCTTTCTGGCAAGGGTCAGCGTCACCTTTTCCCCCAAAGGGCATTTTGTCCCCTTTTATGAGAAAGTCAACACAGGGTTTGCATTTTGCGGGGAAAGGGTCTAAACTGGTTGTGTATGTTCTGCGTATCACTCAGGAGGAAAGAACCATGATCCATATCACCGAGGTCACGACCAAGGCACAGCTGCGCCAGTTCGTGAACTTCCCCATCGACTTATATAGAGACGTTCCCCAGTACATCCCCGGTACATACAGCGACGATCTGGCAGACTGGGACCGTGAGAAAAACCCCGCCTTCAGCTACTGCGAGGCCCGTTGCTGGCTGGCCAGCCGGGATGACGGCACGCTGGTGGGCCGCATCGGCGCCATCCTCAGCCGTAAGTCCAATGACAAGTGGGGCACCCACCGCCTGCGTTTCACGCAGGTGGACTTCATCGACGACCGGGAGGTATCCGCCGCCCTGTTCCAGACGGTGGAGGACTGGGCCCGTCAGCTGGGCTGCACGGAGATCCACGGCCCTCTGGGCTTCACCGACATGGACCGGGAGGGGATGCTGGTGGAGGGCTTTGACCGCACCAGCTGCTTCTTTACCTATTATAACCACCCCTACTATATTGACCACCTGACGGCTCTGGGCTACGGCAAGGACGTGGACTGGACCGAGAATCTCATCTCCGTCCCCACGGACCAGCGGGTCATCCAGCGCTGGGAGAAGATCGCCGCCTATGTTCTGAAGCGGCAGCGCCTGCACATCCATCAGGTGCGCAGCCGTCTGGAGTACCCGCCCCTGATCCGGAAGGTATTCGAGCTGGTGAACGTGGCCTATGCCCCCCTGTACGGCACCGTGGAGCTGTCGGACGACCAGATCCGCAAGTACGCCGGGAAGTTCGCCCCCCTCATCAGGCCTGAGCTCACCTGTTTCGTCATGGACGAAAATGACGATCTGGTAGCCTTCGGCGTGGCGGCCCCCAGCATCGCCGCCGCCCTGAAAAAGCACGACGGCCGCCTGTTCCCCACCGGCTGGGCAGATGTGCTGAAGGCCTTCCACCGCAACGACACCATCGATCTGCTGCTGATCGCCGTGCGTCCCGACCTCCAGAAAAAGGGCGTCAACGCCGTCATCATCAGCAAGGTCATGCACGGCTGCTTCAAGATCGGCGTAAAGCAGGCGGAGACCGGCCCCATGCTGGAGACCAACGAGAAGGTCCAGAGCCAGTGGCAGGACTTCCCGCTGGAGCAGCACAAGCGTCGCCGCTGCTTTGTGAAGGTGCTGACCCCCGCACCGCAGGAGTCTGCCGCTGCAGCCACCGCCCCTGCCGGAGCGGCAGAGTGATCGCTTCCTCCAAGCATAACAGCGCTCCACCGTCATAAATGACGGTGGAGCGCTGTGCTTTTCAGCCTTAATCGTCGTCCTTGGCCTTCTCCTTTTCGGATAGCTCGTCAAAGGGTACCAGACAGTTGTGGAGCTTCCCCAGATCGTTGCGGCTGGCCGGGTCCGTGGAGCCGCTGTAACAGTAGCCCTCGGTCCGCATATAGGCATTCCAGCGGCGGTGTTCGATGACACGCAGCAGCTGCTTTTCCTCCTCCGTCCGCTCCGCCGGAGGCTTATCTGCACCGGGTACACCCAGCCGCAGCTTCAGCCGATGGTGGATGACCGAGGCGATGGAGGAACGATAGTTGAATTCATAGCGCCAGAACACGTCCTCGTCTCCCCATTTCAGGTGCCGGGTCAGCGCCTCCGCCTCCAGCCGGGAGTGGAGGATGTTGCTCTCGGAGTACAGCATATCCCGTGCGCCCAGAAAATGAAGGTCGTATGGGGTACCCCGGTAGTCGGTGACGGAGGTGAGAGCCACCGTCTTGAAGGGGTCCTGCACCACCGCCAGAATATAGGGGTGGAGACCCCGGCGCTGGCACAGCTCCCGCAGCCGCACCGCCGCCTCGATGTTCCGGGTGTCGCTGCCCAGCGCCACAAACACATACGTCAGCTGCGGCAGCGTCTGCACCAGCTCCAGAAATTCCCGGCTCTCCAGCCGCATCCCGGCGTGGATGCGGATATCGTACTGGGCCTCGCCGGGGATGCGCCGTCCGTTGTGCTGGCGGTCCATCAGCTCCGGGCAGCGATAGGTGAACAGCTCCCGTGCGTTAGGCCGGGCGTCCACGGCAGTGAGCCGCAGGTCGTAGCCGTCCATCTGGCCAAACCACGCCAGCGCCTTCAGCATCTCCGTGCCGTACTGGCCCAGCCCCAGCAGCAGCGCCGAGATCTGATGCCTGCCCTCCGGCAGAGGAGCCGCCGTCTCGAAGAGCTTCTCCCCCTGCTGATACAGCAGCAGCTGCACCAGTGAGCGCACCTCGTTGACCCGGCGGATCCGCATCCCGTGGGGATCGGCGGACTGGAACAGCAGCTCACTCTCGGCGCCGGTGGCGAAGAGATAGAGGTGCATATTGGAGCGAGTCCCCCACCGGCGGGTCAGCAGCACCGCCTGATGGATGTTCTCTGCCTTGTCCCGGCCCAGCAGGAAGAAGTAGACCGGGCGGGAGCGGTCAGAGCGCCGCAGCCGCAGCAGGGCGATGTCTGCCTTGAAGCAGGCGGCCCCCAGCCGGTGGGCGGCAGCCATCTGCTCCCCGAACTCCTCGCTCTCGTTTTCGTAGACGTCCGTAAAGACAATGAGTCCCTTGGGATGGGCCGCCTTGATGCTGCCCGCCAGATACAGGGAGTCCTCGTTGAGCTCGGAAAAGACATACAGCTCCGTGCAGCGGCGGAAGGCATAGCGCCATAGAGCGGACAGATTCTTGAAGAAGGACAGCACCACACTGAAGGTCAGCAGCGGACTCACCAGATACACCACAATGGCGGCGCCGAAATAGAGGTCGCTCCACACCGCCGGCCGGCTCATGGCGAACTCGTGGATGGGATCCAGCTCGCCGTCCAGCACGAACATCCGCAGGGTGTGGTGTACGGCTCCCAGCAGCGCCTTCAGCCACGACAGGTGCTCCCCGGTGTAGGCGGCAGCGTACATGGGCAGGTGCAGCAGGATGCCGCAGGTGAAAAAGCAGACCAGCAGCACCTTCAGGGTCTCATTGCCGCCGGAGGGGCGGGACCTGCGGCGCAGGGAGCGCAGCAGCAGCCCCAGCGCCGCCAGCAGCAGCGCCAGAACGCAGCAAAGGAGGATCTGTGGCATGGCAGGCAGCTCCTTTCCGATCAAATCAATATCAGGGGTCCATCCCCTGGATGGCATGACCGATATATTGTTATTGTACCCCGCCGGGGGCAGGTCTGTCAATGCGGAAGGGCCGCTGTTTTTGCCCACCGGGGAGGCAAGGCTGTTTTCCCTTGCGCCGGGGCGGGGATTTTGCTATAATGCAGGGAGCAACAGGCCGCTGCGGGCGGCAGGGGAGGGCTGGAATGTTCAAGCGGATGTATCTGGAGATCACCAACGTGTGCAATCTCCGGTGCGCCTTCTGCCCCGGCACCCAGCGGCCCCGGCGGTTCATGACGCCGGAGGAATTCCGGCAGTTGGCGACCCGGCTGCGGCCCTACGGGACGTATCTCATGCTCCACGTCATGGGGGAGCCGCTGCTGCATCCCCGGTTGGCGGAGCTGCTGGATATCGCCGGGGCGCTGGGCTTTCGGGTGTGCCTTGTGACCAACGGCACGCTGCTTCCCCGGCAGCTGCCCACACTGGAGGGTTCCCCGGCCCTGCACAAGCTCAGTGTCTCCCTCCACAGCTTCGAGGGAAACGGACGGCAGGATGCCGCAGCCCCGTATCTGGAGGGTGTCTGGCAGGCGGCGCAGCGGCTCAGCAGCCGGGGCGTCCTGTGCGCCCTGCGGCTGTGGAACGGCGGCGGACTGGACCGGCGCAACGAAGAGATCCTGTCCTTTCTCTCGGAAAAGCTGGGCCGGGACGTAACGGCCCAGCCTACGGACCGTCTGGGCAACCGGCGGCTGGGGGAGGGGCTGTTTCTGGAGCCGGGGGAGCGGTTTGACTGGCCGGATCCGGCGGCTCCGGACAGCGGCACGGAATTCTGCCACGGCCTGCGGAGTCAGATCGCCGTGCTGTGCGACGGCACGGTGGTTCCCTGCTGTCTGGACAGCGAGGGGCGGCTGGCGCTGGGAAACCTGCACCGGCAGGAGCTGGCGGAGATACTGGCCTCCCCACGGGCCACAGCCATGGCGGCGGGCTTTTCCCGGCGGCAGCCGTCGGAGGAGCTGTGCCGCCGCTGCGGCTACGCTGCACGGTTCAGCCGATGAGGGGCATCGGACGGATGATAGGAGCGATATGGAAGAACAGATCCTAAAGCAGCTGGCCCAACCGCTGCTGGCATGGTATGATATCCACCGGCGCATCCTGCCGTGGCGGGAGGAGGTATCCCCCTACCGAACATGGGTGTCGGAGATCATGCTCCAGCAGACCCGTGTGGCGGCGGTGCTGCCGTATTTTCAGCGGTTCATGGAGGCCTTCCCCACGGTGGAGGCCCTGGCTCAGGCCGACACGGAGCGGCTCATGAAGCTGTGGGAGGGGCTGGGCTATTACAGCCGGGCCAGAAATCTGCAAAAGGCGGCCCGCATCCTCACGGAGCAGTACGGCGGCCGCTTCCCGGAGACATACCGGGAGCTGACGGCCCTTCCGGGCATCGGAGACTATACGGCGGGGGCTATCCTCTCCATCGCCTTCGGGCAGGCCGTTCCGGCGGTGGACGGCAACGTGCTGCGTCTGGCGGCACGGATCACCGGCAGCCGTCTGGATGTACTGGATGCCAAAAACCGCAAGATCTTCCGCAGCTGGATGGCGGCGGCCATGTCTCAGGAGCGGCCCGGCGCCTACAATCAGGCGCTGATGGATCTGGGGGCCACGGTGTGCCTGCCGTCGGGAGCGCCTCTGTGCGGGGACTGCCCCGCCGGGGACTTCTGCATAGCCCGGCAGGAGGGCTGTCAGGCCCGGCTGCCGGTGCGCTCCCCCAAGCGGGAGAAGCGGACGGAGCATCTGACTGTGTTCCTGCTGCGGCGGGGAGCTGCGGCGGCGCTGCGGCAGCGCCCGGATACGGGACTGCTGGCGGGGCTGTGGGAGTACCCCCATGTACCGGGAGCACTGACGGAGGCGGAGGCCGCCCGGCAGCTGCAAATGTGGGGGGTAAGCCCCACCAAGTGGACAAAAAAGCTGTCAGCCCGGCATATATTCACTCACGTTCGCTGGGAAATGACGGGCTATGTGGTGGAGGTGGACGGCCTTGGACCGGGAGACTGGCTCTGGGCGGAGGCACAGCAGCGGGAGCGGCTGGCCATCCCCTCCGCCTTCGAGAAATTTACCGCAGAGCTGAAAGAGGGAGAATGACATGGCACAGCTATACTTTAAATACGGGGCGATGGGCTCCAGCAAGACCGCCAACGCCCTGATGGCACGGTTCAACTACGAGGAGCGGGGACAGGCCACCCTGCTGGTGAAGCCCCGGCTGGATACACGGGACGGCGACCACATGGTATCCTCCCGCATCGGTCTGACCCACCCCTGCATCTACTTCGACGAGATGCAGCAGATGACGGATGAGCAGCTGCAGCAGTATGCCTGCATCATCGTGGACGAGGCCCAGTTCCTGCAAAAGGCCGATATCTACTATCTGGTGCATCTGGTGGACGACTGCAACATCCCCGTCATGTGCTACGGCCTGCGGGCGGACTTCAAAGGGGAACTATTCCCCGGCAGCTATCATCTGCTGGTGATGGCAGACAAGCTGGAGGAGGTCAAGACCATCTGCTGGTGCGGCAAGAAGGCCGCCTTCAACGCCCGCTTCGACCAGCACGGCCATGTGGTGAAGGAGGGCGCTCAGGTGGTGCTGGGAGCCAACGACAAGTACATTGGCCTCTGCCGCCGCCACTGGATGGCCGGGGATCTGGGGCCGGACTTCGACATCAACCGGGTATGATCTGTAACATCTGTCCCCGTCGGTGCGGGGCGGAGCGCACCGAGACCTGCGGCGGCGGCTTCTGCCGGATGCCCGCCGTGCCGGTCATCGCACGGGCCGGGCTGCACCTGTGGGAGGAACCGGTGCTCTCCGGCACACGGGGCAGCGGAGCGGTGTTCTTCTCCGGCTGCTCACTGGGCTGCGTCTACTGCCAGAACCACACCATCTCCGCCGAGGGGGTGGGCAAGGCCGTCACCACGGAGCGGCTGCGGGAGATCTTCCGTGAGCTTATCGCTCAGGGCGCCCACAACATCGACCTCATCACCGCCAGCCACTTCGTCCCCTTCCTGCTGCCGGCGCTGGAGGAGCCTCTGCCGGTGCCGGTGGTGTTCAACTGCGGCGGCTACGAGCGGGTGGAGACGCTGCGTCTGCTGGAAGGAAAAGTGCAGATCTGGCTGCCGGACCTGAAATACGGGCTGGAGGAGCCGGCCCGGCGCTATTCCCACGCCCCGGACTACTTCCCCGTGGCCACGGAGGCCATCCGGGAGATGTTCCGTCAGGTGGGGCCCTGCCGCATGGAGGATGGCCTGCTGCGGCAGGGGGTGGTCATCCGGCATCTGGTGCTGCCGGGACAGCTGGAGAGCACCCGGCGGGTCATCGACTGGGTGGCCCGGACCTTCCGTCCGGGGGAGGTGCTGTTCTCCCTCATGAGTCAGTATACCCCCCAGCCCGGCGCAGAGGGACCCCTGCGCCGCCATGTGACGGCGGCGGAGTACCGTGCGGCGGCGGAATACATGGAAAACTGCGGCATCGTGGACGGCTTCGTGCAGGAGCGCACCTCCGCCCGTGAGGAGTATACCCCGGCCTTCGACCTGACGGGGGTATAGTGTCGTCGGGTCGTATGAATTGTTTGGTACATTTAGAATGACGAAACCGGTGATTTTCTGCAAATCACCGGTTTTTTCGTATAAATAGAATGTACTTGGTACAACTTTTTGTTGCAATTTGCGTGGGAATGTGGTACGGTAGAGACGGAACAAAAAGTGCCGTCCCGGACGGCAAAATCGAGGACGTATGCAACGTAGGAGGTACCTGTATGAGCTATCCCAAAACCGGCCAGGAGGTCTATGTCAGCCTGAATCTCTCCAACACCATGCTCACCGGCATCGGCAAGGGCACCATCACCCGTGAGGAGGTCTCCGTGGACTATCTGAAGCGGCTGTTTGCCGAGCACGGTGTCATCGTCTCCGCCAAGCCGGAGCAGCACCGCCTGCTGGAGATCGTCAACGCGACCTTTGATCTCGGGCTGGAGCTGCCGGAGGAGCTGAAGCTGTTCCAGCTGTCGGAGCAGCACCGCCGCCTGGTGGTCATCAATGTGCAGGGTCTGCGCCGCAAGGGCGGCTCCCTGCTGCCGGAGTACTCCGAGGAGGAGTTCGGAGAGGCCACCTTCACCTTTGTGAAGTACTATGTGCAGAGCCGCCACTATGACGAGCTGGTGGAGGAGAACAAAAAGCTGAAGTTCGAGCTGGACCAGGAGGTCGAGTGGCGCAACCGCACCGACAACTGATCCGAACAGGCAGCCAATAAAGGAAGCCGGATATACGGACAGGAGGGCCGCACCCATGGGGTGCGGCCCTCCTGAGCCTGTCAAAAGAGCGGGAGCCTTTCATCAACGGGGCGGAAGGGTGTGTGCGGGAAACCCGGAAGGGTGTCCTGCACGATGATGATCCCCATTTTTCAGAGCTTTTTAAAGTTCTGAAAAATGCAGTCAGCGTGGCGAAAAGACTTTTTCGCCACGCTGAAGGAGGGCCGGAGCGTATGCTCCGGCCCTCCCTGAACCTGTCAAAAGAGCGGGACACTTTCGTCAACGGGGCGGAAGGGTGTGTGCGGGAAACCCGGGAAGGGTGTCCTGCACGATGATGATCCCCATTTTTCAGAGCTTTTTGAAGCTCTGAAAAATGCCTCAGCGTGGCGAAAAGACTTTTTCGCCATGCTGAAGGAGGGCCGGAGCGTGTGCTCCGGCCCTCCCTGTTTACTTGCGGAAAAGCACGCCTCGCAGCTCTTGCCGAATTGCTTCTTGTAGCCCTCACCCCAGACCATCATGGCGTCCCATGCCTCTGTACGGAGTTGATCTCATCGCTCTGTGTATTCCGTCCTGTCAAAGCGGTATCGGCGTCCGGGCGATCAGAATGACCGCCAGAATAGCGCCCACAAATGCCGCTGCTCCTATGGCTGCCAACACCTTTTTGCTGAGTTTCTTCTTCGCCGCCTTGCAGATCAGTGCGGCGCAAGCTATGCAGACAGCCGCAGCCGCAAGCGCAATGCCCAGCGTTTCCCACAACCAAGATAATTCAGATAGGATCCTCATACGATTATCCCCTAACTAACTGTTTTGATATTTCTCAATGATTCACCTTGGAAAACGGGCAGCGCTTTCCGATGCACTGGTTGTTTTGCGCGGAGTAGTGGCATACGATCTCCGGCTTTTCCATCTCAACGCCGAAATGCTCCCTTACAAAGTCAATGGCCGCAAGGATGGAGAGGAAGGAATCCCGCTTGCAGCAGCGTGGACCTCCGATCTCACTGATCGCTTGAAGCGATTTTGCCGTCATTTTGTGGGACAGTGCAAACGGCTCATTGGTCAGGGGCGTAGACTGCGAAATGATGGACACAAACATCCCTGTACTGATTCCCGCACCGCAAGCCCCCCAAAAGCCGCAAGCGCCGCCGGGAACGATCCGTCCTCGATTCATCATCTCCGTCAATGCGCTGCGAAGATCAATGTCTCCGCCTGCGTTGTGGTATGCAGTCAGTAATGCCGCTCCTACCATCACATGATGCTCCGGACCGTGCATATGACAGGTGGGCAACGCCATCATCTGTTCAATGATGGCGATAGGATCTCTCGATGCGCTTGTCATGCACAACGCAATGATGCGATCAAGCCCTCGGGTATGGCATTCGTTGCATACATAGTGTCCGTTCACGCAGCGCGTCTTGCTGTTTTCTTTCTTATGGCAAATCTCACATTCCATCAGAATATCGGCTTCGAGATAGGTAAGTGGGGCTTTGCAGATCAAGCATTCTTCATTCATAATTTCCTCCGCACGATCCCGACTTTTCTCTTCGACAAACTGGAATTGTTCAAGCTTTTCAAAGCAGTTCATGGAATCTCCATGGTCGTACAATGAAAGCAGTTCAAAAATATGACCAACGCACATTTTTCTCGGCATCCGTGGTGCACCCTTGGTGTAAATTGGTGTACGGATTGGTGTACGAGAGGCTTTTTTAACCCGATCAGGGGGCAATCAATAGAGCTTTGCGCCGGCGGGAATGTGAGGATCCACCATCAGCAAATGCAACTTTTCCTCGCCGTTTTCGTGATGCACGGCGGAGATCAGCATACCGCAAGAGTCAATGCCCATCATCGCTCTCGGAGGCAGATTGGTGATTGCAATGCAGGTCTTACCAACCAGCTCTTCCGGCTCATAATACTCGTGAATTCCGCTCAAAATCACCCGATCTGTGCCGGTTCCGTCGTCCAAAACGAACTTTAAGAGCTTTTTGGACTTCTTCACGGCTTCGCATTCCTTGACCTTCACGGCACGGAAATCGCTCTTGGAGAAGGTGTCAAAATCCACCTGATCCTGGAACAGCGGCTCGATCTCCACATTGGAAAAATCGATTTTTTCCTCCACAACGGGAGCCGCCTGAGCAGCCGCCGCAGGAGCCGAAACTTCCTTGGAACCCTTCTTGTCAGAGTCCAGCGGCTTCATGGTGGGGAACAGGATCACGTCCCGGATAGAGTCGGTGCCGCAGAGCATCATGGCGCAGCGGTCGATGCCGAAGCCCAGACCGCCGGTGGGGGGCATACCGTACTCCAGCGCCAGCACGAAGTCCTCGTCCATCATGTCGGCCTCCTCGTCGCCGTGGGCCCGCTTCTCCGCCTGAGCCTTGAAGCGCTGGTACTGGTCGATGGGGTCGTTGAGCTCGGAGAAGGCATTGCCCATCTCGCAGCCGCAGACGAACATCTCGTACCGCTCCGTCAGATGGGGGTCCTCCGGGCTGCGCTTGGCCAGCGGACTCACCTCCACCGGGTACATGGTGATGAAGGTGGGCTGAATGAGCGTCTCCTCCACCTTCTGGTCGAAGGTCTCGTACAGGGCGTTGCCCCACGTCCGGGCCACCCCCTCCATGTCCACGCCTACGCTCTTGGCCAGCTCCACGGCGGCGTCATCATCGCCCTCGATGGCCATGAAGTCGGCGCCGGTGACATTCTGCACGGCATCGGCCATGGTGATGCGCTTCCAGCTGGGGGTCAGATCCACGTCGTGGCCCAGCCACTGGATATGGTAGGTACCCAGGATCTCCTTGGCGGCCCCGGTGAGGATGCCCTCCAGAATATCCATCATGCCGTCCAGATTGGTGTAGGCCTGATACAGCTCACAGGTGGTGAACTCCGGGTTGTGCTTGGTGTCCATGCCCTCGTTGCGGAAGATGCGGCCCACCTCATACACTCGCTCCAGACCGCCCACGATGAGCCGCTTCAGGTGCAGCTCCGTAGCGATGCGCATATACATATCGATGTCCTGAGCGTTGTGGTGGGTGATGAAGGGCCGGGCGTTGGCGCCGCCGGCAATGGGGCTGAGCACGGGGGTCTCCACCTCCATGAAGCCCATATTGTCCAGATACCGGCGCAGATACGCTACGAACTTGCTGCGGATCTCAAAGTTCCGCTGGGATTCGGGATTCATAATAAGATCCACATACCGCTGGCGGTAGCGCAGCTCCTTGTCCGTCAGACCGTGGAACTTCTCCGGCAGGGGCTGAAGGGACTTCGACAGCAGGGTGATCTCATGGGCCCGGATGCTCATCTCGCCCTTCTGGGTGCGGAACACGTCGCCCTTGACGCCCACGATATCACCGATGTCATATTTCCTGAAGCGGTCATAGGCATCCTCGTCCATCTCGTCCTTCCGGGCGTAGATCTGGATGCGGCCGGACTTATCCTTCAGATCGCAGAAAGACACCTTGCCCATGCCCCGCTTGCTCATAAGACGGCCCGCCAGAGAGACGGTCTGCCCCTCCAGCTGGTCGAACTGGTCCTTGACCTCCTGTGCGTGATGGGTCACGTCATAGCGGGTGATCTCAAAGGGATTCCGACCCGCCTCCTGCAGGGCTGCCAGCTTATCCCGGCGGATCTGGAGAATTTCCCGCAGGTCCTGTTGATTCTGATTCTGCTGTGCCATAGATATGGTCTCCTTATCGTTCGATCTTGTCCACCCGGTAGCGGATGACGCCCTTGGGGGCCTCCACGGTGATCTCACTGCCGGCCTTGCTACCCATCAGGGCCTTGCCGAAGGGGGAATCCTCCGACACCTTCCGCTCCATGACGTTGGCCTCCTGAGAACCCACGATGGTGTACTCCGGCAGCGTCTTGCCGTTATCCAGATTGGTCACGGTGACACGGCAGCCGATGGATACCTTGTCGGAATCCATGTCCGTCTCGTCCACGATGACGGCGTGGAGCAGGATATTCTCCAGCTCGGCGATGCGGGAGTAGAGCTTGCCCTGCTCATTTTTGGCCTCGTCGTACTCGCTGTTTTCCGACAGGTCACCGAAGCCTCTGGCCTCCTTGATGAGCTCTGCGATCTCGTCGGCACGGGTGGTCTTGCTGTAATCCAGCTCCTTTTTCAGCTCGTCGTACCGCTCCTGACTCATTTTGAATTCTTTTACCATGGAATCCATTCCTTTCTGTTGACAAATACGGCATGGCCGCACGAGATTAGTATAAACACTATAACAAAAATAGTACAGACACTATATCACTCTGCATTATAAGTTCTTTCCCCGCCGGTGTCAAGTCCTACCCACACCGGGACAGCCGCACCCGGCGGAAGGCTTCCCTCCGCCAGCAGCGCCGCCAGCAGCGGCTCCTCCGCTGCCCACGGCTTCATTTTCTCCCACCACGGCTCGGCCCATACATACCGGACCTCCTGATGGCTTTCCCCGATCAGCAGGGAGGGAAGCCCCTCCGCCGCTGCGCCGAAGCATACCGCCAGCTGCGCCGCCGGACCGCCCTCTCCCAGCCCGTACCGGTGCCGCAGGGATCGCCGCAGCTCCTCCTGCCCCCGGCCCAGCTGCGGCGACAGATACCTTACCCGCCGGGCCAGCAGATCCGCCGCTTCCGTAACGGCCCCGTCGGGCCGGGAGGCCCGCAGCACCACACTGGCCTGTGACCGGCAGAGTCCCAGCTGCCTGCAGGCGCAGTCCACCAGCTGCCCCAGCATGGCCCGCCGCAGCGCCACCGGGGCCGGGAGCCGAAGGGGAAGCAGCAGCGCCGCCCACTCCGGCGGTGCCGCCGCATACCGCACCCCGGCGTCGGCCATGGCCTGTGCCGCCTGCCGCACCCGGCGCTGTACCCGCCGGTTCAGCCGCCCACCGCCCTCCAGCAGGCACACCTCCCCGTCTCCCAGCGGACAGCGCCGCAGGGTGAGCCTTTTCCGCTTCTCCTCCCATCGCACATATCCCACCATAACACAGCGCCCCCTTTCCACCAGTCTATGGCCCGGCGGCGGGAGAAAGACGGCATAAAAAATTCCCCACCTGCACCAAGCGGTGCAGGTGGGGAAAAGGCTGCTTACCACCAATAGGGGATGTACCCCGGCAGACGGTTCAGCGGATTGATGCGGGTGTAGTTCTCCCAGATCTCATAGTGGACGTGGGGGCCGGTAGAGATGCCCGTGGAGCCGCACAGGCCGATGACCTCGCCCTGCTCCACATGCTCGCCAACCGCCACCAGACGCTCGCTCATATGGGCGTACAGGGTGAAGTTGCCGTTTCCGTGGTCGATCTCCACATAGTTGCCGTAGCCGCCCCAGCTGTACTTAGAACCCACTACGGTGCCGGACTTCACGGCATAGATGTAGCTGCCGTAGGAGGCGCCGATGTCCACGCCCATGTGGGTGGTGCTGGCGCCGGGGGTAGGCTGCTCACGCCCGCCGTAGCCGGAGGTGATGAGCCGGCAGTCCGAGGGCCAGATGTACCCGTCGGAGGAGGGCGTCTCATCGGAGCCGCTGCTGCCACCGCCGCCGCCGCCGCTGCCGCCGCTGTTATCACCGCCGTTGTTCCGGTTTTCTTCCTCTCTCCGGGCCTGGATCTGGGCGTCCAGCTCATCGGCTGCCGCCTTCTCCTGAGCGGCCAGATCGTTCAGGCCGTCCGCCGTTTCGTTGTACTTGGCAATGAGCTGGGTGGCTGCCTCCAGCTGGCTGTTCAGCTCCGCCTGACGGCTCTCCAACTGGGAGCGCTGCTCCTCCAGCGCCTGCCGGTCGGCCTGCATCTGCTGGCGCAGCTGCCGCAGGTCGTTGATGACGCTCTGGTCGTGCTCGGCCACCTCGTTGATAAAGTCGATGCGGCCCAAAAGATCGCTGAAGCTGGTGGCCTTGAAGATCACCGACCAGAAGGAAGCGGTCCCCCGCTCCTCCTCATCCCGCACCTGACGGCAGAACAGGTCGTACTGAGCTTCTTCCTTCTGCTGGTTGTCCGCCAGCTCCGCCTCCAGCGCATCGATCTGCTGCTGGGCGTTGGAGATCTGGCTGCGGAGGACGTCCGCCTGCTGATCCAGCAGGTTTTTCTGCTCCAGCGCATCGGCCTTGTTGGCCTCGGCCTCCTCGATCTGCTGGTTGATCTCCTCCAGCTTCTTCTGGTGCTCCTCCGACTGCTCCTGCAGGTCTGCGATGGTCTCGGCATAGACGTTCACCGGGCGCAGAGCGCCGCTGGTGAACACGATGCTCACCGCCATGAGAACGGCCAGCAGGCCGCACCATTTTTTCTTACTCATGCTGCACTCCTCCTTATACTCTCAGGAACTTCCGGATGGCGGTCAGGCTGCCGCCCACGCCCACCAGGATCCCTACCAGACCGAACACACCGGCCACCGGCCCCCAAATTTTCCGGAAGGACACCACCCGCAGCAGCTGCAGGGTATCGGACCCGGAAATGCCCTTGGAAATGGCCTCATACAGCAGCCACTGCAGCCCAAAGGCGATGACGGCGCCCATCAGACCGATGAGCAGACCCTCGTAGACGAAGGGCCATCGAATGAAGCCGTCGGTGGCGCCCACCATCTTCATGATGGCGATCTCATCCCGCCGGTCAAAGGTGGTGAGCTTGATGGTGTTGGAGATAATGAATACCGAGATCACCAGCAGCACCGCAATGAGGGCGATGCTGATGAGGCTTGCCACATTCCGCACCGTCAAAAACCCGTTGGAGATGGTCTCGTCCGCCCGGACCTTCACGATGCCGGGGGTGGCCTCCAGATCGGATACCACCTGCTGCATCTGTGCGGCGTCCGTCAGATGGATAACGTACCGATGGCGAAAAATGGAGGGATCCAAGTCGCTGTACAGGTCGTCCTCATCATACTGCTCCACGTAGCTATCCCGTGCCTCCTGCCGGGAGACGAAGGTGCAGTCCGCCGCACCGGGGATCTTCTCCAACTTGGATTGCAGGGCCTTGGCCTCGTTGTCAGAGAGGTTCTCATCCACGAAGGCCAGCACGGCGTTTTCCTTCTGCAGATCCTTCAGGTTCTCGTTGGCGTTATAGGCCACCAGCGAAAAGGTCCCCATGATCACCAGACACGCCACCGTCACGCCGATGGCGGCGAAGGACATGAATCCGTGGGAGAACATATTGCGGATGCCCTCCCGGAAAAAATATCGAAAATCGTGCTTCATCTGTTATACCTCATACGTTCCCACGCCGTCGCCGTTGACCTGCCCGTGATCGATCATGATGACCCGCTTGTCGAAGTGATTCACCAGATCCCGCTCGTGGGTCACCACCACCACGGTGGTGCCAAGGGCGTTGATGCGCTCCAGCAGAGTCATGATCTCCAGCGAGCGGTTGGGATCCAGATTGCCGGTGGGCTCATCGGCCACGATGGTGCTGGGATTGTTCACCAGCGCCCGTGCAATGGCCACACGCTGCTGCTCACCGCCGGACAGCTCGTCGGGGTACCGGTCCTCCATACCCTTCAGCCCCACCAGCTCCAGCACATAGGGGATGCGGGTGCGGATGTCACGGGGCGTGGCCCCCACCGCCCGCATGGCAAGGCTCAGGTTGTCGAACACCGTCTTTTTGGGGATCAGGCGGAAGTCCTGAAAGATCACGCCGATGGTGCGGCGCATATAGGGGATCTGCCGGTCGGAGATGCGGCTCATGGAGAAGCCGTTGACCATGACCCGCCCCGCCGTGGGGATGACCTCGCCGGTCAGGAGCTTGATGATGGTGGACTTGCCGGAGCCGGAGGGTCCCACCAGAAACACAAATTCCCCGTCCTCAATGGTAAAGGAGATGCCCTGAAGGGCCTCCGTCCCGTTTTCGTATGTTTTTTCAACGTCCTTCAATCGAATCATATCATATCCCTCGTTGCCGGAGACCCGGCCCGCTGCATTTGAAACGACGAACCCTGTCGGGCTGCGCCGTATTATGTCACCATAAGGTATTATATAAAAAAAGTTACAAAATGGCAACAGGAATAATATGAAAATTTTATGAACAGATGGGGAGGCCCTCCGGCAAAGATCCCGGCAGACAGCCGTGAACTGCACCCCACTTGTTAGATATCTAACAAGTGGGGTGCAGTTCAGCAGCGCCGGGAATGGGGCTTTTGCTCTGATATGTGCTTTATTGGGCGCTGCCCTCGCCCAAGATGCGGGCGGCGCTCTCCTGAGCGAACTGCTTGCTGTACAGGTCGTGGTAATAGCCCTTGCGCCGCAGCAGCTCCTCATGCTTGCCCTGCTCCACGATGTGGCCGTCCTTCACCACAAGGATCACGTCCGCCTTGCGGATGGTGGAGAGACGATGGGCTACCAGAAAGGAGGTGCGGTTCGTCAGCAGATGGTCAATGGCGTTCTGGATCAGCTGCTCCGTCTGGGTGTCGATGGAGGAGGTGGCCTCATCCAGCACGAAGATGCGGGGGTCGGCCAGCACGGCACGGGCAAAGGAGATCAGCTGCTTCTCGCCGGTGGAGAGACGGTCGCCGCCCTCCCCCACATCGCTGTCCCAGCCATTTTCCAGCTTTGACACCACCGTATCCGCCGACACGGCCCGTGCGGCGGCCTCCACCTCCTCGTCGGTGGCGTCCAGCCTGCCGTAGCGGATGTTCTCCCGGACGCTGCCGGAGAACAGGTGGGGATTCTGCAGCACATAGCCGATGTTGGAGTGGAGCCACAGCTGGCTGCGCTGGCGGTAGTCCACGCCGTCAATGAGGATCTGCCCCTCCGTAGGCTCGAAGAACCGGCAGGCCAGATTGATGAGGGTACTCTTGCCGGCTCCCGTCTCGCCCACGATGGCCACCGTGGTCCCCTGGGGGATGTGGAGGGAGAAATGCTCCAGCACGTTCTCGCCGCCGTCGGGATAGCGGAAGGTCACATCCCGGAACTCGATCTCGCCCCGCAGCGGCTCCCAGTTCTCCCGCTTGGGGTGGAAGGCGTCGCCGTACTTCTCGATGACCTCCGGGGTGTCCTGAATTTGCGGCTGTTCGTCCATCAGATCCGTCACCCGCTCAATGGAGGCCTGCAGCGAGATGAATTCCGCCAGATTGGCGGCGGTCATCTGGATGGGGTCGAAGATGCTGACGGCGTAGGCGGTAAAGGCCGACAGAGTGGCCAGCTCCAGCGCCTGATCCAGCACCATGTAGCCGCCCCGCAGCAGCACGATGGACACCGCCATGGTGCCGAAGAACAGCACCAGCGGGATAAACACCGCATTGAGCCGGGCTGCCCGGATGCCGGAGTCGTGCATCTGCCGGGTGAGACTGCGGAAGGCATCGGCGGTCTGCTCCTCCGTCACCAGCGTCTTGGTGGTGCGGGCGCCGGTGATGCCCTCGTTGAAGGCTCCGGTGATGCGGGAGTTCAGCTTACGTACCTTCCGGTTCCAGTGGAGGATGCGGTTCTGGAAGTACCCCGTCAGAATGGCCATCACCGGAACGATGGCGATGACCGCCAGCGCCAGCCTCCAGTTCAGGGCCAGCATGGCCGCAAAGGTCCCCAGCACATAGAACACCGCCCACAGGATATCCGTGAAGTTCCATGCCAGCATACTGGAGATGCGGTTGGTGTCGCTCATGACACGGGTCAGCAGATACCCCACCGGGGTCACGTTATAAAAGGAGAAGGACAGGGTCTGCAAATGGTGGAACAGAGACCCACGCATATCCTTGCCCAGATTCATCTCGATGTGCATGGAGTTCCGGGCGAAGATCACCACCGACAGGGCCTGCACCAGAATGACCGCCAGATACGCCAGTGCATAGGGCAGCAGCCCCGTCAGGGTGTTCTTTTCGATAAAATTCTGGATGGCGTACTTCTGGAACAGGGGCAGCACCACGTCCACCAGAGCGCAGATGCCGTTGAACACCAGCATGGACACGAAGGCGCCCCGATAGGGCCGCAGGAACGGCCCCAGCCGCTTCCAGATCTTCCAGTCGAAGGATTGGGTATATTCCTTTTCGTCAATGGCTGCCATGTTCGCTCCCCCCTTCCTCCAGCAGCGCACGGTCGGCACTCTGCATCTGAATGTTGTAGATATCCCGGTAGATGCCGGGCTTTTCCACCAGCTGGGCATGGGTCCCCAGCTCCGCCACCCGGCCGCCGTCCAGCACCAGAATGCGGTCGGCCTGCATGAGGGTGGTGACCCGGTGGGAGATCAGCAGCACCGTGGCATTGCCGGTGGACCAGCGCAGGGCGGTGCGGATCTTCTCGTCCGTCTCGGCATCCACGGCGGACAGGGAGTCGTCGAAGATCATCACCGGGGCCTGCTGCATCAGCATCCGGGCGATGGCCACCCGCTGCTTCTGTCCGCCGGAGAGAGTCACGCCCCGCTCCCCCACGATGGTGTCATACCCCTCCGGGAAGGAGGTCACCGCATCATCCACGCAGGCGATGGCCGCCGCACGGCGCATGGCATCCTCCGGCGCATCGGGGCGCACGGCCCGGATGTTCTCTCCAATGGTCTGGGAGAACAGGAAGGGCTCCTGCAAAACAAGACCGATGTGCCGCCGCAGGTCGCTGCGCCGGATATGCCGCAGGTCCACGCCGCCGATGGTGATGCGGCCGGAGCCCTCCGGCACGTCGTACAGCCGGTCCAGCAGATGCACCAGCGTGCTCTTGCCGGAGCCGGTGCCGCCCAGCACGGCGAAGGTCTCTCCCTCCCGGATGGTGAAGGACACATCCTTCAGGACCGGCTGCCCCTCGTAGCCGAAGGTCACATGGTCAAACACAATGTCCCCGCCGGGGAAGGGAACGTCATCGGGCTGATCCTGCTCCTCCGGGGAGCGGAGGATGTAGCCCACACGGTCCATGGATACCCCGGCCTTGCTCATATCCGACAGCACCCGGCCCAGAGAACGCACGGGCCACGCCAGGGACTCGTTGTAGCTGACGAAGGCCACGAAGGCGCCCAGAGTCATGGCCCCGGCCACGCTCTCGTGGATGCCCGCCAGAATGATGACCATCACCTGCAAGCACGTCAGCAGCGTCCCCGACGCCCAGTACACCGACAGGAGCTTTCCCAGATGGATCCACAGTCCGGCGTACCGCTCGCTCTTGGCCTGAAATTTGTCCTCCTCATACTTCTCCCGTCCGAAGGCCCGCACCACCCGCACGGCGGTGAGGTTCTCCTGAGCGCAGGTGGTCACCTCGCCCTCGGCCTCGTCGGCGGTCTTGAACCGGGAGGAGATCTTCCGGTAGAACACCCCTGACGACAGGCCCACGATGGGGATGAAGGCCAGAGCGATCAGGGACAGCTTCACGTTCATGCGGAACATGATCCACAGATACAGGATGATGAGGAACACCGTTCGCACCACCTCCACCAGCTGGTTGCACACGAAGGTGCGGATCACGTCCACATCGGAGGTGCAGCGCTGGATGATGTCGCCGGTGGGATGCTGCTTGTGCCACGCAAAGGGCAGATACTGGATGCGCCGGTACAGGTCATCCCGCAGCCCCTTGACGTAGGCCTCGGACCCACGGGACAGCTGGGCCCGCTGCCCGAAGCTGCACAGGCCCCGCAGCAGCGCCGTCACCATGACGGCCCCCGCCGCCCACCACAGCGCCGTGACAGGCTCCTGCCGCAGCGTCTCCAGCGGCAGCACCCGCAGCAGCAGCGCCGGCAGCTTGGCCTCCTCGGATCCCAGAATGGAGTCCACCGTGATACGGATGATCTGGGGCGTCAGGGCGTTGAGCGCCATGGACAGGCACGCACACAGCAGCGCCGCCGCAAAATGCCCCCAGCAGGGGCGCAGATAGTGCCAGATGAGCCCGGCCTTCTCCCGCCCCGACAGCTTGAATGTCGATCGATTCTCTTCCATAAGCCTCCTTCTCTCTCCCGGCGGCCCGCAGGCCGCCTGTCCAAACGCCGCCGGCGTCCGGCAGCGTACAAAAAATGCGCCCCCGGACGGGGACGCACACAGGGTACGGTCACATCGACCCCTTTATCGGGCCGATCCGGCGGCGCACACAATGATCCCCTTACTGGTCAGCTTGCTCTTCGTCATGGTGTACGCCTCCTTTCGTTTATATTGAGTACAGTATAACGCCGTATGAGTATCCTGTCAAGAAAAGTTTTCCGCCCCGGCGGTGGAGGGCCGTCTCCCCCTCTTGCATTTTTGGAAAAATAGGGTATGATATAAGAGAAAGATTGTCCTCTGCCATGGCGGAGGAGAAAAGAAGGGTTGTTTTATGACAAAAATCGACATTGTATCGGGTTTTCTGGGCGCCGGTAAGACCACGCTCATCAAGAAGATGCTCAGCGAGGCCTATCAGGGTGAGAAGCTGGTGCTCATTGAAAACGAGTTTGGCGAGATCAGCATCGACGGCGGTTTCCTGAAGGATTCCGGCGTGCAGATCAGCGAGATGTCCTCCGGCTGCATCTGCTGCTCTCTGGTGGGTGACTTTAACAAGGCCCTGCGCCAGGTCCATGAGCAGTTCGCTCCGGACCGCATCCTCATCGAGCCCTCCGGCGTAGGCAAGCTCTCCGACGTTATCGTGGCAGTGGAGAACACCGTTCGGGACGAGCCGGACATGAAGCTGAACTCCTTCGTCACCGTGGCCGACGCCACCAAGGTGAAGGTGTATATGAAGAACTTCGGTGAGTTCTACAACAATCAGATCGAGTCTGCCGGCACCATCATCCTCTCCCGGACGCAGAAGCTGTCTCAGGAGAAGCTGGAGGCCGCCGTGGCTCTGCTGCGAGAGAAGAATCCCACCGCCGCCATCCTCACTACCCCGTGGGACCAGCTGGACGGCAAGACTCTGCTGTCCGCTGTGGAAAAGGTCTCTCTGGCCGATGAGCTGCTGGCCAGGATGCAGGCCGAGCACGAGGCGGAGGAGGCGGAGCACCACCATCACCACCACGACCATGATGAGAATGATGACCATGACGAGCATCACCATCATCATGACCACGACGAGGACGAGGGCCACTGCTGCTGCGGCCATCACCACGACGATGATGACGATGATGACGAACATGAGCATCACCATCACGAGGGCTGCTGCCACCATGACCACGAGGAACATGACCACCATCATGACCACGACGAGCATCACCATCACCATCACCATGATGGCGAGTGTGACGACCCGGAGTGCTCCTGCCACCACCATCACCACCACGCCGACGAGGTGTTCACCAGCTGGGGCGCCGAGACGGTCCACTCCTACACGGAAGAGGACATCCGCCGCATCCTGACGGCGCTGGATACCGGCGACTACGGCGCCATCCTCCGGGCCAAGGGCATCGTTCCCAGCGGCGGCAAGTGGCTGCACTTCGACTATGTCCCCGAGGAGCAGGACGTCCGCTACGGCAGCGCCGACTACACCGGCCGCCTGTGCGTCATCGGCGCCCAGCTGAAGGAGGACAAGCTCAAAGAGCTGTTCAGCCTGTAACACCTGTAAGGAGCGAGGAACTATGGATATTCCTGTCTATCTCATCGCCGGCTTTCTGGATTCCGGCAAAACCGGCTTCATCAACGGTATCCTCCGGGACGGCTTTGCCGAGGAGGATCGTACCCTGCTGATCTGCTGCGAGGAGGGGGAGCTGGAGTACGACCCCCGTGTGCTGGGCAATGTGTTCACCTACACGGTGGACGAGCAGAGTCAGCTGACTCCGGAGCTGTTCAAGAAGCTGGAGAAGCAGTACCGGCCCAAGCAGGTCATCATCGAGTATAACGGTATGTGGATGATCGAGCCTCTGTACCGGGATGGCCTGCCTGCCAACTGGATCCTCTACCAGATCATGTGTCTGGTGGACGCCAGAAGCTTCGAGATGTATGTGAAGAATATGGGCCAGCTGATGATGGAGAAGATCAGCAACGCCGATATGCTGATCTTCAACCACTGCAACGAGGAGCTGCGGGCCCAGCTCCGCAGCCGCAACCTGCGGATGGTGAACCGCCGGGCCGATATCTATCTGGAAAACGAGGACGGCACCAGCGAGGAGTACGTCACTCCGGAGATGTCCCCCTTCGATCTCTCCGACGGCCATCTGGATGTGCCGGACGACGACTACGGTGTCTGGTATGTGGATATGATGGACAACCCCGACCGCTACGACGGCGTCACCGTGCGGTATAAGGCCGTCATGTGCCACTCCAAGAAGTTCAAGGGCGTCCACTGCCCCGGCCGCTTCGCCATGGTCTGCTGCGAGAACGATATGCAGTTTTTGGCTTTGGTGGCCAAGGGCGAGGGGCTGGAGAAGTTCAAGAACCGCCAGTGGGTGGAGATCACCGCCACGGTGAAGAAGGAACCTAACGACGCTTATCAGGGCGAGGGTCCGGTGCTGTATGTCACCGCCATCGCCCCCTGCGAAAAGCCCAAGGAGGCGGTCGTCTCCTTCTGACGATCCTCCGGCCTAATTGTGTGTAAACCATGTGAAAGAGAGAAAAGGAGAGTTACCCCATGACCCAAAAAGAAAAGACCTTTCTGGAACAGACCGCCCAGCGCCTGCACCTGACGGTGGACGGCGAGAGCAGCATCCTCTTCGGCAGCGTCGGCGGCTACCAGACCATGCTCTGGCGCAACGATCAGGGCCTTGCCGTTATGACCCTGTCCCTGCACAAGCTGGGGCAGGAGCCGGATCAGTCTGCCATCCGCCAGTTTGTAAAGGGGACCCGTCTGGTGATGGGCTTCTCCGTCCGGCGCAGCCGGGTGGAGCTGACCCTGAATGTCCGCTTCGGCAATCCCAATCAGGTGGAGAAGCTGGCGGAGGCTGTAGCCGCCGTGGTGGAGTTTCTGCACGCCTCCGGCTATGACAACTGCTGCCAGAACTGCGGCAGCGCCGTGGAGACGGACCCCTGCATCATGACCGGTGTCCCCTCCCTGCTGTGCGACAGCTGCTACCAGCAGTTGGGCCATCTGCAGGAGCAGAACCAGCAGGCGGAGCTGGGCAAGACGGAGAACGTGGTGGCCGGCACCGTGGGTGCGCTGCTGGGTTCTCTGCTGGGTGTGGCGTGCATCGTGCTGCTGGGCCAGCTGGGCTACGTGGCGGCAGTCAGCGGCATCGTCATGGCCATCTGCACCATGAAGGGGTATGAGCTGCTGGGCGGCCGGTTCTCCACCGTGGGTCTGGTGGTCAGCATCGTGCTGATGCTGGGCATGACCTATGTGGGCTACCAGCTGGATTGGTCCGTCGCCGTCTATAACGAGCTGAAGGAGTACTACGAGCTGAGCCTGTTGGACTGCTTCCGCATGATCCCGGAGATGCTGCGTCAGGAGATTATCGATTCCTCCACCTACATCGGGGAGCTGGTGAAGCTGTATGCCTTCACGCTGCTGGGCGCTATCCCCACGGCCATCAGCTCCATGAGAAGCCGGAAGCTGAAGAAGGTCACTTACCGTCTGCGCTCCCAGCGTACCAACGCCGCCCCGGAGCTGTAATAAACCAAAAAACGGAGGCCGCAGGCATTGTCTGCGGCCTCCTGTTTATTTGGTTCGCCTTGGCTTACGCCTGATAGAACAGCTCCACCAGATCGGCGGTGATATCCTCCGTCCAGCTGCACATGGTCACGCAGCACATATAGCCCTCCTGCTTGATGCACACCAGCGTCTCATACATGGGGACGCCGTCCATCTCGCCGGAGATAACAGCGCCCTCCCGAACCAGACCGGCGAACTGCACCGGAGTCTGCTCCACCTTCACGTTGGATAGCCCCATGGAGGTCAGAGCATCTTCCAGCTTGGGTACGGCGATCTCCAGATAGCCCGCCTCGTCCAGCAGCTTGCCGTACAGAGCGCCCAGATCCTCATACACCACGTTTATGGTCACAAGGCCCTCCATGGCGCTGGCGAACATATCATAGGTGCTCTTGCCATCCTCCATGGCCTTCTGCATCTCCTCGCTGCTCTCGGCCACCACGCCGGACAGCTCTGCCAGCTGCTCGTCGGTGTAGTAGGTCCAGTCATCGCTCAGCTGGCAGCCGATGCCCACGAAGGTGTTGGTGTAAATGCCGTTTTCAATCGTGCCACGCTGGAAGCCGGATTGGCTGTCGCCGCCGTCTCCGTCCTTCTTACCGCAGGCGGCCATGCTCAGCACCAGTACCAGCGCCAGCAGCAGACCTGCGGCCCGTTTCATCTGCTTCATCGCTTCTCTTTCCTCCGAATCATGTATTTTGGGGTCGCTATACCATATGGTATACGTCCATCCTACCATATTTCGACACAGCCTGCAAGAGAAAAGCGCATCAGGGGCGGGCGCAAATGCGCCTGCCCCTGATGCGTCTGCCCCGCAGACTTCCGCTACAAGTCCTCCAGATCGTCCTTTCCCAGACGCATGGTGCGCCAGCGCTCCGGCAGCTCCGGCCCGATTAGGGGAAACAGATTCTCCGTGTGGGAGGTGGGCTGGATGTTGTAGGTGCCGTACTGGTTTACCAGATCGAAGGTGCTTTCCGGCACGCCGGGAAAGTCGTGGATATCCGGAGCCGGGTCGTGAAAGATTTTTTTCCTTCGCATGGCATAGACCTCCTGTTTTTGACTGCCGCCGGTCATGACGGCAGGGATAGTATGCCCCATTTTAGGCACCTTGGGAGGGTTGTCAGCCGGAGAAAAATCTGCTATAATCGATTTTCCGAGAGAGTATGTGCAGAAGAGACGGAGGTATGTATGGCAAATTTTACCAAGCAGGCCATTGAAACGGCGTTTTTGCAGCTGCTCAACGAAAAGCCCCTGAATAAGATCAGTGTCCGGGATATTGTGGAAAAATGCGGCATCAACCGAAACTCCTTTTACTACCATTTTCAGGATATCCCCTCCCTCATCGCTGAGATCATCACCGCCTACACCGACCGGCTCATCGAGGAGTATCCCACCATCTCCACACTGGACGAGTGCTGCGAGATGGCCGTCCGCTATGCGCTGCGCAACCGCAGCGCCGTGATGCATATCTACCACTCCGTGAACCGTGATCTCTTTGAGAAGAGCACCATGCGTCTGTGCGAGTACGCTGTCACCACCTACATCGATACCGCCTTCCCCCAGCACCAACTGCCGGAGGCAGATCGGAAGGCGGTGATCCGCTTCATCAAGTGCCAGATCTTCGGAATGTGCATCGACTGGATCAGCGGCGGGATGCAGGACGAGGCGCTGGAGGAGCTGCGGCGTATCAGCCGCCTGTGCCACGGCCTGCCGGAGCTCATCATCGAGCGCAGCCGGGACGACCATTGAAAATTTAGGCAAATACCCCCTGACTGCCTAAAAACTGGGCAATTTGCATCCGGGTGTCTGAAAGTCAGACACCCGGTGTTATTTTATCCATTTTCTCCCGGCCCCGAAAGCGATATACTCAGACCATCAAAAGTGAGGGAGATGCGTATCATGCGTTCTGTGACTCCTATGCGAGCGGCCAAAACAGGATACATCATCATGTCGGTGCTGCTGTGCGTGCTGGGCGTGGTGCTGTTTGTGTGGCCCGGCGTGTCGGTGGCCGTCATCGGAGAGCTGCTGGGCATCGGGATGATCGTGTTTGGTGCCGTGAAGGTGGCGGGGTATCTGTCCCGTGACCTGTTCCGGCTGGCCTTCCAGTACGATCTGGCCTTCGGCGTGCTGCTGATCGCCTTGGGCATCGTAACACTGACCCATCCCGGCGAGACCATCGGCTTTCTGTGCGTGGTGTACGGCATTCTGGTGCTGTCGGACGGGCTGTTCAAGGTGCAGATCGCCGTGGACGCCAAGCGCTTCGGCATCGACCGCTGGTGGGCCATCCTGCTGGCGGCGGCGTGCGCCGGTGTGCTGGGCGTGCTGCTGGTGCTGCGGCCCGGCGAGGGGGCGCAGGCGCTGACCATGCTCCTGGGTGCGTCGCTGTTTCTGGACGGCGTGATGAATCTGCTGGTGGCTCTGCTGACAGTGAAGATCATCCGCCACCAGCAGCCGGACGTCATCGAGACAGATGAATTTGAGATCAAGTGAGAAAGGACCGAGATGCAATGGGATTGTCTAAAGCGGTGGTAAAAAACCGTGTTCTGATCCTGATGATCGCATTGATCCTGCTGGTGCCGGCGGTGTTTGGGATGCTGGGTACCCGGATCAACTACGATATGCTGGATTATCTGCCCGGCGACATGGATACCGTCATCGGGCAGGAGACGTTGAAGGAGGACTTCGGCAAGGGAGCCTTCTCCTTCATCGTGGTGCAGGATATGCCGGTGCAGGAGGTGGCCCAGCTGAAGGAGAAGATCCAGCAGGTGGACCACGTGGAGAGCGTGCTGTGGTACGATTCCGTGGCGGACCTCTCCATCCCCATGGAGCTGCTGCCGGATAAGCTGTATAACGAGTTCAATACCGATGATGCCACCATGCTGGCGGTGTTCTTCGACTCCGCCACCTCGGAGGACGTGACCATGGACGCCATCCGTGAGATCCGCTCCATCGCCGGCAAGCAGTGCTTCGTGTCGGGTATGTCGGCGCTGGTGACGGACCTGAAGGACCTGTGCGAGCAGGAGGAGCCTATCTATGTGGCGCTGGCCGTGGCCTGTGCCTGCGCCGCCATGATGCTGCTGCTGGACGGCTGGCTGGTTCCATTCGTGTTTCTGGCCAGCATTGGCATGGCCATCGTGTATAACCTTGGCAGCAACTTCTTCCTGGGAGAGATCTCCTACATCACCAAGGCCCTGTCTGCGGTGCTGCAGCTGGCCGTGACCATGGACTACTCCATCTTCCTGTGGCACAGCTACAACGAGCAGCTGACCCTGCAGAGCGACCACAAGGAGGCCATGGCGGTGGCCATCCACAACACCTTTACCTCCGTCATCGGCAGCTCTGCCACCACCATCGCCGGCTTCATCGCCCTGTGCTTCATGTCCTTCACGCTGGGCCGTGACTTGGGTATCGTCATGGCTAAGGGCGTGCTGCTGGGCGTGCTGGGCTGCGTGACCATCCTGCCGTCCCTGATCCTGGTGCTTGATAAGCCTCTGCAGCGGACACGGCATAAGTCCCTGATCCCCGATATGGGAGGCTTTGCCAAGGGCGTGTGCAAGATTTTCCCTGTGTTTCTGGTGATCTTCGCCCTGCTTGTTGCCCCGGCCTACATCAGCTATGATAAGACCAACGACGAGGTGTACTACGACATGGGCCAGTGCCTGCCGGAGGACATGGAGTACGTCATCGCCAACAAGAAGCTCTCCCAGGAGTTTGACATCGCCTCCACCCATATGCTGCTGGTGAACGCCGATCTGCCGGACAGCGACGTCCGGGCCATGATCGACGAGATGGAGCAGGTGCCGGGCGTGAAGTATGTGTTGGGCATGGAGAGCGTGGTAGGCCCCATGATCCCCATGGAGGTGCTGCCGGATTCCGTGCGCTCCATGCTGGAGAGCGACCAGTGGGAGCTGTTGCTCATCAACTCCGAGTATAAGGTGGCCTCTGATGACGTCAATGTGCAGATCGATTCCCTTAACGCCATCCTGAAAAAGTATGACGAGGGCGGAATGCTCATCGGTGAGGCCCCCTGCATGAAGGACATGATCGAGACGACGGACCACGACTTCAAGGTAGTCAACGCCATCTCCATCGCCGCCATCTTCCTCATCATCACGCTGGTGGAGGGAAGCTTCTCCCTGCCCTTCATCCTGATCGCCGTCATCGAGCTGGCTATCTTCATCAATCTGGGCCTGCCCCATGTGCTGGGCCAGTCGCTGCCTTTCATCGCCCCCATCTGTATCAGTACCATCCAGCTGGGCGCTACGGTGGACTACGCCATCCTGATGACCACCCGCTACAAGGCGGAGCGGCTCAATGGCGAGGACAAGAAGAAGGCCGTCATGACCGCCCTGCGGACCTCGGCCCCCTCCATCATCGTCAGCGGCATGGGCCTGTTCGCCGCCACCTTCGGCGTGGCGCTGTATTCCAACATCGATATCGTGGGCTCCATGTGTATGCTGATGGCCCGTGGCGCTATCATCAGCGTGCTGCTGGTGCTGCTGGTGCTGCCGGCTCTGCTGATCCTGTGCGACGGCATCGTGTGCCGCACCACCCGTGGTATGACCCATCTCATTGGTAAACAGGAGGTTGTAAAATGAAAAAGAATAAATTTCTGGCTGTGATCTTAGCCATGGCGGTGGCCGTAGGCGCCGCCGGCGTCACCACCTACGCCGTGGGCAAGGACGCCAATGATACCGAGGCCCCCTCCACCGTGGTGACGGCCGCCTCCGCCTCCGACACGGAGGCCGTCAAGGATGAGACGGTGTACGTCATGACCGCTGCCGACGGCAGCACCCAGAAGATCCTGGTCAGCGACTGGATCAAGAACGCCCTGCCCGCCGAGGCCCAGAAGGCCATCGAGAACCTGAACGACGCCCAGCAGGTGAAGGACGACTGCTGGACCGGCACCATCCAGAAGGAGCTGCCGGTGAGCATGAGCATCCACTACACCCTGGACGGCAAGACCGTCACCCCCAGCGAGCTGGCGGGCAAGAGCGGCAAGGTGACCATCCGCTTCGAGTATGAAAACAACCAGTATGAGGTGCGTACCGTCAACGGCGTCAGCCAGAAGGTGTATGTCCCCTTCGTGGCCCTCACCGGCGCCCTGCTGGATACCTCCCACTTCTCCAATGTCACCGTCTCCAACGGTAAGCTCATCAACGACGGCGACCGCATCGCCGTCATGGGCATGGCCTTCCCCGGCCTGCAGGAGGATCTGGGCATCAGCAAGGAGCAGCTGGACCTGCCCGACTATGTGGAGATCAGCGCCGACGTAACGGACTTCACGCTGGAGACCACCCTCACCGTCGTCTCCAACAGCCTCCTCAATGAGGTGGATACCGACGACCTTACCTCCGGCGATCTGGGGAGCCTGTCCGATTCCCTGGGCAAGCTCACGGATGCCATGGATCAGCTGATGGACGGTTCCTCCCAGCTGTATGACGGACTCTGCACGCTGCTGGACAGCTGCGGACAGCTGTCTGACGGCGTGGATCAGCTGACGGACGGTCTGGATCAGCTCAGCTCCAACAGCAGCGCCCTGAACGCCGGGGCCAAGCAGGTCTTTACCTCCCTGCTGGCTATGGCCGATGAGCAGCTGCAGCCCCAGCTGGCGCAGGCGGGCATCACCATCCCCTCCCTGACCATTGACAACTACACCACCGTGCTGGGCGGCGTGCTGGCCCAGCTGGACGAGGCCGGTACGCTGGCCGAGCAGGCCGCCCGTGAGCAGGTGACTGCCGCCGTGGAGGCCGCACGGGATCAGATCCGTGCCGCTGTGACCGAGGCCGTGCAGCAGCAGGTAACGGCGCAGGTGACGGAGCAGGTGCGCCAGCAGGTGCTGGGGCAGGTGCTCAACGCCATGGGCTACACCATGGAGCAGTATCAGCAGAGTCCTGAGCTGAAGGCGCAAGTGGATGCCGCCGTGGAGCTGCAGATGCAGACTCCCGCCATGCAGCAGACCATCTCCAAGAATGTGACGGCCCTTATGGGGACGGAGGAGATCCGGCAGAAGATCGACGCCGCCACGGAGCAGCAGGTGCAGCTGAAGATCGAGGAGACCATGGCCTCCGACGAGGTGCAGCAGAAGATCATGGCCGCTACGGAGCAAGCCTCCGCCGGTGCCGTGCAGATCCGCAGCCTGAAGCAGCAGCTGGATCAGTACAACGTGTTCTACATGGGCCTGAATAGCTACACCGCCGGTGTGGATCAGGCTGCCGCCGGTGCTCGGCAGCTCCAGAGCAATATGCCTGCCCTGCTGGATGGCGTGAAGCAGCTGCGGGACGGCGCCATGCAGCTCTCCGACGGACTGAAGCAGTTCAATGAGGAGGGCGTGGAGAAGCTGGTCAGCGTGCTGGGCGACGACGTGGAGGGTCTGGCGGAGCGCCTGACCGCCACGGTGGAGGTCTCCCGCAACTACCGCAGCTTCTCCGGGCTGACGGACGGCATGGACGGCGCTGTGCGCTTCATCTACCGCACCGAGGCCGTGGAAAAGGCCGAGTGATTCCGTTTCCTTACCGAGTAGGAAGGCGGCAGCCCATAGGGCTGCCGCCTTTGGTGTCGGGAGGGCATTGCCCGCCCCGGTATCTGCTCCGTCATCGCAAAAGCCCGCCGCTGGCGGGCTTTTGTGCGCTCTTGGCGGCCCTTCCGCACCCTCCCCGCACCCAACGGAGGTGGGCGGCATACAATGGTCTATCCTTAGGGAAGGGGGAGGCGTGGTGGAGCATACATATACCGTGGCGCTGGCGGGAAATCCCAATGTGGGAAAAAGCACCGTATTCAACCGCCTGACAGGGCTGCGCCAGCACACGGGCAACTGGCCCGGCAAGACCGTGGAGCGGGCAGAGGGTTATTTTTCGCAGGCGGGGCAGCGGTTCCGGCTGGTGGATCTGCCGGGGACCTATTCTCTGGCGGCGGATTCGCCGGAGGAGGAAGTGGCCGGGGCGTTTTTGCAGAGCGGGCAGGCGGATGCCGTCATTGTGGTAGTGGACGCCTCCTGCCTGCGGCGGGGGCTGATCTTGGCCCTGCAGCTCCGCCAGCAGACCTGGCGGCTGGTGCTGTGCGTGAATCTCATGGACGAGGCGGCCCGCCGGGGTGTCACGCCTCAGATCCGGCGCTTGGGGCAGCTGCTGGATGTGCCGGTGGTGGCCACCGCCGCCCGCAGCGGAAAGGGCTTGGCGGAGCTGCGGCATCAGGCGGCGGAGGTGTGCCGCCGGGAGCCATGGGAGGATGGCTGGAAGCTGACCTACGTCCCGCCGGTGGAGGCGGCGCTGGGACTGCTGGAGACGGGAATGTCCCGCCGCCGTGCCGTGGCGCTGCTGTGGGGAAGCCCGCCCACAGAGGGGGAACAGTCCCTGTGGCAGCGGGCGCAGCAACGGCTGGGAGCGCTCTCCGGGCAGGCCCTGCGGGACAGCCTGACGGCGTCGGTGGTGGCGCTGGCGGAGGAGATCGGGCGGCAGTGCGTCCGGTGCGCCGGGCCAGACCCCCACGCCCCGGACCGGCGGCTGGATCGGCTGCTGACCTCCCGGCTTACAGGCTTTCCGGTGATGCTTTTGCTGCTGGGGCTGGTGTTCTACCTGACCATACAGGGGGCCAATGCCCCCTCCCGGCTGCTGAGCCGGTGGCTGACGGCGCTGGAGGAACCACTGCGGGGTCTGCTGGCAGGAGCGCCGTGGTGGGTGCAGGGGGCTGTGGTGGACGGCATCTACCGGACGGTGGCGTGGGTGGTGGCGGTGATGCTGCCTCCCATGGCCATCTTCTTTCCCCTGTTCACGCTGCTGGAGGACGCCGGGTATCTGCCCAGAGTGGCCTTCTGCATGGATCGGTGCTTCCGGTCGGCGGGCGCCTGCGGGCGGCAGAGCCTCACCATGGCCATGGGCTTCGGCTGCAACGCCTGCGGCGTCACCGGCTGCCGCATCATTGCCAGCCCCAGAGAGCGGCTGGTGGCCATCCTCACCAACTGCTTCGTTCCATGCAACGGCCGCTTCCCTACGCTGATCGCCCTGATCGGCCTGTTCTTTCTGGGGGATGCCGCCGGACCGGGGCGGTCGGCACTGGCAGCGGCGGTGTTTTTAGGGGTCATCGTGTTCTGCGTGGCCATGACGCTGGCCATGTCCAAGCTGCTGAGCGCCACGGTGCTGCGAGGACAGCCCTCCTTTTTTTCGCTGGAGCTGCCGCCCTATCGCCTGCCCCAGGTGGGGCGGGTGCTGGTGCGCTCCCTGCTGGATCGGACGGTGTTTGTGCTGGGACGGGCGCTGACGGTGACGGCCCCGGCGGGGCTGCTGATCTGGGGGATGGGGAACATGGACGCCGGGGGCGTCTCTCTGCTGGAGCGGGCCGCCGGGGCACTGTCCCCGCTGGGACGGCTCATGGGGCTGGACGGCATGGTGCTGCTGGCCTTTCTGCTGGGTTTTCCCGCCAATGAGATCGTGCTGCCCATTCTGCTGATGGGCTATCTGCACACCGGGACGCTGACGGAGTGCGGCGGGCTGGAGGCGCTGCGGACCATTTTGCTGCACAGCGGCTGGACCACGGAGACGGCCCTGTGTATGATGGCCCTGTGCCTGCTGCACTTCCCCTGCGGCACCACCTGCCTCACCATCCGCCGGGAGACCGGCGGCCGCCGGTGGACGCTGCTGGCCATGGTGCTGCCGACGGCGGTGGGGATGGCGGTCTGTATGCTGATCCATGGAGCCTTCGGGCTGCTGGGATAAACGGGCAAAGGGAGCCGGGAGAGCATCGCTCTCCCGGCTCCCTTTGCAGTCAGGCCTCCATGTGCTTGCCCAGAAAACCCGCCACGGCTTGGGCCAGCTTGTACTCCCCCTCGCCGGGGAGACGATCCTCCGCCGAGACAAAGAGTACCAGCCCCAACACGTCGCCGCCGCACAGGATGGGGGCGGCCACCGCCGCTGCGTACTGCCCGGCGCTCTCGGAGACCGGCAGCCGCTCCTGCCCGGAGCGGTACTGATAGATGCTGCGCTGCTCCATGATCTGCTCCAGCTGCGGAGAAAGGTTCTTGCCCAGCAGCTCCCGCTTCCCGGCCCCGGCTACGGCCACGATGCTGTCCCGGTCGGTAACAGCGGCGGTGAAATCCGTGTTGCGGGACAGGGTGTCGCAGAATTGGGCGGCGAAGTCCTCCAGTCCGCCGATGAGGGAGTACTTCTTGAAAATGACTTCCCCGTCCCGTGTGGTGTAGATCTCCAACGGGTCGCCCTCACGGATACGCATGGTGCGGCGGATCTCCTTGGGGATCACGACCCGGCCCAGGTCATCGATGCGCCGCACGATCCCAGTTGCTTTCATCTATATACATCCTCCAGCTGTTGAGTTTTGTTACCGGCGATGGTGGGTGTGCTTGCCCTTCTTCATCGGCGGTATGCCTATTTTCTGCAATGGCGGCAAAAATATGTAGCCGCCGCTGTTGGGGGTTTCTGGAAAATGCAGGGGCTGCGGGATCGTGTGCGGGTTGGAGGGATGTGCTGTATCCGCTGAAAAGACCGGGAAAACCAGCGCAAAATTGAGATCATTCCCAAGCTACTGAAAACGCTTTATGAGGACAAGCTCAGCGGCAAGACCTCGGAGGATAACTACTGTGTTCTTTCGCAGGAATATTCCGATGAGCGTGAGCAGCTGCAAAAGAAGATTCTGAAGCTGCGCAGGAAGCTGACCGAAATGGGCGAAAAGGAAAACGAGCGGGAGGAGTTCATCCATGCGATACGTAAGTTCATGGAAATGCGGACGCTGACCAAACAGGTGTTGAACGAGCTGATTGACCGCATTGATGTGTACGAAACGCAGGGGACGGGCAAAAACAAAACCCAACGACTTGTCATCTACTACAAGTTCGTCGGGTATCTGGACATTGATCCCACGCAGTGCCGTCCGAACTACACCGCCGACATCCGCGAGGGTGTTGCCATAGAGTATATTTCCTGCGAGCCGCCGGAGAATCTGAAGGAGCTGTTCCCGGAGGGATACGGCGTGGATGATGATTCTTTTGAGGAAGAAGAACTGGAGCAGGCGTAAACCTGCTCCGAGGATAAGGGTATTCAATCGAAGTATTTATTAAAAACTTGATTTACGGTTTCGACGTAAACGTTAAATGACGGATGATTATAATCTTGCCGACGAAGATACATGTTTTTCTTTTCAAGATATTCATCAATTACTTCGTCCCAAAGATGTTCGTCTTTGATGGCTGCAACTTTATCAAACAAATTCCTTGAATTGGGCACTAGATTCCAGTAATACCTGTCCCAAGCGGTAAAACCGGTTTTCTCATGGATCAATCTATGGCAACCATTACGATCGTTGAATACTATGGCGAGATCAATGCTGAATTCGGTGTGATTACCTTTGGTAAAATGCCGTTTTTCTGTTGTTAATACGGAAGTGGAATCCATGCAGTCATTCCATCCGTTTTTATTGAGAATCACATTAAACTGTTTGCGGATATATTCCTTGATTTCTCTACAGTTGTTGATGTTGATTTCAGAATCAATTATCATCAAATTATAATCGAGATCAATCGGTTCATTGGAATTTTGCGTGATAAGATTTTTTGCACCGCTGCCGACAAGGTGAGCTTCGACTTCCATAAGGGAATCGTTGTTAATGAGCTGAACAAGCTGGTTGATGATATTGGAGCATAAGTATTTCATATCTTTAAGAAATACCTTATCTCTAATATAGTGATACATAATAACAATCTCCTCTTCCCATGCCACCCATTCAGCGTTTCTCGCTAAATCATCATAGTATACTCACGAATGATGCCCGTGTCAATACTTTCAGGTAAAAAAAGCGGATGTAACTGATTTCAGTTACATCCGCTCAAGATGGTTGCGGAGGCAGGACTTGAACCTGCGACCTCCGGGTTATGAGCTGCAGTCAGGAATACTTTTGCGGCGATTATTCAGGGGTTTGGCACATATTGACGGCTTTTTCCAACGCTCCGAATCCACTGAAATCTGCCCAATCCACTGTGTGCTAACCCCGTATGGGTCAAAATATGGGTCAAAAATGTGGTCTTAAAAATGGGTCAGCCAAGCAGGCAGCTTTCACTGCCAAATTTGGACTTACGACACATTCAAGACCACTTTGGATTCACTTTTCCGATGGTTACGCTGCCCGGGTTTTCAAGAGATTTTTCATCCCCTGTTTTCGAGCCAACCGCCAATACCGGAAGCTTTTCTTACTCTGCCAGTAATCTCCCGCCCTAGTTCCAACATGGGTCAAAAACATGGGTCGGGCGGTTTTCCTCTCCCAAGGCAGAAACCAACTCCCATCCCAAGGTGTCGTGATTGTACCAAAGCTTTTAGAAATTGCAAGTCTTTTCTTCCCAAAAGAAACTGCCGCCGGATGGTATCAACCGATACCACCCGGCGGCAGCTAACAATACGAAGTAATCAAATAAGTGGAAATCTTACTCTGCTAACAAATCAATTTGCTACCAATGCAGTCAGAGCATCCGCTGTGTCCTTAGATTTCTCGTCACCAGCAGTCTGTGCGATCTCAGCAGCTATCGCCTCTTTATCCATCTTCAGCTTATCCAGCAGGAAAGCATGCCTCAAATCAAAGCTTTGGAACACATCATCCCATGTCAAAGCATAGACTTCATAGTTGTCAATTTCAGCAACTAAGCCCTTTTTGCCTTTAGACTTCTGGGAATCGTATCGTGCCTTGACATCGTCATCAACAGCGCTACATACAGCAATAAACTTCCATCTGCGGTACTGGCTATTAAACAACGGTTGTTTTCGGACGTAATCCATATAGTCTTCAATTTGACGTAAAACCGCTTTGGTGAGCACTACTTTGGGTGCTTTCAGCTCAACGACCAGATTTTCCTGAATCGCACTACCATTTGCATCCTCAGTATTTCTTGCAGCACAAGCAAAAATATCCATCCGGCGAAGCTCTTCTTCATCTGGTGTCAACACTGGATTTGGAGCCTTATCACCATAGAGCAAGTACAGATACTCTTCAAGCGCCTTTTGCATTCGCTTGTCTGCCGTTACCAGGTGATACTGTTCTCCGAACAGCCAGTAATGCTGCTCCACAATCTTTTGAACGTGGTCACGTTCATTCGCATATCCTGCATAGTCAAAGACGATTGTCTTGAGAACCTCGATGACCTTATACCGGTCTTCAATAAAACGAATGGTTGCTATAATATTCTCCAGATGTGTCCGCTTTAACACAGATGCAAATTCTTCACGCTGCTTTGGCGACAGTTGAACAATTTCATCGATAATGGAAAGAACATTTTCCCTTTCTTCGGAGCTGAGCAACAAATTCAAAAAACCCAGTAAAGATTTTTCCTGAATCGGCTTCAGGTTATGGAATATCCTAGGCTGAATTCGATAAATCTCCTTTGTGACTTGCACCAAATCCTTTTTACGTAAGGCCCCGTAAAAGTCATTCGGGAATGTAGGGAAAGAATCTCTGGCCTCCATTCGCGCAATGGCTTTATCCACTTGTGCCGCCATGTGCTTATGCAAGCTTTCTTCTATAACATCCTGAATTTCTTTGCTTAACTCTTTTAGAACCTTCTTGTCTTCATCATACTCATTCAGCGCAGTTTGCCCATCAAGTTCTACTCTTTTGCCCTTTAATGTAATTCCGTCTCTCCCCAAAAAGAACGGCGAAGTGACAAATACACTGTGGTTAAAATTCACCGTATTACGGTTAAATGTTGTCGTATCCTTCGACCTAACAACACCCTCTTCATCCAGGAAATACACAGAGAAATTCTCTGTAATTTTCTCATTCCAAACAATCAACGCAATTTTGAACGGGATTCTGGATATTAGGATTTCCTTTTCAACACTTGCATCAGTATTAATGTACTTTCGATAATCCAACTCTGTACCATTGATGGTTAATACGATTTTCTTATCCTTATTGAGGTACAGATACCATGCAAAGGCTTTGAGCATAGTATCTTCTAACTGCGCAAAGCTTACATCATCTTCACATATACCATCAATGCCACTGATGATCAGTCTCGTGCCCGTTGATCTCGTTGTTGGTGCCGGATCAGAAACATCGCATTGGTTTTTATCAGCATTCTCCAAGCTGATTGTATACGCGATATTGCCATCTGGTGTTGCCGTTACCGTCGACCATTCAGCCAAGGATGCAAAGGAAAAACACGAGAATCGTCCTTTGCCCTTGTTTGCCTTTGTTTTGATTTGCAGGGATCGGCTGTTCTTTTGAGAAGCGAGGAATGCACCAAATGTGCGTTCAAGGGAATCATAGGCGATTCCATCTCCGTTGTCAGTGATAACAATCTCTGCACTTCCTGTCAGCTCATTGGGAATACAATCAATTGCAACAGCGGTTGCATTGGCCTCAAAGCTGTTCCATACATATTCGCACAGGGCATCCTTGTAGTCCTTCGTAATACCCGAACTCTCTACACTCTGATTGTTTACACTAAGCTTAAGAATCATTTGAATACCCCCAACTGTCTACATCTGTCACCGAGGTTATACTTCTGTATTTGTATTCTATCATGGAATTTGTCCAATTTATAGCATCAATTTAGGAAAACACAAAAATAGTTGTTTTGTAGACTTGCAATAATCTGCAGTTATCAGCCATCCAACAGGGAGGGCTTGTGCTATATTGCAGCCTGTGGCAAACCAAAAGAGCAACTATCACTTCGTTTCCCACAAATACGCCAGTCAGCAGGCTCGTTATTTGGCTCAACCGAAATTTATATTTTGTACAGAATATTTTTCGTCCCCCTATTGACAAATCCCTTTCAGTGTTGTATATTATTTCCATCAATTTATAAATTTTGGATGAAAGGAGTTTTATATGAATACACCCAACACTAATGACTATTCCGTTTTTAAGGATGCACTAGGGAAGCGCATTCAGCTTTTGAGAACTGCAGCAAGCCTAACGCAGGAGGCACTAGCAGCGAATTCCGGATTGACGCGCACGACTATCGTTGATATCGAGAAAGGTGCTACAAACCCCACATTAGAGGGACTCGCTCGCATTGCATCTGCACTGGGACTCAAGGTGCCCGACCTGTTCTCTTCCGGTGTAGCGCACCAAAGTACCTACATCATGCAGCCCACCAGCGGAAACCTCTATACACCCTTGGTGGAGCAATTGACCACGGTTAAAAATGGTGAGCTGAATATCCATGTTGCCTATGCTAAAAGCAGTGGCGTCGATCTGCTGACAGCGGCACTCCAGACCTTCCGCAGCGCAGGCGGACACCTCCGTGTACTCGCTGGTATTGATCAGAAAAACACGACCGCTGAAGCCCTATACAAACTCACAAAGCTCTGCGACGAACTCTATGTAGTCCATGATAGCGCATTTGCTCAGACATACCATCCTAAGATTTTCATCGTCCGGAATGCGGATCAGGCATGGGTCGCTGTGGGTTCCAACAATCTGACTCGTGGTGGTTTGTGTACCAATTACGAAACCTGCAACACTCAGTTTCTGAATCTGAACGATACGCTGGATCACAGATCTTACGAGAATCTGACGGAAGCATTCACCCTGTATCAGGAGTCTAATCTGGTAAAAAGGATTTCTTCTGTTGAGGACATCCAAGAGCTTCTGCGTAATGGTCTGATTGTTACCGAGCAGCAGAGCCGACAAAACTCTACCAAGCGCAGTAGCTTCAGTGCGAATACACACTTTGGCCACCGTGCAGTTTCCAATCTCCCCACCGCATCGGTAAAGATTCCCGTCCCCGCCAATTTGTTTGCAGGCACATCTTCCAATTCTAGGACAGGCAATAACGAAAGTGCCGCCACACAGCAACCTACCGCACCTTTGCATGATTCTGAAGTTACCGCAGCATCTTTTCTTTCTTTGGAAGCATCCAGTGATGTACAGGCAACCTACTGGTTCGAAATGCGCGCAAGCACCGGCGGCTCTAGAAACATTCTCGATCTTTCTTCTTCCGCTAAGCTTCAGAGCGGCACCCACCCCAATGTAGAAAACGGATCTATCCCCGGTAGTGTGGCCTTTTTCGGTTTGGATCCCATGGCTCGTGATGTGGAGAAGAATGTCACTATCGTCTATAACGGTATTTCCTACTATCCCAGCACCATCAAATTTGCACCCAATAATGCATCCTGGCGAATCCAGCTCAAGGGAGATGCGGAGACCGGCGACGAATCCCTTTCTCAGTATGGCAAAACAGACTTTGCCTATCACATTCTCGTTTTCCATCGTGTAACCTCTGACCACTACATTCTTGAAACCATGGCCGAAAGCGAACTGGACGCACTGAAAGCAAACAGCGAATTCTGGGCAACCAACGGCATTAATAAGTCTTCCAAGGCATTTGGTAAGATCAGAATTGGATAATCCCAATAGATAAGACGCAGGCCCGAAAGCCTGCGTCTTTTACTATGCCTTAAAGGAGTTGCGAACCATTTTCTCTTCTGCGCTTGTAAGACCATACATCTGGAAAATAATCTTGTCGATTTCCTCCCGCACATCTGCAGCGGTTTTGTAGTAGTTATCCGCATTCTTTATTTCCGGAACACCATCCCACAAACCACACAAGTCCGGCTCATTCCGGTATAGTAGCCGTTCCAAGGCTCTGACCGCATCCAATGCTGTATAATCTACACCATGTAAAGTAACCATGCTGTTCCATGCCTCTCGGAAAGGAACAGGAATCTGCCGTACAACACTCTGCGTCAGATCAATACCCCCCATTTTCAACCGTACAAAAAAATCAAACACCTTGGAATTAAACAGCGCCAGTATCATCAAAAGATCCTCAACTGGTGTTGTCTGGAGCAATTGAACGGATTGGCAAGTTGGCATTGACGGTATGATCGATGCAATCATAGTCCGTTGATTGGTGGGAGAGGTAAGACTTCTCCAGCACAGAGAATACGGTTGATCATACCTATCAAGAAATGATTCCCAAAATTTCTTATCAATAAAGTATCTGCACTCCGGAGCAAGCTTTGGGGCAACAAAACTATCACCCGGTTGCCGTCTAGCAGATGCCTTTGCTTGATAACGTTCATCAGCACTCATTCCTGCAAATGTGGAAAAACGATTATCATATTGTTCGATGAATTTTCCCTCATAGATTGGGACTCGTGTTTTTTCCGACTTTGTAGAAATGTGTTCTGCATGCGCAGTAAGGTGTACCAACCTACCAAAATGACACTTTGGAAATTCTTTTGCAAACACTGACAGCGATCTGTGTGTTCGAAGTAAGAACGAGAACTCCTTCGAATCTGCCACATTCGGAAGCAGTCCTGTTTCCGGATTGATAAGTTCCAGCTCCTCGCTCGTAACATTGATTGGCACAGACGACAATATCTGTTCTTGCTTAGTCAGTCCATAATGTACCTTTATGCCACCGGCATGTTCTCCTCCGAAGAAGAGTACACAGAATTTCTCGCGGCTGTCAATTTGGAAAAGCTTCTCCCGATTATCAAAGAGAAACACCTCTGAAAGTGATCCCTGATTAACAAAATGTCGGAAGCAAGACGAATAGCAAGTTGATGTAACCAGCGCACTTTTCACTATAATCGCTGCAAAACCATCTTTTTCTGTCAATCGAGAAGCTAGCTCAGCAAACATTGCATATGTGTTCAGCTCCCCAACCAACGATACTTTCAGGAGCGGATGTTTAGGGATTTCTTTTTTCACCGAAGCATAATCATCTTGCAGAAGCTGGTAGTACTCCAACAGTTCTAGCCAATTAACCGCAAGTTTTTTAATTTCCTTTTCGCGCTTGTTTTTCTGCGAGATTGCTGAAATTGCAGGACAAACCGGTCTAAAAAATGCCCGTTCTTCAAAGCGGAGCTTTTCCCATGGCGGATTTCCTAACACGACCAGGTTTTGTTGTTCCAGTTCCAAGCAGTTGATTCCTTCTGTCTCAGCATACAATCTGTTAAGCGCAAAATTATCAAACCTCACTTCTAGCGGTGCAATTTTATCGCTATGAAGCAATGGATTGCCTACAATAAAGTTCTTTGCGACCTCGCGAAGCAAATTTTCATCATCTTCAGCTTCAACTGCAGAAACAATCCGCGCAATGGTGATCATCAGTGCTATTGGGTTGACATCTACACCCCTCAACTGAGTTGCCAGCTTCTTTCTGGAATAACCCAATACATGATTATCAAAATACTGGATTACCGCTAACAGAAATTCTCCGCATCCACAAGAATAGTCCAGGAAGGTTATATTCTCATACTCATTGCAGCAAGCAAAAGAGTCTGAATCTATCGCACGCCTCCGCTTTCGATCCATGTAGCTCTCTAGTGCACGATAAGTAATTTGCGCAGAAAAGTCAGAAGAAGTATAATATGCCCCCGCAATATCTCGGCTAACTTTATCGATTTTATATCCAACTCTCTCAGGCTGTACGCAAAACTCGCTTGCCAAAAGTGCATCATACAGGATTTCTGGTTTTGCTGCAAGTGCGCTTTCTTCTGGCCAATTGTTAATAATGCATTCGCGGTTATTCTCAAAGAACTCCGTCGTGCTCTGTGGGATTAACTCAATTCTTTGATAGAGCGCTAATTGATCTTTAATTGGCATATTCTCGCGCTTGAGAAGATAGCAAGTGCCATGGCAAAAGTAAATCGCCTCGAGATGCAATACCGCTTTTTTGACTTCGCATATACGCCTAAAGTCACCACGAAAAATTTCCGAGATGGTGGTCGTAATTGCATTTTGAATTATATGTATCTGGTTGCTCATGCTTCACCATCCTCAAATCTTTCTTGTGAACATTCCGCCCTCATAATGATAGTACGGACGATTACTGAAGGTCTGTGTATGAATAGAATTGAACTGCATCGCAATCCATTCTTCTACTGTATCCCATTCGTTTTTCAACCCAGGATACATCTCATAGAACTTCTGGCACAGTTGTAACATCTGCATTTCATCGCGAGTCTCCACTCTAAAACCAAGAATTGCTAGAACAATGTTGTGCAATACCAAGTTCTTGTACTTGGCCTTGCATTCTTCGAACGTCTCAGGAGAAGACGAAATCAACTCAACAATTAGTTCTGGACTAACCTGTTCCTTACGTGCGATAAACTCCAACAAGCCATCACAACCCAAGGATTGTTTATTCACTCTGGTTCGAACAATCTGACAATTCGCATCTAACGCCTGGGCCATTACTTTATCCAATTTGTTCGCGATCGACGTTCCGGTTATGTCTATAGCAGGTACTCCAACAGTTTCATTCAGTTTCGAAAGCTCTGCTTTATCAAGCGCATATGCCTCAAGAATAATGTCATCAAGTTTCTTTTCGCAGCTTAATTTCACTAACTCGTCTTGCATTTCTTTCAGGAAAAGCTGCCATACAAAAGCATCCAAAGACGCGAATTCAATAACCGGTACTTGCCATTCCAAATTATTAGGTCGCACTTTGAGCTGCTCTCTTTTTCTGTCATAACATTCTCGTCCTAAGCTATTCAGCTCAATTCGATCAAGCAAACCAGTAGGAACCGGAACTCTTGAAATGTATCCGGCTGCAACCGTAAGCTTTGGCGAAAGCGCTCTTAAATAATAGGAAAACACTCTAGAGTTCAACAGTGAAAGATGCGCGTAAGGACTTCCCTGAACATCTCTAATCCCCGGTCCAGATGCCACAAACAGCTGACCTTCTTCCAGCAGACGAGCGTTGAAGCCGGATGTACCAGTATCGCTATAGACCAGCGATGTTCTATCGAAATACTTTGTGTTGCGCAGAGCCGAACCCTTAGTCGCACGAATATATTCGCCGTCAGCGCCCCATTTTAAGACATAGCTATTAAGTCCACACCAGCGAGAATAACTGCCGCCTTTACTAACAGGAACCCACTCTGGATCATTTAAATGTTCCCAGTAATAGCCTATTAGTCTAGCTGCATCACCCGTTGAAGTGCCCTGCATCGGGATTCCGTAATCTCCGTATTTCCCTAGCATAGCATGTACAGTATTGGGGGTGGTTTGGCTTAAAGAGAAAGCCATGTGTTCACCACCAAAAAGCTGCGTCTGTTGCATAAGCAGCACCGAATCGGAGGCCTTTCCCAGTACTGCAGCTTTTTCTTTAAGCGGAATATCTCTCAATGTCAACACTTTGACACATGCATTCGCATACGGTGTTTTCGTAACCCTGACCAGCGCTACATTTGCCTTTTCTCCACTTAGATCATAGAATGCTCCAGAACCTAAGTCTGCAATTGATTCTATCGTATTATTGGTGATAAGTTCTCTTCGCAAATTCTCGAAACTGTCTAAATACATCCAGCTGCTTTGCGTAACAAGTCCAATCGTTCCACCTGTTTGAATTTTATCGATGCACTGTAAAATAAACGCATTGCACAGATCGCACTTGGCGTTAGGGAAATGCTTCTTGAGATGTTCCTTCATAGAACTAGCCATACCTTTAACGGTTTGGAATGGCGGGTTCGTATAGATCTCTGTAGCGACAGCGGTCATGCTTTCCAAATTCTCACGCTTGCCATCCGCCACTCTTCTGATTCTGTGCGTTGAAAAGTCTGCCTCCAGGAAGCCAAATCCATTTGGCTCAACGGATGTAAAAATATTGGGGCAAAATAGTCTCCAATCAACAGTAGATACCTGCTGTACTTTAGCCAACAACATCAATGCTTTAAGCTTCAGGTTCACTGATGCGACCGCTGCTAGATTGGGATCCAATTCATATCCATATAAAGCATTGAAAATATTCTCAATGCAAGCGATAGGATTATCTAATTCTCTATACCTTAAAACAAACAACTGGTTCAAGATATGGGAAAGGAAATTACCACCACCGCAAGCTGGATCTAAATATACAGAACTAGCAGTCGTTGTTCTAGGAATACCTTTTGTAAGATACTCAATCATGTATTCTTCCGTAAAGAACTGGGTACTTTCTAACCCAGAATCCAGGCTAAGTTTGTTCACATACTGATAAGCCCACGATAAAATATCATCAACATAGTCTGCATAGCGATAAATGTATTTTTCAAAATCCGAAACCAAGGACGAAAACATTTCCCAGAAGGATCTGCGGCTCGACTCCTTGAACTCAATCTCAAGCAGTTCCGAACTGATCATCAAAAACACATCATCTTTCTCATTAGATGATTCATCGTTCTGGATATCACAGAAAATAGTTGTAGCAAGTAAGCTAACAAACACCATTTTGGATGTGCTGGGGTTATTAAGCTTTCCGTTTATTTCCTGATAAGCATTTACCGTCAGCTTCTTTAGTGCTGTCCTAGCTGCTCGTGCTGTGGGCGATTCAACTGTATGGTGAGTTTGAACTCGACCGTCTGCCGGCTTCAAAGCATCCTCTGGCACCACCCACATATTTCCGATACGAGTTGCATTCTTAATTCTATTTTCAGTACAAAGCACTTGAACACGTCGTTTAGAAATGCCCCACTTTGTCGCAGCTTGCTGTGCAGAAATGTATCCCATATTCATCTCTCCTTACTCGCATATTATATTCTCTATCAAGAACAATATCAAGATAAATTTACTCATCTCATCAAGTTTTTTGACGAGACGAGTAAACTATGGATGTACTATCCTAACTCTTGGAGTAATCTAACGCCAATTTTGATTCCCTCCACAACCCCTGCCCTCTCATGATCCCGGCAGAGCTTGCAAACCGGATAGACGATTCTGTCCATCTCCCGGAGGGGCATCCCGTTCATCTGCCGGTACAGTTCTTCGAAATCCGCCTTTATCTGCTCACTGTCATAGGGGTTGTTTTCGTTGAAGCATTCATACAGTAATCCCAGGACAGAATCCGCATCCCCATAATTGGGAGGATTTTCAGCTACCTGTTGTCTTAATTTCTCAAGGAATTCTTTCATCGGTCAGACTCCTTTCCCAGTTCCAGCATCAGTTCAGCGCCGTATTGCAGGCCGTCCAGAAAGGCCTTGCGTTCATATGCACTGCACAGGCGACAACACAGATTGAAAACTGCGTTGTTATTATCCAATGGCAGTACACACAGATACTCCTCCAGCTCCTTGAATCCATCACCAATCTCTTGGGGATCGTGCTCATGGGATTCTGCATAGGCATGGTAGAGCTGATCCAGTACCGTCTGACAATCCGAATTGCCAGAGTCAAAGGGATGAGTTAGCATATAGGCTTTCATTGCTTCAGAAATGGACTTCAAATGTAACACCTCCAAAAATGTTTTGGTGATGTTACCTTGGCTTCCTCAAAATTGCAACTGTCATTAGTGCCAAATTATTGCTTGGCGGCCGTCGGTTGCACCGTCAAGTGGTCGCTAACAAAACACAATAAACAAATAGAATCCCTTGTATTTCAAACCGTTCGACATAATTCGCACAAATGTTCTTGATTATTCTCTTGCCGCCTGATATAATAAATCCATCGTCAGGCACCCAACTTATGAACTAAACTATTGAAAAGTACCGATGAGGTCGGCAGATGTTCGACCTCATCCCAACCATTCCGCTCCAGGGTGGAAGGGATGCAGCGTGATGGCTGTGTCGGTCAACATCTGCCGACCTTTCGTACTGGACAGGCGGTAAAGATGAAAAACATCAACTACTACGGTCAAAAGATTACTGTATCCGATGAAGTCGCGGAGTTTTTGGAGCAGGATCGTTTACGGGAAAGTGCTCAACGAAGAAGTGACCAGCGTCACCTGGATTTCGTTGGGAATGAAATTTACACAATGCCCGGTCTGTTCACAGACGAGCCAACCGATCCAACCTTTGAGCAAGCATTCCTTCTTTTGCGGAAGCACAAACTCCGGAAGATCTTTCCAACTCTGCCTGATGATGACCAGAAACTGCTTCGGTTTTACTACTTTCGGTTCTATACATTGGAACAGATCGGCAAGGAATTTGGTATAAGCAAAATGGCGATTTCAAAACGGCTGCGGAAAATACTTGACCTCCTGCGGAGTCTCATGGAAGATGAGGCTCCGTATTTTTCGCAAATTTTTCTCGAAACCCGGTTTACAAATCTTCTGTGCGTGTCCTATAAAGTGAACCACAAACATAAGAAAGCGCTCCGTTCACATTCCGTTCACGCCCTGCACTTGAAAAATTTGGATTATTCTGTTATAATTCTACTACATACATAGTGCCGCCGGCACAACATATCAAAATATCGCGCATACATAACTGACACCGCAGGGGAATCAAAACCGATTCCTGTTCGGTGTTCGTTGGTATGCGTTTTTTGTTTGCCCGGCCATCGGAAGGAGTGAGAAATCTGTGATTGCGAGAGCAGACTGCGCGAAAACAATACAGGAGGAAATGAAAATGAGAGAAAGCAAATTCAAAAACTATGATGCCCTGCCGCTGACGCTGACCGCGCCGGAGGTAGGAGAAGTGCTGGGAATCTCCAGAGCGGCGGCCTACGAGTTGGTTCGTTCGAAAGGATTCCCTCACATCAGAATCGGCACACGGATTCTTGTTCCAAAAGACAAGTTTATCCAGTGGATTGACCAGCAAACGGAGGTGGATGGATGAGGTTGTATGAACCGCCCGCAAAAGAATTCTTTCGTCTGCCCAACAGCATCTTCCATGTGCCGCTGGATGCCACCCAGTTCAAACTGTATGCGTATCTGGTCTGCTGCTCCGGCAGTAAGGGATACTGCTGGCCCACGCACAAGAAAATCATTCAGGATACCGGCATCAAAAAGTCTTCTCTCCAGAAAGCCATCAAGGCTCTGGTCAAGCGGAAGCTGATTGCCATGTACAAGCACCGCAATCCCTACGGCTACTCCAACAACGAGTATCATCTGCTGAGCCTGGACAACCCGGAGATTTACCGTGACCTGGATACAGAAGCAGACGAGCTTCCGCTGTTCATTGGCGAGGAGCTTCCCGCATAAGCTGGAGTTGCTTTCCATACTGATTTCGGAGATTTCGGATGAAAGGATTGGAAAGCAGGAGAAAGGCATTGGCGCTTTTCGCGCCAATGCCTATTCACAGCAGCCCGC